>Ga0190267_10000134_pt1 | contig 15467 bp, 17 predicted proteins | sample Popmic239T_FD_140332 | JGI IMG/M metagenome (GOLD analysis project Ga0190267, IMG submission 140332) | Populus adjacent soil microbial communities from riparian zone of Oak Creek, Arizona, USA - 239 T | ecosystem: Environmental > Terrestrial > Soil > Riparian zone | place: USA: Arizona... | reverse complement strand
GCCATGTCGAGGGTGTAGTAGCCGACGCCGGGGCCGATCTCGAGGATGCGCTCGCCGGGCTGGGGCGCCAGGACCGAGCGCAGGCGCTCACGGGTGATGATCGGGTGCGGCGCTTCGACCCAGAAGCGCTGGCCATAGGGGCAGGCCGAGGGGTTCTTGCGCCACCAGAGGGCAGCGGCCAGGGTCGCGGCGGAGGCCGCCCCGAGCAAGTGTCGCGATCGCATCGCTCCGGCTAGGCGCCGAGGCCGAAGCCGACCCGGTGTTCGCCGGACTCGACCCGGACGAAGGCGACTTTGCCGAGGTAGAGCGCGATCGTCCCCTCCTCGGTTGGGAGGTCGTACCAACCGCCCTGCTCGAGCCGCCCGCGGAGGTCGTTCAAGTCCTGCTCGGAGAGCCGGGTAGCGATCACCTGGCCGCCCTCGAAGCCGATCTCGACACGCTGCATGTCAGCCATCAGTGACCTCCTGCGGGTTCGACGATCTCGGTCAGGACCCCGCCGGTGGAGCGGGGGTGAAGGAAGGCGACGCGGCTGCCGCGGATGCCGACCCGCGCCTCGGAGTCGATCAGCCGCAGCCCGGCAGCGGCGATCTGCTCCAGCGTGGCGTCGATGTCGTCGACCGCGTAGGCGACGTGGTGCAGGCCGGCGCCGTTCTTGGCCATGAACTTGCCGACGGGCGTCTCCGGCCCCAGCGGGCGCAGCAGCTCGACGTGGCCCTCGCCGACGTCGAGCAGGACCGCCTCCACTCCCTGCGACTCCACCGTCTCGCGGTGGGCGAGCTCCATCTCGAAGCTGTCCCGGTAGAGGGCGATCGCGGCGTCGATGTCCTCGACGGCGACTCCGATGTGGTCGATACGGCCGAACACGAGCGGGAGTCTATGCGGCCTCGACCCCGGAGCGCGGAAAGCCTGGACCCCGCTCGAAGGGCGATCCACGAAGAGAGGACGTGTCCGCTGCGTAGCGCCCGCCAAGAGCAGGAATTTTCAGGTTTTTTAGTGAGGAATCCCTTGATTTTTCCGGAGAGCCGGGCAGAATACAAAATACTTGCTCGTTTATTGAGCAAAACCTAAGGAGGAAGAGAAATGAAGCACATCAAGATGCTGGGCCTCGCAGGCCTGGCAGCCATGGCCGTGATGGCGTTCGTCGCCGCGGGGACCGCTTCCGCGACCGAGCTCTACAGCGGTGCCACCACACTCAAAGCAGGTACCGAAATCACCGCCACGCTCAACGGCACCGCCACGCTGACGACCACAGAAGGCACCGTCCTCGATACATGCTCGGGCGGCGAAGTCAAAGGCAAAACCTCGAACAGCGGCAGCTCTACGGAAACAGTGAAAGGCGACATCTCGGCGCTGACCTGGACCAGCTGCACCGAGCCGACCTCGACTCTCAACCGAGGCGGGCTGGAAATCCATTGGACCTCGGGCCTGAACGGCACGATCACATCGATCAACAGCAGCGGCGGAGTGGCCTCTGAAGTCACAGTGAACACGACAATCTTCGGTTCCTGCGTCTTCACCATCGCCTCCGGCAACACGATCGGCACCCTCACAGGAACGACCAGTGGGGACGCCTCGTTCGACATCAACGCAGTGGCCACGCGTAAATCCGGTCTCTGCCCCGCCAGCGCCAAATGGGTTGGCACCTACAAAGTTACAGACAGCGTCTACAACGGCACCCACTACACACCGCTGCATGTGACAACAAGCTGAGCTAACGCTCGCATTGACCGCCAGCGGCCGCCCACCGGCGGCCGCTGGCGGTAGAGATGCGGCGCCTGCTAGGCACCCTCGACCCGGAGGATCTCCTCCAGGGCCGCACCCGCGACCTCGAGCTGCTCGGGCGTCGGCTCCTTCGTCGCCCAATGGCGCTGGATCTCGCGGCCGGGAGCGTGGAAGGCCTCGGCCAGCTGCTCGCCGTGGTGGCGATCGCTCCAGGCAAACATCTCGACCGCGATCGAGGCGCCGCCGAGGGCGACACCGGCGCGGGCGGCGGCGCTCGGCTTCTCGACCAGCCGCTCCAGCAGCACCGTGCCGCCGGCGGAGAGCAGCATCATCGGCGCGATCAGGTTGGAGCCGCAGCGGTCGTGCTCTTTCGGGACCGAAGCGGCGTCCTCGACGCCGCGCTCGTAGGCGGCGATCGTCTTGTGCTCGGCCCCGTGGTAGGCGGCGAGGTCGCGGTCGGCCAGCGCCACCAGCGCCGGCACCGCCCCGATCGCCTGCACGATTCCCTCGCGCATGGTCGTCGCCGGGACGCGCTTGCGCAGCAGCGAGGTGGCGACGACCGTGGCCGCGCCGGCGGCCAGCACCCGCCCGTCCTCGAACGGCAGGCGAGCCGAGGGAAGGCGACGGCGCGCCAACGGCAGCACCAGCATCGCCTCCGCAAGTTTGATCGGCCCCCGCAGCCCGGGCAGTTTCGCCACCAACCCCGGGGCCAGCTCCGGCTTGCGCTCGGAGGCGACTTCGATCCCGCCCTCGCGGTCGCGCACCGCCGCCGCCCAGTGCGTCGGGCCGTGGATCAGCAGCCCGTTGCGGAGGGCCATGCCGCCGAGGCGGAGCCGATCAGGCTGTTTCTCAGGCACCGGTCCAAGATAGGCGATCGGCCGCTCCGGCTCCTATTTCTGAAGACGGCCACGGGTGACACGGGTTACATGACGACTTAGACACCCCATCGAGAGCAGGCATTCCTACACGCGGGTTTGCAATAGAAAATTGCCGTGCAAGTCTCCTAGCAATCGCTCAACTCTGAGTGATCAACTACAGGAGGAATTACATGAAGCACCTTAAGGTATTCGGCCTCGCCGCCGTTGCGGCAATGGCCCTGATGGCCTTCGTCGGAGCGAGCACCGCTTCGGCGACCGCCCTCTACAGCGGCGCGACCAAACTGGGAGCCGGCACCGTAATTGAAGCCTCGCTTACCGGCGGCACCGCCACGTTGACGACCACAGAAGGCACCGTCCTTGATACATGCACGGGCGGCGGCGTCACGGGCAAAACCTCGAACGCCGGCGGCGCTGCGGAAACAGTCAAAGGCACCATCTCCGCCCTTACCTGGAGCGGCTGCACCGAGCCGACCACCACCCTCAAAACCGGAGGCCTGGAAATCCACTACACCTCCGGTCTTAACGGCACCCTTACATCGACCGGCGGGACCGAAGTCACAATTAGCACGACAATTTTCGGCTCCTGCGTCTTCACCATCGGTGCCGGTGGGACCATCGGCACCCTTACAGGGTCCACCACCAGCAATGCTGTGCTGCACGTCAATGCGACCGCTACCCGTCTGTCGGGTCTCTGCCCGGCCAGCGCGAAATGGGCCGGCACCTACACTGTTACAAACCCGAAAACGCTCCACGTTACAGCTAGCTAAGAGCTAACTGCTCACATTGCACTACTGCGGCCGCCTTCGGGCGGCCGCAGCTTTTGAGGGGTAGTTCCTCCGTTGCTTCGTTGCAGAGGGGAATCTTTTACATTAAGGTTTCTTGATCAATGCTGCTCGACCGAGCAGCTGGCTACAGGAGGAATGAAATGAAGCACCTCAAGATGCTCGGCCTCGCCGCCATGGCGGCGATGGCTCTGATGGCATTCGTCGGAGTAGGCGCCGCGTCGGCGACCGTATTGGAGAGTGGTTCGACCAAATTGCCGGCAGGGACGGATATCACCGCCTCCCTTTCCGGAAGTGCCGCGCTGACGACCACAGACGGCACCCTCCTCGATACATGCACGGGTGGAGGGATCAGCGGAAAAACCACCAACGGGGGTGGATCGAGCTCCACAGTCAACGGCAGCGTTGCAACGACCGGGCTGACTTGGACCAACTGCACCCGGACCACCAGCACGATCGCGGGTGGCACCCTCGAAGTTCATTACACCTCGGGGATCAACGGCACGGTCACAGCGAGTGGATTCGAAGTCACAGTGGAAACGGGCATCTTCGGCTCCTGCGTGTTTACCGTCTCTAATACGAACCTAGGTACCCTGACAGGATCGACTACCACCAATGCTGTTCTGGATGTCAATACGGTTGTAACCCGCAAATCTGGAATCTGCCCGGCCAGCGAGAAATGGGTCGGCACCTACAAAGTCACACAGCCGGTTCCGCTTGCGGTCACAGCTAGCTAAGAGCTGACTGCTCACATTGCACTACTGCGGCCGCCTCCGGGCGGCCGCAGTCTTTAAACAGCGAGGGCGCCGAGCCCAGTCCACTCGACGCCCTCGTTCCCCCTGTTGTTCAACAAGGCCGGTCGGAGGCCCAGTCCAGCTCTCCGGCCGGGGTTTGTCGGCTCCCTGGCTACAGCTTGGGAAGCCGACTTTGAAACACCGCCCCCGGAGGGAAGTTGCGCGTTTCTTTACGGCCTGTCCAACTTCTCGCGGAGCTCGGCCAGGCGCCGCCCCAGCTCCACCTCGAAGCCGCGGTCGGTCGGCTCGTAGAAGCGGCTGCCCCGCAGCCCCTCCGGCAGTAGCGGCTGGTCACTGACGGCGTCGGGCTGGTCGTGGGCGTAGCGGTAGCCCTCGCCGCGGCCGAGCTTCGCGGCGCCCGGATAGTGGGCGTCGCGCAGGTAGTCGGGGGGCGTCTGGGCGCCGTTGGCGCGGACCTCGGCGCGGGCGGCCGAGAGCGCCTTGTAGGAAGCGTTGGACTTCGGAGCCAGCGCCAGGTAGACGGTGGCCTGGGCGAGGTTGAGCGCGCACTCGGGCAGGCCGACCCGGTCGACCGCGCGGGCGGCAGCATCGGCGACGAGCAGCGCCTGCGGGTCGGCGTTGCCGACGTCCTCGGAGGCGAGGATGACCATGCGGCGGGCGATGAAGCGCGGGTCCTCGCCTCCCTCGAGCATCACCGCCAGGTAGTAGAGCGAGGCATCGACGTCGGAGCCGCGGGTCGCCTTGATCCAGGCCGAGACGAAGTCGTAGTGGCGGTCGCCCTGGCGGTCGTAGTCGATCGCCCTGCGCTGCAGCGCGTCTTCGACCGCGGCGACGTCGACCTCGCCGTCGGCGCGCTCGACCGCGCGCTCGAGGGCCGAGAGGGCGACCCGGGCGTCACCGCCGCTGCGCGTGGCCAGCATCTCCAGCGCTTCCTTATTGACTGACGGCGGGTCGGCGATCCCCCGCTCCGGGTCGCTCAGCGCCCGCCGCAGCAGCTCTTCCACCTGCCCCGGCTCCAGCGGCCGCAGCTCGTAGACCTGCGCCCGCGAGAGCAGCGCCGAGTTGACCTCGAAGTAGGGGTTCTCCGTCGTCGCCCCGATCAGCGTCAGCAGCCCCTCCTCGACCGCCGGCAACAGCGCGTCCTGCTGGGCCTTGTTGAAGCGATGGATCTCGTCGAGGAAGAGGATCGTCGGCCGTCCATTTGCCTTGCGCCGCTCCCGCGCCCGCTCGATCACCCCCCGGATCTCCGCTTTGCCGGCATTCACCGCCGACTCCTCCTCGAAGGCCCCCTGCGCCCCCGCCGCCGCGATCCGCGCCAGCGTCGTCTTCCCCGCCCCCGGCGGCCCGTAGAGGATCGCGCTGTGCGGCTTCCCGCTCTCGATCGCCGTCCGCAGCGCCGACCCCGGCCCGAGGATGTGCTCCTGCCCGATCACCTCGCCGAGCGAGCGCGGCCGCATGCGAACCGCCAGCGGCCCGTCCGCGGGCGGCTTCTCGGGTCCTGGCCCACTGACCTGCCCCGTATCGAAAAGCTGATCAGCCACCGTAGAATCGAAGTATGGAGATCGCAACGGCACCTCAGACGACCCCGTCCACCTCGACCCTCGAGTCGTTCAACCCGGCAACGGGTGAGCTGGTCGGCTCGGTGCCGACGATCGTGCCCGAGGAAGTGCAGGGCGTGGTCGACGACGTCGCCCGCATCCAGCCCGCTTGGGCGGAGCTACCGGCGAAGACGCGCGCCTCCTACATGCGCCGCGCCGCCGACGCGCTGCTCGACGACATCGACGAGATCGCGAAGCTGCTGAGCGAAGAGCAGGGCAAGCCGCTGACGGAGAGCTACACGATGGAGCTGCTGCCGACGGTCGACGCGCTGCACTGGTGCGCGAAGGCGGGGCCGAAGATCCTCGCTGACGAGAAGGTGCCGATGACGCAGGCCTTCACGATCTCGAAGAAAGCGCGCTTCACCTACGAGCCGCTCGGGGTCGTCGGCGTGATCGCGCCCTGGAACTACCCCTGGTCGATCCCCTTCGGCGAGGTGGCGATCGCGCTGATGGCCGGCAACGGCGTCGTGCTGAAGCCGGCGAGCCTGACGCCGCTGCTCGGCGAGCGGATCCGCGAGGTCTTCGAGAAGGGCGGCCTGCCCGAGGGCCTGGTCCGCGTCGTCCACGGCGGCGGACGCATAGGCGACGCGCTCTGCCGCTCCAGCGTCGCCAAGGTCTTCTTCACCGGCTCGGTCGACGTCGGCCGCAAGGTCGGCGAGGTCTGCGCCGCCGACCTCAAGGGCAGCGTCCTGGAGCTAGGCGGCAAGGACCCGATGATCGTCTGCTCCGACGCCGACCTCGACAACGCCGTCTCCGGCGCGGTCTGGGGCGGCTTCGCCAACGCCGGCCAGACCTGCTCGGGGATCGAGCGCGTCTACGTGATGCGCGACGTCGCCGACCGCTTCGTCGAGGGCGTCGTCGCCGAGGCCGAAAAGCTGCGGGTCGGCAACCCGATCGAGTGGGACACCGCGATCGGGCCGATGACCTCCGAGGAGCAGTACGAGATCGTCTGCGACCTGATCGAGGACTCCGTCGCCGCCGGCGCGACCAAGCGCTGCGGCGGCCCCGTCGATCCCCCCGGCCTCTCCGGCAAGTTCGTCGCCCCGACCGTCCTCACCGGCGTCACCCACGAGATGCGGATCATGCGCGAGGAGATCTTCGGCCCGGTCCTGCCGATCGTCGTCGTCGACTCCGAGCAGGAGGCGATCGACCTCGCCAACGACTCCGAGTTCGGCCTCGGCGCCTCGGTCTGGACCAAGGACCGCCAGCGCGGCGCCCGGATCGCCCGCCGGATCGAGTCGGGAATGGTCTGGATCAACGACCACTCCTTCAGCCACGGCGCCTGCCAGTGCGCCTGGGGCGGCGTCAAGGACTCCGGCCTCGGCCGCTCCCACTCCAAATTCGGCTTCTACGAGTGCGTCAACATCAAGACCAACGCCTGGGAGCCGGGGCTGACCCGCGACTTCTGGTGGCACCCGTACGACGAGACGCTCGGCAACGCAGTCCGCGCCTCGGCCCGGATCCTCTACGGCAAAGGCGAGACCCGCGCCAAAGCGCTGCGCGAGGGCGCGGGGCCGCTGCTGAAGGTCGGCCGCCGGGTGATGCAGAAGCGGCGCAACGGCGCCCGTTAGCGGCCCAGCTCGATCGTCCGCGAGCGGTCGGCTCGGCAGACGTAGATGGTGCCGGCGGTGCCTTCGCTGCGCCGCTGCACCCTGGCGTAGAAGTGGGAGAGGCTGATGCCGGCGAAGCCGGAGACTTCGATGCTCCAGCGGCCTTCGTCGTCGGTTCCTTCCCGTCCCAGCGCCTGGTCGGGGCCGTTCTCGATCACGCGGTAGAGGACGACCTGTCGTTCAAAGAGGCAGAGGCGGTTGGGGGAGCTGACCCGGCCGGTGAAGTGCAGGCCGTGGTGGTTGGCGATCGACACCTGCGAGGGGATGCGGACGGTGCGCGTCGCCCCGGCCGTCGCCGCAACGACAAGCACAGCGAGGGCCAGCAGCGCCGCAATCAGGCCTCCACGCTTCACAATCCAGATCTTAGATGCCGCCTGAGCCGGAAAACGCGTCGCCCGCGATAGTCGTCGCGGCGCTGCGGCGCGACTACGGCGACCGGCCGGCGCTCGAGGGCGTCGGCTTCGAGCTCGCTGCCGGCGAGTCGCTCGTCGTCCTCGGCCCCAACGGCGCCGGCAAGACGACGCTGCTGCGGATCCTCGCCACCCTGCTGCGCCCGAGCGGCGGCTCAGTGCGGGTGCTCGGCTGCTCGCTGCCGAACGAGGCCTGGAAGCTGCGCGGCCGGATCGGCTACCTCGGCCACGAGCCGCTGCTCTACCGCGACCTCTCGGGGCGCGAGAACCTGCGCTTCCAGGCGCGCCTGCATGGCGTCGACCGCGAGGCCGCCGAGGCGCGGATCGAGGAGCTGCTGCGCGCCGTCGGGATGGAGCGGCGCGCCGACGAGCGGGTCGCCGAGCTCTCGGCGGGGATGCGCCAGCGCCTCTCGATCTGCCGCTGCGTCCTCCACGGGCCGGAGCTGCTGCTGCTCGACGAGCCCGACTCCAACCTCGACGTCGAGGGGCGCGAGCTGGCCCGCGAGCTGATCGGGCCAGGCGTCGGCCGCACCCGCGTCGTCGTCACCCACGACCCCGAGCGCCACCTCCCCGAGGCCGACCAGGTGCTGCGCCTCGGGATCGGCGAGACGGCGGTGGTCTCGTGACCCCCTCCCGCGCCGCCTTCGCCGCGATCCTCGCCAAGGACCTGCGCTCGGAGCTGCGCACCCTGCAATCGCTGCCGGCAATGGCCCTGTTCAGCGTCACCACCTTCGTCGTCTTCCGCTTCGGCCTCGACCGCACCAGCCTCTCCGGCAGCCTCGCCTCCGGGGTGCTCTGGGCGACGCTGCTCTTCGCCGCCGTCCTCGGCATCAATCGCCTCTTCGTCGCCGAGCGCGAGGAGGGCGGCTTCGACGCGATCCGCCTGGCGCCGATCGACCGCAGCGTCCTCTTCGCCGCCAAGGTCGCGGCCCTGCTCGTCTACCTGCTGGCGCTGGAGCTGGTCGCGGTGCCGATCTTCGCGGTCTTCTTCCTGGACGACGTTGCCGGCCTCGGCCCGCTGATCGCCGTCCTCCTCCTCGCCGACCTCGGCCTCGCCGCCACCGGCACCCTGATCTCCTCGATGGCGGTCAACTCGCGCGCCCGCGACCTGCTGGTGCCGCTGGTGCTGCTGCCGCTGGCGGTGCCGCTGATGATCGCCGCCACCGGGGCCACCGAGCCGCTGCTGGCCCTGGGCGGTCCCTCCTATCACCGCTTCGGCACCTGGCTGACGGTGCTCGGCCTATACGATCTGATCTTCGGCCTGGTCGGCTACGCCGTCTTCGACTTCCTCCTCGAGGACTGACCGGGAACCACCCGTCCCCACCTCTTCTGAGCATGTACGGCAAAGGACTGAAGCCCCTCTCGATCGCCACCGTGGCGATGCTCGCCGTGTCGCTCTCGCTGGTCTTCTTCTACGCCCCGCTCGACGCCGACCAGGGCTTCATCCAGAAGATCTTCTACCTCCACGTTCCCCTGGCGATGGTGGCCCTGCTCGGCTTCATCATCGGGGGCGTCTTCGCGGTCCTCCACCTGCGCAGCGACGACCGCAAGTGGGACGCGTATTCGTACGTCGCGATCCACATCTCGGTCATCTTCGGCGTCGCGGTGCTGATCACCGGCGCGATCTGGGCCAAGGCCTCCTGGGGGCACTGGTGGGTCTGGGACGAGCCGACCCTGGTCAGCTTCCTGATCGTCTTCCTCCTCTACGCGACCTACTACCCCTTCCGCTACGCGATCGAGGACCGCGACCGACAGGCCCGCTATGCCTCCGTCTTCGCCGTCACCGCCGGCGCCTTCGTGCCGCTCAACTTCATGGCGGTGCGGATGGCCGAGAGCCTCGTCCATCCCCGCACCTTCGCCACCGCCGACGGCGGCCTGCCCGGCGAGATGATGCTGACCTTCCTCTGCTGCCTCGCTGCCATGGCCCTGCTCTGGACGACGCTGGTCAAGTTCGAGCTGACCGCGAAGAGCGCCTCCGGCCAGGTCAAGCGCCTGCGCCGCGCCCTCGACGCGCCGGTCTCCGGCGGCAGCTCCCGGATCGCCCCGGAGGTGAGCTGATGTTCCTGCCGCTCGCCGCCCCCGCGCTGCCGCTCGACGAGGCCGGCAAGTACGTCGCCGGCGCCTACGTCGTCTTCCTCGTGCTCCTCGTCGTCTACCTCGCGATCATGGCGGCGAAAGTGCAGCGGATCGAGCGCGAACTGCGCGAGGTCGCCGCGATCGCCGAGGAGCGCAAAGACGAGCGCGAGGAGGTACGCGCCTGATGTCCGAGCTGTTAGCGCTGGGCGTCTCCCACAAGACCGCGCCGCTCGACCTGCGCGAGCGCCTCTCGCTGACCGAGGGCCGCGCCGTCAGCGCCCTCGCCGAGCTGACCGCGGCGAAGGGCATCCACGAGGCGGCAGCGATCTCCACCTGCAACCGCACGGAGCTCTACCTGATCGTCTCCGACCCGGTCGAGGCGGAGTCGACCGCGCTCGGCGTCCTCACCCGCCAGGCCGAGATCCGCCCAACCGAGCTGCTCGGCCACCTCTACTCGCTGCGCGCCAGCGACGCCGCGCGGCACCTGCTGCAGGTGACGGCGGGCCTCGACTCGATGATCCTCGGCGAGGCCGAGATCCAGGGCCAGGTCAAACGCGCCTACGAGCTGGCGCTGGTCGAGGGCGCGACCGGGCCGATCCTCAACCGCCTCTTCCGCGGCGCCCTCACCGCCGGCGGCCGGGCGCGCGAGGAGACCGGGATCAGCGAGAAGGGGGTCTCGATTCCCTCCGTCGCGGTCGAGCTGGCGCGGCGGACGCTCGGCGACCTCTCCGACCGCCAGGTGCTCGTCGTCGGCGCCGGCGAGACCGCGGAGCTGGTCGCCAAGGCGCTGGTCGCCCGTGGCGTCGCCACCGTCTTCGTCGCCAACCGCCACTACGACCGCGCGATCGGTCTCGCCCAGCGCTTCGACGGCACCGCCGTCCGCTTCGACGAGCTGCCCGAGCAGCTGACAAGCGCGGATATCGTTGTGTCTGCGACGAACTCGCCCCACCACATCGTCGAGCGCGACGGGCTCGAGCATGTGATGGAGGCTCGGCCCGAGCGGCCGCTGCTGGCGATCGACCTGGCGGTGCCGCGCGACATCGAGCCGGCCTGCCGCGAGATCCCCGGCGTCACCGTCCACGACATCGACGACGTCCAGCAGATCGTCGAACGCAACGAGAGCGGCCGCGAGGCCGAGGCGCGGCTGGCGGAGCGGATCGTCGACGCCGAGCTCGACCGCTTCGAGCGCTGGCTTGCCTCGCTGGAGGTGGTGCCGACGATCAGCGCCCTGCGCGCCCGCGGCGACGAGATCGTGCGCCGGGTCCTCGCCGAGAACGAGGGCCGCTGGACCCACCTCGGTGAGGCCGACCGCGAGCGGCTGGAGACGATGGCGAAGGCGATCATCTCGCGGCTGCTGCACGAGCCGACCCTGCGGATCCGCCGCTCGGCCGGCTCCGACGACGCCTACTTCTACCTCAGCGCCCTGCGCGAGCTCTTCGGTCTCGACGTCGAGACCGAGCCGGAGGGCGAGGTGCGGGGGAACGTGACCGAGCTGCGGCGCGACAAACGCAGCAAGGGCTAGGTCATGCGGATCGCCACCCGGGGGAGCGCCCTGGCGCTGACCCAAGCGCGTTGGGTCGCCGACCGGCTCGGGGGGGCGGAGCTGGTCGAGGCGAGCTCCGACGGAGAGCCCGGCGACAAGTCGCGCTTCGTCCGCGGGGTCGAGCGGGCGCTGCTCGCCGGCGAGGCCGACCTCGGCGTCCACTCCGCCAAGGACCTGCCCAGCGAGATGCCGGAGGGGCTGGAGATCGCCGCCGTGCCGACGCGCGAGGACCCGGCCGACGTCTGGATCGGCGCCGGCGCCTCGCTCGAGGAGGTGCCCGAGGGGGCTCGGGTCGGCACCGCCAGCCTGCGCCGCCGCGCCCAGCTGCTGGCCGCCCGTCCCGACCTGCGGATCGAGGAGCTGCACGGCAACGTCGACACCCGCCTGCGCAAGCTGGAGGAGGGGGACCTGGACGGGATCGTCCTCGCCGCCGCGGGGCTGCGCCGGCTCGGCCGCGAGGCGGAGATCGGGTTCGCGATCCCGGTCGACCGCATGGTCCCGGCCGCGGGACAAGGGGCCCTGGCGCTGCAGATCCGGGGCGAGGACGCGGCCACCGGCGAGGCCGCGATGGCGATCAACAACCTGCAGGCGATGCGGGAGCTGATCGCCGAGCGCACGGTCGTCGCCCTGCTCGAGGCGACCTGCGCCAGCCCGCTCGGAGCGCACGCCCGCTGCGAGGACCACCGGCTCGTCGTCGACGCCTTCGTCGGCCTCCCCGACGGCAGCGAGTGGCTGCGCGACCGCCACGAGGGCAGCTCCGAAGAGCCGACCCTGGTCGGCGCCGAACTCGTCCAGCGCCTCCTCGGCGCCGGTGCCCGCGAGCTCCTCGACCGCGCCGAGGCGCAATCGTGATCGCGTGGTTCCTTACGGACGCATACCGTCCGAAAGGAACCACGGAATGACTGCGCCCACCGGGCGGGTCTACCTCGTCGGCGCCGGGCCCGGCGACCCCGGGCTGATGAGCGTCCGCTCGCTGGAGCTGATCGCCGCCGCCGACACGATCTTCTACGACCGCCTGATCCCGCCCGGCGCGCTCGACGGCGCGCGCGAGGGCGCAGAGCTCGTCTACGTGGGCAAGCAGCCAGGCGTCCCCTCGGTGCCGCAGGAGGAGATCGGCGAGCGGCTGATCGAGGCGGGGCGTGCAGGCCGCAGCGTCGTCCGCCTCAAGGGCGGCGACCCTTTCGTCTTCGGCCGCGGCGGCGAGGAGGGGGAAGCGCTGCGCGAGGCCGGCGTCGAGTTCGAGGTCGTGCCGGGGATCACCGCCGGCGTCGCCGCCACCGCCTACGCGGGCATTCCCGTCACCCACCGCAATGACGCCTCCGCCGTCGCCTTCGTCACCGGCCACGAGGACCCGGAGAAGGAGGAGAGCGCCCTCGACTGGGAGGCGCTGGCCCGCTTCCCCGGCACGCTCGTCTTCTACATGGGCGTAAAACGGCTGGCCGACAACGCGGCGGCGCTGATCGCGGCGGGGCGCGATCCCGACGAGCCCGCGGCGGCGATCGAACGCGGGACGATGCCGGGACAGCGAACGGTGGAGGCAACGCTGGGAACGATCGCCGAGGCGGTCGCGCGCGAGCAGGTGAGGGCGCCCGCCCTGATCGTCGTCGGCGAAGTCGCCCGCCGCCGGGAGCAGCTCGGCTGGCTCGAGCGGCGCCCGCTGCACGGCCGCCGCGTCGTCGTCACCCGCGCCCGCGCCCAGGCCAGCGGCTTCGCGCGGACGCTCCGGGAGCTGGGCGCGGAAGTGGTCGAGCTGCCGGCGATCCGGATCGAGCCGCGGATCGAGAGCGCGGAAGTGAAGGAGGCGGTGGCGAGGATCGGCGAGTACAGCCTCGTCTGCCTGACCAGCCCCAACGGCGTGCGACTCCTCTTTGACGCGATGCGGGAGGCCGGGCAAGACGCCCGCGCCCTCGCCAGCAGCACCGTCGCGGCGATCGGACCCGGCACCGCCCGCGCCCTCGCCGAGCGCGGGATCGTCGCCGACGTCGTCCCCGAGCGCTTCGTCGCCGAGGCGCTGGTCGAGGCGCTCGCCGACGTCGAGGTCGAGGGCAAGCGCGTGCTCGTCGCCCGCGCCGCCGAGGCCCGCGACGTCCTCCCCGACGCCCTCCGCGAGCGCGGCGCCGAGGTCGACGTCGTCGCCCTCTACGAGACCGTGCGCGAGTCGCCCGACGAGCAGGAGATCGAGCGGGCGCAAGCAGCCGACTACGTCACCTTCACCTCCTCCTCGACCGTGACCAACCTTCTCGAGGCCCTCGGCGGCCGCTTCCCGCGCCGCGCCCGGGTCGTTTCGATCGGCCCCGTCACCAGCGAGACCGCCCGCGCCGCCGGCCTGCAGGTCGACGTCGAAGCCGAGCGCCACGACGTCGACGGCCTCCTCACCGCCCTCCTCGCCGACGCAACCGCCTGAGCTGTCGCGAAACTCTCGCTATGCGAGAGGAAAGCGACACCCCCCGCTTCGGCCACCCCCGTCGGCACTACCTGCGCACCGACTCCACCAACTCCCGAGCCCGCGAGCTTGCCGCCACGGGCGCGCCGCACGGAACGGTCGTCACGGCAAGCGAGCAGAGTGCGGGACGCGGGCGGCAGGGCCGAAGTTGGGTCGCCCCACCCAACAAAGCCCTCCTCTACTCCGCAATCGTCCGTCCCCTCGAAGAACGCCACATGATGCTCCCCCTCGCCGTCCCGCTCGCCGTCTGCGAGGCAGCCGAGGAACTTAACCCCGACCTCGATTGCAAGGTCAAGTGGCCTAACGACATCTTGGTCGACGGCCGCAAGCTTGCCGGGGTGTTGATCGAGGCTCGCCCACAGGACGGTTGGGCGGTGATCGGGGTCGGTTTGAACCTCTGCATCGAGGATCACGAGTTCCCGGTCGAGCTTCGGGATCGTGCCACCTCGATCTTCGCCGACGATCGCCGGACCCGGGAGAGGGGGTCCGCCGGACCCTCCCCGCTGTTGTCCGCCGGACCCCCTCTCCCGGGTCCGCTCAACCAGCGCCTCGACCACTGGGTCCGGGCAGAACCCGACGAGGTTCTTCTCAGCTGGAGAAAGCGCGACGCGCTGAAGGGCCGCGAGGTCGAGTGGGAGGGCGGCTCAGGCGTCGCCGACGGCGTCGACGACCGGGGCTACCTCGTCGTCGTCACCCCCGCCGGCGACCGCATCGCCGTCGGCGCGGGCGAGGTCCACCTCACCCGCTTCTGAGCTTTTCGATTTGCGGCGCCGCCGCGGCCGTTTCTCTTTGGCCTCGACCTCCGGCGCGCCACCGTTCTCGCTCTGCGCCGGCCCACCCCGCTTGCGCTTGCGGCGGCGCTTGCCGCCTTTCGGGAAGTTCTTCAGCAGCTCTCGCGCGACCGCGGAGGGTTTCCGCGCCATCCGCATCCGCGCCCCGCGCAGCACCTCCTCGCCCTCCGGCGTGTGCGAGACAGCCGCCGCCAGCAGCGCCACCGCCAGGCGGCGGTCCTGTTTGCGCGCCGCGTGGACGAGCCGCCGCGCGTTGCGCCCGTGCGCCCGTCCCGAGGAGTTGACCAGCAGGCCCAGCAGCCGCTTCGTCTCCGGCCAGCGCTGCACCGCGTACTCCTCGTGCAGTTCGCGGGTGTAGGAGGCGAGGCGCCAGACCCACGCCTGCGCCTGGTCGCGGCGGCCGATCCGCTTGTCGATCAGCGCCTGCAGCAGCGTCTTCGTCCCCGCCCGTTTGTCCTCGCGGCTCCAGGTGCCGACGATGTCGATCGCGTCGTCGAAGGCGTCGCCGTCGCCGAGGTCGGCGATCTCCCCCAGCGCTTTCAGCCGCAGCTGGGCGTTGCGGTTGCGCTGCACACACGTCAGCAGAAAACGACGCCGTAACTCTTTGGTGCGGTCGTTCTGCAGCATCGCCCGCGCCCGCCGCCAGCCCTGGGTGTTGACCCGGGCCCCGGCCAGCGCCGCCCAGGCGTGCTGCTCGGGGTAGTCGAGGTTCTCGACCGCGATCCGCCAGAGCTCGCGTTCGAGCACCTGGGTGCGTTTTTCGGAGTCCTCGGAGACCGGGACGATCCGCCGCTCGACCCGCACCCGCCGGCCGCGGCCGCGGCGCACCGGTCCGACCACGATCGCGCCGCCGCGGTAG
>Ga0190267_10000133_pt1 | contig 15510 bp, 12 predicted proteins | sample Popmic239T_FD_140332 | JGI IMG/M metagenome (GOLD analysis project Ga0190267, IMG submission 140332) | Populus adjacent soil microbial communities from riparian zone of Oak Creek, Arizona, USA - 239 T | ecosystem: Environmental > Terrestrial > Soil > Riparian zone | place: USA: Arizona... | reverse complement strand
TCCACCGGCTCGGGGCAGGCATCCCCCACGTTCATCAGCACGAAGCTGCCGGTGCCGTAGGTGTTCTTGGTCATGCCGGGGGCGAAGCAGGCCTGGCCAAATAGGGCCGACTGCTGGTCGCCTGCGATCCCGCTCACCGGGATGCCGTCCGCCGTGACCCCGAACCGGCCGCTCGACGGGCGCACCTCGGGCAACGTGTGAGCGGGTACTCCAAACAACTCGCACAATTCGAGTGACCACTCACGAGATCGGATGTCGTACAGCAGGGTGCGGCTCGCGTTGGACGGGTCGGTGGCGTGCACGGCCCCGTCGGTCAGCTTCCAGAGGACCCACGAGTCGACGGTGCCGAAGGCCAGGTTCGGGTCACTGGCATCGACGCCGCCCTCGGTCAGCAGCCAGGCCAGCTTCGACCCCGAGAAGTACGGGTCGAGGACCAGGCCGGTCGTCGAGCGGACGAGGTCGAGGTGGCCCGCCTCCCGCAATGCATCGCAGGCGGCCGCGGTGCGACGGTCCTGCCAGACGATGGCCCGGTGCAGCGACTTGCCGGTCCTGCGGTCCCACACCACCACCGTCTCGCGCTGGTCGGTGATGCCGATGGCCGCCACCGGCTGGTCGAGAGCGCCGAGCAACTCGGCGAGGGTGGCCTGCACGGCGGCCCAGATCTCGTCTGCGTCGTGCTCCACCCAGCCCGGCTGCGGGAAGTACTGCGGGAACTCCCGGTAGGACCAGCCCGCCGGCGTGCCGTGCTCGTCCACGGCAAAGGCCCGCACGCCGGTGGTGCCTGCGTCGATCGCGACCACGACTGCCATGGTTCGTCACGGTAGTGGTGGGGTAGGCAGGCGACGCTGGGTCCTTTTCGCAGGGGGTATGCAATGAGTCGTTTCCTCGCCGCCATCGGCGCCGTGGTGGTCGTGGTCGTGCTGCTTCCCACCGGGGCGTCGAGCGCGCCCGGGGACCCGGTGACGGTCGTGGTCCTGTCGAACCGGGCCGACGTGGTGTCCGGCGGCGACGCGCTGGTGGAGGTGTCGGAGGCGGCGACCGTGGACGTGGACGGCGCCGACGTCACCTCGGCGTTCACGACCAGGGACGACGGGCGCATGGTCGGCCTCGTCACCGGGCTCGACCTGGGCGACAACGTGGTGACCGCCCGCACCGCCGACGGGCGAGGCGCACGGCTCACGATCGCGAACCACCCGATCGGCGGGCCGGTCTTCTCGGGGCCGCAGATCCAGCCGTGGAAGTGCCTGCCCGGTGCCGAGGACGCCCAGTGCAACCGGCCGCCGAACTACGAGTTCCGCTACAAGTCGTCGAACCCGGCCAAGGCGGGGTTCCAGGCGTACGACCCGGCCAACCCGCCGACCGACGTCGCCAACACCACCACCGACGAGGGCAAGACGGTGCCGTTCATCGTGCGGGTCGAGACGGGGACCATCGACCGGGATCAGTACCGCATCGCGGTGTTGTTCGACCCGTCCAAGCCGTGGACTGCGACGGCGCCGCAGGACCAGTTCAACCACAAGCTCGTGATCACGCACGGGGCCTCGTGCGACACGCACTACCAAGAGGGCAGCGCGCCTGACGTGATGAACGAGACGGCGTTGGGGCGGGGCTTCGCGGTGCTGTCGAACGCGCTCGACAACGCCGGGCACAACTGCAACATCGTCACCCAGGCCGAGTCGCTGGTGATGACCAAGGAGTACCTGATCGACCACTACGGCACGGTCCGCTACACGATCGGGACCGGGTGCTCGGGCGGGTCGCTCGTGCAGCAGCAGGTCGCCAACGCCTATCCGGGCGTCTACCAGGGCATCCTGCCGCAGTGCAGCTACCCCGACGCGTGGTCGTCGGCCATGCAGTACGAGGACTACCACCTGCTGCGGGACTACTTCGAGCATCCCGAGAAGTGGTCGGCGGGCGTGGCGTGGGAGCCGGTGACGATGTCGGGCGTCAACGGGCATCCGAACCCGACCAACCCGTTGACCTTCACCACGGTGATCCCCGACTCGGGCAAGCCGTCGCGGTCGTGCCCCGGCGTCCCCGCGGCCGACGTCTACAACGCGTCGACCAACCCCGACGGCGTCCGCTGCACGCTGGCCGACTACATGGTCAACGTCTTCGGGAAGCGGGCTGAGGACGGCTTCGCCCACGTGCCGTGGGACAACACCGGCGTGCAATACGGGCTCAAGGCGCTTGAGGCGGGCCTGCTGACGCCCGCGCAGTTCGTCGACGTCAACGCGAAGATCGGCGGGCGCGACATCGACCACAACTGGCAGGCGGCCCGGGTTGCGGCCGACCCCGGGGCGATCGGCATCGCCTACCGGAGCGGCGCCGCCAACGTGGCCAACAACCTCAACGGGGTGGCGATCATCGACCTGCGCGGCCCCGACCCCGGCGCCTTCCACGACGTGTACCGGACGTACGCGCTGCGGGAGCGGCTGATTCGTGAGCACGGCACGGCGGCGAACCAGTTGATCTGGCGGGGGCCGACGCCGTTGCTCGGCGATGCCACCTTTGTGTCCGCCGGGATCATCGCCATGGACAAGTGGCTCGCCGCGGTCGAGGCGGACACCTCGGACCGGCCGCTGCCGGAGAAGATCGTGGCCAACCGGCCCGCCGACGTGACCGACCGATGCGCCGACGGTGCCGGCCACGACGTGCCCGCGGCCACGTGCGACGCCAACGTGCAGTCGTACTCCACGCCGCGGATGGAGGCGGGCATGCCCAAGACCGACGACGTGCTGAAGTGTCAGCTCAAGCCGCTGGCGCGCGACGACTACGACGTCGAGTTCACCGACGCGCAGTGGGCGGCGCTGCAGGCTGCGTTCCCGACTGGCGTGTGCGACTACAGCGTGGCTGGCGTGTCGAAGCAGGGGACCGTCACCTGGCTGACCTACGCCGACGGGCCCGGCGGCAGGCCACTGGGCGACCCGCCGCAGTCGGTGGCGTTCTTCGGCGACGAGGTGGCCCGCGGGAGCGGCGACGGCGGCCCGCATCCGGCCACCGGCGGGGCGGTGGGCGTCGCGGCCGGCCTGGTCGTCATCGGCGTCGCCCTGATGCTGCGCACCACCGCCCGCCGGGCCTAAGGGAACGGGCCGGCGGGCGGCCGTCGGCCCGCGAGCCGCTCGTCCACAGGCCGGCCGCGTGATCCACAGCGAAACCCCCAGGTTCGCGCTCTAGCGCGTCCACAGGGCCAGAGCGGACACTTCACGCATGCCGTTCACCGTCTCCCGCGCAAACCTTCGCGAGCGGCGGCTGACCAGCGGTTTCGCGGCCGGCTGGTCATTGACAGGCGTGTAGTTACGGTGCTGTAATTCAACAGCATCTCGTGTTCCCTGTCGGGAAACGGGGTCCACCACCACAACATCTTGTGATGGGGTGCATCGCCTGTAGGTGGTCCGCTCCCGTCGCCCGTCGAGGAATTTGGAGGCGCCGCAACTATGGCCATCGCACCGGAGCGCATGGGAATCGGGATCCGTCGACACTTCACCACCGAGGGGATCGACCCCTATGACGAGGTGACGTGGGACCGCCGGGATGCCCGGATCACCAACTTCCGGGACGGCTCGGTCGCCTTCGAGCAGCGCGACGTCGAGGTGCCGTCGACGTGGAGCCTGAACGCCACGAACATCCTCGCCCAGAAGTACTTCCGGGGCACCCTCAACACGCCCGAGCGGGAGCACTCGCTGAAGCAGGTGGTGGACCGGGTCGTCGACACGATCACCAACTGGGGCGTCAAGGACGGGTACTTCGTGGACGCGGCCGAGGCCGAGGCCTTCCGCGCCGAGCTCAAGCACCTCGTGATCAACCAGAAGGCGGCGTTCAACTCGCCGGTCTGGTTCAACATCGGCGTCAAGGGCGTGCCCCAGCAGGCCAGCGCCTGCTTCATCCTCGCCGTCGAGGACACCATGCGGTCGATCCTCAACTGGTATGTGGAGGAGGGCACGATCTTCCGGGGCGGCTCCGGCGCCGGCGTGAACCTGTCGGCCATCCGCTCTTCGCACGAGACCCTCCAGGGCGGCGGCACCGCGTCGGGCCCGGTCAGCTTCATGCGCGGCGCGGACGCGTCGGCGGGCACGATCAAGTCCGGCGGCAAGACCCGCCGCGCCGCCAAGATGGTCATCCTCAACGTCGACCACCCCGACATCGAGGACTTCGTCTGGTGCAAGGCCCAGGAGGAGAAGAAGGCCCGCGTGCTGCGCGACGCCGGCTTCGACATGGACCTGGACGGCAAGGACAGCCACTCGATCCAGTACCAGAACGCCAACAACTCGGTGCGGGTGACCGACGAGTTCATGCAGGCCGTGGTCGACGACCGCGACTGGCAGCTTCGGGCGGTCACCACCGGCGAGGTCGTGCGCACGGTCAAGGCCCGTGACCTGATGCGCCAGATCGCCACCGCCTCGTGGGAGTGCGCCGATCCCGGCATGCAGTTCGACACCACGATCAACCGCTGGCACACCGCGGCCAACACCGGCCGCATCAACGGCTCCAATCCGTGCTCGGAGTACATGCACCTCGACAACTCCGCGTGCAACCTGGCCTCGCTGAACCTGTTGAAGTTCCAGGACGAGAACGGCAGCTTCGACACCGAGGGCTTCCAGGCCGCGGTGCAGGTCGTGTTCACCGCCCAGGAGATCCTCGTGGGCAACGCCGACTACCCGACCGACAAGATCGGCGAGACGTCGCGGCGCTTCCGCCAGCTCGGCATCGGCTACGCCAACCTCGGCGCCCTGCTGATGGCCCAGGGCCTGGCCTACGACTCGGACGAGGGTCGGGCGCTGGCCGGGGCGATCACCGCGCTGATGACCGGCGAGTCCTACGCCACGTCGGCCCGCACCGCCGCCCGCATGGGGCCGTTCGCGGGGTACGCCACCAACGCCGAGCACATGAACAGGGTGCTCAAGATGCACCGGGACGAGGTCGCCAAGATCGACGAGGAGCTGGTCCCCACCGACCTGCTCTCAGCGGCCCAGGAGGCCTGGGACACCGCGGTCGAGCTGTGCGAGCTGTACGGCGTGCGCAACTCGCAGGCGTCGGTGCTGGCGCCCACCGGCACCATCGGCCTGCTGATGGACTGCGACACCACCGGCATCGAGCCGGACCTCGGGCTGGTCAAGATGAAGAAGCTGGTCGGCGGCGGCAACATGTCGATCGTCAACCAGACCGTGCCGCGGGCGCTGCGCAAGCTCGGCTACTCGGACGACCAGGTGAGCGACATCGTCGCCTACATCGACGAGCACAAGTCGATCCTCGGCGCCCCCCACCTCACCGCCGAGCACACCACGGTGTTCGCCTGCTCGATGGGCGACAACACCATCCACTACCTCGGCCACGTGAAGATGATGGCGGCGGTCCAGCCGTTCATCTCGGGCGCCATCTCGAAGACGATCAACATGCCCGAGGAAGCAACCATCGAAGAGGTCGAGAAGCTGCACATCGACGCGTGGCAGATGGGGCTCAAGGCGGTCGCCATCTACCGGGACAACTGCAAGGTGGCCCAGCCGCTGTCGACGGTGAAGAAGACGCCCGCCACCGCAGCGTCGCCCGCCGAGGCCCACGACGCCGAGCTGGCCGAGAAGGTTGCCAAGCTCGAGCAGGCGCTGGCCAACCAGACCACCGTCGTGGTGAAGCAGCCGATCCGTGAGCGCCTGCCCCGGCGCCGCAGCTCTCGGACCACGCACTTCCGGGTGGCCGACTGCGACGGGTACTTCACCGTCGGCGAGTACGAGGACGGGCGGCCTGGCGAGCTGTTCCTCAAGGCGTCCAAGCAGGGCTCCACGCTGGCCGGGATCCTCGATGCGTTCTCGATCTCGATCTCGCTCGGCCTGCAGCACGGGGTGCCGCTGCGCACGTACGTCGAGAAGTACACGAACATGCGCTTCGAGCCCGCGGGCATGACCGACGATCCCGATCTGCGCATCGCCACCTCGCTGGTCGACTACGTGTTCCGCCGGATGGCGGTCGACTACATGACGCCGGACGAGCGTTCCGAGCTCGGCATCCAGACGGTGGGGGAGCGCACCCAGCCGACCCTGCCGGGCGTCGAGGAGGCGGCCACGCCGATCTCGCCGTTCTCGGAGTCGCCGGTCTCGCCCTCGCAAGAGGCCGCGGTCATCGACGTCCGCCCCATGGCCGAGGCGAGCAATGCGCCGCTGTGTTACTCCTGTGGCAACCCGATGCAGCGAGCCGGCAGTTGCTACGTCTGCCGGGACTGCGGCTCCACCAGCGGCTGCTCGTAAGGCTTACGTAGGCGGTGGCGGCAGAGGAATTTCTGCCGCCACCGCCTCGAACCGCTCCAAGACCCGAACGGCGAGTTCGTCCGCGCTGCCGCTTATTGCCGAGGCCTCGATCGCCTCTCGAATGGTCGCTGCGTCCCGCGAGAGAGCGATGCGAACGTAGAAGAGGCACAACAAGCTGACGCCGGGGAGAAGTTCCGCTCCGGCTTCCCCGGCGCGCCGCCGCGTTCCGAACGCAGTCACGACGTCTGCAAAACGCTCGAGCCACTGATCGACCTCACCCACGGTCTCGAAGGCTGCGGCCTGCAAGTTTCGGCTAAGAAACTCCGCCACGTTCGCGACGTATTCGCGACCAAGAAGAGAGCTTTCCGCACCGGCGGCGATGCGTTCGTCTATGGCCAAGACCAGCGGGCTTGTCGCGACGTACTCAGCGATCGACTCAAGGTCGATGTGCACATCGGATAAGTCAGCGCGGTCGTGACGTTTGAGTTCCTCGCGATAGGCCTCGACATCGTTCCGCAGGCTGACAAAGAGATCGTCTGCCACTTCGAGCAGCCCGGCCAGTTGCGAGAACCGGCGGCGAATGTGCCGGGGCACCGCCGCCTCCGACTTGTAGCCCAGGTCGTGTTCGATCTCGGCCCACGCGTGTTGGAGGATCGACCGGATCTGGACCTCGAACACGCAGCCCTCGAACCGCTGGTTCTCGGTGAGGTCCAACCGGTTCCTCGGAAGCTTGGCGATGTAGTGCAACGACAGGTAGCCGAACTGGTCGGGGCTGAGCGTGGCCCGCTTGTCGATGGACCGGTCGGGGTCGACGTCGAACTCCCGCTTGACGATCTCGGCCACGGCGTCGACTTGGTCAGGGAAGTAGGTGATGATCCGAAGGGCGACCACGTCGGTCACATCGCACAGCACTTCGTAGCTCTCGATGCGGCTCCGTATCTTGCGCTCAAGGCTGTCCCGCTCCTTGACCCGCTCGGTGATCGAATGCACGCGCACGTTGCTCATGGCGATCAGGTCGCCGATGAGCCCCTTCAACGTGGCGGCGAGCGCAAGGTGTGTGGGGTACGCGCGGTCGTACTCGGAGAGGAGATCATCGAGACGGGTTGACGCCACGCCTTGAAAACGTATCGCGGCGCCATCCGGTCGGATCTGGAGGACATGCCCGCGTCAGAGCCGGGCATGTCCTCCAGAGCCGCGTTGGGGGACGGTGGGCCGGGAGCAGCCCGACGAGGGAACCGTCACCTTCCCCAAGGCGACACCTGGGCCGAGACCGCGGTCGTGCCGCAGAGCCTCGGCCTCCTCGAAGTCAGCATCCGCGAGAACATCGAGTTGCCGCTGCGGCTGGCCAGCCGCCCCGACCCCGAGCGCGTCGACGCCCTGCTCGACAGCCTGTTCATCGCGCACCTGGCCGAGCGGGCCGTCGACGAGGTGTTGATGGGCCAGCAGCAGCGCGCCGCCGTCGCCCGCGGCTGGTCCTGCGCCGAAGCTGTTCCTCGCCGACGAGCCGACGTCGCATCAGGACCGGGTGCTGGTCGAGGAGGTCTTCGCCCACCTGCGCGCCGCCGCCCTCACGGGGACGACGGTCGTTGTCGCCACCCACGACCCCGCCGGCCTGGAGCGGGCCGACCGCGTGGTGCACTTACGGGACGGCAAGGTCGTAGCGTTGGACCCATGAACGACCGCCACCTCGTCCTTGGCACCTCGATGACGCCGCCCTTCCCCGACGGCACCGAGCAGATCGTCGTCGGCCTCGGCTGCTTCTGGGGGGCGGAGCGCAAGTTCTGGGAGCTCGACGGCGTGCACACGACCGCGGTCGGCTACGCGGGCGGCCATGCCGAGCAGCCGTCGTATGAGCAGGTGTGCAGCGGGCGGACCAACCACGCCGAGGTCGTGCTGGTCGTGTTCGACCCCGAGCGGGTCACCCTCGAAGACGTGCTGCGGGTCTTCTGGGAGAGCCACGACCCCACGCAGGGCAACCGCCAGGGCAACGACATCGGCACGCAGTACCGCTCGGCCGTCTACTACACGAGCGACGAACAGCGCCTGGCCGCCGAGTCGACCAGGGACGCCTACCAGAAGGTGCTGACCGAGGCGGGCTACGGACCGATCACCACCGAGATCGCCCCCGCCGGTCCGTTCTGGTACGCCGAGGACTACCACCAGCAGTACCTGGCCAAAAACCCGAACGGGTACTGCGGCCTGGGCGGGACCGGCGTCTCGTGTCCCGTGGGCCTGACCGGGTAGAACAGACAGGGCCATGCGCCGCGCCGCCGTCTTCCCCGCCCTGTTCCTGACCCTCGCCCTCACCGTCGTCACCGCCCCACCCGCAGGGGCGCAGGTCGCCGAAGCGGTCACCGCCTTCCGCGGGGGCGATCCCGTCTTCGTCCATCCCCAGGCCGAACGGCGCATCAGCGACCGCGACGCCGACCGCCTCCGCAAGCGCATCAAAGACGGCGAGCGTTCGATCTTCGTGGCCGTGCTTCCCGCCTCGGCGGCCAACGAGGCCGGCGGCGACGCCAACCGCATGCCCGCCTACATCTACGACAAGCTCGGCTTCGCAGGCACCTACGCCATCGTGACCGGCGACAGCTTCCGCGCCGGCAGCACCGACCTGCGCAGCGGGCTGGCCGGCGAGATCGCCACCCGGGTGTTCCGGGAGCACCGCAACGACGGGGTGGGCGCGGTGCTGCTGGCGTTCGTCGACGAGGTCGAGGGGGTGAGGGGCGGGTCCAGTGGCAACGGGTCGGGCGACCGCTCGGGCAGCAGCAGCGGCCTGCGGACGTTCATGATCCTGCTGTTCCTCGGCGTGGTCGTGTTCGCGGTGTGGTCGTCGGTCCGACGGCGCCGTCGCCGCAACGAGTTGCTCCGCTCGGCCGAGTCGAGCCGTGAGATGCTGCGGGCCGACCTGGCCGTGCTGGCCAACGACGTGATGGCCCTGGAGCCGCAGATCACGCTCCATCCCGATGCCCGCGACGAGTACGAAGAGGCGGTGTCGCGCTTCCGCTTCGCCAGCGAGGCCATCGACAAGGTCGTGGAGCCCGCCGACTTCGACCGCATCGAGCGGGTTGTCGCCGAGGGGCACTACGCCATGGCCAGGGCCAAGGCGGTCATCGACGGCCGCGAGCCCCCGCCCCCGCCGCCCGAGCTCCAGGCGCCGGGCAAGCACGACGAGCCGCCGGTCGTGATTCGAGACGGCAGGCCGGTGTACGGCGGCGTGGACTCGGGCTGGTACGGCGGCGGCTGGTTCGGCGGAGGGGGCGGCCTGCTGACCGGCATCCTGATCGGCGACATGCTCTCCGGGCCCCGCTGGGGCGGCGGTTGGGGCGGCGGCCACTACGGCGGTGGCGAAGGCGGGGGAGGCTCCGACTTCGGCGGGGGCGACTTCGGCGGGGGCGGCGACTTCGGGGGCGGCGACTTCGGCGGGGGCGGCGGCGGCGACTTCTAGGCATCTTCGGCCCCTCACCAGCCGTAGTTGTCAAAAAATTGGCTGTCACTGGTAAACCGCGTTTGGCATCGTCGGCGTCTAATGGATGTGGCTCGCCCTCCCCATCGGAACCGACGCTTCTTCTTCCGGCCGACGTGCCGGGCCTCTTTAGCCGCCCAGGCGCCCGCGCCGGTCATCGTCAGTCTCGACGAGCGCCGGCTCAACGCCGCGCTGGTCGAGACCATGGCCACCGCGTCCCCGCACCGTCGCGAGGTGCTGGCGCTGGCGGCGCTGGGCGGCTTGGCCCCCTCGGCCATCGCCGCGCTGCTCGGGCTGTCCGTCGAGACGGTGTCGGTCCAATTGCACGAGGGCGTGAACGAGGTCGCCCAGCGCTTTGCCGGGTAGCTGACGGCGGGTGTCGCCGGGGGCCGGTCGGGGTAGGCCGACGGGATGCCTTCTTCCAATCCGTCGCGCCTGTGGATCGGCGGCCTGGCCGCCGCCATCGTCGTGATCCTGCTCGGCGCCTTCGTGGCCGGACCCGGCCGGGGCATGCGGACCGACATCGCCGCCCAGCGCGAGGACGTCGACGCGCAGCGGGCCCTCGTCGCCAAGCAGGCCGAGCTCGTCGCCCAGCAGTTGCACGTCGTCCAGCAGCAGCTCGACGTCGCCCGCCGCCAGTTGGAGATCGCCGAGCAGCAGCGTCAGATCGGCCAGCGCCAGTTGGAGATGACCGAGGAGACGCTGCGCATCCAGCGCGAGCTGCTCGGCATCGCCCGCCAGACCCTCGAAGAGGTCAAGGAGATCAACCGCAAGACGCCCCGGTCGCCCGCCCCGACCCCCGTCGGCGGCTGAGCCCGCTAGGCGAGCAGGCTGCGGGCGATCTGGCTGATCTGGATCTCGTCGGTGCCTGCGTAGATCTGCAGGACCTTGGCGTCCCTGGCCAACTGCTCGACCTGGAACTCGGCCATGTAGCCGTTGCCGCCGAAGAGCTGGACCGCCTCTAACGCCACCTCCATGGCCGACTGGGCCGAGTACAGCTTCATGGCCGACGCCTCGGCCAGCGTGAGGCTCTTGCCCTGCGAGGCCAGCTCGACCTGGCGGAACACCATGTTCTGAATGTTCATGCGGGCGACCTCCATCTTGGCCAGCTTGAGCTGGATGAGCTGGAAATCGCCGATCGGCCGGCCGAACTGCACCCGGTCCTTGGCGTACTGCACCGACAGCTCCAGGCACTGCTCGACGATGCCGAGCGCCATCGCGGCCACGCCGGTCCGCTCCATCGAGAACGTGTCCTTCGCTGCCGAGCGGGCCGGCGCGTCCTCGGTCTCGCCGATGAGCCGGTCCCTGCCGACCCGCACGTCGTCGAGGAACAGCTCGCCGGTGGGGGACGAGTGCAGCCCCATCTTGCGCAGCGGCTTGGACTGCTCCAGGCCCGGCATGCCCTTGTCGAGCACGAACGACAGGACCTTGCGATCCTTCGGGTCGTTGCCCTCGTCGAGCTTGCAGATGAACACGATCGTGTCGGCATACGGCCCGTTGGTGATGAAGGTCTTCGAGCCGTTGAGCACGTACTCGTCGCCGTCCTTGCGAGCGGTCGAGCGCATCATGCCGAAAGCGTCGGAGCCCGACCCCGGCTCGGTGATCGCCCAGGCGCCGATCTTGTCGAGGGTCAGCAGGTCGAGGGCCCAGCGCCGCTTCTGCTCCTCGGTGCCGCGGGACATGATCGCCGCCGCGGTCAGCCCCACGCTCACCCCCATGGCGGTGACCATGCCGGGGCAGTACCGGCACAGCTCGATGATCGGGATCAGCGTAAAGGCGATGGTGTTGGCGTCGCGCGGAACGTTCGAGTGATCACTCTCATCGTTTGAGCGGTCACTCGAGAGCGATCGCTCGAATCGATCGCGCGCCATGGCGTCCATGCCGAAGGTGCGGTAGAGCTTGCGCAGGACGTCGTAGGGCGGGGTGTCGCCGTGCTCGAGCTCTTCGAGGTTGGGCTTGATCTCTTTCTCGATGAAGGCCCGGATGGCGTCTCGCACCATCAGCTGCTCGTCGCTCCACTCGATCACGGCTGCTCCCTTTCGTGTTGGCGTCCGCATCGTAGGGAAGGGGTAGGGGGATGGCGTTGTCGCTGCGGCCCGAGCACTTGCGGCGGTACAAGGACTTGGCGCGCCTGCTGGTCAAGTACGGGCGCAGCGACGTGGTGAAAGAGATCGGGCTCGAGTCCTCCCTGGACGACTACGACCCGGCCGTCGACGACGTCCCGCCGGAGGCCACCGAACTGGCCGCCGACCTCGAGGCACTGGGGCCGACCTACATCAAGCTGGGCCAGCTCCTGTCGACGCGCACCGACCTCCTGCCAGCCCGGTACCTGGCCGCGCTGGCCCGGCTGCAGGACGACGTCGAGCCCTTCGCCTACGACGACGTCGCCGCCACCATCGAAGACGAGCTCGGCCTGCCGGTCCACGTCGCCTATGCCGAGTTCGACCCGGTCCCGCTGGCCGCGGCGTCGTTGGGACAGGTCCACCGGGCCCGCCTCTCGGACGGCCGGGCCGTCGCGGTCAAGGTGCAGCGCCCCGACATCGTCGAGCGCATCGAGGACGACCTCGCCGCGCTGCTCCAGTTGGCCGAGTTCGTCGACAAGCGCACCGAGATCGGCAAGCGTTACGGGCTGCACGGCATGGTCGAGGAGTTCCGCCGGTCGATGACCCGCGAGCTCGACTACGCGCAGGAGGCCGACAACCTCGACACCCTCCGGGCCCTGTTGGAGGACTTCGACCGGCTGGTCGTCCCCGCCCCGGTGCACAGCCACTCGCGCAAGCGGGTCCTCACGATGGAGTTCGTGGGCGGGCGCAAGGTCACCGACCTGTCGCCGGGCGACCTCGACGTCGAGGTGGGCCAGGAGCTGGCCGACCAGTTGTTCCGGGCCTACCTCCACCAGGTGCTCGTGCACGGCTTCTTCCACGCCGACCCGCATCCCGGCAACGTCTTCGTGACCGACGACTGCCGGCTCGCGCTGATCGACCTCGGCATGGTGTCGCGGGTGCTGCCCGACACGCAGGACTCGCTGCTGCGGCTGCTGGTCGCGGCCAGCGAGGGCAAGGGCGAGGAGGTGGCCGAGGTCGCCCTCGACCTGGGCGAGCAGCGGGACTCGTTCGACCGGGAGGAGTTCACCCGGCGGGTCGCCGCCTTGGTGGCCGAACAGCACGGGCGGCGGCTGCGCGACGTCGCGGCGGGCGAGGTCGTGGTGGAGCTGACGCAGATCTCGGGGGAGTGCGGGCTGCGTCCGATCCCGGAGCTGTCGATGCTCGGCAAGGCGCTGCTGAACCTGGACCAGGTCGCCAGGGCGCTGGACCCGTCGTTCGACCCCAACGAGGCGATCCGGCGGGAGTCGGTGACGATCCTGCGCCAGCGGTTCCTCGGTGCGGTGTCGCCCAGCAACATGCTGGCCGCGGCGATGGACGCCAAGGAGTTCGTGGAGAAGCTGCCGTCGCGGGTGAACAAGGTGTTCGACGCGCTGGCCGAGGGCGAGCTGCGGCTGAACATCTCCGGCGTCGACGAGCGCCAGATCATGCGCAGCTTCCAGAAGCTCGCCAATCGGGTGACGATGGGGCTGGTCCTCGCCGCGCTGATCGTCGGCGCCGCGATGATGATGCGGGTTCCCACCACGTCGACGCTTTTCGGCTATCCGACGATCGCGATTGTCTGCTTCCTGTTGGCCGCGGGCGGCGCCTTTGCCCTCCTCGTCTCGATCCTCGTCGGCGACCGTCGGGACTGAATGCAGGCTGTGTAGACCGCCTGCATACTAAAAGTAGCGTCACGCCGCGCATTTGTTTCACAATGCGCAGACGATGCGGCGTGATACCCCCGATTCCGAGCAGCCGGCCTACGACTACGACGCGATCTATCGGGAGTACGCGCCTCGGGTCAGGGCTCTCGCCCGCCGCCGCCTGAACGGCCGCGACGTCAGCGAGGACGTCGTGCAGGAGGTCTTCATGCGGGCCTTCCGGGCCCTGCCGACGTTGGACTTGGGCCAGCCGCTGTGGCCGTGGCTGCACCGGGTCTGCGTGAACGTGTGCATCGACGTGTTGAAGTCGCCGCGGACGTGGGCCGAGGAGCCCGCGGGCGAGCTGCCGGAGCGGATCGCCGACGCCGAGGTCGACCCGGTGGCCCGGGTGGTAGCGGACGAGCAGCGCCAGGCGATCGTCGACGCGCTGGACACGCTGGCGCCCAGGCAGCGGGAGATCCTGCTGCGACGGGTGCTCGAGGGTGCCACCAGCGAGGACATGGCCGCCGAGGAGGGCTCGTCGATCGACGCGGTGAAGTCGGCGGTCAAGCGGGGGCGGCAGATGTTCCGGCGCGCCTACACCGACATCGCCGGCGACCGCGGGCTGCTCGGCGGCACGCCGCCCACGCCCGCGCTGCCCGACCGGCTGCGCGCTGCGCTCGGCCGGTTGCGGGGCGCGTACGACGCGTGCCTGCGGGTGTGCAACGCGCCCGGGTGGCAGGCGGTGCCGGTGGCGCTGTCGGCCGCGGTGCTGGCCTTCGGCTGGAGCGCGGGGCCGGCCGGGCGCGATGCCGCCGGCGCGTCGGCCGGGCCGTGGGGCCGCGACGAGTACCGACAAGGCCGAATGGCGATCGCCGCGGTCTCCGGTCTTGCCAGGTCGTCGTCTGGGGCGACGCGGCCGGGCGGGGGCGCGCCTCCCTCGCCTCCGCCCGGTCACAATCGAGGAAGTGACGGGCCGCAACCCAAGCCGGTCACCCGGGGGCGGGTCGGTGCCGGCATCGAGGACTCGGGTGAGGACTCCACCCTCTATGTCCGTTGGAAGCACGACAACCAAGCCAATGAGCTGCTTGGGCTGAAGGACGACAATCGCACGTGGTTTTCGTCGAACATGGGCTGCAATTCGGGTGAGGTCCGCCGGGCCGCCTGCCCCGTGATCAAGCAGGCGATGCCGTCGGTCACCAAGGACTACGCCTACTGGGGTCCGTAACCGGCGGGTCCGGCAGGCACAGCACCATGCTCGCTCCGTAGCCCGACTGGACGTGGCCGGCGGTGGGGCAGATGTGGGCCCACTGGTCGAGGGCCGACTGGCAGTGCGGGCCGGACGTGGACGGCGCGCCGGCCTGGTACGTCGTCAGCGTGAGGCAGACGTGGGCGTGGGCCTCGGGCTTGGCCCGCCGAGCCGGGATGGCGCCGGCCAGAGGCAGGCCGAGGAGCGCGACGGCGCCGACAGCAGCGATGGCGGCAGCGAGCACAAAGAAGACCATCGTCTCTCCGCCCCACCCGCCGCCGCCCCGCCCCCTCCGCCCCACCCGCGCCGCCCCGCCCCCTCCGCCCCGCCCCGCCCTCCGCCGCCCGCCGTCTGGGTGCCGGCCTGTCGGTTGCCCCGCCCAAACGGCACCCAGACGAGTTCTGCCCGGCGGCCCGCCGGCGTCTGGGTGCCGTTGACAACCCTCGCGGTTGCGGATGGCACCCAGACGAGCCCGGCGCGGCGTACGCCGGTGGTCGGGGCGGCTGCGGGCGGGCCGGTGGCGGGCGAGGCGGTCCTGCGGGCGGTTTGGCGGGCGGGGCGGTCCGGGGTCCGGGGTCTGGGTGCCGGCCTGTCGGTTATCCCGCCCGAACGGCACCCAGACGAGCCCCGCGCGGCGGTTCGCCGGCGTCTGGGTGCTGTTGACAACCCTGGCGGTTGCGGATTGCACCCAGACGAGCCCGGCGCGGCGCACGCCGGTGGTCGGGCCGCAGGTGGCGGGCAAGGCGGTCCTGCGGGCGGTCTGGCGGGCGGGGCGGTCCGGTCTGGGTGCCGGCCTGTCGGTTATCCCGCCCGAACGGCACCCAGACGAGCCCCG
>Ga0190267_10000132_pt1 | contig 15526 bp, 10 predicted proteins | sample Popmic239T_FD_140332 | JGI IMG/M metagenome (GOLD analysis project Ga0190267, IMG submission 140332) | Populus adjacent soil microbial communities from riparian zone of Oak Creek, Arizona, USA - 239 T | ecosystem: Environmental > Terrestrial > Soil > Riparian zone | place: USA: Arizona... | reverse complement strand
GCGGTGCCTCCCTCAGGAAGTCATCGTCCCTGAGTGTTGGATTCAGCGACACCCTCTAGCGTCCACACACGAAAACGGCCGGCGATCCGCGATGGATCGCCGGCCGTTTCGATTGTCACACTCACCAGATGCGCTACATGTAGTCGCGGAACTCTTCAAGCGGCGCCTCGAAATCATCAGCCATGTGGATCGAACCGCGGGCGCTGCCAAACTCGCGTGGCGCTCCAGTGGCGGTGCGCCGCGCCTCGATTTCGGAGAGGATGGCCGCGGCAATCGCGTCCTGCTCCGGCCCCGGCAGCGCCTTTGCGGCGCGGATGGCTTCCTCCAGCTTCTCTGTCATCTGTAGTTTCGTCCCACCCGCCCCGCAGATCCGCACCATCGACCGACGGGTCCATCCCCGTTTTCTACCTGCCCCGCCCGATTTCGTCCAGCTTTGGAGCAGACCCGCCAGCAGGTGGCGGGTCCTTCCAAACTTTCCTCGAGGTGAACTCATGCGAATCCGCACTTTCTCGCTCGCCCTTACGGCCGCCATGGCCGCCTGCCAGGGCAGCCCCACCACGCCGGATGCCGGCGCGCCGCTGAACAGCACGCTGCTGGGAAGCGGGTACCGCACCGAACCGGACGCGTCCGCGGCGACGACGCCGTATGTCGGCGGCACCGGCTCGCGCGACGTTTCGGCGTACGGGTCACCCGCCATCGGCACCGGGCTGCGGGACGGCATCGACTCGGCGTCCGCGAGCTCGGTCTACATGGGGGGCGGCAGCCGGGACGGCGGTACGGACGGATCGGTGTCGGCCAGCTCGACGTTCCTGGGCGGCGGCACCCGCGCCGCCGATGCCGATTCGGCGCAGACGGCCGGCGCGGGCTTCGTCGGCGGAGGCTACCGCGTGGACGAAGAGCAGAAGGACAGCCCCTCCCTGGGAGGCACCGGCAGCGAGTGAGCCGCCGCCGGAATGCATCGAACGACATCGACCACAACGTACCCGGGATGGAAACCATGCGCATCCGCACCACACTTCCCATCGCCCTGGCCGTGGCGCTGGCCGCCTGCCAGGGCAGCCCCACCGCGCCTTCCGACGCGCGCCCGCTGAACAGCGCCTTCATCGGCGGCGGCAGCCGCGACGAGCCGGCGCCCGCCGGCAGCATCTTCGCCGGCTCCGGCAACGCCGTGCAGGAGGATTCGGCGTCGGTGAACAGCACCTACCTGGGCAGCGGAAGCCGTGAGGGCGACGACGGCGCCCGCAGCCCGTTCATGGGCGGCACCGGCGGCTGATCCCCGGCCGGCGAGCACGGCGCGGCCGGAACCATCGACGACGAGGGCGGGGCTCCGATGCGAGCCGGGCCTCGCCTTCGGATCGAGCGAACGCAATCAACCAACGACTTGAGGTACACCATGCGAATCCACACCACGCTTCCCATCGTCCTCGCCGTGGCGCTGGCCGCGTGCCAGGGCAGCCCCACCGCGCCCTCGGACGTGCGCCCGCTGAACAGCGCCTTCGTCGGCAGCGGCAGCCGCGACGAGCCGGCGGCCGCGCCCGCCGGCAGCGTCTACATCGGCGCGGGCAACGCCGAGCAGGAGGATTCGGCGCCGGTGAACAGCACCTTCCTGGGCAGCGGCAACCGCGACGGGGAAGGCGACGATACCGGCCGCAGCCCGGCCATGGGCGGCAGCGGCGGCTGAGCCACGCCGCCGAACGCGGCGCCGGCCAGCAACAAGTCTCGGCACCGGATCGATCGCACGTCATCAACCACGACGCACCCGAGGTACACCATGCGAATCCGCACCACGCTCCCGTTCGCCCTCGCCGTGGCGCTGGCCGCCTGCCAGGGCAGCCCCACCGCGTCCCCCGATGCGCGCCCGCTGAACAGCACCTTCGTCGGCAGCGGCAATCGCGACGAGCCGGCTCCGGCGGGCAGCGTCTACCCTGGCGGCGGCACGCTGGAGCAGCAGGACTCGGCGTCCGTCAACAGCAGCTACATGGGCAGCGGGAGCCGTGAAGGCGAAGACAGCCCCCGCAGCCCGATGATTGGCGGCGGCGGCGCCTGATCGCGGCTCCCCCGCACCGGACAAACGCGAACGGCCCGCGGTTCCTCACGAACCGCGGGCCGTTCTCTCCATCGATGGATGCGGGGTCCGTTCAGATGCGCGTCATCCCCTCATCCGGCCACGGCGTCACCCGCGGAATCCAGCGCGGCACGTGGGCCCGGTACGCGCGGTAGCTTTCGCCGAAGCGGCGCTCCAGGCCGGGCTCTTCGGAGAGCAGGAAGTAGGCGTGGTTGATCAGCAGAAAGGCGCCCGCCCAGAGCGCCAGCGCGCCCGACCTCCACAGCAGCGCCTCGCCCACCAGCATCAGCAGCACGCCGCTGATCATGGGGTTGCGGACGTGGCGGTACGGGCCCACCGCCACCAGCCGCCGCGTGGGGTCCCACGGCGCGAGCGTCCCCTGCCCCACCCGCGCGAACAGCAGCACGCACCACGCGAAGAGCCCGAATCCCACCGCGAACACCACGCCGCCCGCCGCGCGCGACAGCCCGTCCACCGCCGGCGCGCCGCCCCAGCCCGGCGCGGCGGCGTCCGTGCCCAGCAGCCAGCGCGGCACCATCACCACCACCATGAACGGCAGCAGCAGGATGGAGATCAGGTGCCGGATGATCGAAAGCATCGGTGGCGGCGGGGTGCGGGGCTGCGTCAAACGCCCATCAAGCCGACGGCGTACACCGCCCACTTCCACGCGGGCAGCGCCAGCACAGCGGCGACCATGGCGAAGTACGGACGCCGCCGGGTGACCAGTGCCAGAGAGTGCAGCACGATCAGCAGCGACCAGAAGCCGAAGAAGAGGGGCAGGAGCGCCGGCGACCCACCCTGAAAGTCCATCCCGAGCTGCTGGACGAGTGCCATGGGCAGCGCAAAGAGCGCGACGAGCGGCGTCACCAAGAACCAGTCGACCACGCCGGGCCACTGGCCGTACTCCACGCGGAATCCCACCCCCGCCAGCAGCAGCGCGGCGAACCACACCCCCGCCAGCGCGCCCACGGCGAAACGCAGTCTCATGACGTCGCCCGCTTTCTTCGCCGGCACGTCGTAGTTGCGCCGCGAGTGGATCCACCGGGTTGATGTCATGGAAGGAGACGGAGGCACGGAAGGGGAGGCGTCGCGAGCCCGCACCGCGGAATGTTGCGTCGGCCGCGATGCACGGCAACAGCGGGCTCCCGAAGGCGTGACCTCGCGCGACCCGACAAAGATCCTTCGGTCGCGCGCAAGCTTATGGGGTCAAGATGGTTGCGGGCGGGCGCTCCTTCAGGATGACAGTGCGCCTCCACAACGGATCGAGTTTGGCAACGCCTTGCGAGGGAGACCGGTTCGTTTCCGGAACGAATTTAGCGGGAGGCGTCCACATCCCGTCCCGCAGCCTCCCCTTTGCTCCCGACACCCCATGAACCTTCCGTATCCCGCCCGCCGCCTCGCCCTCTGCGCGGCGCTGATGCTCGCCGCCGCGTGCGACGCCGCGCCGTCCGTCGTGACGCCGGAGCGCGAGCCCGCCGCCGCTCCGGAGGGCCCGTCGCGGGTGATGGCGGCGGCCACGCAGGGCGCGGTGCGGATGGAGGCGCACTTCACCGACCTGCGCGCCGGGGCCACGCAGGACATGTCCATCCTGAACCACGTCATCTACCTGATCGACAACGCGCCGGCGGGCTCCACCATCCGCGCCGCCGTGCACAACATCAGCGCGAACGTGGTGCAGGCGGCGCTGCAGCGGGCCAGGGACCGCGGCGTGGTGATCTACGTGGTGATGAGCGGCAACCACCACCCCGGCGACCCGGCGGACGACGGCGACACCTCGCCCGAGGACCTGCAGGCGTACCTGGACGGCGGGTCGGGCGCGCGGTTCCGCTGGTGCGTGAACGGCGGCAGCTACACGGGCGCGGGATGGGACGGGTGCATCGCGCGGCACGCCAGCGCCATCATGCACTCCAAGCTGTTCCTGTTCAGCCGCACGAAGGACGCGGACGGCGTGGTGCGCGACTGGGTGAGCTGGTTCGGATCCGCCAACCTGACCTACGCCACCGGCGCCAACACGTACAACAACACCGTCACCGTCTACGGCGACAAGACGCTGTACGACAACTTCGTCAACGGGTACTGGGCGCCGCTCTGGGCCAAGACCAGCTACGCCAACAACGACTTCTACGATTCCGGCACGGGGCGCGGATACTTTGGCGGCGGCAGCTTCAACCTGCAGGTGTACGCGTCGCCGGAGCAGCAGACGGACCTGGTCTACAACCGCATCACCTACGTGGAGCCCGACACGGCGTGCGCCATCCGCGTGGCGGAGAACATGTTCAACGACACGCGCAACAACGTGGCGGAGCTGCTGGCGGCCAAAAAGCGGGCGGGATGCTGGGTGTCCGTCGCGGTGGGCTCCATCGGCGCGCAGTCCCTGGCCACGCTGCGCAACGCGGGGATCGCCGTGCGCAGGATCAACACGCACGACAAGTTCATCCTCATCAAGGGCCGCTACGCGGGGTCGACGGAGACGCGGCGGCTGGTGTTCACCGGCTCGCACAACCTGTCGCACTCCGCCAACTACCTGAACGACGAGCTGTTCGTAAAGCTGGAGGACGACACCATCTACGCCGCCTTTCGCTACTCCTGGGAGCGGATGACGGCGGACGAGGACGTGTACCTGTATCCATAGCGCCGGATCCCGTCCGCCACGTCGGGTTCTGCGCGAGGGGCCCCGCGTTTCCGATAAAGATTCTTCGGTCGGCGCCACGGTCCTGGGTGTGAAGACGGTTTTGCGCGGCGCCTCCCTCAGAATGACAGTGATCTCCCGGACGCGGCCACCTCTCGCCATCGCGGCCCGGCGCGCAGCAGCGCGCCGGGCCGGCGTCGTGATCCACCCCGCGAAGCAGCCACGGACGAACGGATCAGGCGGAGGCCCCGGCGAGCTCGGCGCGGGCGGGCTCCGTGGAGGCGGGCTCGTCGGCGTGGTCGCCGTCGGGCTCCACGGCGCGGGCCACCAGCTGCGCCACCTCGCTCACCGTGCGGATCTCCCAGATGGCGCGCAGGGGGATCTGCACGCCGAAGCGGTCGCGGATGCGCCGGGCCAGCTGCACGCCCAGCAGCGAATCGCCCCCCATGTGGAAGAAGTTGTGGTAGATGCCCACGTCGTCGATGCCGAACAGGCCGCGGAAGATCTCCACCATCCCCGCCTCGTACGAGTTGCGCGGCGGCGAGACCTCCGGCGCCGGGAAGGAGTGCCCGCCCACGTACTCGTGCTCCTCCTGCGTCTGCGCGTCGCGCACGCCCAGCCAGTAGCGGCCGTGGTCCCACGGATAGGTGGGCAGGCGCAGCCGCAGCCGCCGCATCCCGTCGTACAGGCGCGGCCACTGGGGCTCGATGCCCACCAGCCACAGCTCGGCCACGGTCGCCCAGAACTGCTGCGCCTCGCCCAGCTCGTCGCGCACGTGGGGGAGCGAGTTCAGGATGAGCATGCGCGGGTCGCGCGCCGGGTGGCGGCGGGCCAGCGTGGACAGCCCGCGGCCGGGACCCACCTCCAGCAGCACCCGGTCCGGCTCCTCGAGGAGCGTGCGCAGGCAGTCGTCGAACCGCACCGGGTTGCGCAGGTGCCGCACCCAGTACCCCGGGTCCGTGGCCTCTTCGTCCGTGAGCCACGTGCCCGTGACGTTGGAGACGATGGGGAGCTCCGGCGGGTGCAGGGCGAAGCCGCGCACCACCTCTTCGAAGCGCGCCAGGACGGGCTCCATCATCCGCGAGTGCGACACGTGCGAGGTGTGCACGCGCTGGTAGTGCACCTCGCGCCGGTCCAGCTCCGCCGCGAACGCCTCCACCGCCTCCGTCGCGCCGCCGACGACGGTGAGCGCGGGGCCGTTGAGGGTGCACACGTCCAGCTCCGCCGGCAGGATGCCGCGCACCTCGGCCTCGGAGAGCGAGACGGAGAGCATGCCGCCGGCCGGCATCTCCTGCATGAGCGCCGCGCGCACGGCCACCAGGTGGCAGGCGTCCTCGATCGACATCACCCCCGCCACCGCGGCGGCCGCGTACTCGCCGATGCTGTACCCCACCAGCCCCTCGGGGAGCACGTTGTAGTGCATCCACATCTTCGCCATGGCGTACTCCACCGCGAACAGCGCCGGCTGGGTGATGGCGGTCTGGAAGAGCGTCTCCGCCGCGCGCGCCTCGTCCCCCGGCGCCGGAAAGATCACCTCGCGCAGGTCAAGCCCCAGGTGCGGGCGCAGCAGCGCGCAGCAGCGGTCCAGCGCGTCGCGGTAGACGGGCTCATCGGCGTACAGCTCGCGCGTCATGCCCACGTGCTGCACGCCGGCGCCGGGGAACAGGTAGATGGCGGGCGTGGGGCGGAAGGGGTCCAGGTCGGTGCGCACCCGCGCAGGGTCCAGCGTGCGGAGCTGCCGCACGGCGTCGGCCACGTCGCGGGCTACCAGGGTGCGGCGGTTCTTGTACGGGCGGCGCCCCACCTGCAGGGTGTAGGCGACGTCGGCCAGGTTGGCGTCGGGGTGCGCCTCCAGCCAGTCGGCCAGGTTGCGGGTGGCGCGGTCCAGGGCGCGCGGGGTGCGGGCCGACACGATCAGCAGGCTCCACGGGCGCCCGGGGGTGGATGCCTCGCGCGGCGGCGCCTCCTGCAGCACCACGTGCGCGTTGGTGCCGCCGATGCCGAAGGAGCTGACCCCCGCCCGGCGCGGCCCGCCGCCGGGGACGTTCCAGTCGATCAGCCGGTCGGCCACGAAGAAGGGGCTCCCCTCGATGCCCAGCTTGGGGTTGGGGCGCCGGAAGTGCAGCGTGGGCGGGATCTGCCGGTGCCGCAGCGCCTGCACGGTCTTGATGAAGCCGGTGATCCCCGCGGCCGCGTCCAGGTGGCCCACGTTGGTCTTCACCGCCCCGATGGCGCACCATCCCTCGCCGCCGCCGGTGCCGAACGCCTCCTTGAGCGCGGTGACCTCGATGGGGTCGCCCAGGTCGGTGCCGGTGCCGTGCGCCTCGACGTAGGTGATGCTCTCGGGCGCGACCCCCGCCACCGCCTGCGCCTCGGTGATCACCTCCGCCTGCCCGCTGACGCCGGGGGCGCTCCACGCCGTCTTGAGCACGCCGTCGTTGTTCACCGCGGTGGACAGCACCACGGCCAGCACGTCGTCGCCGTCCTCCAGCGCGCGGTCCAGCCGCTTGAGCACCACCACGCCCACCCCCTCGCCCAGCACCGTGCCCCGCGCGTCGGCGTCGAAGGCGCGGCAGTGGCCGTCGGGGGAAAGGATGTGCCCCTCGCTGTACAGGTAGCCCCGCCGTCCGGGGACGCGGATGGAGACGCCCCCGGCCAGCGCCATGTCGCACTCGCCGTTCAGCAGCGCCTGCACGGCCACGTGCACCGTGACCAGCGAGGTGCTGCACGCGGTCTGGATGTTCATGCTGGGCCCGCGGATGCGCAGCTTGTACGACACGTGGGTGGTCAGGAAGTCGTTCTCCGTCAGCGTGCCGATCTGCCAGCGGCTGTCGCCCTCGAACAGCGAGGGGTCGCGCACGTAGTGGTGGAAGAAGTAGGTCGGCGAGCTGGCGCCGGCGTACACCCCGATCGAGCCGGGGTACGCGGCGGTGTCGTAGCCGGCGGACTCCGCGGTCTCCCAGCACGTCTCCAGGAAGAAGCGGATCTGGGGGTCCATCAGCTCGGCGTCGCGCGCGCGGTAGTTGAAGAACGAGGCGTCGAACCGGTCGGTGCCCTCCACCGCGCCGTGGGCGCGCACGTAGTTGGGGCGGGCCAGCACCTCGTCGCTCACCCCTTCGGCGCGCAGCTCGTCGTCGGTAAAGAAGGTGATCCCCTCCTTGCCGTCCCGCAGGTTGCGCCAGAAGGCGTCCACGTCGGACGCGCCGGGAAAGCGCCCGGCCATCCCGATGACGGCGACGGCGGTGGGCGGAAACTCCTGCTGCCGGGGGTCAGCGGTGCTCATGTGCGTCCCTCTCTGGTGTGGCGCCGGCCCGGGCGGGGGCGCGGCGCGGTGGATTCCGGGGGATGACCATGGTCTTTCAGCGGCGCGCCCCGCGGCGGCCGTCGCGGACGGCGGCGCGGCGGGCCTCGGCCCGGTCGGTGCCCCGGCTCTGCGCGGGGGTGGCGGCCGCGGGATGCGGATTCGCGGTGACGAAGGCGGCCTGCGCGGCGACGGTGGTGTGGCGGAACAGGTCCACCAGCGTGACCTCGCGGTCGAAGGCCTCGCGGATGCGCTGGTGCACGCGGGCCACCAGCAGCGAGTGCCCGCCGATCTCGAAGAAGTTGTCCTCCACCCCCACCCGCTCCTCCCCCAGCGCCTCGGCCCAGAAGCCGGCGATCGCCTTTTCCGCCGGCGTGCGCGGCGGGGCGTGGTCGCACTCGGCCGCGAAGGTGGGCGCGGGAAGGGCGCGGCGGTCCGTCTTTCCGTTGGGGGTCACCGGCATGGCGGCCAGCGGCACGAACGCCGCGGGGATCATGTACTCCGGCAGCGACCCGGCCAGGTGGTCGCGCAGCTGGGCGGCGGAGGGCGCGGCGGCCCCCTCGGCGGGGACCAGGTAGGCCACCAGCCGCGCGTCGCCCGGCGTGTCCTCGCGCACGATGACGGTGGCCTCGCGCACGGCGGGATGGGCCAGCAGCGCCGCCTGGATCTCGCCCGGCTCGATGCGGAACCCGCGCACCTTGACCTGGAAGTCCAGCCGCCCCATGAACTCCAGTGTGCCGTCGGGGCGAAGGCGCGCGCGGTCGCCCGTGCGGTACATCCGCGCGCCCGGCTCCACGCCGAACGGATCGGGAAGGAACGCCTGCGCGGTGAGCGCCGGCCGGCGCTGGTAGCCGCGCGCCACGCCCGCGCCCGCGATGAACAGCTCGCCGGGTACGCCCGCCGGCTGCGGCTGCAGGTGACCGTCCAGGACGTACAGGCGCAGGTTGGCCAGCGGGCGGCCCAGCGGCAGGTTCACCGGCTCGCCCCGCGGGGCGTCGGGGCCGTACGCCTTCTGCAGGGTGGCGCACACGGAGGCCTCGGTGGGGCCGTAGTGCGACACCAGTTGCATGCGCCCGCCCGTGGTGCGCTCCCAGCGGCGCACGCGCTCCATGTCCACCGCCTCGCCGCCCGTCCACATCTCCCGCAGCGGGCCGTCCACGCCTCCCTCGCCCAGCGGGGCCAGGTCGTCCATCATCCCCTTGAGCAGCGCCGCGGGGGCATCCACCGCCGTCACCCCGTGCCGGCGGCAGAAGGCCAGCAGCCCCCGCCCCGTGAGCTCCACCGGGTTGGGATGGAAGACCAGCGCGGTGCCCGTCATGAGCCCGGGGTACAGGTTCCCCGCGAACGCGTCGAAGGTGAGCGGCGGCAGGGCCAGCAGCCGCGCGCCCGGGTGCAGCGCGTGCGTGTCGGCGAAGGCGAGCGACAGGTTCAGGATCCCCGCGTGCGGCACCATCACCCCCTTGGGCGCGCCGGTGGACCCCGAGGTGTAGATGACGTACGCCAGCGCGTCCAGCGGCACCTCAACCGCCAGGTCCGTCCCCTCCTCGCCCTGGAAGCCGGCGGCGTCCGCGTCCAGGCGGATGCGCTCGATCCCCTCCGGCACCCCCGCCGCCACCCCGTCCACGGTGAGGACGATGCGCACCCCCGCGTCCGCCAGCACGCCGTCGCGGCGGGCGGCGGGCATGGCGGGGTCCAGCGGCACGTAGGCGCCGCCGGCCTTGAGCACGGCCAGCATGGCCACGACCGCCTCGGGGCCGCGCTCGAAGCAGGTGCCCACGCGGGCGTCCAGCCCCACGCCCCGCGCGCGCAGGTGCCGGGCGAGGCGGTTGGCGCGGGCGTTCATCTCGCCGTAGCGCAGCACCCGGTCGCCGATCACCACCGCCTCGGCGTCCGGCGCGCGGGCGGCCTGCGCCTCGATGAGCCGGTGGACGGGGAGCGCGGGGAGCTCGGCGGACGGGCCGGCCTGGTCCAGCGCCAGCCGCGCGCGCTCATCGTCCGTCAGCAGGGGGAGGCGCGTGACGGGGATGTCCGGATCGGCCACGGCGCCTTCCAGCAGCGTCCGCAGGTGCCCGGCCAGCCGCCGCATGGTGGACGCGTCGAAGAGCTCGGTGGGGTACTGCAGCATGGCCACCAGCTCCCGCGGCTTCTCGTGCACGGCCAGCATGAGGTAGTTCTGCGCCGACCGGAGCTCCGCGCCCATGGGCTCGGCGGAAAGGCCGGGGAACTCGGGGCCGGGGCCGGCGGCGTTCTGCAGCGCGATCATCGCCTGGAACAGGGGCGCGTGGCTCACGCTGCGCTCCACCTTCAGCTCTTCCACCAGCAGGTCGAAGGGCACGTCCTGGTGCGAGTACGCCTCCACCGTGGTCTGCCGCACGCGCCCCACGAGCGCGCGGAAGGTGGGGTCGCCGGACAGGTCCATCCGCAGCGCCAGGGTCTGGATGAAGAACCCGATCAGCGGCTCCGTCTCCGGCTGCGTGCGTCCGGCCAGCGGGGTGCCCACGACCACGTCGTCCTGCCCGCTCCAGCGGGAGAGCAGCGCCGACCAAGCGGCGGCCAGCGCCATGAAGGGGGTGGCGCCCTCCGCGCGCGCCAGCTCGCTCAGCCGGTCGAAGAGCGGGCGGGGGATGGGAAAGCGGTGCGCGGCGCTGGCCGTGCCCTGCACCGCCGGGCGCGGGCGGTCGGTGGGCAGGTCCAGCAGCACGGGGCTGCCGGCCAGCCGCGCGCGCCAGTACCCCACCTGCCGGGCCAGCTCCGGGCCGGCCAGCCGGGTGCGGTGCCAGGCCGCGTAGTCGGCGTACTGGATGGGCAGCTCCGGCAGCGGCGACGGCTCTCCCCGCGCGAACGCCCCGTAGAGCGCGGCCAGCTCGCGGTAGAGCACGCCGGTGCTCCACGCGTCGCTGACGATGTGATGCATGGTGATCACCAGCACGTGGTCGTCCGCGGCCAGCCGAAGCAGCCGCGCGCGGAACACGGGGCCCGTGGCCAGGTCGAAGGGCGCGTCGGCCTCGTTGGTGACCCGCGCGCGCACCGCCGCCTCGCGCTCGGCCGGGGGGATGGCTGAAAGGTCGTCCACCTGGAGGACGCGGGCCGGAGCGGGGACCACCTCCTGCACCGGCGCGTCGCCTTGCAGGGTGAAGATGGTGCGCAGCGACTCGTGGCGGCGGACGACCTTGGCCAGGGCGCGGTCCAGCGTCTCCGCGTCCAGCGCGCCGCGCAGGCGCAGGACGGCCGGAACGTTGAACGCGCCGCTGCCGGGGTCCATCTGGTGCATGAACCACAGCCGCTGCTGCGCGCCGGAGAGCGGCGCGGGGCCGGGCTCGCCGCGCGGGCGGATGGCGTCCCGCGCGAAGGCGTCGGACTTGATGCCGCCGCGCATGAGCCTGGCTAGGAGCGCCTGCTTGGCCGGCGAAAGGGTGGCGCGGCGCCCGGCGACTTCGTCGATCGACATCCAGGTCCCTCTGGGTTCAGTGCAGATCGGATTGCAGGCAGCGCCCCGGGTCCGTCGCGGGAGCAAAGCCTGCCGTCGTGCCGTCGCAAGCTCCCGCAACGGCGAGTATCGCGGATTCTTCCGATTGCGGATCTGATCCGGTAAGGTGCCGTCCGCCCGCTGGAGCGAATGAATTCGCCGCTGGAACATCGCAAAGTCCGCCTGCGCGGACTCGGCGGCCTTGCCGCGTGCGGCGTTCGTGCGCCCGACCGGACGGTACCCCAACTCTCGTGCGGCCCGGGAGTTCACGGGATCGCGCCACAGGTAGCGGTCACGTCTGGCTCCCGGGGCGCTCCGGCGGCAGAGGTGCCTCCCTCGAAAAACGCGGATGGCCCCCCTGCCACATCCGACCCCTCCGCCGACCCTCCGCTTCGCCTGCACCGGGTCCGTCGCGGGGGAATGCCTGCCGTCGTGCCGTCGCAAGCTTCCGCAACGGTGAGTATCGCGAATTCCTCCGCAGACCCCTTTCCCGCCGTGGACGGGCTGCAGCCTGCCGCCTCCTCCACCTGCCGCGCGTCTTTCAGGAGCCAGCCTCACCATTGGGTCGGAGGGAGCGCCCCTGCATCCAGCTGACTGGACGCTACCCCACCTCTCGTGCGGCCCGGGAGTTCACGGGATCGCGCATCAGGTGGTGCGATCAGCCTGCTCCCCTGCACTTCCGGAGGTCGTCCGCCGATCCGCATCCTCCCCCAAAAAACGCGGATGGCCCCCTGCCACATCCCACCCCTCCGCCGACCCTCCGCTTCGCCTGCACCGGGTCCGTCGCGCAGGAGGCCTGCCGTCGTGCTGTCGCAAGCTTCCGCAACGGTGAGTATCGCGGATTCTTCCGCAGACACCTTTCCCGCCGTGGACGGGCTGCAGCCTGCCGCCTCCTCCACCTGCCGCGCGTCTTTTACAAGAGCCTGCCCTACGGATGAGCCGGAGGGAGCGCCCCTGCGTCAGACGGAGATGAATGCGCGTCAGGCCATCTCCAGCGCCTCTTCCTCGCTCATGGCCTCCACCGCGGCGAGCAGCTGCTCCTCCACCTCGCGCGCGAGGGCCGCCACCGTGGGCGCGCGGAAGATGGCGTCCACCTGCAGCGCCACCCCGAAGTCCGCCCGCAGCCGGCCGATGACGCGGGTGCCCAGCAGCGAGTGCCCGCCCAGCTCGAAGAAGTCGTCCTCCACCCCCACCCGCTCGATCCCCAGCAGCTCGCTCCAGACCGCGGCCACCGCCTCTTCCAGCTCGTTGCCCGGCGCCACGTACGCCGTGCGCAGCGCCGGCCGCCCGTGCGCGGACCACCCGTCCGCGGCGTCGGGCTCGTCGGAGACGATGGGGATGGGGAGCGCGAGCACGGCCCCGGCGCCCGCCCGGGGCGCCTCGATGTAGTAGCGGCGCCGCTGGAACGGGTAGGTGGGGAGCGGAATGCGCCCTCCGCCGCGCCCCTCGCCGTACGCGGCCCAGTCGATGGCCACGCCCTCGCTCCACGCGCGGCCCACGGCGTCGGCCAGGGCGCGGGTGTCGGCGTGCGCGTCACGGGGGTGCGGCAGCGAGGCGATGGTGGCGTGCGCGCCGGTCTTCGGAACCAGCGACCCCAGCGTCTTTCCCGGGCCCACCTCGATCAGGACGGTGCTCGGGGCCTGCAGCAGGGTATCGATGCCGTCGCGAAAGCGGACCGCCCGGCGAAGCTGGCGCGCCCAGTAGTCCGCGTCCGTCGCCTCGTCCGCCGTGATCCACGTCCCCGTGAGGCCACTGACGTACGGCATCCGCGGCGGCTGGGGACGGGCGCGCAGCACCAGCTCGCGGAAGGGGTCCAGGATGGGGTCCATCATGGCCGAGTGGAACGCGTGCGAGGTGTGCAGCCGCCGCACCTCCACGCCTTCCGCGATCAGCCTCTCTTCGAAGGGACGCACCGCCTCGAACGGCCCGCTGACCACGCAGGTGGCGGGGCCGTTCACCGCGGCCAGCGAGACGCCCTGCGGCAGCCGCGGCGCCAGCTCCGCCTCGGGGAGCAGGACGGCCAGCATGCCGCCGGGCTGCATGGACTGCATCAGCCGTCCGCGCGCGGCCACCAGGCGCAGCGCGTCCTCCAGCGTGAACACGCCGGCGATGCAGGCCGCCACGAACTCGCCCACGCTGTGGCCCAGCATGGCGTCCGGCTTCACCCCCCAGGCCATCCACTGCCGCGCCAGCGCGTACTCCACCGCGAAGAGCGCCGGCTGCGTGACGGCCGTCTGCTGCAGCCGCTCCGTCGCCGCATCCTCATCCCCTGATGCCGGAAAGAGGACGTCGCGCAGGTCGAAGCCCAGCTCCGCGCGCAGGATCTCGGCGCACCGGTCCAGCGCGTCGCGGTAGACCGGCTCGGAGGCGTGGACGCCGGCCGCCATGCGCACGTACTGCGCGCCCTGGCCGGGAAAGAGGAAGGCGACCGGCCTTCCCGCCGCCGCCCGCACGCCCGCCGCCGCGCGCAGCCCCTGCACCGCGTCGTGCGTGCACGCCGCGGGGATCGCCAGCCGCCAGTCGAACGGGGTGCGGCCGCGCTGCAGGGTGAAGGCGACGTCCGCCAGGCCGGTGGAGGGGCGGCGCTCCAGGAAGTCCGCCAGGTTCCCCCGTGCCGCGTTCAGCGCCGCCTCCGTCTTCGCGGAAAGGACCAGCACCTGCTCCGGGCGCGGCGTTCCCCCGCGCGGCGCGGGGGCGGGCGGCTGCTCCAGCACCGCGTGCGCGTTGGTGCCGCCGATGCCGAACGAGCTCACCCCCGCCCGCCGCGGCGACGGCCCGCTCCACTCCGTCGTCCGTTCGACGACGTAGAACGGCGTGCGCTCGATCTCCAGCCGCGGGTTGGGGCGGGTGAAGTGCAGTGAGCCGGGGATCACGCCGTCGCGCACGGCGAGGGTGGCCTTGATGAGGCCGGTGACGCCCGCGGCGGTGTCCAGGTGGCCCAGGTTGGTCTTGGCCGAGCCCAGCCCGCAGAACCCGGTGTCCTGCGTGTGCGCGCGGTAGGCGCGGGTGAGCGCGGCCACCTCGATGGGGTCGCCCAGGGTGGTGCCGGTGCCGTGCGCCTCCACGTAGCCGATGGAGCGCGGGTCCACCGCGGCCACGGAGAGCGCGTCGGCGATGGCGGCGGCCTGGCCGTCGGCGCCGGGGGCCATGTAGCCCACCTTGGCGCTGCCGTCGTTGTTGATGGCGGAGCCCAGGATGACGCCGTGGATGGTGTCGCCGTCCGCCAGCGCGTCCTCCAGGCGCTTCAGCAGCACGGCGGCGGCGCCCGCCCCGCCCACCGTGCCCGCCGCCTGCTCATCGAAGGCGCGGCAGTGGCCGTCGGGCGACAGGATGGCCCCGTCGCGCCAGGTGTAGCCGCGCGGCGCCACGCCGTGGATGCTGACGCCCCCCGCCAGCGCCAGGTCGCACTCGCCGCCCAGCAGCGCGCGGCAGGCCACGTGCACGGCGACCAGCGAGGTGCTGCACGCCGTCTGCACGGCCAGCGCGGGGCCGCGCAGCCCCAGCTTGTACGACACGCGGGTGGGGAGATAGTCCTTGTCGTTGCCCACCACCAGGTCGAACCAGGCGCCCCCGGCGGCCAGCTCGCGGTACGGCAGCAGGTTGAGCATCAGGTAGACGGGGAGCCCCATCCCCGCGTACACGCCCACGGGGACGTCGAAGGTGCCGGGGCCGTAGCCGGCGTGCTCCATGGCCTCCCACGCCACCTCCAGGAACGCGCGCTGCTGCGGATCCGTCGTCTCCGCCTCGCGCGGGGTGAACCCGAAGAAGGGCGCGTCGAAGTGCGCCGCGTCGGCCAGGTGCCCGTGCGCGGGGACGAAGGCGGAGTCCGCCAGCGTCTCTTCGTCCACCCCCGCCGCGCGCAGCTCGTCGTGGGAGAAGCGGCGGATGGATTCCACGCCCGCCTTGAGGTTCTCCCACAGCGCGTCCACGCTGGGCGCACCGGGAAAGCGGCCCGCCATGCCGATGATGGCGATCTCGGCGCCGGTGGGCTCTCGATGTGCCTGGTTCATGCGCCCTTCGTATCCGTGAGACGGAACGGCGGGGTCAGCCGCCCCTCCGCAGGTT
>Ga0190267_10000131_pt1 | contig 15547 bp, 17 predicted proteins | sample Popmic239T_FD_140332 | JGI IMG/M metagenome (GOLD analysis project Ga0190267, IMG submission 140332) | Populus adjacent soil microbial communities from riparian zone of Oak Creek, Arizona, USA - 239 T | ecosystem: Environmental > Terrestrial > Soil > Riparian zone | place: USA: Arizona... | reverse complement strand
AGCGCGACCCAGTCGCCGCTCGACGCCGCCGTCGCCACCATCAGCGAGATCACCGTCATGTACGCGGCAACCGGCCCCCGCAGCTTGGCCGGCGCGGCCTGGAGAACCGGCCGCCCGACGAGCACGCCCACCAGTACCACGACCTCGGCCGCGCCCAGCCACCGGGCCAACGACAGCCCGCCCGGCTCCGCCGCGAACCCGGCCACGTAGAACACGTGCGCCACGAGGAACGACGCCAGCCCGTACACGAAGCGGTCGACGGGCAGCATCAAGAACACGTCGCCCGCCAGTGAGAAGGCCAGCGCGGCGACGAACCACGTCCGCTGCGACGAGGAGTCCGCGCCCAGGCCGACCGCCGTCAACAGCAGGAAGACCATGACCGCGGGCTTGGCGACGTACTCGACGCGTCGCTCGCGGCGGTCCACCGCCACCCAGTCGACGAGCGCGAATACCCCCGAAATGGCGGGTATCAAAATGCGAAGCACAGCGTTATCGTTCCGCAAACCAGCACACAGCCGCTCCTTTCGTCGCGCCAGGGCCATCCAACCCCCACCCAACAGCCTCCCGCAGACGAAAGGAACACCCGTTGCGTCGACTCATCCGCGCCACGCTCGGCCTCGCCCTGCTTCTCGCAGTGATGCCCAGCGTCCTGGCGCCCGCCCGTGCCCATGAGGGCAACTACCCAGTCGTGCTCATACCCGGCTGGCACGGGAACGCAGGCACCTTCAACGAGATGATCCCGCGGCTCCAGGCCCAGGGCTACACCGTGCTCGACTTCGACCCGAACACCGCAGGCACCCAGGCCATGGGCTATGCGCCCACCGCCGCGGGCCAGCACATCAGCTACGTCGCCGGGAAGATCGTGGAGGAGAAGATCAAGACCGCGCTGACCCAGAACGGCTACGACGCGGCCACCCAGAAGATCGACATCGTCGCCCACTCGATGGGCGGCCTCGTGTCCCGCTTCCTCCTTGAGAAGCCGGGCGCCGACGTCGACTTCTGGTCGAGCACCACCGGCTGGTACGGCGACGGCGTGCCCGACGTCGACACCAACTGGAAGGCCAGGGTCGACGACCTGATCATGCTGGGCACGCCCAACCACGGCACCTGGGAGGCATGGGTCCCCGGCAACATCGGCGGGTTCGGCAACTGGAACGCCACCGGCGGCGACATGCAGCCGAACTCCAAGTTCATCAGCCTCATGGGCTACGTCGAGCCGGTCGGCGAGTACTACACGACCATCGGCGGCGACCCCACGTACCTCCAGATGTTCCGGTACGACTACAACGGCGACGGCGTCTCGCACGGCTTCGACGGCGTGGTGCCGGCCGAGTCGCCCTTCCTGACCGGCGCCAACCAGGCCCTGTTCAACAGCCACCACGGCGCCCTGGTGACCGACGACGCGCCGATGGACCTGGTGATCGGCGAGCTTGGCTTCACCTCCACCCAGACCGGCCCCGGCCAGGCCAACCTCGCGGGCACCGCCACCATCCGCCTGGAATACGCCAACATCGTCCAGGACCACGACTGGGGCACGTCGGACGACTTCCGCATCGACGTCTACGTCGACCCCAACGGCAACAACGACGGCTACCAGTACGTGAGCCAGATCCCGTACACGAGGGACGCGCCGTTCACCCAAAACTGGGGCAACGTCGGCCCGCTCAGCGCGGCCATCAACCTGCCTGGCACCAGCCCCCGCATGGACGTGAAGCTCGATGTCTGGGAGTCGGACCCGGGCGGCGTGAAGGAGGCGGTCTCCACCGTCGTGTTCACCAACGTGATGCTGTCCGACGACCTCGACGGCATGGACCGCTACGAGGCCACCGCGGCCGACTCGAAGGGCGGGACCAACACCTTCCGCGTCTCGATGAACGGCGCCACCAGCGCGGTCGGCTCAACCCGGCTCGTGACCATGGGCATCGACAAGGCCTGGATCCAGGACACCCTGGAGCCCTGCTGCAACACCGAGGCCCAGTTCACGATCCACGCAGGCCGTGACGGCTACGCGGGCACCATCTACCGCGGCTCGCCTGACGACGGCTCGCACTACTCCCGCGGCGGCGGCTCGTGGGTCGACATCGGCGTCCACGCCAAGAACAACGGCGTGGTCGAGTCCGAGCAGGTGTGGAAGGGCCGGATGCTGAAGGGCACCAACTGGCGCTTCGACGCCGAGTACTTCGACGACGACGGCGGCTGGTCGTCGCGGGACTCCGGAGGCCAGTACTGGGCGACCGGCGCAGTGAGCTCGTTGCCGGTCGGCCGCCAGAACTGGAGCGGCACCAGCCTGGCCGCTTGGGACGTCTACTTCTACATCGTGGCGGACTAACGAACCCACCCCCCAGCCGTTCTCGTCGCGCTCACGGGTGCATATACCCGCCAGCGCGACGAGAACCGGGGGCGCGGCGGGTTGGCGGACGGGCGAGCAGCCGCGAGACTGTCGGCCGTGGCCCGATACCTCAGTCAAGAGTGGTTCGACGAGGTCAATCGGGCTGCGGCCGACAGCGACCGCATCAAGACCGACACCGCCGGCGTCAACCTCACGATTCAGCAGGTCGTGACCGGCGCGCCCGACGGCGACATCCGGTACGCGGTGCGGGTCCGCCGCGGCACCGTCACCGTCGTGCCGGGCGACGACGCCGAGGCCGATGTCACCATCACCGAGGACTGGGACACCGCCACCGCGGTGGCCAAAGGCGAGCTGCCCACCCCTGCCGCCTTCATGAGCGGCAAGATCCGCGTGGGCGGCAACGTCGGCGTCCTGCTCGACGCCCAGGGCTCGCTGCAAGGGCTCGACGTCGTGTTCGCCGACCTGCGTGAGAGGACAACGTTTTGAGCAAGCCAGGCTCGCCCGGCTGGTATCCCGACGACGCGGGCCGCATGCGGCGCTGGGACGGCTCCCGCTGGACCGGCGAGGTCCGCGAGCTGCCCCCGTGGATGGCGGGCGAGGGGCAGGAAACGATGCAGGCCGCCCGGCGCAGGCGACTGGCGCCGCACTGGATCGTGCTCGGCGTGGTCACCGCGGCCCTGTTCGTGGGGATCAGCGTGAAGGCGTGGACGGCGGCGCCGAACCTGCCCGACCGCACCGTGTTCGACGCCGACTTCATCGCCGCCGCCAACGCCAAGTGCCGGGCCAGCCTGACCCCGCTCAAGGAGCAGCGCCCGCAGCCGGGCACGCCGGAAGGGCGCGACCCAGGGCCGCACGAGAAGGTCGCGGCGCGCGTCGACGAGACCGCCGACCAGCTCGTCGTCATCGCCGACGACTTGCGCCGGATCCCGGTCGACGCAGTCGAGGACGGCGCTGTCCAAGGGTGGCTGGACGAGTGGGACAACTACGCCGCCATCGGCCACCAGTACGCCGATGCGGTGCGCGACGACTCCAAGGCCCAGGAGGACTTGATCCGGCGAGGGGCCGAGTCTTCCCGACGAGCCGACGCCTTCGCGCAGGCCAACAAGCTCAAGGACTGCACGCTCGCCTGATGGAGGTCCTGTCGTCGCGCGTGCTGCTGCGGCCGATGGACCCTGAGCGCACGCATCACTTCTACCGGGACATCCTCGGCCTGGCCGTCTACAGGGAGTACGGGGACCCGCCGCTGCACGGCGGCGTCGTGTACTTCACCGGCGGCGGCTTCCTCGAAGTGGCGGGCCGGTCGGACAAGCCGGCGTCCACCAACATCGCCCTGTGGTTCCAGGTGCGGGACCTGCTCGCTGTCTACCGGGAGCTTCACGACCAGTGCGTGCCGATCGTGCAGCCGCCCGAGACGATGCCGTGGGGGCTGAAGGAGATGTGGATCGCCGACCCTGACGGCGTGCGCATCGCAGTCATCGAGGTGCCTGAGGACCACCCGCTCCGACGGCGCACCTAGATGTTCGCCCAGCTCTTGGCGACGCCGGGCGTCGAGGAGGTCGTGGAGCTGCGCTCGCCGTTCGGCTTCATGGCCTTCCACGGCGGCTCACTGGAGCGGATGACCGACGTGATCGCGGTCCGGGCCGCGGACGCCGCCAGCGCGTCGGTCTACGCCGTCGTGCAGCCGCCGGAGCTGCGCTGGCACATCCCGTCGCAGCGCATCGGCAAGGAGTCGTCGGCCGGCCTGCGGTCGTTCCTCGACCACGTGGACGTGGCGGTGTCGCTGCATGGCTACGGCCGCGAAGGACTGTGGCGGACGATCCTGCTGGGCGGGTCCAACCGGACGCTGGCCGACCACCTGGCCTCGTGGCTCCAGCCCGCCCTGCCGCACCTCGAAGTCAGGGTCGACCTGGACGCCATCCCGCTGCCGTTCCGCGGCGTGCACCCGACCAACCCGGTGAACATGGCCAGCGGCGGCGGGGTGCAGATCGAGTTGCCGCCAGGGGTGCGCGGCCTCACCCCGCATCGGCTGTCGATCGATCCCCTGGTGGACGCGCTGGCCGCCGCCGCCCGAGCCTGGTCAACGCCAGCAGGGTGAGCGCCGCCACCGCCACGAGGTAGAGCCGGTACAGGTCGGCCCTGCCGCCGCCGTCGTCACTGGCCGCCACGAGGAAGCCCGCCACCAGCAGCCCGGTCTGCATCGAGGTGGACGCGGCCACGTCGTACAAGGTCATCGCCCGGACCGAGGTCTCGGGGTCGATCACCCGGTGGGCCAGCTCCATGACCGTCATGAACACCGTCGACGTGGCCGCCGCCGCCCCCGCCAACGAGACGAAGAACACGAGCTGCTCGACCGGCCTGCCGACCGGCGCGTCGATCGTGGCCAGCGCGAACGCGCAGGCGGCCGACGCCGCCGCCGCCCAACGGGCCCGCCCCTGCACCTCGCCGGTGGTCGTCTTCCAGAACGCGGCGGCGAGCAGCGACCCGGCCAACTGCACAGCGGCGACCAGGCCGAGGTTGATGGTCGGCCACAGCACGTTGTCGACATAGACGATGAACAGCGGCCACGCCCCCGCCGCGGTCAGGCCGACCACGACGTACAGCGGACGGGCGGCGTCGGGGATCCGGGTGGACGACTTCGCCGTGCTGGGCGGCGGCCGCTCGGGAGCAGGGACGTGGCGGAGCACGTAGGCAAGCCCAACCGCGACCGCGGCGGCCACGACGAAGTAGGCGACCCTGCCGCCGAGCACGACGGCGCCGAAGAGCAGGGCGGCGCCCGCCGTCAACAGGCCCGACGCGGCGAAGCCGCGGGAGTTGAGGCGCTGGCGCTCGACGGGGGTGAGCGCGAACGACAGCAGCGGATGCCAGGCGGTGGCGTACAGCACGGACAGGCTGATCTCGGCCAGCACGGTCACGACCAGGGCCACGACGGCGATGCGGTCGCCAGGGCCTGCCGTCGCCAGCAGGAGGGCGAGGACCGCGCACTGCACGGCGGTGATGCCGAGGAAGAGCTGGATGTTGCGCCGGGCGCGCCACAGCGGCATCCGCGCCGCCAGGAGCTGGACGGGGACCGACAACACGCCGAGGCCGAACGCGATGCCGACAACCCGGGCGTCGAGGCCGAGGTTCTCGACCGCCGCGATCTGGAACACCGCCCCGCCATCGATGCCGACCGCCGCGGTCAGCGTCGGCATCAGCAGCGCGGTCAGGAAGAACCGCCGCTGGACCCTCACTCGATCTCGAACGTCCCGCCGGCGCGCCAGTAGAAGTTGTCGCGCCGTTCGAGGTACCCCTCGTCCACGAGGTACCGGCGGAGCGCGGCGTAGTCGCGGTGGAACTTGCCCAGCATGAAGTTCACGTCCCGCTCGGGATAGACCCGGCCCGGCTCGAACTGCTGGGAGAGGAAGTCGAGCACGACGAGCCGCTTGGCGTGGGCGGCGGGGATGCGGGTGAGCCGGCCGTCGTCGGTCAAGAAGTTGCGCAGGACGTCGGCCTGTTCGCGGGTGGCGCCGAACTCGGTGGGGTCGACCTGGGTCTGCGGCCGGGCGCGGGCGGCGGCCTGGAACGGCTCGATGACGGCGGTGAGGCCCTTGTCGTCGACGACCAGCCCGTCGGCGGCGAGCCGCTCCAGCGCCTTGGCCGCCGCTTTGGGCGTGAGGCCGGCCGCGTCGGCCACATCGGCGGCCGTGCGGGCCCCCAGGACCACGGCCGCGAAGGCCCGCAGACGGGCCTCGTCGGCGAGCATCCCGAGGAGGGTGGCTGCGTCCGTCATCGTCCGAGAAGGGTAGGCTCCAGGGCACTTCCCAACGAGCAACAGGGGGCTTCGCAGTGACGCTTGCCGAGGTGATCGACGAACACTTCCTCGTCCGGTATCGAGAGCTCCTCGATGCCGAGGACGCGGCGTTCGACGAATTGGAGCACGCGTACGAAGACGGCGATCGAGCTCATTTCGACAACGACCTCGCAGCCTGGAAGAACGCCATCAACCGCAAGCTCGCGTTCTTGCAGCGCTGCGGCGTTCAAGTCTCAGTCTCCGTCTAAGCAGCCCCTCGCGGCCGTCCGTTGTCGATGGTGGTTGTTGACGCGCGGCCGAAACGGCAGTGGGTTTCCCGGCCGAAGGCGTGGCGCCCTGATGTGATCCTGGCCGTCGCGGCGCCGGCGTTGTTCCTCGCCGTGGCGGGCTACCAGCGCCGGTGGATGTCGGACGACGGCTTCATCAACATGCGGGTCGTCCAGAACCTGCTGAGCGGCCACGGCCCGGTGTTCAACCAGGGCGAGCGCATCGAGGTCGCCACCAGCCCCCTGTGGGTGTACCTCGTGGCCGCCTTCAAGCAGGTGTTCCGGGTGGAGCTCGAGTACGTGTTCATCGCCGTCGGCGTGGTGTGCACGGCGGGCGGGATGGTGGCGGCGAGCTGCGGGGCGGTGCTGATCGCCCGGCGGTCGGGCCGGCACCTCTGGCTGCCCGCCGGGGCCATCGTCTACGCAGCGCTGACGCCGGCGTGGGACTTCACCACGTCGGGCCTCGACGGGAGCCTGGCGGTGGCGTGGATCGGGCTGTCGGTGCTGCTGCTGGCCCAAGCGGAGTACCGGCCCGAGTCGCCGGGCGCGATGGGCGCTGCATTCGTGATCGGGCTGGCCCCGCTGGTGCGCCCGGACCTGACCGTGATGGGCGCGGTGCTGTTCCTCGCCCTGTTGGGCCTGGAGCGGCGGCGCGGATGGCGCCGGGTCGCGTTGCTGTTCGGGGTGGGGGCGGCCGTGCCGGTGCTCTACCAGCTCTTTCGGATGGGCTACTACGGGATCATCGTCCCGAACACCGCGATCGCCAAAGAGGCCACGCAGTGGCGGTCGGACCAGGGCTATGCCTACCTCGACGACTTCGCCACCGCCTTCGGCCTCGGGCTGCCGCTGGTGGCCGCGCTGGTCGTGGCGTTGACCGTGCTCGTGGTGCTGGTCGTGTCGGGGCAGCGGCGGCGGCTGGTCCCGTTGGTGGCGCCGCTGGTCGGCGGGCTGCTCCACGGCGCCTACATCGTGGCGGCGGGCGGCGACTTCATGTCGGCCCGGCTGCTGCTGCCGACGGTGTTCGCCTTGATCGCCCCGGTCAGCGTGGTGGCGGTGCCGCTGCCTCGTCTCGCGCGCCGGTGGCTGCCGGCGATGGCCCTGACGACGGCACCCGTCGTGGTCATCGGGTCCTGGGCGTACATCTGCGCCAACCACTACGGCCTGCCGTACGAAGGCGTCGGTCCCAAGGGGATCGCCGACGAGCGCGACTTCTACACAGACATCGCCCAGCACGAGAACCCGGTGCTGCTGGACGACTACAAGCGCATCGAGCCGTACCGGGTGGCGATGACCGGCAACGTCTTGCTCAGCCGGGACCAGAAGATCGTCTGCGTCCTGCCCGTCCACGGGTGCGCGGCGCCCCCGCCGCCGGTCTCGGTGCGCTGGCGCGTGTCGGCCGACGTCGTGCTGGCCCACGGCAACATCGGCGTGCCGGGGGCGGGCACGCCGCTGCACCTCCACGTGGCCGACCCGGCCGGGCTGGGCGACCCGTTGGCGGCGCGGGCGTTCCTGCATGCGAGGGGCAGGCCGGGGCACGAGAAGAACCTGCGGGGGGAATGGATGTACGCCCGCTTCGCCGAGCCGGGCGCGCCGACGCCGCCTCCCTTCGACCCGGCCAAGGTCGAGACGGCGCGGGCGGTGCTGTCGTGCCCGCAGTGGCAGGAGATCGAGCAGGCGGTGAGCGAGCCGATGAGCGTGGGCCGGTTCTTCAAGAACCTGTTCGGCGCCTTCGGGCGGACCAGCCTCCGGGTCGACACCGAGAACCCGCCCACCGACTGCCACTTCTCACACGGCTAAGCCGGCGCTCCGTCGCCCCCCCTCGGCCGTTCTTTGAACGCTCAGCCCGCCCCTGGCGGGCTGAGCGTTCAAAGTTCGCCGGGCCGCGGGGGCCGCGGTTAGATCAGGCCGAGGTTCTTGACCTCGTCGCGCTCGCCGATGAGCTCTTCGGTCGTGATGCGGATGCGCTCTTTGGCGAAGTCGTCGTGCTCGAAGCCTTCGGCGACCGTCCAACCGCCGGCGCCGTCGGCCACGACCGGGTAGCCGAAGACCAGGCCCTCGGGCACGCCGTACTCGCCGTTCGACACGACGGCCACGCTGACGCTGTCGCCCTCGCCGGTCTTGGTGCGCACGCCGACCACGCTGTCGATGGCGGCGTTGGCCGCGCTGGCCGCACTCGACGCGCCCCGGGCCTCGATGATGGCGGCGCCGCGCTTTTGCACCGTGGTGATGAAGTCGCCGCGCAGCCAGTCGTCGTCGCCGATCGCTTCGGGCGCGGGCTTGCCCTGGATGCGGGCGTTGGCGAAGTCGGGGTACTGGGTGGCGGAGTGGTTGCCCCAGATGGCGACGTTGGTGACCTCGGAGACCGGCACGCCGGCGCGCTGGGCGAGCTGCGACTTGGCCCGGTTCTGGTCGAGGCGGGTCATGGCGAACCAGCGGTCGGCCGGGACGTCGGGGGCGTTCGACTTGGCGATCAGGCAGTTGGTGTTGCAGGGGTTGCCCACGACGAGGATGCGCACGTCGTCGGCCGCGTGTTCGTTGATGGCCTGGCCCTGCGGCTTGAAGATGCCGCCGTTCACGTTGAGCAGGTCGCCACGCTCCATGCCCGCCTTGCGGGGGATGCTGCCGACGAGGAGCGCCCAGTTGGTCCCGTCGAAGGCGGTCTTCAGGTCGGAGGTCGGCACGATGTCGGCCAGCAGCGGGAACGCGCAGTCGTCGAGCTCCATCACGACGCCCTCCAGCGACTTCATGGCGGGCTCGATCTCCAGGAGCCGGAGCACCACCGGCTGGTCCGGTCCGAGCAGTTGGCCGGAGGCGATGCGGAACAGCAGGGCGTAGCCGATCTGGCCGGCCGCGCCGGTGACGGTGACGTGCACGGGACTCGTTGCGGGCATGGGCGGGAGGCTAGACAGTCGGGTCGTGAGAGGTGAAGCTCGCATCGTGATCGGCGTCCCGCCCGACCAGGCCTACGCCATGGTCACCGACATCAGCCGGATGGGCGAGTGGAGCCCCGAGACGTACCGCACCGAATGGCTCGGCGGCGCGACCGGGCCCGCCGTCGGCGCCCGGTTCCGGGGCTGGAACAAACACGGCCTGCTGCGGTGGTCGACCCGGCCGAAGGTCACCGCACTGGAGCCGGGCCGGGTCTTCGAGTTCGACACCGGCACCACCCGGTGGCGCTACGAGTTCCGCGACGGCCCCGACGGTGGGGCCGGCGCCAGCACCGAGCTGGTCGAGTCGTTCGAGACCCGCGGCCTGCCCGGCTACGACTTCGGCCTGCGCCTGCTGCGGCGGGACCGGTCGTTGCAGCAAGGCATGGAGGACACCCTCCAGCGCATCAAAGCCGCCGCCGAACGCCCCGCCTGAGCGGCCCCCGCCCGCCCGGCCCGAACCCCCCGCCCGAACTCTGGAGGACATAGGTACCGCATACGGGTTGCTATGTCCTCCAGACCGCCAGCCCACCGGCTTTGGAGGACATAGCGAACCACATTGGTTCGCTATGTCCTCCAGAGTGCGGTGGGCGGGTTAGAGGCGGTCGACGATGGCGGAGGCGAACTCCGAGCACTTGACCTCGGTGGCGCCTTCCATCAGCCGGGCGAAGTCGTAGGTCACGATCTTGTCGGCGATGGTGGCCTCCAAGGCGGTGACGATGTCGGTGGCGGCGTCGGTCCAGCCGAGGTGCTCGAACATCATCACGCCGCTCAGCAAAACGCTGCCGGGGTTGACCTTGTCCTGCCCGGCGTACTTCGGCGCGGTGCCGTGGGTGGCCTCGAAGATGCCGTGCCCGGTGACGTAGTTGATGTTGCCGCCCGGCGCGATGCCGATGCCGCCGACCTGCGCGGCCAGCGCGTCCGAGAGGTAGTCGCCGTTGAGGTTGGTCGTGGCGATGACGTCGAACTCGTCGGGGCGGGTGAGCACCTGCTGGAGGGTGATGTCGGCGATGGCGTCTTTGACGAGCACCTTGTCGCCCGGCTTGCCGCCGCAGTCGTCCCAGCCCACGGCCACGTCCGAGAACTCCTCCCGGACCAGCTCGTAGCCCCAGTTGCGGAAGGCGCCCTCGGTGAACTTCTGGATGTTGCCCTTGTGCACCATGGTCACCGACTTCCGGTTGCGCTCCACGGCGTACTTGACGGCCGCCCGGATGAGCCGCTTCGACCCGGTGATCGACACCGGCTTGATGCCGACGCCCGAGTCCTCCCGGATCTCCCAGCCGAAGTGCTCCCGCAGCAGCTCGATGAGCTTCTTGGCCTCGGGCGTGCCCTCCTCGACCTCGAGCCCGGCGTAGATGTCCTCGGTGTTCTCCCGGAAGATCACCATGTCGACCTTCTCCGGCGTCTTCACCGGCGAGGGCACGCCCTGGAACCAGCGGACCGGCCGCAGGCAGACGTACAGGTCGAGGATCTGGCGCAGGGCCACGTTCAGCGACCGGATGCCGCCGCCGACCGGCGTGGTGAGCGGGCCCTTGATCCCGATGAGGTACTCCCGGAAGGTCGTGACGGTCTCCTCGGGCAGCCAGTCGCCGGTCTCGTTGAACGCCTTCTCGCCCGCCAGCACCTCTTTCCAGGCGATCTTCTTGCCGTGCTTGGCGGCCGCGGCGTCCAAGACCTTCTGCGCGGCGGGCCAGATGTCGACGCCGGTGCCGTCGCCCTCGATGAACGGGATGATGGGCTCGTCAGGGACGTTGAGGGCGCCGTTTGCGCCCATGGTGATCTTCTCGGCCATGGCGGTCGAGCCTAGTTCCCACCCTGCAGAACGCCTCCCGGCTCGTCGCCCGGGAATATGCGACGTTCTGTCTGTAGACCCATAGCGTTCTAAACGGTTGTCTGCGTGGCGTCATGGCCCGCGTCCGCCGACCCCCCTCCCGCGAGCTCGGCGAGCGCGTCCGCAAACTGCGCCTCGAGCGCGGCCTGACGCAGGAGAAGCTCGGCCAGCGGGTGGGCTTGGACCGCACCCACATCGGCTTCGTCGAACAGGCCCGTCGCGATGTGCGGTTCACCACCCTGCTGCTCATCGCCAAGGCCCTCGACGTCGACGTGGGCGACCTCGTGCGCGGGATCGAGCCCGCCTAACGAGCGAGCGGAGCGACCACGGCCGAGGTCAGCTCGACGAGGTCCGCGGGCGCCAACTCGATCTCCAGGCCGCGGCGGCCAGCACTCACGAACACCGTCTCGAACGACGACGCCGACGCGTCCACCACCGTCGGCAGGCGCCGCTTCTGCCCGAGCGGCGAGATGCCGCCGACGACGTAGCCGGTCGCCCGCTCGGCGTCGGCCGCGTCGGCCATCGCCGCCTTCTTCCCGCCCAGCGCGGCGGCCAGCGCCTTGAGGTCGAGCGTCGACGACACCGGCACCACGGCGACCGCGAGGCCTCGCCCTTCCACCGACGCCACCAGCGTCTTGAAGACCCGCTCGGCGTCGACGCCCATCGCCTCGGCCGCCTCCAGGCCGTAGGACGACGCGGCCGGGTCGTGGGCGTACTCGTGCACCTCGTGGACGATGCCGGCGCGGCGGGCGGCGACGACCGCCGGCGTCAACCCGGAAGGCCCAGGTTGGCGTAGATCTCGCGGGTCGCGGTGGAGCGGTTCAGCGTGTAGAAGTGCAGCCCCGGCGCGCCTTCGGCCAGCAGCTTCTCGCACAGCTCCGTCGCCGCCTCCACGCCCGCCGCCCGCATGCCCTCCGGCGACGGCCCGGCCGCCTCGATGCGCGACACCAGTTCGCTCGGCACCGCGCACCCGGACAGCTCGGCCATGCGGGCCACGGACTTCACGTTGGTGATCGGCATGATTCCCGGCACGACCGGCTTGTCGATGCCCCGGGCGGCCACGTCCTCGACCAGCCCCAGGTAGTCCTCGACGCGGAAGAAGAACTGCGTGACGGCGAAGTCGGCCAGCCGCAGCTTCTCGGCCAGCCGGTCCCGGTCCTCGGCCAGCGACGGCGACCGGGGATGCCCCTCGGGATGGGCGGCCACGCCGATCGAGAAGCCGCCGATGGCCCTGGCCAGCTCGACCAGTTCGATCGCATGCACGAGCTCGCCCTCGATGGCGTCGGCGTCGGTGGGCGGGTCGCCGCCGAGGGCCATGAGGTTGTCGACGCCTGCCTTGCGGAAGTCGACGAGGATCTCGGCCAGCTCCAGCCTGGTGTGGGCCACGCAGATGAGGTGCGCCATCGGCGTCAGCGCGGTGGTCGAGGCCAGCCCGGCGACGAGCGACGTGGTGCGCTCCCGCGACGAGCGACCGCCCCGATAGGTGACCGAGACGAACGACGGGTTCAGCGGCTCCAAGTCCCGCAGCGTCTGGACGAGCACGCGCTGCTCCTCGTCCGTCTTGGGCGGGAAGAACTCGAACGAGAACGTCCGGCCCGCCCGCAACAGGTCTGCGATGTGCGCCACGGCTATGAGCTTCGCAGCCTGCGCTCCGCCGCCTCCACACAGTTCCGGAACAGCATGGCGATCGTGGTCGGGCCGACCCCGCCGACCCGCGGCGTGATGGCGCCCGCCACCTCCTCGCACGACTCGTCCACGTCGGGCAGCAGCTTCTTGCCCTCGTACCGCACGCCCGCCCCGATGACCGTCGCGCCCGGCGTGATGTGCTCGGGCTGGATCATGCCGGGCACGCCCGCGGCGGCGATGACGATCTCGGCCCGGCGGGTGTAGTCGGCCCAGTTGGGCACGCCGGTGTGCACGAGCGTGACGGCGGCGTTGGCGGTCGGGCGCTTCTGCGAGAGCAGGATCGACAGCGGCCGGCCGATCGTGAAGCCGCGCCCGACGATGACCACGTCGCGGCCCGCGACGGGGATGTCGTAGAACGCGAGGATCGCCTCGATCCCGGCCGGCGTGCACGGCTTGGGTCCCGGCATGTCGAGGGCGAGTCGGCCCATGTTGGTGGGGTGGGCGCCGTCGACGTCTTTGTCCGGGTCGATCTCGTAGAGCGCGGCCTCGTAGTCGAGGTGGCCGGGGATCGGGTACTGCAAGAGGATCCCGTCGACGGCGGGGTCGTCGTTGAAGGCGCGGATGGCGGCGACGACGTCGGCCTGCGTCGAGTCGGCCGGCAGGTGGGCGTGATGGCCGGTGGAGAAGCCGAGCTCCTCGGCCTTCTGCTGCTTCATGCCGACGTAGCGCGCGCTGGGCGCGTCGTCGCCGACCAGCACCGTCGCCAGGCCGGGCGGGTGCCCCTCTTCGCGGAGCTTCTCGATGCGCGGCACCAAGTCCGCGAACACGGCGTCGGCGACGGGGCCGCCAGGAAGCAGTCGTGCGCTCAATGCAGGAAGTGCCTTTCTCCGGTGAAGACCATGGCGATGCCGTGCTCGTCGGCCGCCGCGATGGTCTCGTCGTCGCGCAGCGAGCCGCCGGGCTGGATGACGACCGAGACGCCGGCCGCCACCGCCGCGTCCACCCCGTCTCGGAAGGGATAGAACGCATCGGACGCGCAGGCGCCGCCCGTGGCCCGGCCCGCCGCCTTCTTGGCCGCGATCTCGCCCGCCTCGACCCGGTTCTGCTGGCCCGCGCCGATGCCGACGGCCTGGCCGCCCTTGGCCAGCACGATGGCGTTCGACTTCACGTGCCCGCAGACCCGCCACGCCAGCTCGACGTCCTGCCACTCCTCCTCGGTCGGGGCGACCTTGGTGACGACCCGCCAACTGGACCGGTCGGTGGCGAAGTGGTGCGGCTCCTGCACGAGGAACCCGCCGCTGATCTGGCGGTAGTGGAGCGGCTCCTGCTCGGGGGCCTGGGCTTCGAGCAAGCGGGTGTTCTTGCGCTTCTTGACGAGGGCGTCGATCACGCCGTCGCCGTAGCCGGGGGCGATCACGATGTCGGCCTGCGGGCCTGCGACCATGCGCTCGACGGTGTCGTTGTCGATGGGCCGGTTGACGGCGACGATGCCGCCGAAGGCCGAGCGCTCGTCGCATTCGAGGGCCAGTTGGTACGCGGTTGCGAGGTCGTCGGCCACGGCGACGCCGCACGGGTTGGCGTGCCTGATGATGGCGCAGGCGGGCCGGTCGCCGAGGTCGTGGGCGAGCAGCCAGGCCGCGTCGGCGTCGTAGAAGTTGAGGTACGACAGGACCATGCCCGCGTGCTGCTGCACGTCGTCCCACCAACTGCGTCGGCCCACGGCGCGGTAGCGGGCGCCCTCTTGATGCGGGTTCTCGCCGTAGCGGAGCTTGTCGTCGGTGCGCTCAAGGGCCAGGTGGAGGCTGGGCGGGAGCGGGTCGCCGCCGTCGAGCCAGGTGACGATGGCGGCGTCGTAGGCGGCGGTGTGGGCGAAGGCGGCCCGGGCCAGGCGGCGGCGGGTCTCGTCGGTGAGCTCGCTCTCGCGGCGCAGCTCGTCGAGGACGGCGCCGTAGTCGGCGGGGTCGACCACGATGCCGACGTGGGCGTGGTTCTTGGCCGCGGCCCGGACCATCGTGGGGCCGCCGACGTCGATCATCTCGATCGAGGGCTGGCTGCGGAACGGATAGAGGTTGCAGACGACGAGGTCGATCGGGCCGATGCCGTTGTCGTCGAGGTCTTGCATGTGGGACGGCTTGGAGCGGTCGGCCAGGATGCCGCCGTGGATCTTGGGGTGCAGGGTCTTGACCCGGCCGTCCATCATCTCGGGCGCGCCGGTGACGGCCTCCACTTCGAGGTGGTCGATGCCCGCCTCGGCGAGGGCCTTCGACGTGCCGCCGCTGGAGACGAGTTGGAAGCCGAGGCCGACCAGGCCGCGGGCGAATGCCTCGAGGCCGGTCTTGTCGTAGACGGACAGCAGGGCCCGCTTGGCGGTCATAGGCCGACGAACTCCTTGATGGTCTGCGGGTAGAGGCGGCGCTCCACGGCCTTGATGCGCTCGTGGAGCGAGTCGACGGTGTCGTCGGGGAGGACGGGCACCGCCTCTTGAGCGAGGATCGGGCCGTCGTCGACCTCGGGCGTGGCGAGGTGGACGGTGCAGCCGGTGACTTTGACGCCCGCGGCCAGGGCCTCGTCGACGGCGTGGGCGCCTTTGAAGCTCGGGAGCAGGGCGGGGTGGGTGTTGAGGACCCGGTCGGGGAAGGCGTCGAAGACCGGCTTGTCGAGCACGGTCATGAAGCCGGCCATGACGACGGTGTCGACGCCGTGGCGCTGGAGGGCGTCGACGATGCGGTGGGTGAAGGCCAGGCGGTCGAGGTCTTT
>Ga0190267_10000130_pt1 | contig 15586 bp, 11 predicted proteins | sample Popmic239T_FD_140332 | JGI IMG/M metagenome (GOLD analysis project Ga0190267, IMG submission 140332) | Populus adjacent soil microbial communities from riparian zone of Oak Creek, Arizona, USA - 239 T | ecosystem: Environmental > Terrestrial > Soil > Riparian zone | place: USA: Arizona... | reverse complement strand
CGACTGAGAGGGGCGGGCCCTCCCAACCCGGCTCCCTCCAGTCGGCACCCGCCCGAAACGCCGACAGCGTCGGCGTGAGGCCTTCGTCGCCCACCGCTTCCAGGTGCGCGCCGGTCAGCGCGACCGGCGGCCCGATGGTCGAGACCGTCGTTTGCGTGCGGAACCCGGCGATGCCGTCGTAGGCCTCGACCGTCCGCACCACCCGCAGCGCACCGCCCGGCAGCTCCAGCGTGAACACCGCGCGCAGGCCGCCGTCGACCTCGCTGACCGACACCGCGGACAGCTTGAACAGGCTGCCGCCGATGTGCCCGCCCGCCACGTCCAAGGAGAAGTCCTCGCCGCCCGACGCCCATTGCCGGTCGCCGCCGCGCTTGTCGAGCATCGACGTGGTGAGGAACGCGCCGCGCAGCCACGTCCGCTCCACCAGTGCGTTCCCCATGACGACCGAGCCGTCGGTCCAGCGCACGTACACCGAGCCGGCTGTCGCCTCTTGCACATCGGCGCGCGCGGCCACCGCCGGCACCAGCAGCGCCAGCAGCGCCAGCAGCGCCATCGCCCCCAGGAGCCGGAGCCTCACGGCGTCACGACGGCGACGAGCGGCTTCTCCAGGCCGCGGCCGTAGAGCTCGCCCACATTGCCGGGGTCGCCAGGCAGGACCACTCGGCGGAAGTCGCCTGCGATCTCGTTGACCGGCGCGGTCAGTGCGGCGTTGTCGGACTCGGCGATCAACAGGATGTGAATGCCGTGGGTGCCGATGTCGCCCTGGAAGAAGTGGTCGCGCGGCTGCACCAACAGCGGGTCGCCGTCGCTCTCGTCCCAGCACTCGCGCGGGTTGCCGTTGCTGTCGACCACCGGGTCGACGGCCCGCTGGCGGACGCGGATGCCGGGGTCGGTGCCGGTGCCGTCGTCGAAGCACGAGTCGTCCCGGTAGTACGGCGTGGTGACCAGCGAGTAGGCGGCGCCGCCGGTGACCTGCTTGATCCACTGGCGGTCGACGAAGGTGCCGTGCTCGCCGCCGATCTGCTCCCACGAGGGCAGCGGGCCGGAGAACGTCGGGTCGACGGTGTCGACGTCGTTGTTCACGCAGGCGTCGTTCGGGCAGCGCGCGCTGGGCGAGCCGACGACGATGCCGTTGTTGACCTGCTCGTCGACGACGGCCACGCCGGTCTTGTCATTGGACTGGTAGGCGACGCCGTTCTGCGACACGTGCATGAAGCCGTTGCCGAACACCTCGTCGTTCTTGCCGTCGACCTTCACGCCGTCGGGCACGAACGGGTTCGAGTACCGCGTGACCTTGCCTGCGTTGAAGTCCCACTGCGCGTAGATGCCGTCGAAGGGCGGGATGACGTGCACGCGCAGGTTGGTCAGCATGCGCATCTCGTCGCGGTAGAAGACCTCGGTGCGCAGGTTGTTGGTCGACGAGTCCGCGCCCCACGTGGCCCGGATCACCCGGACGGGACCGGCGCGGTAGCCCATCAGGATCGACGAGCCGCCCCAGTTGTTCTCCTCCTCCTCGTAGCCGCAGCACGGCGTCTCGCCGCCCGGCCGCTGCTGGAAGGCGCGGGCCTTCCACTGGTCCACGAGGTCCGGGCCGTACTGCCACGTCGACGCGTCCTCCGACTCCGCATTGGCCTCGTCCTGGGCCGACGACGCCACCCTGGTCTGGCTCAGGATCCAGCGGCCTTCGTAGCGGAAGGCGTAGCGCGGCGTCTTGATCCAGGCGGTGTCCTTGGGCCGGTGCTGCTTGGGCTGGTCGGTCACGCAGGCGCCGGTCGCCGGGTCGAACCACGAGCCCTCGTAGGTCGCGCCGTAGTTGTCGTAGCTCGACTCCGAGAACATGAACGTGTCGCTGTCGGCGTCGGGCAGGTAGCGCACGTAGCCGTTGGTCGCGTCGAAGTGCGGCTTGGTCGCGTTGGGCTCGTCGCCCGCCTGCATCACGTAGACGTAGCTGCGCTCGCCGGTGTACGGGTCGGTGATCACGATCTGGCGCTTGTCGACGATGCCGCGCGGCAGCTCGGCGTCGGCGGGTGCCTTCGGCCCAGCGTCGGCGGCCATGAAGGCGACCTCGTCGTTGGTGTCGAGGCCGGGCACCGGGTCGGGCGTGGTGACCTTGCCGTCACGCGGGACGGCGCGGCACGGGTCGTTGGGGTCCTCGGCCGTCCAGTTGAACCGCTCCTGGTCGAAGACGTAGCTCACGTGCTGGTCGGTCTCGCTGTAGAACGAGAAGCCCGAGTTGTGGTTCGACAAGTAGCGCGTCGCCATCTCGTCCACCTGGAACGGGATCTGCCGCCACCCCTTCTTGTCGTCCCAGCGGAACCCGATCAGCTTCTCGACGGGGACGCCCGCGCCCGCCGCCGCGCCGGTCGCCACCTCGGGCGCCTCGTACTGGTTGTGGGTGCAGGACTCGGCCATCCCCACGGTGCAGAACTTGCCGTCGTTGGTCGGCACCTTGGCGGTCGCCTCTTCCGGTGCCGCCCACCCGGGGAAGTTGGCGCCGGTGAGCACGATGGCCTCGGTCTCGCGGCCGGGGGCCACCGGGTCGAACGGCTCCGGCGTCTGGGCGATGGCGGGGACGACGCCGGCTGCCAGCAGGCCGACGACGGTGGTGACAAGGATGGATCGGCGCACGAGTTGGGGCTCCTCTTAGAAGATGGTCGGGAGGACGTCGAGAGGGGACGAGTACGACGGCGGGGTGCCGTGGTGGGGATTGCGCTGCACGGGCTCGGGGGCGGTCTCGACCGCATCCGCGTAGACCGCGCTGGTGAGGCACCCCATGGCGTACCCGGGGTCGGCATAGAGCTCGGCCCGCAGGCAGCCGCCGCGGTCGAGGGTGGCGTAGAAGGTCTGGGTGACGAGCGGCGAGTCGATGGGCCCGGTGGCCACGACGCCGCCGTTGGCGATCAGCCGGAGGATCTGGCCGGTGCCGTTCTCCACCCGGATCGTGATGGCGAGCGGGCCGAGGGCGCGCACGACGCCGCCGGGGAGGACGCCGGTCTTGCCGTTGGCCCAGTCCTCGGCCACCTCGACGAAGACGCGGGCGCCGTTGAACGCGGGCGGCTGCGACGACACGAACGTGCGGCCGGCTCGCACGCCCTCGATGATCGACGAGGCCTTGCGGTCCTTGGCGTAGACCCAGGTGGTCGGCTGGCCCACGCCTTGCACGGCGGTGGTCGCGCGCCAGTGGTTGTCGCTGCCGCCGGTGATCGCCTTGCGCTTGCCGCCGCCGAGGAAGTTGTCCTCCCACCACTGCGCGGCCAGGTAGTTGTCGGTGTAGACCTCGGGCGTGACGTTGCGGCGCTGCAGCCAGCTCGAGTTCCAGGCCTCGACGGCGTCGAAGCCCTGCGACTCGGCGATCGGGCCCTTCCACGTGCCGTGGTCGGCCGGATGGTTGATGGTGGTGACGCCGTCCGCGGCGTGGACTGCGTCGAGGAACGCGGCCAGCCCGCCCGGCCCACCGAAGCCATGGGCCCTGCCGTCCTCCACCGCCAGCGCCTCGTAGAAGACGGCGCGCAGGTCGTCCGCGCTCGGGATGAAGACGCCCGCATGCCCGTGCGAGAGGCTGTGCTCGTAGCCGGGGACGAGCACGAGCTTGTCGCTGCGCCAGCCCGGGTCGTCGAGGATGCGGATGCGGTTGTGGTCGGTGAGGGCCACGAAGTGCAGGCCGCGCAGCTCGGCGTTGCGGATCTGCTCGGCCGGTGTCCAGCCCAGCGTGTAGGCCTCGTGCGGCGTCTCGGTGTTGTCGTCGTCCGGGCTGCCCCAGACGTCATGGCTCCACGTGGTGTGCACGTGGAAGTCGCCCGCCAGCCACTCCCCTCGCTCAGGGCCGGCGTCGTCGCCCGCGGCCCACGCGCCGTTGCGCAGGCCGGGAAGGGCGGCGACCGCGCCGACCCCTGCGGTGAGCTGCAGGAAGCGGCGGCGGGAAAGCTCGCTCATCAGAGTTGCCCGGCGAGGGCGATGGCCTCTTCGAGGACGTGGTCGCCGAAGCAACGGTCGAGCATGAAGGTCTCCTCGTACTCGACGTGGCCGCCCGCATTGGTCAGCACGCCGCCGGCCGGATCGACCTCGAAGCTCTGGATGATGTAGCCCAGCGAGTCCTGGGTCTGGCCGAAGACCATGACCTGGCCGCCGTTGGCCGCGTCGCCCCGACCGGTGCGGGACTTGATAGCCAGGCTGACCGCCGAGAAGATCTCGCCGGGGGCGGTGAGGACGCGCAGGTCGCCGATGCGATAGCCGCTGACGTCGGTCTTGATGGTGTTGCTCGACGCCGTGACGCAGGGGCGGGTCTGCTTCTTGCCGCCGTGCCACTCGCCGGGCCCGCCCGCGGCGCGCTCGCCGAGGAAGTCGCGGTCGAGCAGGCCGCCGAAGCTGAGGCCGTTCTCGGCCATGTTCGTGGACGGGTGGCTGATGGTGGAGTTGACCGCCTTGACGACGCTGTTGGGCATGCGGTGCCCGCCCCGGTCGATGTCGGCCTTCACCGCGGCGGCGAAGTCGCGGCCCATCTGGATGACCTCGTCGTAGTCGTCGGTCGTGCCGTCGCCGGTGTAGTCGGCCTCGGGGGCGCGGCTGCTGGGCGAGACGTTGCCGAGGCCGCCTTCGTAGACCATGCCGGTGCCGCCGAGCGTCTGGCTCAGCGCCTGCGAAGCGGTGGCCGGCCAGTCGCCGTGCATGAGGCCCTGGTCGCCGAGGACCACGGGGTGGGCGGCGTAGTTGACGAGGGTGGCGATGACGCCGCCCGTGCTGTTGCCGCCGCCGCTGGCGTCGCGGGCCTGCAGCCAGACCAGGCCGTAGTCGGGCGACGAGCGGTAGGTGTCGCGGCGCTCGCTGTTCATGTTGCGGGCGTCGACCTCGCCGGTGTGGATGCTGGCAACCTTGACGTTGCGCAGGGCGTTGTAGGCGCTCTCGACCACCGCGTCGCGGAGCTGCACGCGGTACCAGTCGGGCAGGCCGCCCCACGCGCCGTACCCGTCGGCGCCGCCGTGGGTGTGGGTCGCGCCGACGGCGACGTTGGCCACCGGGATGCCGGTGTCCTTGCTGATCTGCTCGCGGATGTCGAGGATGCCGCAGCCGGGGTTGCAGAGGTCGCTGCGGTAGACGGAGAAGAAGCCGACCACGTCGACCATCTGCCACACGACGGTGTCGGTGCCGTTGGAGATGGCGATGCTGCGGACGGCGACCGGCGTGTGCGGGTCGCTGCCGGTGGCGGCGCGGGCGGGGCCGATGCCGTAGCCGCCGAGGTAGACGCAGTCGTCGGACTTGGGCCAGCCGGGAGGGACCTTGCCGTCGGCCAGGCGCTGGATGATGCGGGTGGCCTCTTCGGCGCCCCTGCTGCCGTATTCCGAGCAGCCCTGGGTCTGCCACAAGCTGGCGTCGGGGGCGATGCTGGTCTCGTCGGCGCCGACGTAGAACAGGCCGTTGTCGAGCGGGTTCTCCCTGAGCGGGGTGAGGTCGGGCGGGGTGAGGGCGCCGGCCTGCTTGGCGGTGAGGTTGAGCTGGGCCGCGGCGGCGGTGGCCTGGCCGGGCGCCTTGGGGGCGGTGGAGTCGGATGCAGGGGCTGTGGTGTGAGGCGAGAGCCCGACGCCGGCCCAGGCGGCCCCGACGACGAGGGTGCCTCCGAGGAAACTGGCGACGGCGCGACGCGCCCAGTGGCGGGAGATCTGCATACATGGTTGTTCGCACGACCCGTGCGGGTTTCCTACTGGGTCCCGGACGAATCTGGCGGGTGTCCGTTGTGACCGGTCCCAACCCACGCCTGCGCCCCCACCACTCTGGAGGACATAGGTACACCTATAGGGTGGCTATGTCCTCCAGAGCCGGGGAGCGGGGGGTGGGGGCTGTGAGCCAGGTGCACTACGACGTGGCAGAGTTCGAGCGGCTCCAGGCGCGCCTGGCGCCGATGTGGCCGTCGATGACCCTGCGGCGCCAACCCGAGCCCCGCACGCTGATCGTCGTCAGCTCGGTGAGCTTCCCGGTGCCGCCCCAAGTGGCCCCGCTGTTCCCCGCCTACGAGGAGCGCTACCTCTTCTACGTCCTCAGCCTGGCCAGGGACCCGCAGGCCCGGGTCGTCTACGTCACGTCGCAGCCGGTGCTGCCGCGGATGATCGACTACTACCTGAACCTGATGGGCGAGGGCGACCCGGCCGACCTGCGCCGGCGCATCATCCCGGTCGCGGTGGGCGACGGCACCGCCAGGCCGCTGACCGCCAAGATCCTCGAGCGCCCCCGGCTGGTGCGTCGGCTGCGGGCGCTGGCGACGGGCACGCCTGGCCATGCCGTGCTGCTGCCCTTCGTGACCACCGACATGGAGGCCGCCTTGGCGGTGGGGATCGGCGTGCCGGTCTACGGCCCGGACCCGCGCCTTGTGCACCTCGGCACCAAGACCGGGAGCCGTCAGGCCTTCCGTGCCGCGGGCGTGCCGCTGCCCCGTGGCGCCGAGGGGGTCGAGTCGGTGGACGACGTGGTCGAGGCGCTGTTGTCGCTGGGCGACCTGCCGGACTGGGCCATCGTGAAGCTGGACTTCTCGGTGAGCGGGCTGGGCAACGCGCAGGTCGACCTGCGCGGCGTGACCAGGGACCGGGCCGACCTGCGGCGGCGGGTTTGCGCGCTGCAGCCCGAGGACTCGACCCTCGACAGCGAGGCGTTCTTCGCCCAGTTGGCGGCGGGCGGCGGCATCGTCGAGGAACGGGTGACCGGCGAGGACGTGCAGTCGCCGTCGGTGCAGTTGCGGGCCAGCCCGCTGGGCGAGGTGGAGGTGCTGTCGACCCACGACCAGGTGCTCGGCGGGCCGACCGGCCAGTCGTACCTCGGCTGCCGATTCCCGGCCACCGACGAGTACGGGCCGACGATCGCGGCACTGGGCCGCCGGGTGGGCGGGTACTTGGCCTCGCAAGGGGTGATCGGGCGGTTCGGGATCGACTTCGTCGTCACCCGCCACGATGGCGAGTGGCGGCCGTGGGCGCTGGAGATCAACCTTCGCAACGGTGGGACGACGCATCCGGCCCTGGCCCTCCTGGGACTGACCGACGGCCGGTACGACGAGGGGTCCGGCCACTTCATGAGCGACGGCGTGGCCAAGCACTACACCGCCACCGACCACTTGGAGCACGAGTCGCTGCGGTCGCTGACGCCGGACGACGTGCTCGACGTGATCGAGGAGGCGGGGCTCGAGTGGGACCGCGTCTCGAAGACCGGGATCGTGTTCCACATGTTGAGCGCGGTCGCCGTCGGCGGGCAGTTGGGGCTGACCGCGATCGCGGACTCGGCCGATGCCGCCGACTCGTTGTATGCGCGGGCGCGCTGTGCGCTGCTCGACGCCGCCGCTGCCAGTTAGGCGCTCAGGCGGCTCACGCGATGGCGGGCGGGCCGGTGGCGATCACGAGGAGGCGCTCGTCGGCGTTGATGACGGTGTCGGCGGGCGGGTTGACGATGTAGCCGCCGTCGGTCGGGGCCAGCGCGACGAGCAGGCAGTCGTGTCGGTCCTTGAGGTACGTGAGGGCGTCGGCGACGGAGCGGCCCACCAACCCGATCGGCGCGGGCACCGTGTAGAACTCGTGCCCGTCGGGATGGGTGACCAGGTCGGTGATGAAGCGGGACAGGCCGTGGGTCTTGGCGCTGCTGGCGAGGAGGGCGCCGGTGAGCTCGGCGCTGACCACCAGTTCGTCGGCCTTGGTGCGCAGGAAGTGGTGGCGGTTGCGCGAGCTGACGACCTCGACGCACGTGTAGCAGTCTGGGTTCAGCGACTCGACGGCCAGGCACGTGAGCAGGGTGCGGGCGTCCACGTCGTCGTCGGTGTCCGACTCGCGGGTGTCGTCGGCGAGGATGATGGCGGTGGCCGCGGCCTTGATGCCGGCCCGCTCCAAGTCCTCCTCGTTGGTCGGGTTGCCGTTGACGAAGGTGACGTACTCGTCCCTGGTCGGCGAGGCGGCGAGGGGCGCGAGGACGACGACCGCCCTGGTGTCGTCCACCTCCTTGGCGTGCAGCTCGCGCAGGATCTCCGGGCCCTTGCTGCTCCACCCGCAGATCACGATGTGGTCGCGGTGCTTGACGTCTTCCATGCCGGCCCCTCTCTTCATCACCATCTCGACCAGACGGGACGCCACCACGCCCGTCGCCAGCGCCACTGCGCTGCGGCCGATCAACAGGATCACCTCGTGCACGACCCGGCCCTGCGGCGTCTTCAGCGGCCACGGCGTCGAGCCCTCCAGCAGGGCCCGGCCGACGTACGAGTAGCCCGACAACAGGCCCTTCATGTTCGGGTTGCGGTCGCGCTCGGCCAGGTAGAGCAGGACCGCGCACACGATCAGCACCGCGCCGGCGATCACCGCGGCGGCGATCAGCCGGTTGCCCAGCGTGTGGACCGCGGCGATCCACCCCCGCCGCCGCCCCGGTCGTTTGCGCACGGCCGGCACGTTAGGCCCGCGCGTTGCCGCTCTGGAGGACATAGCTACACCCATAGGGTTGCTATGTCCTCCAGACCCGTGGTGGGTCAGCGGGATTCGAGCTCGTCGCGCAGCGCGCCGAGGATCTCCAACTCGACGCGATCCTTCGGCCGGCCCGCGGCTCGCTTCATCGCCATCAGGTCGTCGAGCGACGCCACGGCGACCATGACGCCGATGTCGATGCTTTGTGCATTGGCGGCGAGCGCGTCGTATCCGCCGCTGCCGGCGGGAGTGCCGAGGCAGTCGAGCGGTCCAAAAACGGTGGTGAACGTGAAGTGGTCTCCGGCCGCAAGCGAGCGGGCGTCGAGGATGAACGGCACGTCCTCCGGCACGCCGCGGAGCTTGGCTTCGAGCTCGCGGAGCGCGGCGGCGAGTCGTTCAAGGTTGTCGGGCCTGCGGTCGTAACAGATGTCGACGTCGTTCGTCACCGACGGCGATCCGTGCGCACTGCTGGCAATGCCCCCGATGACCAGGAACCGGACCCCGTGGTCGGTCAGCACTTGGAAGATCGGGATGGGCTGGAACGCCATCACGACGCCGCCCGCCGCCGCCGTGCCGCACCGCGAATCGGCGCCATCGCATCCGATGCCGCCGCGCTGTACTCGACCCGCTCGCGGGGCGTCATGGCCAGGCGGGCTTGGATGAGGGTGCGGTCGACGCCGCGGCCCGGCCGCTCGACAACCACCAGTTCCGCGTTGCACACGCGCAGCAGTCGGTCCAGCGTCCCGAAGCGTGGATCCAGCGCGCCCGATTCGATCCTGGCCACCGTCGACTGCGGGACCCCCGCCTTGGCCGCCAGGTCCCGCTGGGTGAGTCCTGCCTCCAGCCGGGCCGCCCGCACTCGGTCACCGATCGCCATGCCGAAGATGATAGCAAGTTTGCTATCAAGTTACGGACCGCGCTGGGGATGGTAGGAACACTGGCGTGCTCGACCGGATCGTGATCGACGATGTCCGTCCCCGCACCCCTACCGGCCGGTATCCGGCCAAGGCGGTGCTCGCCGAGCCCCTGACTGTCACTGCGACCATCTTCAAAGAGGGCCACGACATGCTGGCGGCCCGGGTCTGCTGGCGGCCGTGCGACAGCAAGCAGTGGGGCGAGGCGGCGATGACCGCGGTCAACCAGGGCCTCGACCTGTGGGCCTCCACCATCGAGCCGACCCAGCTCGGCCTCCATGAGATCGTGATCGAGGCCTGGTACGACGAGTGGTCGACGATCAAGCACAAGCTCAAGGCCAAGCTCGACGCGGGCCAAGAGGTCGACGTCGAACTCGAAGAGGCGGCCCGCGCCGTCGAGCGCCGGGCCCAGGACACCGGCGCCCCCCAGAAGAAGCACCTCCTCGCCACCGCCCAAGCGCTGCGCGACGACGTCACCACTGCGGCCGAGCGGTACGCCGGCATCGTCGGCCCGACGATGGACGCGCTGATGGCCGGCCCGCTGCGGCCCGAGTACGTCACGCGGTCAGAGCCGCACACGGTCTGGGTCGACCGCAGCCGAGCCGTGTTCGGCGCCTGGTACGAGTTGTTCCCGCGCAGCTACGGCGGCCTGCGAGGCGTGATCGACCAGCTCCCGCGCATTGCCGACATGGGCTTCGACATCCTCTACCTCACGCCCATCCACCCGACGGGGACGACGGCGCGCAAGGGCCGCAACAACACGCCGCAGGCCATGCCCGGCGATGTCGGCAGCGTCTATGCCATCGGCGGACCCGAAGGCGGCCACACCGACATCCACCCGGACCTCGGCGACTTCGACGACTTCGCTGCGCTGGTCGACGCGGTCCACCGCCACGGCATGGAGCTGGCCCTCGACAACGCCCTCCAGTGCTCGCCCGACCACCCGTGGGTCCACGAGCATCCCGAGTGGTTCCATCACCGCCCCGACGGCTCGATCGCGTATGCCGAGAACCCCCCGAAGAAGTACCAGGACATCTACCCCCTGAACTTCTGGCCGGAGTTGGACGAGGACCGCCAGGCCTTGTGGGAGGCGTGCCGCGACATCTTCTTGTTCTGGATCGACAAGGGCGTCAAGGTCTTCCGCGTCGACAACCCGCACACCAAGCCGATGGCGTTCTGGGCCTGGTGCATCGCCGAGGTCCAGGCCGAGCACCCCGACGTGATCTTCCTGTCCGAGGCGTTCACCCGCCCGCCGGTGATGGCGAAGCTGGCCGAGGTCGGCTTCACCCAGAGCTACACGTACTTCACCTGGCGCACGGCGAAGATCGAGTTGGAGGAGTACACCGAGGAAGTGGCGCGGTCGTACAAGGCCGATTTCATGCGCCCGAACTTCTGGCCCAACACGCACGACATCCTCAGCGGCCCGCTGCGCAACGGCCCGGTCACCGCCTTCAAGGCGCGCTTCGTGCTGGCGGCCACGCTGGTCCCGAGCTACGGCATCTACAGCGGCTACGAGCTCTGCGAGAACGAGCCGATGTCGGACGCCAACGAGGACTACATGCACTCGGAGAAGTACGAGATCAAGCACCGCGACTTCGACTCGGCCGCGTCGATCGCGCCGTTCATCACGCTGGTCAACACAATCCGCAACCGACACCCCGCGCTGCAGCGGTTGAGCAACATCAAGTTCCACCGCGTCGACAACGACCAGTTGCTCGTTTACAGCAAGGTGGCCGACGACGACGTGGTGCTGGTCGTCGTGAACATCGACCCGCTGAACGCGCAGGCCGGCGTCCTCTACCTCGACCTGGCCGAGTTGGGCATGCCGTGGGACCAGCCCTATGAGGCCTATGACGAGCTGACCGGCCAGTCGTTCCACTGGCAGGGCGCGTCGCCGTACGTCCGCGTCAACCCGTGGCAGCAGCCCGCCCACATCCTGCACCTGCGTAGATTCGAGGTGTGACCGACATCCTCGTAGACGGCCTGGCGTTCGCCGAAGGCCCCCGCTGGCGCGACGGCAGGCTGTACTTCTCAGACGTCCCGGCGGGCAAGGTCCACACCGTCGACATGGACGGGCGCGTCGAGACGGTGGCCGAGATCGACGGCGGGCCTTCCGGACTCGGCTGGCTCTCTGACGGCACGCTGCTGATCGCCCGCGGCACGCCCGCCGCCATCGTGCGGGCCGACGGCTCGGTCTATGCCGACCTGTCGGAGGTCGCCACGTTCCCCTGCAACGACATGATCGTCTGGAACGACCGGGTCTTCGTCGGCACCTGCGACATCGCCGGCATCCCGGCCCCCGCCGACACGCAGCTCATCGAGGTCGACCCCGACGGCAAGGTGCACGTCGTCGACGGCGAGATGCACTTTCCGAACGGCCCGGTCGTCACGCCGGACGGCAGCACGCTGATCGTGGCCGAGACGTTCGGCCAAGGGCTCAAGGCGTTCGACGTCAGCGGCGACGGGCCCGCCCGCAACAAGCGCCAGTGGGCCACCGTCGACGGCTCGGTCCCGGACGGCATCTGCCTCGATGCCGAGGGCGCGGTCTGGTACGCCGATGCCATCGGCCAGTCGGTCGTGCGGGTGCGCGAAGGCGGCGACGTCGTCGAGCGGATCGCCACCGAGCAGCCCTGCTTCGCCTGCACCCTCGGCGGGCCGGACATGACCACGCTGTTCGTGATCACCGGCGCCTTCGTCGCGCCGGAGGAGAACCTGCGCAACCGCCCCGGCCGCATCGAGCGCTACCAGGTCGAAGTCCCCGGCACCGGCTCCCCCTAACCCCGCCTCGCCCGTTTTGGGCACGTTTTCGGCGATATATCGCCGAAAACGTGCCCAAAAGCGAGAAAGGAGGCGGGCTGGGGCGGTTTGCGCCCGGGTTACACCCGCGGCCCGTGCCGGCCGACATCACGTCTTGGTGGAGGGGGAACTTGACCTTGTCGTGAACGCAGCGATCGGCTCGCTGGCGCTGAGCCTGTTGCTGCTGGTCACCACGTACGTCGTGCGGGTCGCGTCCGAGCACCGGGCCCGGCTCGACCAGGCCCTGACCGAGAAGTGGACGCCGGTCTTCCTCGGCATCGCCACCGAGTCGCCCGGCCCGGTCGCCCGCCGCGACGCACGAGCGGTCCTTGCCCTGTGGAACCGTGTCCGCGCCGCCATGCGCGGGCCGGCCACCGAGCCGCTTGTCGAGCGGGCGCGCAACGCCGACCTCCATGACGTCGCCCTGCGGATGCTCACCAGCCGCCGTCCCGACGACCGCCTCCACGCCGTCGCCGCCGTCGGCACGATGGGGCTGGCGTCGGCGGTGCCCACGCTCGAGCGATACGCCCACCGGGGAACCAGCATCACGCTCCGCTCGGAAGCGGCCCGGTCGCTGCTGCGGCTCCGGCCCCGCCACGGCCTCGAAGTCATGCTCGACCTGCTGCGCTCGCAGTCGGACTGGCACCCGGCCCTGATCGCCAGCGTGCTCGACGAGGCCGATCCCGAGTCGGCGTCGCTTGGCTTGGTGCGCGAGGCAAAGGCGGCGGCCAAGCGGGGCCAGCCCGACGTGGCCGGCCGGCTGCTTCGGGTGCTGCCCGCCATCCAGAGCCACGCGTGCCTCCCGTCGGTCCGGGCCCTGTTGGCCGACACGGCCGAGCCTGAGATCCAGGCGAGCTGCCTGTTGGTCCTGGCCGCCTTCGCCGACGGGCAGGACCGCACGATCGTGCGCCGCTTCCTGGCGAGCGACGTCTGGTACGTGCGCACCCACGCGGCCGCCGCGCTCGGCTTCGTCGGTTCGGCCGACGACGAGCCGGTGCTCACCGAGCTGTTGCAGGACCCCGAGTGGTGGGTGCGCCAGCGCGCCGCCGAGGCCTTGGCCCGCATCGCCGAGCTCGACCCGAACGAGATGGCGATCGTGTTCGAGCACCACCCCGAAGTGGGCCGCTTCAGCGGCCGCGCCTACTCCCCCGTCGCCGAGGTGCTTCTGTGAGACACGCCATCCACATCGCCCAGTGGGTCGTGTTCGGCTACTTCCTGAGCATCCATCTGGCCTACCTGCTCTTGGACGCGGTGGCGTTCGTGACGGTCGGCCGGTCGGTCCACAACCGCGACAACCTCGTCAGCTACCGGCGCAGTTACGGGCTGGAGCCGCCGGTCAGCGTGCTGGTCCCTGCCTACAACGAGGCTGAGGTCATCGTGCCGACGATCCGGGCCCTGTTGCAGTTGGACTATCCGCAGTTCGAGGTCGTGGTGGTGTCGGACGGCTCGACTGATGAGACGGTTGCCGTCCTGATCGAGGCCTTCCAGTTGGAGCCGTGCCCGCGGCTGTACCAGTCCCGCTTGGAGACGCAGCCGATCCGCGGCGTCTACATCTCCCGGGTGAATCCGGCCCTGCGGGTGGTGGACAAGGACAACGGCGGCAAGGCCGACTCGCTCAACGCCGCGTTGAACGTGGCCCAGTACCCGCTGTTCTGCGCGGTGGACGCCGACTCGATCCTCCAGCGCGACTCGCTGTTGAAGGTGATCACGCCGTTCGTCGAGGATCCGACCACGGTCGCGGCGGGCGGCACGGTGCGGGTGCTGAACGGGTCCGAGGTGTCGGAGGGGTTCATCCGCCAGCCCCGGCTGCCCCGGAACATGCTGGCCCGCATCCAGGTCGTCGAGTACATGCGGGCGTTCCTGTTCGGCCGGGTCGGGTGGTCGCCGTTGCAGGGCGTGCTGATCATCTCTGGAGCGTTCGGCGTGTTCCGCCGGTCCGAAGTCGTGGACATGGGCGGGTACCGGGTCGACACGATGGGCGAGGACGCCGAGCTGGTCATGCGGCTCCACCGGCACTGTCGGACGCTGCGACGGCCGTACCGGATCGCGTTCGTGCCCGACCCGATCTGCTGGACCGAGGCGCCGGAGGACATCCGCTCGCTCGGACGGCAGCGCATCCGCTGGCAACGCGGGCTGGCCGAGTCGCTGTCAGCCAACATGGGCCTGGTGAAGCACCCCGGCGTGGCCGGGTGGGTGGCGTTCCCGTTCCTCGTCGTGTTCGAGTGCCTGGGGCCGCTGATCGAGCTGGCCGGGTACTCGTTCATGATCGGGGCGACGATCCTCGGCCTGCTGTCGTTCAAGGCGATGGCTGCGTTCATGGTGCTGGCCGTCGCGCTGGGCACGGTGCTGTCGCTGAGCGCGCTGCTGCTCGAAGAGCGCTGGTTCCGGAACTACACCGAGCGCGGCGCGCTGCGCAAGCAAGTCGGCGCCGCCCTGTTCGAGAACCTGGGCTTCCGCCAGCTCGTGCTGGTGTGGCGGGTCGTCGGCCTGTTCCGGTTCTGCTTCTCCCGCGACGCGAGCTGGGGCCACGTCCGCCGCGTCTCCGCCGCCGCCGACACCCAGCCCACCCAGCCCCCCACCCCCACCGAAACCCCCGCCGCCGCCTAACCCGACAATCCACAGCAGGGGGTGCTGTGGATTGTCGCAAGGGGGGCGCGTGTCCCGATAATCCACAGCAGGGGGTGCTGTGGATTATCGGCAGGACGTGGAGCCGGAGTCGGTGAAGGGCTTGCCGCCGCGGTCGACGGGGAGGAACTGCCAGTCGTAGCGGTCCTTGTGCAGCGTCAGCTTCAGCACGCCATGGGTCTGGGAGTTGCGCACCTCGCTCCCCTCTTCCGCACCGATGACCGGATAGCGCGACGCGCCGCCGGTCCCCACCACGAACTGCCGGATCCCGTCGCGCACCGCGAACCGCTCGTAGTGGTGGTCGTGCCCGTTGAGGATCACGTCGACGCCGCCGTCGGCCGCCAGCCGCCACACCGGCTCCATCGCCTCGTCGGTCCCGTGCGCGCCCGACGACCAGCGGGGGTGGTGCCAGTACCCGAGCATGCACTTCCCCCGAGCCGCGGCCAGGTCGGCGGCCAACCACCGCCCCTGCTCCGACTCCGGCCCGCACCCGCCCACCGCCTTCAGCCCGCAGTTCGAGTTCAACACCACCACGTGCCACGGCCCGAGGTCGTACGAGTACCACCCCTTCAGCGCGGGGCCAGCCGCCGCCCCCCAGTACGCCCAGTAGCCAGGCGCCACGCCGGTCCCGTACTCGTGGTTGCCCGCCGCGGGCCGGGTCCGGTCCTTGAACCGCCCCCACGATGGCCCGTAGCAGTCCCGGAACTCCGCCGCCGTGCCTCGGTCGTAGGCGAGGTCCCCCACTGCGGCGACCACCGCGTCGGGATGCTGGGCCAGCTCGCGGGCCACCACGTCGGCGGTCGCCTCGTCGTCGGGCAGCGAGCACACCGCGAT
>Ga0190267_10000129_pt1 | contig 15601 bp, 17 predicted proteins | sample Popmic239T_FD_140332 | JGI IMG/M metagenome (GOLD analysis project Ga0190267, IMG submission 140332) | Populus adjacent soil microbial communities from riparian zone of Oak Creek, Arizona, USA - 239 T | ecosystem: Environmental > Terrestrial > Soil > Riparian zone | place: USA: Arizona... | reverse complement strand
GGCGGCGTCCCAGTCGAGCCGGAGCCCGGCCCCGTGGAGCAGCAGGTGCGGGACCCACTGGTACGGCAGCGGGTCGCTGCTGGTGTTGGCCAGCTCGTAGTCGAGCCGCAGCGTCGGCCCCTCGACGCGCACCGTGCGCCGGAACCGGTAGGGGAGCGCGACCCCCGCCACCGAGCACACCACCTCGGCGCCGTCGTCGGGCGTCTCGTCGTCCCACGGCACCGACCAGACCTCGCCGTGGTCGGGCAGGCGCACGCCGGTCGAGCGGCCGGGGCCGGGATGGGCGCACTCGCCGAGGGTCGGGAAGACCTCGTCCCAGCCGCACATCTCGTAGGCCGACCAGAGCGCCCCGTACGTCAGCGGCCGCAGGTCGCCGGGCGCTGCCGTCGCCAGCCACTCCCGGCCACCGCGCACGTCGAACAGCGAGGTGATCTTGGCTCCGCGCGCGGGGCAGACGACGACCCACAGCTCGCCGCTCGCGACCCGCCACGCGGGAAGACCCCGCCAGGTCGCCGGTTGTCGCTCGGACCCCAGCTCCGCCATCCATCTCCCAGCGCCGCCGGGCCGACCGCAAACGGATGACGGTCGAACCGGGTGGCCATTTCGTCGCCGGTTGGTGACGCCGAACGTACCACTGTTCGGATGTGTGAGATCGAGCGGAAGCGGACTACAGGAGGACGACGCGGTCGCGGTAGGGGTCCAGCCGCACGTCGGTCGGGTCGAGTTCGGTGACCAGCATCGTGATGGTGTCCCAGTCGAGCGAGACCGCGACCGCCCGTTCGCCCAGCTTCGACGAGTCGACGGCGAGGAACACCTGCTCGGCGACGGCGGCGAGGGCCCGCTTGACCTCGCTTTCGTCGAGGGACTCCTCCGAGGGCCCCAGGTCGGGATCGACGGCCGCGGCGGAGACGACCAGGGCCGACAGCAGGACGCTGCTCGCCGTGCGCACGGCCAGCGGGCCGACGAGGCTGGGCGTGCGCTTGTCGTAGTGGCCGCCGGTGAGGACCGGCGTGATGCCGGGGCGGCCGATCAGGGCCTGAAAGGTCGACACGCCGTTGGTGACGACGGTCAGGTCGCGGGCGTTGTCGAGGCCGGCCGCGACCCGGGCGACCGTGGAAGAGGCGTCGACGCCGAGCACGCCGACGTCGGGGAGCACGGCTTGGAGCTTGGAGGCGATCTTGGCCTTGGCCTTGACCCGCGCCCGCGAGCGGTCGGCGCTGGTGACCGGGCCGACGGCGACGGCGCCGCCCCGCACCCGTCTGGCCTCGCCCGCCGACTCCAGCTCCTGCAGGTCGCGGCGGACGGTCATCTCGCTGACGCCCAGAGCGGCCGCCGCCTCTGCGATACGGACGCGCCCGTCGTCCGAGAGACGGGCGCGTAGCCACGCGAGCCGCTCCTCGGTCGCCAGGTTGCCGCTCATGCTCATTCCGAGACAGTACGGCCCACATCGGTATTCGTCGCGTCCACTTCGGCCGAAATTCACGCTAAATCTTGCCAAGGGATGAACCGAATGCCGCTGCTGCTGTGGCTCGAATTGCCCATTTTCGATGAGCGCCTCATGCGTTGAGCAGAGGGATGCGCGCGGTTACCCTGTGAGTGCGACCAGCGGCGGATTCCAGGATCCGGGGGCGCGGCGGAACGGAAGCTGGATATGACCATGGACTCGCACAGCGGCGGCGCGACGGACACTGACGTCGATGAACTGCACCGGCGTTTCGCCTACTCCCGGGACCCTGCGCTGCGCGCCGCCCTCGTCGCCTGCCACCAAGGGCTGGCCCACGCCATCGCCCACCGGTCCTGTCGGCACGAGTACGACGTCGAGGACCGCAGGCAGGTCGACCTCCTCGGACTGCTCAATGCGATCGACCGGTTCGACCCTGCTCGCGGGATCAGTTTCTCCACTTTCGCGTGGGCGACGATCTCCGGAGAGCTGAAGCGGTTCCACCGGAATTCCGGTTGGGCAGTGCATATGCCCCGGTCGTTGCAAGAGCTGCATTTGCGCACGGCGGCGGCGGTCGAGCACCTCACCGCGACGCTGGGACGGTCCCCCACGCTGGCCGAGATCGCGGCCTTGACTGGCGACACGGTCGACGAAGTCGTCGAGGGCCTCGAGGTGAACCGGGTCCGCACGGTCGCGTCGCTGGACGCCACGCCGCTCGACGGCGAGCCGTCAACGCCGTCGGCCGTGGCAGTGGACAGCGGGGTCGGCGCCATCGAGAACAAGGTGCTGGTCTCGGCGATGCTCTCGCTGCTGCCGGCGCGCAGCCAGGAGATCCTGCGGCTGCGGTTCGTCGAGGACCTCAGCCAGTCGCAAATCGCGGCGCAGCTTGGGCTGAGCCAGATGCACATCTCGCGGCTGCTGGCCCAGGCCTTGCGGCTGCTGCGGGAGTCGGCGGTGACCGAGTCCGGCCGTCACTGACGTTTCAGATCCGCGAAACATGGGAATCGCTGGGGCGACCCATCGGCGAGGCGGAGGTTGGGATTGCTGACGAGGAGCGGACTCGACGTGATCGTCGGCCGCGCCCTTGGAACCGTGGTCATGACCGTCCGCGGCCCGTTGCGGGCCCCTGGCGCCCGTGACCTGGTCGCCTCTGTGGAAGAGGCGTTGGCCGATCGTCCCGAGCGGCTCGTGATCGACCTCACCGGGGCGACCGCCCTGGATGACGAAGGACTGGCCGAGCTGGTCCGGGCGCAGGAGCGCGCCGACGCCCACGAGGTGCAGTTGCAGGTGACGTCGCGGTCGAAAGAGATTCTGTCCCGGCTCGACGACGCCCCGTTCCAGGTGGTGTAGGTGTCTCGCGGCGTCAGTTGGCGCTGAGGCGCCCGGGCGGCTCCCCCAGCAGGTCGGGCACGCGCTCGGCCGCGACTTGGAGCAGCGCCACGATCATCTCCTCGACCTCCATCCCGTAGGCCGCGGCGGCGACGCGCAGGCGGTCCACGGTCTCGTCGTCGAGGACCATGCGGATGGGGTCGGGCGAGGCGGTGCGAGGGTGGTGGCGGTCCCGGTCGCGGAAGACGGGGCTCATGCGGGGACCCTGGCCCGCAATTCGAGGCCGCGAGGGGACGGGCGCTCGATGAACAGCTTGCCGCCCAGCGCCTCCAGCCGGCGCTGGACGAGGCGGAGGCCGAAGTGGGCGCCGAGGCCGCCTTGGCCCTGCTCACGGGTGGCCAGGTCGGTGCCGTCGTCTCGGATGACCAGCTCGACCTCGTGGGGGCGGAACTCCAGGCGCACGGCGATGGCGCCTGCCCTGCTGTTGCGCTCGACCCGCGACAGCGTCTCGTGCACCATGCGGATGAGCGACTGCTCGACCTCCACCGACAGCGCACGGCGCTCGCCGCGGACCTCGAAGGCGGCGGCCGCGTCGAGGTGGCCGCCCAGCTCGCCGACGACCTCGCTGAGGGTGGCCTCCAGCCCGCCGCGGTCGTAGGTGAGGGCGGGGAGCGAGCGGTTGGTCTCGTCCAGCTCGCCGCGGGCGGTGCGGGCCAGCGACACGATGCTGGCTGCGCGCTGGCCGATCATGCGCCCGTCGAACGAGGCGGCGAGGTCCTCGCCACAGACCTGGATGGCCTCGAGGAAGCGGCCGATCGTGGCCTGGAGGCTGGATGCGACGTGGGCGCGTTCTTCGGCCAGGGCCAGCTCCCGCTCGCGGCTGCGCACGGCGGCCCGCATGCGGATCCGCTCGATGGCGTGTCCGAGGGCGGAGGCCAGGCCTTCGAGCAGCTCGCGCTCGTGCTGGGCCAGGCCGGGGCGCTGCGCGGTGGCGAGGACCATGCCCACGACCCGGCCCTGTCGCCACACCGGGGCGTAGATGTCGGTGCCCACCTGGTGGACCGCAGGCCGGGTCTTGCGCCGACGCCACGCCTTCCAGATCTGGCGCTCGCAGTCGGTGGTGCGGGAGTTGACCCGCACGTCGCCGAGCTCGGCGGCCAGGCGCAGGCCGTGGACCTGGAAGCCGAGCGTCGGGGGGACGGCTTGGCGCAGGCCGGCGAGGAGCCCTTCGGGGTCGTCGGCATCGAATTCGTATAAGGCCAGCACAGAGCGGGCGTACTCGGCACCGAGCGCCATCTGCTCGTCGATGCGGACCCGGTCGATGGCGAAGGCGACGTGGCTGGACAGCGCGCTGGCCAGTTCAAGTGTGGTCGGGTTGGGCGGGTCGCCGTCGAGGCCGACCACGATGAAGCCGAACACGTCGGCGGCGGGCCGGCAGAGCGGCAGCACGACGGTAGACGTGGGCGGGTCCTGCGGCGCGTCCTCGGGGCGGGGGAGCACGACCGGCGCAGGCAGGCCGTCGCTGCGCCAGGCGTCGAGCACGGCTCGCAGCGCCGGTCGGGGCAGGTCGGCGACCCGGCCCTCAACGGGCATGCGGGTGTTGCACTCGGTGAGCGTGCGGTAGCGGGTCCGGCGGTCGTCGAGCAGGTGGACCGACAGCGAGCGGGCGCCCAGGACCCGGACCACCGAGTCCGCCACCTGGCCGGCGACGTCGTCGAGCGACACCGGCAGGCTCAGGGTGCGGCTGACTTCGAGCAGGCTCTGCAGGTTCTCGTTGCGCTCCTTGAGGGCGGACGAGACGAGGGCGTGGGCGGTGGCGAGGGCGCACGAGCTGGCGATCGAGCGGATCAGGCGCAGAAGGTGGTCGTCGATCGGGTGCGGGGAGCGGTAGTCGACGACGAGCAGGCCCAGGGCGTCCTTGCCGCAGTGGAGCGGCGCGGCCACCAGAGAGCGGAGGTGGAAGGCCTCGGCCCAGTCGGCGGGGACCAGGGTGCTCGAGCGGGCGTCAGGGATGGCCACGGGGGCCTCGGTGGCGAGCAGCCGGTCGAGCAGCGGGATGTCGCTGAGGGTGATCGCAGGCATGGCGACGGCCCGGTCCCAGAGTTGCGCGCTCGGGTGGCGGCCGGTGACCGACCACAGGCGCAGCGCCTTCTTGTCAGCGTCGAGCAGGAACAGGCTGACCCGGTCCGCGCCAGATGCTTCCAGTGTCAGGTCGGCCAGGCGGTTCAGCAGGGCCGGGAGGTCGGCGGCCTCGGACGCGGCGAGGGCGACGTCAGCCAAGACCTCATCCGCCGGACGGACGTATGTGGCGCGCGGCGGGGGGTCACCGACGGCCGGCGACGCTGTCACACTAAGAAGTACGCCGAGCAGGGCCGGTCGTGTCACTTCTCTTGTCTGTCTTGTCGCATCGAAAGAAGGAGGACATCCGACCGGTGTCGAATTTCACATCTGAAGCGCGACCCGGGGGACACGGCATTGCCCACGACCGTGGAGATCTTTGTCGAACGCCGACCCGGAGGGGCAGGACAGCCCTCTGAGGTTGACGCGTTCGCTGATCTGTACAACCGGACATTCAATCCACTGGTGGCCTACTGCCGCCGGTACTGTCCGCCGGGGTACGACCCCGAAGACATCGCCCAAGAGGCGCTCGCGAAAGCGTGGTCGTCCTGGGATCGCTACTCGCCCTCACGGCCGTTCTGGCCCTGGGTGGCGACCATCGCCCGACGGTTGTGCGTCGACTACTGGCGGCGTGACGAGCGGGCCGTGGCCCGTGCCGGCGGCGCGGCGGCTTTGGAGCCGTGCCCCCAGCCTCGTCCGGACGAGCTGTCCGAGGCGGCCGACGAGTGCCGCATGGCGGTCACCGCCTTCCGCCGGCTGCGCCCCGACCACCAGCGGATCGTGGGCCTGCGCGACATCGAGGGCTGGTCGTACGAGGACATCGCCCGGTTCGAGGGCGTCACCGTGGAGTCGATCCGCGGGTCGCTGCGCCGGGCCCGGCTGTCGCTGCGCAAGTCGTACGACACGCTGGCCAAGGGCGGCGTGCCGGCGCTGGCGCCGCTGGGCGCGCTCCTGAAGTCCTGGGAGTCGGCCCGGGTGCGGCTCGCATCCCGCATGGCCCGGTGGCAGGCCAACCTGCAGGACGCCGGCATGGCATCGAGTCGGCTGGGCGAGGCGATCGTCAGTCTCATGGCGCTGTCGGTCGCCGCGGTGGGCCTGGGCGCGCCGACGACGGGTGTCGCTCTGCAGGCCGAGGGCGACGCGCCTGCGGCGCAGACGGACGCTGTTGCCGGCGCTGCGGCGAGCGGGGCGACCGACCCGGTTGCCTCCGGCGCCGACCTGCAGCCCCCGGCCAACTCCGGCACCGCCGGCGGCGCCGTGGGAGTGCTCAACGGCGAGTTCACCCCGCGCAATAACGGGAACGTCATCGACGTCAACCCGCTGGAGCCTGCCGATCCCAGCGAGTCCATCGTGGGGAACTTCAACATGTCCCCGAATTACGAGAATGACGGGACGATCTTCGGCGTGGCTGGCCGCGCAGGCTGCGTCGCCACCTGCTACACGATCTTCAAATCCACCGACCGCGGCGCCACGTGGACCGATCTGCAGAGCATTGGCCTGACGTCGTCGCGGCTCTTGCTCCCGCCGGCCTATCCCGAGGACAACCGGATCTTCGCGACCGGGTACCTCGGTCTGCAGGTATCGAACGACGGGGGCAGGTCGTTCGCCACCGTGTTGCCGAGCAAGGGCGTCGCCGCGATGTCGCCCGGGTTCTCGGCAGGCGATCCGCGGATTTTCATGCCCGATGCCCCCGGCCTCCAGTACGACGCTGAGAAGGGCGCTCCGGAACCGCTGAACCTGCGCCCGGGCCCGAGCTCGACGTCCCACGAGTTCAGCTTCGGCTTCCCCACGAACTACGACCCCGCTGACCCGGTGATCTACGTGGGGGCAAGCATTCCGAAAGCCCAGGGCGCAACGTCGGTGTTCTATCGGTGCCGAGGCACCAGCTGTGACAGCCAGGTCGTGTTGCCGGAGTTGATGGACGCCCCCCGCATCACCGTGGTGGCGATGCCAGACGGCAGGGACGCCATTTTCGCCGTCAGCGGGGAGCGTTTCTATCGCTCCTTTGATGGCGGCGCGACGTTCGCCCGGGTCGAACGCCCGGCCGCCATGACCGGCGCGCTCGACGAGGTCACCGACGGGAGAGGGCGTTTGTACGTCCGAACCTCGCAGATTGGGGCGTCGCAGGGCGACATCTGGTACACGGATGACGCGGGATCGAGTTGGGCCAACATTCCCGATCCTGGCGGGTACGCAACGAAGGTCACGGCGTTCGCCCCGCTCCCGAACGGGGCCTTGCTGGTGGCGATGTTCAGCGACGTCACCGGGTTTGCCTGCACCTACGACGGCGGCCGTACGTGGTCGCCGTCCTGCTGACGGCTCAGGTGAAACGCCCGTACCAGCCCGTAGTGCACAACCGCGTCCAGGATTCGACGCGGGTTCGTTCACGATCGGAGTGACACTGCCGATCATCTCATTCGTAATCACTGGTAGGAGTTGTTCCAACCAAGTGGGGTCGAATGAGAATCGTGCGCTCTCTTCACGGCCTGCGCGTCCTTGTCGCGCTGGTCGTTCTTTCCGTTGGTCCGCTGTCGGCCAGTCCTGCTCATGCTGCGGCATTCGCAGGCGAGTGCACGATTAGCAATCTGCAGTTCGGATCAACGTTGCAGCCGACGACAGTCGGCATGTGGAGTGGCGGATTGAGCTTTTCCGGTGCGTCATGCGTCTACACCAGCGGTCTCTCGGTTATGACGGGCGCCGGTACAGTTTCGGGGCAGGTGGGGTCGTGCGGGGCGGGAGTTCTCCAAACGCCGGCATATGACGTCACGACTGCTGGCATCTCGTTCGAAGGATCTCTGATCGTGGTGAATGACGGCGCTACGTTGACCCTCGCGTTCAACGACGGTGGTTTGGTGTTCTCCGGCGAGCTCGTGCCGACGAAGTTGAACGCCCACAACTGTCCGTCCGGCTGGACCGGGGTTGTGGCGGTCGTTCGCACCTAGCGGCACAAGACCCACCAGCGCGGCGGTGCCGGCTGCTGCTGTTCGGTCGGGTCAGCCGGTGCTGGACATGCCTTTGACGAGCTCGGCGGGGTCGACCTCGAGGGCTTCGGCGAGGCGGACGATGTTGATGAGCGCGACGTTGCGCTCGCCGCGCTCGAGGGAGCCGACGTAGGTCCGGTGCACGTGCGCCAGTTCGCCAAGCCGCTCTTGTGACAGGCCGCGCTTTTGGCGCAGGGCGCGGACGCGGCGGCCGAGTTCAACGGTGACGTTGGCTCGTATGCGGTCTGTCGGCATCGCCGGGCGATACCAGCGGCCGGAACTGTTTCGGTCTACAGCCTATGCGTAGCAACGTTCGCGTATGCCACGAGAAGGCGACCTGCGCAGTCCCGGCCGCTGGCATCGCGACGCGGGGTCTGCCGGCGCTATGCCGCTCAGGGCGGGCGCCCTTGGCCGGGCAGGTGGCAGGCCCGGGTCATCGGGTGGCTCCTCCGAAGCGGGCGAGGACGGAGCCGTCCTCTTCCACCACGCACCCGAAGACGGCCGAGCCGTCCAGGTCGGCGACGTGGACATACGCGCCCACGTGGAGGGCGTCGACGGCCGGGTCGTTGACGCCCAGGCTCAACAGGTTGTTGCCGGCCAGGTCGAACACGAGGTTCGGGCCGGTCCCGTCAAGCGAGAGCCAAACCCGATGCCGCCCGGCCTCGTCGAGCAAAGCAAGGCCATAGACGGGCGAGCGCGGGTCCGGGGAGTCGAGGGGGCCGAGCACGGCGCGCACCGTGCCGTGGCCGTCGACGAGCTCGACCCGGGTGGCACGGACCACCCCGGGGCTTGCCGTTGGGTTGTCGCTCATGGGCGGCCCCCTTCCGGATGGGGGGCCAGACGCAGGTCATGACGGCCTGCGTGGTAGGGGGGAGTCATTGCACTCCTTCGCATGCAAGGGGGTCGGCGAGCCGGGGGCGCGCGCGACCCCGATACGGGAACGAGGCGAGCCGAAGCTCGCGAGGCCGCCAACACGTCCCCACCGGCGGCCGGCCGGTCGGTAGGGCGCGGAGGAGTTGCGTGGGGGATGGTAGGGAGGGGGTGTGACGCGAACGGGGGGAGGTTCGGTCGGCGGTCAGGGGGCGGGGAGCCCGGTGACCAGATCGGCGGCGTCGACTCGCAGCGCGCCCGCCAGTTTCAAGATGTTGGCCAGGGAGACGTTGCGCTCGCCGCGCTCCACACCGCCGACGTAGGTCCGGTGCAGGCCCGCGGCGCGACCAAGCTGCTCCTGGGTGAGTCCGACTCGGGTCCGGAAGGTCCGGACCCGCTCGCCGAACATGAGGTTGGGACGGGGCTGAGGTCGTGCCATCGGAAGTGTCGATTGTCGATGGGCACACTATCGGTCTACAGCGAAAACGTCGCATCCCGGAGTCCCACGAGTCCTCGCGCGGCAGGTGTCGTGCCCACTTCGCGATTCGCCGGAGACTTTTTTCCTCCGTTTTCTGGCACGTTTCGGCTTCTCGTTCGTATTGAGAGAGACGATGGAGGTTCGCGGCGCGGCGGCATCGGCGGGCGAAAGGACGACCCGCCAGGCCACACGGAGCCGACGCGCCCGGACGCAGGACGACGAGCACGCTCAGGTGACCACCAAGACAACCAAGCCCCCCAGGCCCAGGCGAACGGCGATCGACGAGGCGCCGCGGCGGGCTGACGCGGGGGCGGACGACACGCTGGAGCCGGAGCGCCCCCCGGTAGCCGTGATGGTCGTCGACGGCGATCCCGACGGCCGGGCCCGGCTGTGTCAGATCATTGCCAAGGCCGAAGGCGTCCGCCTCACCGGCAGCGTCGCCACGTTGGCCGACGCGGTGGAGCTGGCCCGCCGCACCAAGCCGCAAGTCGTGCTCTCCGAGCTGTTCCTGCCCGACGGCGACGCCACCGCGCTCAAGCACCGCTTCGTCCCGCTGGCGCCCCGACCGCAGCTCGTCGTGATCACCCGTTTCAGCGTCCGCGGCGCCCGGGTGGCGTCGATCTTCGCGGGCGCTCGCACCTGCCTGGCCAGCTCGGCGCCGCCCGACAGCGTCCTGGCCGCGGTGCTGGCGGCTGCCGACGGCGAGTCGTGGGACGGTGCCGGCGTGCTCGGCTCGCGCCGCGACCGGGTCAGCGCCCTCGAGGCGAAGGTCCTGGCGGGCGTGGCGTCAGGCGCCACCAACGACGAGATCGCCCGCGCCCTCGGGTACTCGATCCACTACGTGAAGGACCTGCTCGAAGGCGTGCGCCATCGGCTGGGCGCGAAGGACCGGGCCCATGCGGCGGCGCTGGCGGTGTCGCTGCGACTGATCCGACCGTCGCGAGAGGGTCGCTTCATCTCTGCGGTGCCGCCCGAAGCCCTGCGCTGAGCAGCATCCCGGCCCCGGCCCCGGCCCCGGACCGGACTACGGCTGTTCGGTGGCGCCGCCAAGGGGCGGGCCGTCCTGGCGCACCTTCTCGACGTGCACCAACGCATCCCGCAGCTCGGTGATCCACCGAGCCTGGTTGGCGCCGACAAGCCGGACGCACCAGGCCAAGGCGTCGCTGCGGCTCCTGGCCACGCTGGCGTCGACGAGCGTGTCGAGCACCGCCCGCTCGCTCATCCGCAGCCGCGTCATCACCGGCACGCTGAGCTGGTTGAACACCTTGTGCTCGTCGCCGCAGGCCGCCCCCCACGACACCTTGCGGTTGAAGAGGAGCTCGGCGTCCTTGCTCAACGACTGGCGTTCCTGACGGGTGGCGTCTCGGAATCGATCCAGTCGCGCCGAGGCCGCTGAGGCGCGGACGCCCGCTGCGGTCTTCTTCGGCAGGTCGGGTGGCTCCAACTCCCCCGAGACCAGAATCTCCTCACGGTCCACCTGGACGTCGATCTCGCCGACGAACCAGTCCTGGGGGACGCGCTCGACAAACCACTCGCGCACCTGCTCAACGAACTCGGTCATTGCCGCTGATATTGCCAGTTTGCTTACGCCTCGGACAGTACTGAGTTCATCGAGGCTGCAAAAGTGTCATGCATACGTCAGGCCATCGCCTTCTTCGTCATCGACCGAACGGGCACAAGTCGGGCAGTACCAGCGGGTCTCGAGGGGGGTTCCGCAGGCGTCGTGAGCAGGCCCGGCGGCCTCCGCCGCGGACCCGGCCGCCCCGTGTGAGGCCCCCCACCGGGCCAGGACCCGCAGCGCGTCGGCCAGCTCCGAGCCCGACGCCGTCAACCGGTAGTCGAAGCGGGGCGGGCGTCGTGAATACGGCGACGACACCACCACCCCCTGGTGCTCCAAGTGCTTCAAGCGCTGGCTCAAGACGTTCGGCGCGATGCCGTCGACGTCCACCAGAAGGTCGTTGAACCGCCGCGGCCCGCCCAACAGCACCGCCACCACGAGCAACGACCACCGGTCGCCCACCCGGCCGAGGGCGGCGTCGAGAACCGACGGCGGGATCGGGAACGGTCGGCGCGGCGCAGGGCGGTCGGGCACAGCCGACATTCTGCTGGACGCACCGAGCATTGTCACTTGCAAATCGCAAGTGACTCGGCATACGGTCCTCGGACAAGCGGTCGGAGACAGGCAGGAGGACGTCATGGCGATGGTCTTGGACGAATTGCAGGGGCTGTTGCGCCACGTCGGCGACACCGCCGGCAGCGCAGTGGTCGGCGTCAGCGGCGGCCGGGGCGGGGGGTCGGGGATCGTGGTGGCCGACGGGCTGGTCCTCACCAACGCCCACAACGTCGGTGCCGAGCAGGCCGCCGTCACCTTCGCCGACGGACGGCGGGCCACCGGCTCGCTCAAGGCCATCGACTCTGACGGCGACCTGGCCGTGCTCGCCGTCGACACCGCGGGCAGCACGCCCATCGAGTGGGCCGAGGCAACGCCTGAGCGCGGCGCGGTCGTGTTCGCCCTCGCCAACCCGGGCGGTCGGGGGCTGCGGGTCACCTTCGGCGTCCTGTCGGGCACCGACGAGGCCTTCCGCGGGCCAAGGGGCAGGCGGATCACCGGCAGCCTGGAGCACACCGCGCCGCTCCCGCGCGGCTCGTCCGGCGGCCCGGTGGTCGACGGCGACGGCCGGTTGATCGGCATCAACACCCACCGCCTGGGCGACGGGTTCTACCTCGCCCTCCCGGCCGACGCATCGCTGCGCCAGCGCGTGGAGGCCCTCGGCCGAGGCGAGTCCCGAGAACGGCCCCGGCTTGGCGTGGCCCTGGCCCCGGCCCGAGCCGCCCGCCAGCTACGACGCGCCGTCGGCCTGCCCGAGCGGGACGGCTTGCTGGTCCGCGGCGTGGTCGAGGGCGGGCCTGCCGACGCGGCCGGGATCAAGGAGGGCGACCTGCTCGTCGAGGCCGGCGGGTCGCCGCTGCTCACGGCCGACGACCTCCACACCGTGCTCGACGCGGCCGAGCCGGGCTCGACCGTGCTGCTCAAGGTCGTGCGGGGGGTCGAAGAGCTCGACGTCGAAGTGGCGGTCTAAGCCCGCCCCTGGGCACCGACGACGGGTCGGCCGGCGGCGGCCAAGGAGGGCGGCCAAAAGGGTGCGGGCTACGGCGCGGAGGAGCGGTCGGTCACCCGGCGGCGGTCGATGCGCCATGCCGAGCCGATGTGCTGCTTGGCGAACTGCTTCATCTCGGTGGCGACCGCGGCCATCTCGACCGGTGACGAGAACGGCCGGGTGTCGGTCGACGCCATTCCCAGCGAGATGGCGAGGAACGGCTGCTCGCGCGGCGTGCCGTCCCGCCCGGTGTGCGGCACCGAGCCCCTGGCCCAGTCCTCGGGGTCGTAGAGGGTCGGCACCATCTGGTCGAAGCGCCGCACGACCGACTCGGCCACCGTCTCGGCCACCGCGGCGGGGAGGATCAGGGCGAAGTCGTCGCCCCCGACATGGCCCGCGAAGCGGGGCCTGCCAACGACTTCGCCCACCACCTCGAGCAGGAGTTCCGCCGTGGCCTTGATCGCCTCGTCCCCGCGCACGAAGCCGTAGTGGTCGTTGTAGCCCTTGAAGTTGTCGAGGTCGGCGTGCACCAGCACGAAGGCAGGGCCGCCCTTCGCCGCGTCGAGCAGCATGACCTCGATCTGACGGAGGATCTCGAAGTTCCCCGGCAGACCGGTCAGCGGCGACACGCCGCGCAGCTGCTTCGAGCGGCGCAGGGCGGCGCGCACCCGGCTGATCAGCTCATCCAGGTCGAACGGCTTCGTGATGTAGTCGTCGGCGCCCGCGGCCAGCCCGACCAGCCGGTCGTCGAGGCTGGCCTTGGCCGTCACCAGGATGATCCCGGCCGAGGCGGTGAGGGCGTCCGATCGCAGCGCCCGCGCCACGGCCAGGCCGTCCAGCCCCGGCATGTTGACGTCCAAGAGCACGAGGTCGGGACGGAACTCGGCGGCATGGCGCGCCGCGGCGGACGCCTCGGTTGCTGACTGGACTTCGAACCCCTCCGCCGACAGGTTCATCTCCAACAGCCGGGCGATATCGGCCTCGTCGTCGACGACGAGGATTCGTTCAGGCACAGCTTTCCCCAGGTCGATTGTCTGTGTGGACTGTCAGGTTGTATCAGACCTGCCGTTGGCCGTGGCCCATGCCTGCCCGAACGCCATTCGCTCCGGCACCTCGGGGTGGTTGTGGTTCAACCGGACCCACAGCGAGGGCTCCAGTTCGATCTTGTTGTCAGGCGCCATCCGCCGCCACACGTCGATGAAGTCGTCCGGCCGGCCCAGCAGCTCGAGCGCCTCCAAGTCCGCCTCGCGCTCTTTGAAGCGGCTGAACCACGACTGGGCCAGGTTCAGCCCGGTCCACGCCACGCCGAACAGCACGAGGAACAGCGGCAGCCCGCCGGGATCGCCCAAGTCCTCCACGCCGGCCAGGTCGAGCAGCCACTCGGACTGGCCGAGGAGGGCCACGAACCCGAACGCAGCCAGGAACAGCGCCGCTTGGAACGGCACCGACTTCGTGATGTGCCGCAGCCGGTAGTGCCCGATCTCGTGGGCCACGATCTGCTCGATGGTTCCCATCGGGTAGTCGAGGATCGTGTCGAACAGCACGACCCGCTTGGTGGCCCCGAACCCGGCCACGAAGGCGTTGCCGCGCGTGGACCGCTTGCTGGCGTCCATCGTGTACACGCCCTCGATGTCGGTCTCGGCCAGCCTGGCCACCGCCTCGATGCGCGATCGCAGCTCGCCCTCGGGCAAGGGCGTGAACTTGTTGAACCTCGGCATGATCAGCACCGGGTAGATGAACGTGACGGCCAGGATCACGACCATGAACGCCAGCCATCCCCACAGCCACCAGAGGTCAGTGGCGTGGATGAAGGCGTAGACCGGCGTCAACAGCGCGCTGAGCAACAGCGTGGAGATCACCACGTCTTTGAGCTGATCGGTGACGAAGCGGCCTGGCGTCTGGTTGCTCAGGCCCCAGCGTTTGTCGTAGACGAGCTGGATGTAGCCGCTGATCCACGCGGTGGCGACCATGTCCACCACCGCGAGCACGAAGGCGGCGACAACCAGCTCAAGAACCCATCCCTTCACGTCGAGCGACTCCAGCAGCGACGGGATCGCCTCGGTGGCCAGCAGCCCGAGGTACACGGCCGCGGTGAGCACCGACCGCACGATGCGCAGGCGGTTCAGCGGCTTGGCGTACCGACGGGCCTCGGCCAGCTCCTCGGCGCTGAACCAATCCTCGGCCCGGTACGGCGTCCGCCGCATGAGCGACGGGTGCACCGATCCTCGTGCCGCCGCCCCTCCCGTGGCTGCTGCTGCGTTCATGGGCGGTAGTCAATCATCCGGGTGTAACAGGAACGTCGAGCGGGTGCTATGACCAGCGGCCATGACCGAGGTCAGCCACGGCGACGACGACGCAAACGGGCCCACCGACGAGGCCACTGCCACCGACGAAGCCGGCCCAGAGACCACCGACCCAACGACCGCCAGGCCAACGCAGGACGCCAGCTTCGCCCCCGTCGAGCTCACCGCCGAGGAGCAGCGCGTCCTCGGCGCCCTCATCGAGAAGCAGTACACGACGCCCGACGTCTACCCGCTGACGATGAACGCCCTCATCACCGCCTGCAACCAGGTGTCCAACCGCAACCCGGTCGTGTCCTACGACGAGTCGACCGTCCAACGCGCCCTCGACGGCCTCCGGGAGAAGGGCCTGAGCCGCGTCGTCTACAGCACGTCCAACCGGGCGACCAAGTACCGCCAGGTGCTCGAAGAGACCCGCCAACTGGAGCGGGCCGAGACGGCCGTCCTCTGCGTCCTGCTCCTGCGCGGCCCGCAGACCATTGGCGAACTGCGGGGCAGGACCGAGCGCATGCACCAGTTCGGCTCCCTCGCCGAAGTGGAGCAGACCCTCGACGCGCTCGCCCGCCAGCGCTTCGGCCCCCTCGTCGAACGCCTCGCCCGCCAGCCGGGCCAGAAGGACGTGCGCTACCGCCACCTGCTCGGCGACCCGCCCGCGGAAGCCGCTGCCGCCGCCACCACGACGGCCGGCCACCGCGCCGCCGCCCCCCCGAGCGCCCTGCAGCAAGAGGTCGACCAGCTCCGGGCCGACCTCGACCAGCTCCGCCGCGAGTTCGAGGAGCTGCGCGACCAGCTCATGTAGGACCATCCCCGATCGCGGCGGCGTGCCGGCCGATGATGGACGCATGCCCGGAGAAAGGGCCCCCGAGGCCGTCATGGTGCAGGAGAAGAGCAACGGCCACCTCCACCTGGTGGACCCCGGCACCGGCGCGGTGCTCCACGGCCTGATGAGCATGCTGTCGGAGGTCCTCGACGGCCTCGACCGCCGC
>Ga0190267_10000128_pt1 | contig 15621 bp, 12 predicted proteins | sample Popmic239T_FD_140332 | JGI IMG/M metagenome (GOLD analysis project Ga0190267, IMG submission 140332) | Populus adjacent soil microbial communities from riparian zone of Oak Creek, Arizona, USA - 239 T | ecosystem: Environmental > Terrestrial > Soil > Riparian zone | place: USA: Arizona... | reverse complement strand
CTCGGTGGTCGTCGAATCACACACCAGTGAGTCGGACCCAATGACGTTCAGGGTGTCCCCGCCGAGCGACGAGCACCTTCGCGGCCTGTGGTCCGAGCTGGGCGCCGCGCTCACCGGCCGACGCACGTTCGACGTCGCCGGGGGCTGGGGCGGAAATCACGGCTGGGGACCCGCATTCGTCGTTACCCACGAGATCCCCGCCGGATGGCCGCGCCCCGATTCCACGGTCCACTTCGTGACCGACGGCATCGAAAGCGCCGTGAACCAGGCCAGAGCCGCCGCCGCGGGGAAATCCGTCGGCGTCCACGGGGCCGACACCATCCAGCAGCTCCTGAACGCTGGCCTCCTCGACGAGATCCACGTCGACGTCGCGGCGGTTCTTCTCGGCTCCGGGGTCCGGCTCTTCGACCACCTCGCCGGCACGCCCGCCGTCCTCGGCGACCCCACGGTGATCGCGGGCGCCGGCGTCACGCACCTGCGCTACCCGGTTCGCAGGGCGTAGTCGCACCCCCATACCTCCCCCGCTGACCAGGCAAAGCGCACGCGCCGCACGACCGTGCGGGCCGCGCCGTCGGCGGAGAGCCGCCGCAGCCGCCGCGCGGGCGATCGTCGCGGCCACCTACCGCCGCGGCGCGCCGCCGGGCTATCTTCCGTGCGAAAGCCAGGATCCATGCCCCGGAAGCCACATCCGTGACACCCATCGTCCGCGCACTGCTCATCGCCAACGTCGCCGCGTTCCTCCTGCAATCGACGCTGCCGGGGCTGGCGAACGCCTTCGTCTTCGTACCGCAGCCGGCGCTGGCGCTCGTGCGCCCATGGACCGTCGTGACGTACATGTTCCTGCACGGCGACCTGATGCACCTGCTGTTCAACATGCTCGCGCTCTTCTTCTTCGGGCCGCGCGTGGAGGACCGCATCCTCTCGCGCCCGTTCGCCATCCTGTACTTCCTGAGCGGCATCACCGGCGCGCTGCTGTCGGTGATCTTCTCACCCGGATCGCCGATCATCGGCGCCTCGGGCGGCGTGTTCGGGGTGATGCTGGCGTTCGCCTGGTTCTGGCCGCACGAGAAGATCTTCATCTGGGGGGTCCTGCCCGTGCCGGCGCGCGTGCTGGTGATCCTCACCACCCTTTTCGCGCTGTGGAGCGGCTTTGGCGGCGTCGGCGGCGGCATCGCGCACTTCGCGCACCTGGGCGGCTACCTGGGCGCGTTCCTGTACCTTGTCTGGCTGGACCGCAAGCGCACCGCGTTCAAGCGCCGGGCGACCGCCGCCCCGCCCGACGCCGTGCGGCGCGTGGCCGGCTACAAGGCCATCGACCTCACGTCGGTGCACGAGGTGAACCGCGGGGAGATCAGCCGCATCCTCGACAAGATCAACGCGCAGGGGCTGGGCTCGCTCACGCCGCGCGAGACCACCTTCCTCTCCAGCTTCGTCCCGCCCGACGACGCTGGGCCGAAGGCGTGAGCGGCCGGATGGCGTGAGCACAGCAGCCGTGGCGAACTTCGCCACGGCTGCGTTGTTAGCTGACTCTGGATCACTCAGGGAGCCGGCGCGCCCCCTCGGCCCCGCCGCGCGTGTAGACCGTCACGCACACCACCTCGCCCCGCGGGTCGCGCACCTCCCACCAGCGGTCCTCTCGCGCTTGACCACCTTGAAGGCGGGCGGGTGGAGGGTGCCGACGCGCTGTTCTGCTGCTTATATGATTGGACATGGGACGCGCAGAACGGCCAAACCTCCGTTGTGTCTCTCACGACGGGACGCGCTCGGCCCATGGCCCGGCCAGTCTTCTCACCCCGGCGTTGCCTTACCCGGCCCAAAGGTGCGTGGCGGATGGGGCAGCATCCGCCCGATCAGGCTCCACACGCGCACCCGGAATGAGGGCGGCGGCAGTTCGGTGGGAACCTCCTTCCACTCTCCCGTCGCAACAGGCACCAGGACGGCCAGAATTTCCTGCTGCAGTGCTTCCTGCGTAGCTCCCCCCGGAGCGGCAGGCTGCGCGCTCAGGCGGCGGACGTGTGCGGCCATCCCCCGGCACCGCCGCTTCCACTCGCGGTTGTCGCGCAGATTTCCCGGGCGCAGGCACCGGTAGACGTCGCGCTCCAGCAGGCGGATGGTTTCGCTGAGCAGCTTCAGGATGGTACCGCGGTGGCGCCACGGCCGCTGGCCGTGGTCGATCATCCCCAGCACGCTCAGCAGGCGGTGGGTGACGCCGGCGACCGGCCGCCGACGCTCGGCGTCCGTCCTCCGCGATTCCGCGATCCTGTCGATCACGGGCCACAGGTACGTGTAGCCGATCGCGGCCAAGATGAGCACGTAGATCGTGGCGACCGCCGTTCGAAGCACCATGCCCCCGGGACCGGTCCTCGCCACCCCACTGACCATTACCTGCCCAGTCGCCACCATCAGCATGACCGAAAGCATGGCGAACACCTTCAGCCAGCGCGGAAACCGCACACGCCGAATCCGATGCCACATCATGGGGATGGCCAGGGCACAGATCAGCACGCCCGCGATCACCAGACCGACGGCGAGTTGCGCGCGTCCCGGCACAGGGTCGTCGAGCGCCAGCCTGGCGGCCGCCGGACCCGTCCAGAACCCTGCCGTACCCGCGCACAATGCGGCAGTGGTACGCACGCTCATTGCGCGGGTGGTTTCGCTTAGCGCGTAGCCGGCCAGGAACCGCTCGTTCTCCAGCACCGGCTGCCGGATGCGCGCACGGTCGATCTCGTCCATGCACCGCAGCCGCTCCAGCAGGGCGGTGGAGCGGTACCGTTCCACCTTTTCCGCCGCCACAACCCGGAAGGCGGCGCGGCGGAACAGCCAGCGCGACGCGGCCAGGTATCCCGGCCAGCGCAGGTCGTCGCGGAACGGCGACCCGCCGGACGCGCGTGCCCGCACCCGCGCCAGGTTGCGCGGCGGTGGCACCTGTGACGCGGCCGAGACCACCCCGTGCAGCGCCGCCGCGGCGCCGGCGTCGAAGCGGTCTCGATCCTTGTCGAACCAGATGCGGGGATTGGGGGGGATGTCCATGTCCGCGAAGTAGCGCTTCACGTCCATCCAGTACGCCTCGCCCCCATCGGCGCCGGGCCGCGCCACCACCAGGATGACGGGAAGGTTGGAGCCAAGCCAGTACGCCAGGTCGTCGTCTCTCAGGGGGAAGTAGAACGCCGTATCGGTTTCGCCGGGGAAGCGCCGGAGCGTCGTTTTCACCTGCACGCCGATGAGCTGTCCGAGGGCCTCGCGGGTCGCGGGCGCGCGCAACTCGATCTCTGCGTCCAGCCCCATGTCATCCTTGGGCTTCTCTCGCCAGATGAACTTCATCTGCAGGACGCGGCCCTGGACCAGGTGCACGCCAAGGTTGCCGATCTCGGCCTGTTCGGATTGCGTCTTCGGCACGTGCGGAGAGGGGCTGCTGCCGCGGAGTGCGCGCGGCATGGTGGATGACGACGCAGAAGTGAGCTCGCCGGTGCGTCCGCTTCGATGCGGCCCGGCAGGTGAAATCCGTCGCGCTACCGGGTCAGGAGAGGACGTCGGCCACCGCCGAGTAGAGAGTGGCGTACAGCCGGGTTGCATCTGCCATGGCCAGCGGGCCGATGTCCATCAAGATCTTCGCGTGTCCCGGCACACCTTCCACCCCTTCCAGGCGTATGGCCCGGACCGGGTCGGCGGCGAGCACCGCGAGGATGTTGGCGGGGAGCGGGGATACCCTGGCAGGAGGCGGTGCTGCAGGCGCCGCGGCAGGCTCTCGCGCCGCGATCTCATTCTCCGCGTCCCGCGGCGGGGACAAACTGGCGGAGGGCTGCGGCAGCGCGACGGCCGCTTTCGCCGTGGGGGGAACCTTGGGCTTCTGGCGCGCCGGGGCTGGAGCCACGTGCGTGGCCGCCATGGGTTCCGGATACGCATCCCCCGGCGCGGCAGGCGCCACGGGGTCCACGTAGTGCTGACGGAAGGCCACGACGTCGTTGTAGTGAACCCTATCCAGCGACGTTGCCCGTGCCATCAACTCCGGGAGGTTCGTCAGCAACTCGGGGTGGTCGCGCTTCAGGCAGGCAACCATCTGGCGCATTCGCGCCTTCTGGCGGTCCGTGACCCTGGCCCGTTGGGTGGCCGGAGGCGCCGACGGGGAGCGCCTCGTTCCCCTCAACGCGCGGATTTCAGGCGTGCACCGTTCGAGCGCGGGGATGAAAAATCCGTTGTGGAACGTTCCTTCCGCGATCCGGACCTGGATGGCGTCCTGCACCGCCACGCGCGCCTCGGTCGTGGTGCAGCGAGGATTGCTGGTGATGTACTGCACGAGCCACTCGATCCCACGGGTCTTCTGCTCGGCCGTATACACGGACGACCGCTGGACGAAATGGCTGCGCTTGGGAGAAGAGGTGGCTGCCGGTGCGGGGGGAGTAGCCATCCGTGGCTCCGCGGGGTGCGAGGGAAAGGACGACGAACCCGCGGGGTCGCGAAGTTCGTTGCGGACGGGTGAAACGTACCGCTGGCGAAACGAACCGGGCGACGAAAACCCGGTGCCGAATCGCTGATTGACCATCTGGATCAAGCGGGAGGCACCGAGTGACGCGTCCTCCGCCAGCCGGGTCCGGATGAAGTGGGCGATGCGCTTTCTGGCTTCCGTGGAGAGGCGGCGCACCAGGGCTTCGTCCGGGCCCGGCTCCCGGCGCGCACGCAACAGGTACACGCGGCCGAAGTGCCCGCCGCCCCGCCAGTCGACCCGGAACTGCTCGCGTGCGCGCCGGAACAGCTCGGCGCCCGAAGCGTCTCCATCGCCCAGGATCTGCTCGCGCAGCCAGGCGACCACGTGCTCCCGCTCGTCCCGCGACAGCGTTCCGGCCGCGCGCCACCCCTCCGGCGGACAGGGCGGAGTCCAGGCACCGCGTGCCAGCGGAGGAGGGTTGGGGATTCCCAGCCGGCGGCGGACGGGCGCAACGTAGCGAACGCGGAACGGAGCTTCCGCCTTGATGGCAGTCCCAAGAGCCAGGTTCGTCGCACGGAGAACGTCACCGGCGGTCGCCTCCGGCCGGCGCTGGAGCACCTCTTCCACGAACGCTTCGACCTCTTCCGGCGTGCGCCCCTTCAGTACGCGCAGGCCACCCGATCCCTTGCCGATTCGCTGGCCGTACCCGTGCGTGGAGAAGTACAGGCTGCGGAAGCTGTGGATGTCCTTGAACAACACCCCGTGATGCTCCCCCGCCTTTCGCATCGCCTCGCGCGCCGACACCCCGGGATCATCCTCGCGGAGCACCAGTACGAAAGCCCGGATCTGCGCACGCATCCCCGGCGTGAGAGAAACCGTGGGGCGGAGCCGGCCATCTCTCAACCGGAAGTCGTTGGATGCACGCGATGGCGAGTGCTCATCCTGCCCCCGCGCCCGCACCCTGGACGCCCTGCGGCGGATCCAGAAATCCACGTAGAAGTGCGCGCGGTCCAGCTGAAATCCCGTGGTCTCCGTGACGGACCGCAGGCATTCCGCTGCGGACCCATCCGGGTGCTCGCTGCAGAATTCTTCCACGAGCAGCCGGATGACCGAAGGAGCCGGCGATACGGCGCGAGACGAGCCCGTCGCTTCGCACGAAGCGGAGGCCGTTCCCTGGCTTCGGGAGCGGTGGGGAAGCCGGCCCTTCGGCCGGTTCTTGAGGTTTCCGGTCAACGACCGGATGCGCCGCGTGATCCGGGCCGGCATCTCACCGGTGATGCCGGAGATCTCTCGTGGCGGCCGGCCGTCCAGCAGCCGCAAGGACAGATAGTACCGCGGGTACGGCCGCGAGCTTTCGATGGCCCGCCGGAGCACGGACCTGCGCCGTTCCTCTTCTTCCGCCTCGGCGTCGCGCCGATCGGCCTCGGCCTGCGCTTCCTCCCAATCGTCCACGGGAAGCACTGCGCTCGCCAGGATGGTTTCTGGATCGATGCCATACTCGCGCCGGTTCCGGCGGCGGTTGGCTGCGCGGCGGGCGTGTGCGATCAGTTCCCAGCTCTCGTTCGCGGACCAGGCGTCCGTCGTCCGCAACTCCTCCAACAGCGAGAGGAAAGCCTCCGAGACGATGTCTTCCACGTCGTCCGGATCGAACCCCCATCGATGCGCATAGCGGCGATATTCGGCTGCCGCAAGCGAGTAGAGCGTGACGATCGCGGCGTCATCGCCCCTGGCTGCGCCCTCAAGACATGCGCGGAGCTGGGCGTCAGCCTTCAACGACCGGCCGCAATGGTCAATTTCGCAGTCCACCCGCAGCAGCCAAAGATAAAGTCTGTATGTGCGCGCCAGAGTGCACAAAGTAGCACGGTTGTCAAGACCGGCTGAATAAAATCGATCCAGATATGCCTTCAGGTTCTGGAACTTGCAAACGGTGTTCGGCGGTGGCGCGGGGATTGTGGCCCTCAAGCGCCTGGACGATGCGCTACGCGACGGCGCCACGGTGCACGCGGTGATCCTGGCCTCCGCCATCAACAACGACGGCGCGGCCAAGGTGGGCTTCGCCGCGCCTTCCGTGGCCGGCCAGGCGAAGGTCGTCCGCGCCGCCCACCGCCGCGCGGGCGTGCACCCGTCCACCATCGGCTACGTGGAGGCGCACGGCACCGGCACGGAGCTGGGCGATCCGGTGGAGGTTGCGGCGCTCACCGAGGCGTTCCGGGCGGGGACGGACGAGCGGGGCTTCTGCGCGCTGGGCTCCGGCAAGGGGCACGTGGGGCACCTGGACGCCGCGGCGGGGATCGCGGGCCTCATCCGCACGGTGATGGCCCTCCGCGCGCGCGAGCTGCCGCCCACGCTGCACTATCAGGCGCCCAACCCGGCGCTGGAGCTGTCCGCCAGCCCGTTCTTCGTGAGCGACGAGCCGCGGCCGTGGGAGCCCCGGGCAGGGGTGCGCCGCGCGGGCGTCAGCTCGTTCGGCGTAGGCGGGACCAACGCGCACGTGGTGCTGCAGGAGGCGCCGGACACCCCCGCGCCCGCGCCCAGCGGCGAGTGGCAGGCGCTCGTCCTCTCCGCCCGCCCGCCCGAGGCGCTGGAGCAGGCGGCGGAGCGGCGCACCTGCGCGCGCACCCGGAGCAGGCGCTGGCGGACGTGGCGTGGAAGCTGGCGGCGGGCCGGCGGGAGATGGAGCACCGCCGCGTGGTGGTCTGCCGCACACACGCGGAAGGCGCCGCGCTCCTGGACGCCCCCGCCTCGGCCGCGGGCCCGGCGGACGGCGCGCCGCCCGTGGCATTCCGTTTTCCCGGTTAGGGGTCGCAGTACGCCGGGATGGGCCGCGGGCTGTACGACGCGGAGCCCGTCTACCGGGCAGAGGTGGACCGCTGCGCCACGCTCCTCCAGCCGCTGCTGGGGCTAGACCTGCGCACTCTCCTGCACCCCACGCCGGGGGAGGAGGCCGAGGCCGGCGCGCGGCTGGCGGAGACGTGGCTTACGCAGCCCGCGCTGTTCGTGGTGGGGTACGCCGCGGCCCATCTCTGGATCTCGCGCGGCGTCCGGCCAGCGGCGCTGCTGGGCCACAGCCTGGGTGAGTACGTGGCGGCCTGCTTGGCCGGCGTCTTTTCGCTGGAGGATGCGCTGGGGCTCGTGGCCCGGCGCGGGCGGCTGGCGCAGGACCTGCCGCGCGGCGCCATGCTCTCCGTGCCGCTGCCGGAGGACGAGGTGCGTCCCCTGCTACCGCCCGGCGTTTCCGTGGCGGCGGTGAACGCGGCGGGATCGTGCGTGGTCTCCGGCGCGGAAGACGTCGTCGCCAGGGTGGAAGCGGCGCTGCGGGCGCGCGGGGAGGAGCCGCGCCGCCTGTACGCCTCGCACGCGTTCCACAGCGCCATGATGGAGCCGGCGCTGGACGCGTTCCGCCAGGCCGTCGCCGCCGTCGCCGCCGTCCCGCGCCACGCGCCGCGCGTCCCCTTCGTCTCCAACCTCACGGGGACGTGGATCACGGCCGAGCAGGCGACCAACCCGGAGTACTGGGTGCGCCACCTGCGCGAGCCGGTGCGCTTTGCCGACGGCGCGGCGACGCTGCTGGCGGACCCGCGGTGCGCGTTCGTGGAATGCGGGCCGGGCGCCACGCTGGCCACGCTGGTGCGCCGGCATCCCGACGCGCGGGGCGGGCGCGCCGTGGCCGCCACCCTACGCCGCCCGGCAGACGCGGGAGACGCCCACGCCGACGCCGCCGTCTTTCTGCGCGCGGCGGGGACGCTGTGGTGCGCCGGAGTGCCGGTGGAGTAGGGCGCGTGGCACGATGGCGAGCGGCGGCGCCGGGTTCCGCTTCCCGCGTACCCCTTCCAGCGCCGGCGCTACTGGGCCGGCCCGGACGACGGCGCCCCCGCGCGCACGCCGGCCCCCGCGGAGCGCGCCTCCCGCCCGGCAGCCGCCCGGCACCCGCGCCCGCCCCTCGCCACGCCGTTCGTCGCGCCGCGCGGGGAGACGGAGACGGCCGTAGCGCGGGTGTGGGAGGAGATGCTGGGCGTGGGTCCCGTAGGCGCGGACGACGATTTCCACGCGCTCGGCGGCGACTCGCTGCTGGCGGCGCAGCTCATCTCCCGCGTGCGCGAGTGCCTGGGCGTCCAGTTGCCCGTGCGCAGCCTGTACGAGGCTCCCACCGTGGCCGGCCTCGCGCGCGCCACGCTGGCCCTGCGCGGGGTTGACTGTCCGGCGGCGGAGTGGACCGGCGGCGCCCCCGGGCGAGCACCGGCGCTCGCGGAGGCGGCGGGCTTGGCGGAGCCGCGCGCGGAGGGCGTGCTGGCTGGCATGTAGCGCTGCCGCAAACGGCGAAGCAGCCGCGGCTACCTTCGGCCGCGGCTGCTTCGCTCGCCCCTCGGTCACGCAGCGAGTCGCCGTACCACCTCAACCGCGCCGCGCTTGTAGACCGTCACGCACACCAACTCATCATGCGGGTCGCGCACCTCCCACCAGCGGTCCTTCTCGCGCTGACGACCTTGTAGGCTGGTTGCGCGGCGGGTGCGGGCGCGTTGTCCTGCTGCGCCGGACGGGCTCGGCCATGGGCTTGGGCGTCGTTATTTTGCCGGAGGAGAGGCCGAGCGGGGGTATGCTTCGATTACTATGAGAAAATTCTTGCGATCCGCGTACAAGCCGGCTAGCTATTAGGATGATGGTCATTTTGTTGGAGAACCCATCATTCTTTGGGGGTGCCCTATGTCCGAGTCATCAGCTAATTTTCTCTTGGTTTTCAACGCAGAAAATGGGCGTGAGAGCGTAGATGTCCTTCAACGGTTGCGAAATGTAAGACAAGGGTCTCTTACGCAGCTCCCTGCGGACTCGCTAATGGCTTTTCAACGCACGCGAGAGGACTGGCGCGCTCTCGAGCCGGATTCGCCGAAGGGCATCGTAGCGTTCGAAACGAAAGCCACGCCGGTGCGGGTGGAAATCACCGGCTTGTGGGGTGGAAGTCGAGGTGCACCGTGGGTCGGTCTAAGCGGAGATCCTGAGCGATTTGCTAATGGTCTACCGCACATGTGCCTTCTGTTCCTCTGGGAGTGGTACTCATTCGAGGAACCCGGGAAGAAATACTCGACCGTGGAATACGCGACGGATGATCACTACGATTTTGAAATCGACTTTAGTGACACAGGCCCGCAGTACCTAAAGCTCACGCTGGTTGCGAATGACGTGGCAAATGGATACCGAGACAATCGCAACCATCCCGCTGATCCAGCACGTGTGCGCGTTTCACGCAGGTAAGTGGGACTACCCCAAGAGAAAAAGCAGAGGTAGTAACAATCGAGACGACAGCCGCCCTGTGCGGCTGTCGTTCGGCTTCAGATTGCCGCCCAGAGGGCTGTTATGCCGCTAATCTGCGCACCACCTCGACCGCGCCGCGCTTGTAGACCGTCACGCACACCAGCTCGTCCTGCGGATCGCGCACCTCCCACCAGCGGTCCTTCTCGCGCTTGACGACCTTGTACGCGGGCTGCGCGGCGGGTGCGGGCGCGTTGTCCTGCTGCTTCCTAGCCATCATGACCTCCGGTCCTCTTGACCCCGGCCGTCCAGCAGGGCAACTTTGGTGAGCGAGCGGCCTTCGGGTCGGTTCGCGTGTGAGGCTGGCCGAGCTTTCTTGACGGGAGGAGCGGCCAGCCTTGCGTTTTGCCCTACTGGATACAAATATACTGACAGGCGTTCGCACTGTCAATACGTTTGCAACCAACGGATATGAACTTCAAGACCGCCACTGACCGAATTACCGCGGCGAAGATCACGGCAGACGACATCGCTGAAGCGTGCGGAGTGGTCCGCAACAGCGTTGCACGGGCTCGCCTCAATCCATCGAGCACCGCGTATCGCTCTCCACCGGCGAATTGGCAATCTGCACTTTTGCGACTTGCGCGGGATCGAATCAAGGAACTTGGGGCACTTGTGCGTGAACTGGAATCAGAAGAAGAACGGCAGAGCCGATAAGGCAGAACTTCAAGGGGCGGGGGTGCGGTAACTTGCGTCCCCGTTCCGCGTAGCTAATATTCTCATGTCCGATAGTTGGCGCTAACGAGGAGCTCGTGATCCGACAATGTCTAATTCGAGAAGCATCTACATCCTTCGCAAGCAAATTGACCCCGATCGACAGCCAAGCACGCGCCCACGGCTGGCGCCACTTTGGGAATCGATAGAGAGACTTGGGGCTGACACGCCTTACGACCTCACAGATGATCAGTTGTCAGACTTGCTTGCGGAGCGTGAGTTTACGACCTGTGGCATGGGACGGCACGCAAACTCGTCGGCTACTTATCTCTATCGACTAACCAGCATCGCAGCGCTCGTCCGATCTGTGACTAAATGGACAGCTCGGATTCGCGCTGAGGCATCCGATCAAAGCTTATTCCGCCTGCTCGACAATGACTACCGTAGAACAGGTGGGTGGCTCTCTCTGTCAGCGTACGCAACTGGCAATCTTCGAGGGTTTCGAGGCATCAGTTGGTGGGCGCACCATGATTTTAGCGGGCCCCGCACGATTGAGGCGGCATATAAGTGCGGCCTCCCCAATGATTGGATTCCTGTTAATGCAGTAGTACTTCGGTGTCGGGTAAAAAACCTAAAAATGCCGGAATCCTTGCGAGTGCCTGAGGGGGTGGATGCGTTCTTCTCCGAAATTTTCCAAGCGGTCCACGAGGACGCCCCTTTGGCCGCTGGTGAAGCGATTGATCTCACTGATCCTACGCGCCTAGTAGTTGGGGAGAAGGAATTTGTCATCGGGTCCATCCCCGTAGGCGCTGTCGAATTGAAACCATTGAATCTCCGGGATGGTCGTCGAAACGGCATCGATCTCGAGCGGCTTCGACCTGCGCTTGAGGCTTTCTACCACTCTTTGAAATAGAAAATGGCATCCGATCTCCCACCCCGATCCGCCCTTCGTGAACAGCCCACTGCCTTCGCATGGGAAGTTCAGTTACGTCGGTTGTTAGAAGGATATGAAGCCCTGACAGTAATCAGATTAGGGGGAATTCAGGAATATATTGAGGTAGCTTTGGCAGACTCCTCCGATAAGCCACTAAGTGAAACCTGCTTTCATGAAGCGCTCAGGAATGTCGTGCAGGCGTGGCAGCCAGAGGCACCAGTTTCCTTAGCACAACAAGAGCGCGTTCTCCGTTTGATATCCGCGTATACGCCAAGCAATGGTGCAGTCAAAATCGTGGGCTTCCTCCGTAAGTGGGGAGAGTTTCCAGAACGATTGCAGGCAGAAACTGAATACGGAGATTCGATAGATCTCACTATGCTCGCACTTCTTGCACTTGAAGGATATTTTTCTGTTCCGCCCCAGCAGCATGATCATGACAGTGGGCTGTTTTCGGCGTATGCAGAAATGTTGCGTGAGTTCTCAGCCCATAAGACATATGCAGGCTACGCACTCCGTAGATTATTGGAACTCGATCTCATTCGACCCGAGTCTCTCGAGATCGCGAATACTCTCGATTCATTTGAACAGACGCTAGTCGAGTTAGTCAGCTTCTTTATCAATCGAGAGCAATCTCCTGCGACGCCAGCACACTTGTCGGCACTGTATCAGCAGTGCCTGAGAGCAGGTCTTGAAGCTACAGATGCGTTTAGCAACGCGCTCACATCAACTGGGTCAAGGCTCGTCTTCGGGACCACTCACCCTGTCGTTCTCACTCCGAGTTCAACTCGCATCGATCTTTCCGTACCACTCGCTCTGGCTGAGACGTACTTTCTGTCGTCGATGAACAACCAGGTTGATGCGAGGGAGTTCTTGGCCGCACTCGATGAGTATGACGAAGAAATGCCTATGGCTGCTCTGGATCAACTTCTGGTCTGACCAGGCTAACTTCTAAAGGGAGTTTAGGATGGATACCAAGTCATCGGTGGATTGGTTCTACGGAGCCCTCGACCAACTCGTCGAGGATGACGAACTTGAGGCCTCCGGCCATACGATTGAGTTGTTTTTTGATACTGCAGACGTATACGACGCTCTCATAGGCATGCTCGCCTTTTACACAGAGGATCTTGATTTTGACCTGAGATCGTTTGCGCAACGTTGCACATTGGTTCGCTGTTTGGCGGCTCGAGGATGGCTCGGGCCATTTAGCATGCTACCTCCGCATCAAGTGGAATTTCTCACGTTGATCCAGCTGGACATGACAGCGCCAACGATGAACTTGCATGGCCTTGCCCGGGAATTCCTGCAAAAGGTTAAAGCTACTTATGGTAATATAAAAGGTTTAGCTGAAGGTGAAACGTTGGATCCCGCCGCCGTATCGGAGTATGTACGTCAACAAGCCGGATCAGCAGCAACATTTTTCAAGGCAATCGAATGCATTCGCGGCAGCTGGCAGCAGAGGCTTGCACGCTGGCGGCGAAGTGAACGTCTTCGCATTTCCGCCGATAATCTGGATTACGCGGCGTTGCTACAATCGGAATTATTTTCTGATTTGAAGGATGCCCTCGATCAGAAGCGACCTGGGAAAGCTTCAAATAACTTCGCAGATGCTGCAGCTATCGCCGTACTCATAGAGATGACGCGACAGCACATCAGCGGGAAATCGAAGGTAGTCCCGCGGTTCTTCGCGTCACGGCAGTTGTTCCACGAGACATTGGAAACTGCCGGCGCGATTCCTTTGCTAACGTACCCGACTGCGCACGGAAGCACGTCATCGATTCTAAGGGATGCTGAGTACTTTCTGGTAAGATCTGTTTTCCGGCCGCCGCACCAGTTGCGTCAGGAGATGGGCATCGAGCCTGTTCCTGCCGCTGATTTACGTGAGATCCATGCTCAACTAGGGAAGATCCGTACTGCGACCGGAGAACTGACGGAGAACGCGCTTGCGGCCATTGAATTAGGTGGGCGTCCACTACGGGATGTCATTAGGGATCTTCGACAACTCTCGTTCTTAGAAACGGTTTGGCTATCCGAGCTTGCTGCTCAGGACGTCCTTCGGGCAGTTCGTGAACTCGATCGCGCTGCAACGAGCGCTTCTGACCCGGAAATTCGGCGTCGAGTCGAAATAGAACTTCGAGGAGTACAGGTCGAACTAGCTGACAGTGTGCAGCGGTACCGCATTGCGCATAGTTTATGGGTTGATCTGGAAAAGAATATGGATGCTCTACGAACACTTATCCGTGAAACACCTGCGAGCAGTTCACTCGATTGGGCCACCCACTTTGGCCTGATCCGGTTTTCAATTCCGTCGAAACAGTATCAAGCTATCAATCGCCTATGCGCAGCCCTCCTAAACGACAGCCCCTCGATCCGTAAACAAGGGCGCGGTCAAGTAGTATCCGCATTTTACCACGTCTATACAGGACAATTCGAGCGTACGGAGGTGTTTACCGCCGCCGCGATTCTCTGGATTGCTGGCTTGAACCACGAGATTGTTCGCATGTTGGCGGACAAGTACAAGGGTGCTCACATTTCCATAACTTTGATATATGCAGCAGCTTTGATTCGCTTGCGCAAACCGAAGTTACTTCAACGTGGCCTGCGTGTATTGGAACGAATCGAGGCGGTGATCGAGAATTCTCCATCTCCACGTCCTGAAGAGATGATAGGATCTGCATACCTCCACTTCCACATCTGGCAAAATAGTGGTCATTATGCATTCTGGCGGACGGATCAGGCCGGAGGAGATGTCCCCCCGCAGCAGACGAATGCACACATCGTGCGTGCGATAGAGTTCGCGAAAGCTGCTTATTACGCACTGCCTGACAATGATCTGCGACGCGTGTATGCGCTAAATCAGTGGGTGTACTATATGGTTGAGGGCGGAGATCCCTCGTATCAAAGCCCTATGCTGTCAGCCGCTCGTGAGCTTGCAAGGTATAAAGAATCACAGTCGCATGAGTGGCAGTATCGTTACGATGACACTCTTGCACGTTTTTTTCATCGGTTGGCGGTAACTACGTCGTCGGGATCAAACCGTAGGAAACTATTTGAGATGGCACAACAACATATTGACTACGCTTGGGCAATGGCTCATGGGGATCGCGAAATCGAAAATTACAGAACCGTTCTTGAGGTGACAGCAGCGACTATTGGTGTGGAGGACAATGCACAAGAGCGAGGTGGCAGCTGAGCAACTGCGCCAAAGTTCAGCTCGAATCCTTGAGTTGTTTGTTTGCGCGGCCTTCAATGGTAGGCATAGACTTGGTGCTCTGTCTCACCTTGACCCGACACTCGCCAACCCGTCGTCGGTCGACGTGGGCGGTGCTGCACCAGTTTATCTAATCTAATACCGAATCGCTAAGCGCACTTCCGGAATACTGACTGGATTTCTCCGCATGTCTGCTGGGTTTCTGATTCGTATTCCGGAAGTGAATCCCTCAACGTGCTATAATTCACGGTCATCGACGGTTCCGCGAGCTGGCCACGCCGTCTACGAGCGCCAACGGCATCCGATGGACCAACTACGTGCAGGCTAACTACTGTTGGCCAGCCAGTTCGGGTGCAGGATCGCGAACTTCCCGTCCGTTCCATGCACCCGGATACGCTGCCCGTCGCGGATCAACCGGGTGGCGTGCTCCACGCCCACGACTGCCGACAGGCCGTACTTCCGCGCGATCATCGCGCCGTGGTTCTCAGCGCTCACCACTTCCGTCACCAAGCCGAATGCTACGGCTCGCCTCGGCCGGATCTCCTGTTGAGGGCTTCGATGCGCGAACTTCGACTCCCCGCGGCTGAGTTGCAGTGACCTCGCCGATCCTGCTGTTCGCTGATCGCCTGCCGCCGCTCGTCGGGGGCATGGAGATGCATGCGGGCTACTTCATGCGACATTTCCGGGACCATCGACAGTTCCCGCTGGTGGCCGTCGTCTCAAAGGACCACGACGGATCCGATTGCCTCGTCTCGGCAGCCGGCCGCGAGCCGGTGGACCTGGAGCAGCTCGCGGCGCGGTACGAGCCGGCCATCCTGTTCTTCAACAGCGGGCGCTGGATCGAGGATCTGCGCACCCTGCGTTCCCTTTTCCCCGGCGCCGAGTTCACGTACCGCACCGGAGGGAACGAAATCCTCAAGGCGCCGCTCGAGCGAGTTGCGATCGAGAGCCATGCCGACCGGCGCCGCTTCTGGGTAGACACGCTGAACGACACCATCGACACGCTGGTGACGAACTCGGCGTTCACCGAGGGGCGGCTTCGGGATGCGGGCGTGACGTGTCCGTTCCTCCGCTGCGTTGGCGGGGTGAACTTCGCCG
>Ga0190267_10000127_pt1 | contig 15659 bp, 11 predicted proteins | sample Popmic239T_FD_140332 | JGI IMG/M metagenome (GOLD analysis project Ga0190267, IMG submission 140332) | Populus adjacent soil microbial communities from riparian zone of Oak Creek, Arizona, USA - 239 T | ecosystem: Environmental > Terrestrial > Soil > Riparian zone | place: USA: Arizona... | reverse complement strand
GTACTGGACGACGAGGCCGGGGCGGACCGAGCGCGGGTCCGCGATCTGGCTGAGCTCGGCCAGGAGCGCCCGGGCCGCCTCGGAATCCAGCTTCGTGCGGGCCAGCAGGCCGGAGAGCGTCTCGCCGCGGCGCAGGGTGTCGGCGCGGGCCACGTCCACCGGGGCGGCGCGGAAGGCCGCGAGAACCGACAGCGGCGCCGGAGCCGGCGCGGCGGCGCGGCGCTCGGCCACGCGCTGCACGCCCACGGAAACGCCCACGGCGCACAGCGCGCCCACGGCAAGAATGCGATAGGGTCTGGCCATCCGGCCTCCTCTTCTGGATGTACGGCTTTGAGTCGCCCGGCCGCGGGTACGCTCGCGGCGCGGGGGTACAACGAAGGCCCTCCCCGTCTCGCGAGGAGGCGGGGAGGGCCGGGTGGGGCGTCAGTCCATCTGCCGGCGGATGAAGGTGGGGATCTCCAGGTCGCTGGGCACCTTCGGCTCGGGGCGGACGGGGAACTTGTGCACCGGGGTCCCCGTCTGCTGCACCGGCTCGGGACGCGGCTCCGGGCGCAGGGGCTCGGCGCGCGACTCGCTGCGGGCGTCGCGCGGCTCGAAGGCCGGGCGCGGCGGGTAGGCCGTGCGCGTCCCCGCGATGTCGGCCGGGCCGCCGGTGCCGGTGCGCTGGCCCGTGCGGAAGTCGGCGCGGATCACGTTGTCCATGCGCGGCATGCGCTCGGCCACCGGCGCGGAGTCGCGGTCGAAGCCCGTGGCGATCACGGTGACGCGCACCTCCTCCTTCATCGACGGGTCGTGCACCGCGCCGAAGATGATCTCGGCGTCGTCGCCCGCGGTCTCCTGGATGATGGACGAGATCGTCGTCACCTCGTCGATGGCCAGGTCCATCCCGCCGGTGATGTTGATGAGCACCCCGGCCGCGCCGCTGATGGAGATGTTGTCCAGCAGCGGCGAGCTGATGGCCTCCTGCGCGGCCTCCATCGCCCGGTTCTCGCCCCGGCCGAAGCCGGTGCCCATCAGCGCGGCGCCGCGGTTGCTCATCACCGTGCGCACGTCGGCGAAGTCCACGTTCACCTCGCCGGTGACGCGGATGAGGTCGCTGATGCCCTGCGTGGCGTGCAGCAGCACCTCGTCCGCCTTCTTGAGCGCGTCCTTGAAGCTGGTCCCCTTGCCCACGACGGCCAGCAGCCGCTCGTTGGGGACCACGATCATGGTGTCCGCGGCGCGCTTGAGCTCGGCGAGGCCCTGCTCGGCCTGCTTCATCCGCTTCTTGCCCTCGAACATGAAGGGCTTGGTGACGATGGCGATCGTCAAAGCCCCCATCTCGCGCGCCATCTCGGCGATGAGCGGCGCGGCGCCGGTGCCGGTGCCGCCGCCCATGCCCGCGGTGATGAAGACGAGGTCGGCGCCGTCCAAGGCGCGGCGCATCTCGTCGCGGTTCTCTTCCAGCGCCTGCGCCCCCACCTCGGGGCGCGCGCCGGCGCCCAGCCCGCGGGTGAGCTTCTGTCCGATCTGGATGCGGACGTCGGCCTTGGAAAGCTTGAGGACCTGGGCGTCGGTGTTCACCGAGATGAAGTCGACCCCTTCCAGGTCTTCCTCGATCATCCGGTTCACGGCGTTGCCGCCGCCGCCGCCCACGCCCACCACCTTCATGCGGGCGTTCTGCGTGCTCGTCTCGTCGTATTCGAAGACCATGTGCGCTGGGTCCTCCATCAGGGAGGGACGGGCGTTTGAGAAGAAAGAAGACCGGGATACCGAAAAAGTCCGCGTGGAGCTCAGAAGAAGTCCGAGATCCAGTCACGCATCCACTTGATGACGCCGTTGACCGAAGCGCCGGACATGGCGCTCCCTTCGGGTGCTTCCGAAACGAGGCGGCGCGAGCCGTAGACGGCGAGTCCTGCAGCGGTCGAAAACTTGGGCCGCCGGACGGAATCCGCAAGGCCGCCCAGCCCCTCGCCCGGCACGCCGATGCGCACCGGCGCCGCGAACCCCCGCTCCGCCAGCTCCAGCACCCCCTGCATGGACGCGCCGCCGCCGGTCAGGACGATGCCGCCGCCCAGCTGCCCGCTGAAGCCGCCGCGGTCCAGCTCGGCCGCGACGAGCCCGAAGATCTCGTCCATCCGCTGCTCGATGATGTGCGCCAGCAGCTCGCGCGCGACGTGCCGCGTCTGCCCCGCGGCGGCGCCGGGGATCTCGAAGGTCTCGTCCGGGCGCACCAGGTCCGCGCGGGCCACGCCGTAGCGCTCCTTGGCCCGACCCGCCTCCGCGTACGGCAGCGAGAGGCCCTTGGCGATGTCGTTGGTCACCGTGGCGCCGCCCCAGGGGAGCGAGGTCAGGTGGCGGATCTTGCGCTCGTGGAAGACGCAGACGTCCGTCGTCCCCCCACCCAGCTCGACGAGCGCGATGCCGATCTCCTTCTCGTCCTCCGTCACCACGGCGAGCGAGGAGGCGAGCGGTTCGAGGACCAGCTCGGCGACCTGGTAGCCGGCGCGGGTCACGGCCTTGCGCACGTTCTGCCCGGCGGTGGCGCTGCCGGTGACGATGAAGACCTCCGCCTCCAGCCGCGTCCCCGCCATCCCCACCGGGTCGCTGATGCCGCCCTGCGCGTCGACGATGTACTCCTGCGGGATGGCGTGGATCATCTCGCGGTCGCCGGGGATGACCACGGCGCGGGCTACCTCCTGCACGCGGTCCACGTCGCCCGGGCGGATCTCGCCGTCGCCCCCGGGGCCGCGGCCCACCGCGACGACGCCCGTGGAAGGCCAGGCGTGGATGTGCTCGCCCGCGATGCCGGTGTAGAGCTTCTGCACCGTGACCCCGGCCATCAGCTCGGCCTCCTTGACGGCCTTGCGGACGGACTCGGTGGTGGCCTCGATGTCGGTGACGATCTCGCGCCGGATGCCGCCGGTGCGCGCCTGCCCCACGCCCAGGATCTTGACCTGCGCGCGCTGCGGGGCGTCGCCCGAGACCTCCGCGATGACCACGGCGGTCTTGCTCGACCCGATGTCCAGCCCTGCGACGATGGTGGGACGCATGGATTCGGTCTGCGTGCGGCTGCGGGTCAGGATACGGGTTGCGGCGCGGGCGCCGGCACGGGCTTCGGAAGCCGGACGACGACCATGTCGGCGAAGCGGGCGTCCACCTGCGCGCGCCCGCCCGGGGGCACGCGGCGGGCGACGTCCGCCAGGGCGGCGCGAAGCTGCGTAAGCCGGGGCTCGGCGGCGCCGGCGGGGAGCAGCACCTCCGCCCGCGGATGCGCCAGCACCAGCCGCACGCCGCCGTCCGCGCCCATGCGCAGTTCGGAGACGCGCGCCATCAGCATGGGGTCGGCCTCCGCCAGGCGGCCGGCCTCGGCGAGCAGGCGCAGCGTGGCCCGGTCGCGCACGCGGGTCGCGGTGTCGGGCGCGGTGCCGGCGATCGGCAGGTCCACGGGCACGCGGGCCGGGTCGACCGGCAAAATCTCGCCGGCGGCGGTCGCGGGGCGCAGGGTGCCGGCGGCGACGAACGCGGCGGGGCGCTTTTCGGTGATGCGGATGCGCAGCGTGGCCGGCAGCCGGCGCACCACGGTCGCCTCGGCGATCACCGGATGCCGCTCCAGCGCCGCCTCCCACGCCGCGGGGTCCGTCCACACGCTGGCGCCGATGCGGATCCCCGACGCCGCCACCACCTCGTGCGGCGCCAGCAGCTGCGACCCGGCGACCTCCACCCGGTCCGCGTCGAACAGCGGTACGCGCTGAAAGGCCGGCGGCGCCCAGAACGGCGACGAGCCCGCGGCCGCGGCGACCAGGCCGAGAAGCGCGAGGCGCGCGCGGCGCTTCATCGGCCGGCTCCGGAGGGGGCGCCGCGCATCATCTCCAGCAGCTCGCGGGCGGCGATGTCCAGGTTGCCGGCGCCCATGGTCACGCACAGGTCGCCGGGGCGCAGCTCCGCGGCGACGGTATCCACCACGTCGGCGCGGTCCACGATGTAGCGCACGTCGGCGCCGGCCTCGCGCGCCTGGGCCAGGATCATCTCCCCCGTCACCCCGTCGATCGGCTTTTCGCGCGCGGCGTAGATGTCGGTGAGGAAGAGGACGTCCGCCTGCGCCAGCGCCTGGCCGAACTCGCGGGCGAAGTCGCGCGTCCGGGAGTACAGGTGCGGCTGAAAGCAGAGCACCAGCCGGCGCTTCGGGTGTCCGGCGCGCGCGGCGGCGATGGTCGCCTGCACCTCGGTGGGGTGGTGCGCGTAGTCGTCCACGAACAGCACGCCCTCGGCCTCGCCCAGCGTCTCGAAGCGGCGATCGACGCCGCGATACGCCGCCAGCCCCTTCGCGATCGCGTCCCACTCCACCCCGAAGCGGCGGGCCACGGCGACGGCGGCCAGCGCGTTGCGCACGTTGTGCAGCCCCGGCGCGGCCAGGTGCGCCTTGCCCAGCACCGTTCCCCGCTCGCGGACGGTGAACGTGGAGTCGCCGCCGGACGCCTGTACGTCTTCCGCGCGGAGCATGGCGCCGGCGTTGAGCCCGTAGGTGACGATGCGCTCGGGGCCGCCGTGCAGCGTGGCGACCAGCCGGGACGCGCCGTGGTCGTCGGCGCAGGCGGCGACCAGGCCGTCGGCGGGGACGGAGTCCACGAAGACGCGGAAGGCTTCTTCGACCGATTCCAGGGAGCCGTAGATGTCCAGGTGGTCGGCTTCGAGGGTGGTCACCACGGCCACGGTGGGCCGCAGCTGGTGGAACGAGCGGTCGTACTCGTCGGCCTCCACCACGTACAGGCTGTCGCCGCCGCGCCGCAGGTTGCCGCCCCACGCCGGCACCCGCGCGCCCACGAAGCCGGTGGGGTCGAGCCCCGCCGCGGCCAGGACGCCCGTCGTAAGCGTGGTCGTCGTGGTCTTGCCGTGCGTGCCGGCGATGCCCACGACGGTGGCGGAGTTGACGATGGCGCCCAGCGCCTGCGCCCGCTTGAGCACCGGGATGCCGGCGGCGCGCGCGGCGGCCAGCTCCGGGTGGTCGGCGGGGACGGCGGCGGTCATGATGAGCGCCGCGCACCCTTCCACGTGCGACGGGTCGTGCCCCTGGTAAACCGTGGCGCCGCGCTTCTCCAGCAGCTGCGTGGCGGGGCCGGGGGACGAGTCGCAGCCGGTGACGCGGGCGCCGGCCAGCAGCGCCATCTCCGCCAGCGGCGACATGCCCGCCCCGCCGATCCCCATGAAGTGCACGGGGCCGCGCTTTGCCAGCTCAACCAGGTCGAAGTCGGTGCTCAATGTAACGCAGGCCCCACGTTGAAGAAAGAACACCCGGACGCGGTTTCGCGCCTTCTTCTGCTACCTTCTGCGACAAACATGCGTCTCCCACCCCGGACCCGTCCGTCATTCCGAGGGAGGCGCCACCCCGGACCTGCCGCCGCCGCTGGAGTCAGGCGCCGACCGAGGAATCTACCGTCCGCCTGCTCGAGCGCAGTCGCAGCGGCCCACAGGTGGCGTACCGCTGTCCCTGCGGCGTCGGCGGACGGCTCCGCGCGGGCGCCCCCTCCCGCTCGTCACCTCGCGACCTCCCCCAATTCTGGGGGAGGTACTCCGACGATTCGGGGTGCGACGACGGGCGTCTCACTGCGCCCGCGAGGGTGCCCCTCCCCCGGCCCCTCCCCGCTCGTTCCTCGCGGAGAGGGGAGAATTCGGTCGCGCTGCGAACAGGATCGAACTGCGTCCGCCGGAGTCCCCCTCCCCCGGCCCCTCCCCCCTCGTTCCTCGGGGAGAGGGGAGAATTCGATCCCGCTACGACTCGCTTTCCCGCCGTTCTCCCTCCCCCGCGCAGTTTGCGGGGGAGGGCCGGGGAGGGGGGCGGCCCACCATCACGCGCCCAACCTGCCCTCACACCCTCACACCCTCACACCCTCACACCCTCACACCTCCTCCGGCTCCGTCGTCAGCAGGTCCTCGTGCAGATCGGGGATCACGCGGCCGGTCAGCACCAGGTCCCCGCCCACCTCCGTCAGCAGCCAGCCCGGCATCCCCTCGCCCGCCTCGGGATCGTGGCCCTCGTCCACCGTCTGCACCGCGTCGAAGGCGGTGTGGAGAAAGATCGCGCGCGCCACTTCCTTCAGATCCCCAGGATCCACGCCGGCGGCCAGGATGCGCTGCACCGCCAGCTGTGCGGCGAGGAAAGGCGGATCGCCCGCTTCGTCGGCCCCCTCTTCCGCCGTGGACCGGACCAGCGTCGGCGTGTCGTCATCCTCCTCGGCCGCGGGCTCGGCGTCCTCCGCGGACTCCACCTCGGCGAACCACTCCCCGGGCGGCCGCCTCCACTGCCAGGCGCCGCGCCACAGGCGGCGGAGCAGCAGGAAGCGCGCGAGCTGCGGGATGTCTTCCTCCACCTCCGACGCGGCCCATTCCTCCGGCGCTTCCGCACCCGCGGCGCGGAACCGCTCGGCAAGCGCTTCGGCGCGGCGGCGGTCCTCGGGCGGCAGGCGCGCGAAGGGGTCGCTCACCGGATCAGCCGGGCCAGCTCGCGGACGATGAGGTCGGCGGCGTCGGGCTGGCCGCGCTCCCGGGCCTTGCCCGCGAGGGCCGCGCGCTTTACCGGGTCGCTGACGAGCGTCATCATCTCGCGCCACAGGCGGCCGCCGCCCAGCTCCTTTTCCTGCACCATCACCGCCGCGCCCGCCTCGGCCAGCGCCACCGCGTTGTGGTACTGGTGGTTGGCGGCGGCGGTGGGGAGCGGGACCAGGATCATGGGCACCCCCCAGGCGCACAGCTCGGCGGACGACATGGCGCCGGCGCGGCTGATGGCGAAATCGGCCGACGCCAGCGCGCTGGGCATGTCCTCGATGTACGGCAGCGCCTTCACCCAGCCGGGGTTGCCCAGGTCCGCCAGCGCCGTCTCCACCCGCTCGAAGTTGCCGGTCCCCGTGGCCCACAGGATCTGGAAGTCCGGCGCGGCCTGCATCCGCCCCTCCACCACCCCGCGCAGGTCCGCCAGCAGCGCCTCGTTCACCGCGCGCGCCCCCTGGCTGCCGCCGACGACCAGGCCCACGGTCCCGCCGCCGAGACCGAACCTGGCCCGCGCCTCCGTCCGGTCCACCGAAAGGTCGGGCGGGCGGATGGGGTTGCCGAACTCGAAGATCTCGGTGCGCTTGCCGGGCTTCAGGTAGCGCCGCGCCTCGGGAAACGCCAGATGCAGCTGCCGCACGCGCCCCGCCACGATGCGCGTCACCACGCCGGGATAGGAGTTCTGCTCCTGCACCGCCGCCGGCACGCCGCGCAGCAGCCCGAACGCCACCGCCGGCCCGCTGGCGTATCCCCCCGTGCCCACCACCAGGTTCGGCCGGAACGTGCGGAAGATGCGGTTGAGCCCCGTGAACGACTGCGCCATCGCGGGCACCAGCCGCCAGTTCTGCCACGGCTTGGCACGGCGGATCGGCTCCAGCGGCAGCAGCGAGTGCGGCACCCCCTTCTCCGGCAGCACCCGCGTCTCCACCCCGCGCCGCGCGCCCACGAAGTGGACCTCGGCGTCGGGATCCAGCCGCTTGAAGGCATCGCCCAGCGCCAGCGCGGGGTACAGGTGCCCGCCCGTTCCGCCGCCCGCGAACAGCACCCGTGGCGCCGTCATCGCACCGTCTCCTTTACCGGGCCCGGCCCGGACGCACGCGAGATCGCGATCAGTATCCCCACCGCCGCGAACGACGTCAGCAGCGCCGAGCGGCCGTACGACATGAAGGGGAGCGCCACGCCCGTCGTGGGCAGCAGCGCCAGCGCCACGCCCATGTGCAGAAAGGCGCTCACCGCGATCAGGTTGGTCATCCCGATGGCCAGCAGGTAGCCGAAGCGGTCCGGCGCCCGCGCCGCGATGCGGTAGCCCACCACCAGGAAGCCGCTGAACACGGCGACCACGAACAGGATCCCCAGCAGCCCCCACTCCTCGGCGATCATGGAGAAGAGGAAGTCGTTGTGCGGCTCCGGGAGAAAGCCGTACTTCTGCCGGCTCTCGCCGAACCCCACCCCGCTCACCCCGCCCGAGCCGATGGCGATGAGCGACTGGTGGATCTGGTAGCTCACCCCTCCGGTGTCGTGGGTGGGATCGAGGAACGCGGCGATGCGGCGCGCGCGGTAGCCCTCGCCCTGGATCAGCTTCCACAGCACGGGGACGGCCAGCAGGCCCAGCAGGATGAAGTGCCCGATGCGCGCCCCGCCCGCGAACAGCACCAGCGAGGCGAGCAGCACGATGAGCAGCGCCGCACTCATGTTGGGCTGCTTGAGGACGAGGAGCACGATCGGCATCCACACCACCAGGAAGGGCATGAGGCCCTTGCTGAGCGAGTGCAGCCGGTCCGCCTTCTTCACGGCCATCGCCGCCGTCCAGGCGATGATGGCGATCTTCATGAACTCCGAGGGCTGAATGCTGATCCCCAGGTTCAACCACCGGCGCGCCCCGTTGATGCGGGGCGCGATGGCCTCCGTCCCCGGCATCACCACCACCAGCAGCATGACCGCGATCACGCAGAGCATCGGCCAGGCGAGCAGGCGCCAGCGGCGGTAGTCCATGCGCGACAGGGCCACCGCCAGCACCGCGCCCGTGATCCCGCCGGTGAGCTGCTTGAGGGCGTAGTAGTGCCCCGGCTGCCCGTCCGACGCGGCCAGGAAGCTGCTGGCGCTGTACATCTCCATCAGCCCGAAGGCGAAGGCGAAGGCGGTGAGCCCCACCAGCGCCCGCGACTCCCAGGTGTCCACGGCGGCCACGGGCGCGGCGGTCGCCACGCGCTCCCGCGGCGTGACCGCGGGCTGCACGGGCTCCGCGTCGCGCCGTCGCCGTCCCAGTCGTCCGATTGCGATGCTGGTCATCTACACGCCCTCCCGGGCCAGCTGCGCGAAGCGCCGTCCGCGCTCCTCGTAGTTCCTGAACATGTCGAAGCTGCTGCACGCCGGGCTCAGCAGCACCGCGTCCCCCGGTGCGGCGATCCGCCGCGCGTGGTCGATCACGGCCTCGAACGGCCCGTCCACCCGCTGCACCGGCGCCCTGCCCTCCAGGTCGGAGACGATGATCGGCGCGGCCTCGCCGTACGCGATGATCGTCTTCACCCGCCCCTCCTCCAGCTCCGGCAGCAGCTCCGTGTACGGCTCGCCCTTGTGCTTGCCGCCGAGGAGGAGGACCGTCGGCCGCGTCATCCCCCGCACCGCCACGCGGGTGGAGGCCAGGTTGGTGGCCTTGCTGTCGTCGATCCACAGCACCCCGTCGCGCTCCACGACGGGCTCCAGCCGGTGCGCGGGCGCCCTGAAGCTGCGCAGCCCGTCGCTGATCCCCTGCACCGACGCTCCCGCCAGCCGCGCCGCCAGCGCCGCCGCCAGCGCGTTGGCAATGTTGTGCGGCCCCAGGATCTGCAGGTCCGCCGCGTCGCCTACCCGCTCCATGCGCCCCGGCTCGGTGCGGATCATCAGCTCGCCGGTGGAAAGCCAGCCGCCCAGCTCGTCGTCCCCCTCCGGCGCCGTCGCCACCCGGAAGTACAGCCGCGTCCCCGGCGCGTCGCCGATGAGCGTGCGGGCGCGCTCGTCCTCCGCGTTCAGGATCCAGCGGCTCTCCGCGGAGGCGTTGGTGAAGAGGCGCGCCTTGTCCGCGTAGTAGCTCTCCACCCCGTCGTACCAGTCCAGGTGGTCCGGCGCCAGGTTGGTCAGGATGCCGATCCGCGGCGTGAAGCTGCGGATCCCCGCCAGCTGGAACGAGCTGCATTCGACGACCGCCCAGGCCGGCTGCGGCTCGCGCATCGCCAGCTCGCTGAGCGCCGTGCCGATGTTCCCCCCCGCCACCCCGTCGATGCCGTCCGCGCGCAGCAGGTGCTCGATGAGCGCGGTGACCGTGGTCTTGCCGTTGGTCCCGGTGATGGCGATGACGGGCGAGTCCAGCTGCTCGTAGGCGAACTCGATCTCCGGGACCACCGGCACCCCCCGGATCGCCTCCTCCTTCAGCACGCCGGCCGTGGGCGGGATGCCGGGCGAAAGGACGATGCGGTCGCAGGCCGCCAGCTTCGCCAGGTCGTGCCCGCCCGTCTCCGCATCCCCACCGAGCGCCCGCACCTGCTCCGCCGCCTCGCGCGCCGCGTCGGACGCGCCCGCATCGCTGGCGTAGACCTTCGCGTCGCGGCCCAGCGCCAGCCGCGCCGCCGCCAGCCCGCTGCGGGCCAGCCCCAGCACCCCCACCGTCTCCCCGGCCAGCGAGCGCGGCATCAGCGGATCTTGAGCGTGGCGAACGCGGCCATGGCGCAGATGATCCCCATGATCCAGAAGCGGATGATCACCTTGCTCTCGTGCCAGCCGATCTGCTCGAAGTGGTGGTGCAGCGGCGCCATGCGAAAGATGCGCTTGCCCACGCCGGTGCGGCTCTTGGTGAACTTGTAGTAGATGGTCTGCGAGGCCACGCTCAGCGCCTCGGCCACGAACACCGCGCCCACGATGGCCAGCAGGAACTCCGCCTTGAGCATCACCGCCACCGCGCCGAGAACGCCTCCGATGGCCAGCGAGCCGGTGTCGCCCATGAACACCTCCGCCGGGTGCGCGTTGAACCACAGGAAGCCCATGCATCCCCCGGCCAGCGCCAGGCAGAAGATGGTGAGCTCCCCCGAGCCCGGCAGGTAGAACACGTTCAGGTAGTCCGACGCGTCGATGCGGCCCAGCAGGTACGCGAAGATCCCGAAGGTGGCGCAGGCGATGGCGGAGAGCCCCGCCGCCAGCCCGTCCAGCCCGTCGGTGAGGTTCACCGCGTTGCTGCACCCCACGACGATGAACGCCACCCACAGGATGTACAGCGGCCACCAGAACTCCAGGTGGATGCTCTTGAAGAAGGGGATCTGCGTCCACGTCGCCGGGATCTCGCCGCTCACGTCGAACAGCACCAGAACCGCCCCCAGCAGCAGTCCGATGGAGGCCTGCCCCAGGATCTTGTAGCGCCCCTTGAGCCCGCCGGTGTTCTTGCGGACGATCTTCAGGTAGTCGTCCATGAACCCCACGGCGCCCAGCCAGAGCAGCGTGACCAGGGCCACGATGGTGTACCAGTTGTCCAGCCGCGCCCACAGAAAGACGGGGATCACCGTCGACAGGATGATGAGCACCCCGCCCATCGTGGGCGTGCCGCTCTTGCCCAGGTGCGTCTGCGGCCCCTCGGTGCGCACCACCTGCCCCACCTTCAGCATCCGCAGGCGGCTGATGATGGCGGGCCCGAACCAGAAGGCCACCAGGAACGCCGTCACCACCGCCCCCGCCGCCCGGAAGGTCTGGAAGCGGAAGAGGTTGAAGGCGATGTTGTACTGCGCCAGCGGCACCAGCAGGTGGTAGAGCACGGTCAGCCCTCCGTCCGCACGGTCTGCGGCTGTGCGGTGTTGAAGTCGCGCTCGATCAGCGGCACCAGCCGCTCCAGCGCCACGCCGCGCGAGCCCTTGAGCAGCACGGTCTCGTTCCCCCGCAGCGTGGGCCGCAGCGCCTCGTACGCCTGCACGGGGTCCTCCGCCGCGATCAGCCGCTCGCCCAGGTCGCCGTGGTTCTGCTCGAAGGCGCGCACGAAGTCGCCCGTGGCCACCACCCGGTCGATGCCATGGCCCAGCAGCCCCGCCGCGTGCAGCGCCAGCTCGCGGTGCAGCTGCTCCGCATGGTCGCCCAGCTCGCGCATGGTGCCGATGACGGCCACCTTCTCCCCCTCCGCCGGCACCGTGGCGAGAAGATCGAGCGCGGCGCGCATGCTGGGCGGGTTGGCGTTGTAGCAGTCCGCGATCACCGCCACCGTGCCGATGCGCATCCACTCGTTGCGCATCTTCGGCACCTTCATCGCCGCCAATCCCTTCGCCGCCTCCTCGACGGAGACGCCCCACTCGGTGGCGACGCCCAGGGCCAGGAGCGCGTTGCGGACGTTGTGCATCCCCGGTAGCGGCAGGTGGATGGCAACGCCGCGAAAGCTCCACTCCGTGCTGCCGTCCGGGCGAAAGCGCACACCCTCCTTGCCGCCGTCGGGAAACAGGTCGGCGCGCGCGTCGAAGCCCGCCACCCGCAGCCGCATCCCCCCGATCCGCTCCTGCGCCCCCTCAGGCAGCTCCGCCGGCTCGTCGGCGACGAACCCGATCCCGCCCGGCGCCAGGCCGTCGAAGATCGCCAGCTCCTCCCGCAGCACCCCCTCCACCGATCCCAGCCCCTCCAGGTGCTCCTCGCCGATGGAGGTGATGAGGGCCGCGTCGGGCTCGATGATGCGCGACAGCAGGGTGACCTCGCCCGGCTCGTTGGTCCCCGCTTCCACGATGGCGGCTTCCGCGTCGTCCGGCGCGGCCAGCAGGGTCAGCGGGACGCCCACCTGGTTGTTGAGGTTGGCCTCGGTGGCGTGCACCCGATAGGCGGGCGACAGCACCGCCCGCAGCAGCTCCTTGGTCGTCGTCTTTCCGTTGCTCCCCGCCACGGCGACCACGCGCCCGCCCAGCGCCCGGCGCCGGTGCCGGCCGAGCTTTCCGAGGGCGTGCAGCGTGTCGTCCACCACGAACAGCGGCATCCCCGGCGGCGCGTCGGACGGAACGCGGGAGACCACGGCGGCGGCGGCGCCCTGCTCGGCGGCCTGGGCCAGGTAGTCGTGCGCGTCGAAGTTGGCGCCCTTCAGCGCCACGAACAGCGACCCGCGCTCGATCTTGCGCGTGTCGGTCGAGATCCCGGTAAACGTCATCTCGTCCGCGGGAGACGGGGTCTCCAGCGCGGCGCGAACTTCATCTGCGGTCCAGCGGAACCCGCTCAAAACTCACCTCCGTCGGCGGTCGGCAGCTCCGCGAGGATCTCGTGCACGATGGCGCGCTCGTCGAAGGGACGCTTGTCCGTGCCTACGATCTGGTAGGTCTCGTGGCCCTTGCCGGCCAGGAGAATCAGGTCGTCGGCGCGTCCTTCGGTGAGGGCTGTGCGGATGGCCTCGCGGCGGTCGGAAATGCGCAGCCGGGGTGCACTTCCCATGCCGCTTTCGATGCCGTCCAGGATCGCTTCCGGGTCCTCCGTGCGCGGGTTGTCGGAGGTGACGATGGCCAGGTCCGCGTGCGCCGCGGCGATGCGCCCCATCTCCGGCCGCTTCCCCTGGTCGCGGTCCCCGCCGGCGCCGAAGACCACGATCAGCCGCCCGCTCACCAGGGGCCGCACGGCCTCCAGCGCCCGCTCCAGCGCGTCCGGCGTGTGAGCGTAGTCGCGCAGCACCGTGGCGGATTGCGGTGGCCCGGCGATGCGCTCCAGCCGCCCCGGCACCTGCGGCAGCGTCCCCAGCGCCGCGGCGATCCGCTCCGGCGCCCAGCCGATGCTCCACAGCACCGCCGCCGCCGCCACCGCGTTCGACACGTTGAAGCCGCCGAAGATCGGCAGGGCCACCGGCGCGGCGCCGTCCGGCGTGCGCAGGGTGAACTCCATCCCCCCGGCGCCCACCCGCACCCCCTCCGCCGCCACGTCCGCGTCCCCCGGCCGCTCCACGCCGAAGCGCACCGTCCGCCCGATCGGCGAGGCCACGCGTCGCCAGGCATCGTCGTCCGCGTTCAGCACGGCGGCGCCCTTCGGCTTCAGCAGGTGGAGGAGGCGCAGCTTGGCGTCGCGGTACGCCTCCATCGTCTCGTGGTAATCGAGGTGGTCGCGCGTCAGGTTCGTGAACACCGCCGCGTCGAAGCGCGCCGCCGCCATCCGCGCCTGGTCCAGCGCGTGGGACGAGACCTCCATCGCCACCCGCTCCACCCCTTCGTCCAGGAAGCGCCGCAGCCAGCGCGCGGCCTCCACCGGCCCGGGCGTCGTCAATCCCTCCGTCCCCGGGATCACCTCGCCGTCCGCCCCCACCGCCCCCAGCGTGCCGATGTAGCCCGCCGGCCCGTCCCCGGCCAGCAGGTGGCGCAGCATCGCGGCCGTCGTCGTCTTCCCGTTCGTCCCCGTCACGCCGACCAGCGTCATCCGCTCCCACGGGTCGCCGAAGAACTCCGCGGCGGCGTAGGCGGCGGCCACCCGGCCGTCCGTCACGCACAGCTGCGGGGTGGGGATGTCGTCCATGCACGCCTCCACCACCGTCCCCGCCGCGCCCCGCTCGAAGACCTGCGGCAGGAAGTCGTGGCTGTCGCTGGAGGTGCCCTTCCAGGCGCAGAACAGGGCGCCCACGCGCACCTGCCGCGAGTCGGCGGTCACGTCCCACAGCTCGCGCATGGCGTGGCCATCCGACAAACGCGTGGCGCCCGCCAGGAGGTCCTCGCGGGCGAGACGCGCCTCTACGGCGCCCAGGGTCGTGTGGCGGTTGGTCATCGGTTCTCCCCCACCAGCACCAGCGTGTCGCCCCGGGCCACCGGCGCCCCCACCGCCGGCCGGGTCGCCGTGACGTATCCCGTCCCCCGCACCCGCACGTGCACCCCCAGCGCGTGCAGCCGCCGGGCCGCGTCCCTCAGCGGCAGCCCGGCCACGTCCGGCACCGGCACCGCGCCCCCGCTGGGCACCTCCGCCGCCCGGCGCAGCTCGTCGGTGCTCACGAAGACGTAGACGCCCTCCGCGCCCGCGGGCGGCGGGTCCTCGTGGCGGCGTCCCGGCGCGGGGGGCGGCGCCTGCGCGGGAAGGCGCGTGGCCAGCAGGCTGCGCCGGTCCAGCCCCGGCGAGCGCGCGGCCAGGATCGCCTGCAGCGTCTCGCGCGTGACCGGCGCGGCGGTCAGGCCGCCGTAGTACTCGCCGCGCGGCCGGTCCAGCTTGACCAGGATGGTCAGCTGCGGGTCCCGCGCGGGAAAGAAGCCCACGAAGGTGGAGTTGTACGCGCCGGACTCGTAGCGCCCGTCCGCCCCCGTCCGCCGCGCCGTCCCCGTCTTGCCCGCCACCTCGAAGGTCGCCAGCGAGGCCCGCGTGGCCGTGCCGTCCTCCACCACGGAGACCAGGACGTCGCGGATCTCCATCGCCACCGAGCGGGGGATCACCCGGCGCACCTCGCGCGGGTCGCGGCGCTCCAGCGTCTTTCCCCCCGCCGCGCGCACCTCGCGCACCAGCCGCGGCTCCATCAGCGACCCGCCGTTGGCGATGGCGCTGTAGCCCAGCGCCAGCTGCAGCGGGGTGACGGAGACCTCGTAGCCCGTGGCCAGCGACGCCGCCGTCGGCTTGCTCCAGCGGTCCGGGCGCGGCAGCCGGCCGGAGGATTCCGTCGGGTAGTCCACCCCCGTGGGCGTGCCGAAGCCGAAGTCGCGCAGGTAGGCGAACTGCTGCCCGGGCGAAAGGCGCGGCACGAACTTAACCATGCCGATGTTGCTGCTGACCCGCAGCGCGTCGCGCAGGGTGAGCCAGTCGTAGGCGTGCACGTCGGTGTGCACGCGGCCGTTGGGGTCCGTCCAGCGCCCGCCCTCGCCGTTCACCCGCTCCGTCATCCGGGCGCGGCCGGTGGCCAGCAGGGTGGAGACGAAGAAGGGCTTGAGCACCGACCCCGGCTCGTACGGCTCGATGAAGGCGCCCACGTCGCCGCCGCCGCGCGCCTTCTTGGACACCGCGGCCAGGATCTCGCCGCTGCGGGGGTCCAGGAGGAGCAGCTCGCCGCCGGCCGCGCCGGTGCTGTCGATGGCCTGGTCCAGCGCCGCGTCGGCGATCTCCTGCAGGTCGAAGTCGATGGTCAGGTAGACGTTGTTGCCGTCCGTCGCCTGCACCGCGGGGAGGGCGACCGACGCCTGCACCTTCCCCTTGGCGTCCCGGCGCAG
>Ga0190267_10000126_pt1 | contig 15737 bp, 13 predicted proteins | sample Popmic239T_FD_140332 | JGI IMG/M metagenome (GOLD analysis project Ga0190267, IMG submission 140332) | Populus adjacent soil microbial communities from riparian zone of Oak Creek, Arizona, USA - 239 T | ecosystem: Environmental > Terrestrial > Soil > Riparian zone | place: USA: Arizona... | reverse complement strand
TACCGGTGGTATCCGTGCTCGTGGTGTTGTTGCCCGAGCCGACCATACCAGGGCCATCCTCCATCGAGTTGTTGCCGGAGCCCAGCATATTCCCGCCGTCGAAGCTGGGTGTGGCGGAGTCGAGCAGGGCGGGATCGGTGGGGGTGGCGGAGGAGCAGGCGCCGAGGAAGAGGGCGGCGGCAAGGGCGGTGAGGCGCAGCGACTTCATGGAATCGTCTCCTGAAAACGGGATGCGGAACAGGGGTGCGGCCATGGCAGGAATTTTGTCAACTTTGTCTACCGGTCAACGAGACACCCGACGGAGATGACCGCCCTCATCGCGCCACCATCTCCATCTTTCTCGGCGAAGCTGCGCCCGGTGCTGGTGATGGAGCCGGGGCTGGCGCCGGTGTTTTCCGTGGTGGGCGAGCCGTTCCGCGTGGTGGGCGACGTGGACTGGAGCGACCTGGACGCCGCGCTGCGCCGTGCGCCGGCCGCCACCGTGGTGGTGGTGGACCCGTACGCCGGCACCCGCCCGGGCGACCGGTTTCCGCGGGTGCGCGACCTGCTGCGGCGCTTTCCGTCGGTGCCGGTGGTGGCCGCCCTGGAGCTGCGCCCGGAGATGGCGGGCGACGTGGCGATGCTGCTGGAGTGGGGGGTGAGCGAGGTGGTGTCGCTGGGGCCCGAGAGCACGCCGCGGGCGCTGGGGGCGCGGCTGCGGCAGGCGCACGCGCGGCCGTTCAAGCGCGCGCTGGAGCGGTCGCTCTCGCAGTACGCGGGCGCCGAGGCGCGGCAGATGCTGATGGCGGCGGCGGAGGTGGCGGCGGAGGGCGGGCTGGCGCCGGAGCTGGCGGCGCGGCTGGGGGTTACGCCGCGCACGCTGACGGTGCGGTGCGCGCGCGCGGAGCTGCCGGCGCCACGGCAGGTGCAGGCGTGGATGCGGGTGCTGCTGGCGTGCGTGCTGCTGGACGACCCCGGCCGCACCGTCTACGGCGCGGCGTACGCCAGCGGCTACCAGACGGAGCGGTCGCTGCGCCGCGCCATCACCACCTTCCTGGGGGTGGACAGCACCACCCTGCGCCGCGCCGGCGCCTTTCACACCGCGTCCGAGGCCTTCAACGCCACGCTGCGCGACGCCCGCGAGACCGCACGGGAGCGGCGCCGGGCGAAATCCCGATAATGGCGACTTTATCGCTGCTGCGTCGGTACATCGTTGCGGACGCGCCAGTGCGTGAGACGCCGCACACGGCCGGGCCGCCGAGTCCGCGCAGGCGGACTTTGCGATTCTCCAGCGGCGAATTCATTCGCTCCCGCAGGCGGACGGCACGTGATCTGATCCGACGCGCAACCGGCATCATTCGCTCCCGCGGGCCCGACGGCACGTTCCTGATCGGATTCCCGGCGAGCTCCTGCCGCCCCGTTACGGCATGCGGGCGCCCGTGGCCAGACCGTACACCCCGCCGAGGAACATTCCCGCCGCGCCACCCAAGACGCAGCCGTTGAAGCGGACCGCGGCCGTTTCGCGATCGTCCACGTCGCCCGCGCTCGACATGATCACGGCGCCGGCCACGCACCCCGCGGCCGCGCCCACCAGCATCAGCGCGGGGAAGGAGAGCCGGGACCGCATCCCCTCCACGACGCCCGCGGAGAGCGGATCATCCACCGCCCGCCGCGCCTCCGCCAGACCGGCGTAGAGCCGCGGGTCCAGCGCCGGGGCCCGCAACGCGTGCATGGCCGATCCGGAGCGCGCGCCCGCATCCCCCTGCTGCGCGCCCAGCGGAGCCGCCGCCATCCCCAGCCCGGCGGCGAGCACGAGCATCATCCTCATCCTGAGAACCCCCTTCGAGAGCCGGTGGACGACAGCCGAAGCCGATGCCTGAAGCCGACAAAATGCAGGCCGCCTTGGACAAAATGCGCCCGAGCAACAATTGACGTAAATCTAACATTACCATAGATTTACGACGTAAATCGCGCCTGAATGCTCGGCCCTGAATGCTCGGCGCTGTTTCCTTCAGTTCGTTCTCCGACGAAAAGACCCGTGACCAAGAACTACCTGGCCCTTCTGGCGGGCCTCATTACGCTTTCGGCGTGCGGGGACGGCCCCACCACGCCCACCGCCGCGACCGCCTCGGCGCCCTCGTTCGCGTGGGGCGTGGACAACGACGGCGACGGCCTGGACGAAGGCACCGAGTGGGACCTGGCCAACCAGTACGCGCCGGTGCTGTACATGCCCAACCTGATCACCCTTGCCGACGCCAACGCGGGCGTGGCGGGCGACTGGACGTGGCCCTCCACCGTGTCGTGGTACCTTCCGCAGGTGCGCATGCGCATTCACCACGGCGGGTGCACGGACCACCAGCTGCTGGACGTGGGCCAGGTGAACACCACCAACCTGCTGCAGCAGTCCCACATGCGCTACGTGCGCAAGTGGTACGGCACCTGTGAGCACGAGGCGCCGGTGCAGTACTCCGACCGCAGCTGGCACGAGGACGACCACTACTTCCTGGAGGCGATCAGCGAAGACGCGGTGCATTCCGGCATGCGCACCCAGTCGTCGTGGCAGCTGTACTTTCACGCCTACCCCAACACCATTGGCGGCGTGAGCATTCAGTACTGGGTGTTCTACCCGTACAACGACTTCGTGGCCAGCGCCAACCACGAGGGCGACTGGGAGCACGTCACCGTGCGCCTGGACGCCAACCGGCAGCCGGCCGGCGTGTGGTTCGCGCAGCACAACGGCGGCACCGAGTACCTTGCGTCGCAGGTGTCGTGGTACGGAACGCACCCGCAGGTGTGGGTGGCGGATGGATCGCACGCCAGCTACCGCGCCGAGGCCGACTGCGACAACATCGTGGCCGAGGGCGGGGACAACAGCTGCTGGACCAACGTCAACCAGCGCTGGTTCACCTGGGGCAACACGGGCTCGGCGGATGCCGGCATTCGCGGCGGCGCGCTGATCAACATGGGTGAGGCGCTCGTGGGCACCAAGCGTCCGATGTCTGGCCAGGAGTGGGTGCGCTACTCCGGCCGCTGGGGCGAAAAGGGCAGCACCAGCGCCACTAGCGGCCCCCGCGGCCCCGCGTACCAGGCCAACTGGACCCGAGACGCGGCGCCGTAAGCCCGGCGCGAGCCAGGATCGGATACACGACAGGGCCGCCCGCCCAGGCGGCCCTGTCGCGTCCACGCACCCCGTTATCGAGATGGGGTCCCAGGAAGCACGCGGTCCTCCTGAGCTGTTGCCAAACCCCTCCCACGCGAACAGTCATCCTGAGGGAGGCGCCACGCTGTATCTTGCTGGTACGAAGTACTTTGGCGCCGACCGAAGGACCTTGCCAGCAGAACCGAGGGGATGGGATTCCGGCGTGGAGCGTGCCCCTCGCAACCGGAGAGAAGGTCCTTCGGTCGCGCGCAATCTGTTGCATGACTTCTGGTTACACGTGGTGCGCTCCCTCAGGATGACACCCCTTCCCTTCGTGCGTTGTGGTTCAGCAACACCCTGTGGAGGCTGAGGGAGCACACACCCGGACCCGTCACTATCCCAGGAATTTGCGCGCGACCGACGGGTGTTTCGCGATCTTCCAGGCAGTTGAAGCCCCGCGCGGTTTGCGGGGCTTTCCGCCCTTGTTGCGGCGAGTTTACTCGCTCCCCGCGAGCCGACGGCATGGGATCCCGATCCAGACCCGTCCGCCTTCCGCCCATCACCCCAGCCGCACGATCATCCCCTCGTCCCCGCGCAACGCGAGGGTCCCGCCGACCCGCGCGCCCTCCGCTCCGGGGAGCGTGCTCAGCACCACCTCGCCCGATCGGTCGAAGTCCAGCGACGCGGGCTCGGGACCCAGGTTCAGGGCGATGAGGAAGCGTGAGGTGCCGTGCGTGCGCAGCCAGGCCAGCACGTCGCCCTCCGCGTCCACCGGCGCCCAGTCGCCCACGGAGAGGGCAGGCTCCGCGCGGCGCAGGGAGAGCAGGGCGCGATGCAGGGCCAGCATGGAGCCGGGGTCCACGCGCTGCGCGGCCACGTTGACCACCGCATAGTCGCCGGCCAGCGGGAGCCACGGCTCGCCGGTGGTGAAGTCCGCGCCCGGCTCCGCGCTCCACTGCATGGGCGTGCGCTCCGGGTCGCGCCCCAGCCCGCGGCCGGGGAGGTTCTTTTCCCACGGGTCCTGCACCCGCTCCGGCGGGATGGGGACGTCGCGCATCCCGATCTCGTCGCCGTAGTAGACGGTGGGGGTGCCGCGCAGGGTCAGCAGCAGCATGGCCGCCACCCGCGCCTGCGCCGGCCCCACGCGGCTGGCGACGCGGTGCCGGTCGTGGTTGCCCAGCACCCAGTTGGGCCACGCGCCCGGCGGCAGCAGCGCTTCGTAGCGGCGGATGGCGGCGTCGATCGTCCGCGCGTCCCAGGGCAGCTTGATCAGCTGGAAGTTGTAGGGAAAGTGCACGCCACGGCCGCCTTCGCCGTAGTACGCCATCAGGCGGTCCACCTCGTTGTAGATCTCGCCGATGAGCACGCGGTCGCCGTACCCCTCCACGATCTGCCGCATCCGCGCGATCAGCCCGTGCACCTCAGGCCGGTCGGCGGAGTGCACCCGGAGCAGCGCGTCGTACGGATCATCCACCCCCTCGCGGTAGTGGGGGTTGGGCGGGTTGTCGCGAAGGTGCTCGTCCTTCATCACCACCTGCACCGCGTCAACCCGCACGCCGTCGGCGCCGCGGTCCAGCCAGAAGCGCAGCACGTCCAGCATCTCCACCTCCACCGCCGTGTTGCGCCAGTTGAGGTCCGGCTGCTCGCAGAGAAAGGTGTGCAGGTAGTACTGCTCCGTGGGCGCGTCCCACTGCCACGCGCTGCCGCCGAACGCGCTGAGCCAGTTGTTGGGCGGGCCGCCGCCGGGCGCCGCGTCGCGCCACACGTACCAGTCGCGCTTGAGGTTGTGGCGGGCGGCGCGCGACTGCGTGAACCAGGGGTGGCGCCAGGAGGTGTGGTTGGGGATGTAGTCCACGATCACGCGAATGCCGCGCGCGTGCGCCTGCGCCACGATGCGGTCGAAGTCCACCAGGCTGCCGTAGACGCGGTCCACCGCGCGGTGGTCGGTCACGTCGTAGCCGAAGTCGTCCATGGGCGAGGGGTAGAACGGGCTGATCCACACCGCGTCCACGCCCAGCCACTGCAGGTAGTCCAGCCGCTGCACGATGTCGCGCAGGTCGCCCACGCCGTCGCCGTTGGTGTCCTGGAACGAGCGGGGATAGATCTGGTAGATGACGCCCCGCTGCCACCACGCCGGCTCCGTCCCGCCTCCCTCCATCCCCTGGCTCATCGCGTGGATCCCGGGGCGGCCGCCATCCCCAGCACCTCGATCGTCCCGCGGCGGTGGATGAACTGCATCCGCACCCGCACGGTCGTCCCCGGCTGCCCGGGCGCGGAGAAGCGGAAGCGGGGAGCCGCCAGCCGCGCGGAGACGGAAAAGCTCGGGTGGGTGGATTCCACCACGCGCACCTCGCGCACGGTGCCGTCCGCGTTCAGCGTCAGGTTCGCGTGCACCGTCCCGGTGACCCCCGCGTCGCGCAGCAGCGGCTCGTAGGCGTTGTCCATGGCGCGCAGGGCTTCGGTACGGTTGGCCAGCGTGGGCCCGGCGGAGGCGGAGGGCGAGACGGCCTCCCCCGGCTCCGCGGCGGGGGGCACGCAGGCGTTCACGGTCAGTACGGTGAGCGCGAGTGCGAGAATGCTGCGGTTCATCTTTCGTGTTCGTGGATCGGTGGATGACGACGGGTGCGGCAAGTTGAGCGGATGGCGCGCCGTGCGTCAACTTGCCGCGAGCCGCGGCAGCACCTTCTCGCCGAAGACGTCGATGAAGCGCTCCTGCTGCTCGCGGTGAACGCAGTGCAGGTTGATCTCCTCGAACCCCATCTCCACGTCCCCCGCCAGCCACTCCAGGTGCTGCTCCACGTCGGCGGAGACGCGCATCTTCTCCTTTACGTCCTCCTTGCGCAGCCCCTCGCCCAGCGCGTCGAACTGCGAGGGAAGGCGCAGGTCGGAAAGCACGGGGCTGGGCAGCTTGAGGGTGCGCCACTGCTCCCACGCGCCGTGCAGCGCCTCCTCCTCCGTCTTCGCAAACGAAAGCTGCGCCTGCAGGTAGATGGGCTTCCCCTCCCCGCCGCCGCGGCGAAAGGCGTCGATCATCTCCCGCATGCTCTCCCGCGGCCCGACAACGGTGATCATCCCGTCCGCCCACGCGCCCAGCCACTCCGCCGTCTCCGGGCTGAGCGCCGCGCCCACGATCTTCGGCGGCTCCGCGGGCAGGCTGTAGATGCGCGCCTCTTCCACGATGAGCAGGCCGCGGTGCGTGACCTTCTCCCCCGTCCACAGGGCGCGGATGATGTCGCAGCCGTCGCGCAGGCGGGCGTTGCGCTCGTCCTTGGCGGGCCAGCGCTGGCCGGTGATCCCCTCGTTGAGCAGCTCGCCGCTGCCGGGGGCGATCCAGAAGCGGCCGGGGAACATCTCCGCCAGCGTGGCCGCCGCCTGCGCGATGATGGCCGGGCTGTAGCGCCAGCCGCCGGGCACCGTCACCACGCCGAAGGAGAGCGAGGTGGCCTGCAGCGCCGCGCCCAGCCAGCTCCACGCAAAGCCGCTGTGCCCCTGCTTTTCGCCCCAGGGGTGAAAGTGGTCCGAGCACATGGCGCTCTGGAACCCGGCCTGGTCCGCCCGCTGCACCAGGCGCAGCAGCGCGCCGGGCGCGTACTGCTCGTGGCTGGCGTGATAGCCTATGCGCGCCATCAACGGCTGCTGGTCTTGCCCGTGATCGCCAGCACCTCGCCGGAGACGTAGCGCGCGTCCGCGGAGGCCAGGTAGACGAAGCCGGCGGCGATCTCCACCGGCTGCGCGGCCCGCTTCCACATGGTGTCGATGCCGAACTTCTTGACGTGCTCGTCCTCCAGCGTGGCCGGGATCAGCGGCGTCCACACCGGGCCGGGCGACACGCAGTTCACGCGGATCCCCTTCTCGGCGATGCTCTGCGCCAGCGCCTTGGTGAAGGTGTGGATGGCGCCCTTGGTGGCCGAGTAGTCGATGAGCCCCGGGTTCCCCTCCAGCGCCGTCACCGAGCCGGTGTTCAGGATCACGCCGCCCGCCTTCAGGTGCTTGAGCGCCGCCTGGGCCATGTAGATGTAGCCGTAGATGTTCGTGCGGAAGGTGCGGTCCAGCTGCTCTTCGGTGATGTCTTCCAGCGACCCCTGCTCCATCTGGTACGCCGCGTTGTTGACCAGGATGTCCAGCCGCCCCAGCTCCTTCGCCGCGCTGTCCACGAAGTCCGCGCACGCCTTCCGGTCCCGCACGTCGAAGCGCTGGACGACGCACTTTCGTCCCGCCGCCTCCACCTGCCGCCGCGTCTCCTGCGCGTCCTCGTCTTCCTTTTCGGAGAGGTAGCCGATCGCGACGTCCGCCCCTTCCTTGGCGAAGCAGATGGCCACCGCGCGCCCGATGCCGCTGTCGCCGCCGGTGACGATGGCGGCGAGCCCATCGAGCTTGCCGCAGCCCTGGTAGCTGGTCTCGCCGTGGTCCGCGCCGGGCTTGAGGTCGTCATCGGTGCCGGGGTACGGCTGGTCGGTCTGCTTGCCGGACGGATCGGGGCCGGCCATGGGGTTGCGGTCCAGCATATCGAAAATCTCTGCCTGCGCGGGTGGTGGATGCCGTTTTTTCGGAGCGCGGGGAGGTTGCAGGGGTTGTGCCGGGGGGTGGTGCAGGTGTGTTTCCGACGCCCCGCGGGACCCACGGGCTAAAGCCCGCGGCTATAAATGCCATAAGCCCCGCCCTGGGCTCGCGGAGCTTGCCCGGCGGGGCTTCAACACCATGGGCGCTGCGCGCAACGAAAGGGCCGGCCACGAAGTGTGGGCCGGCCCTCGCGAGCAGGTGAAGCCCCGTTTTGCGAGGAACGAGCAAAGACGGGGCTTGTGGCCGTTCTAGCCCCGGGTTTCAACCCGGGGGGGCCGGGCGGACGGAACCCGCGGGGTTCGACGCCCGGACGTGACGAATCCGCGGCGCGAGGCCGTGGTCGGCGACGACGCCTCACACCTCCACCGCCTCCTCCAGCGGCTCGGGGCGGCGCGCGGCGGGCGCGGTGCGCTTCGGGGCGCGCCACTGGCGGAAGCGGCGCCAGGTGAGCGCCAGGCCCGTCCACACCAGGAACGCCGCGCCCAGCGATACGATCCCCGCCAGCGTCTGGCCGGGGATGCCCAGCACCTCGCCCGTGTGCGCGAAGCGCAGGATGCTGCGCAGCCGCCGCCCCGGCGTCTGCGTGGGGAACGGCTCCCACTTCGACACCGCGCCCGTCGCCGGGTCGAGGGCGAGCTGGGCGCGCTTCTGCGGCTGACCGCCGTCGCCCCGGTCGATGGCGAACGCCACCGGCTCGCCCGCTTCCTTCGGCAGCGTGAGCGTGATGCTGCGCCACCCCTGCACCTGCCGCTCCGCCCGCGCCGCCAGCACGCCGATCCCATCCAGCGACACGGCCTTTTCCGCATCCCCCCCACCCCGCCCGCCGCGCTCCCCGCGCTCCGCGTTCGGCCGCGAAGCCGACGCCGCTCCGCCGGCCGCGGAGGACGCGCGCGCCTCCGGGGAGGGCGGCGGCGGGGTGTCGCCGACGGCGCGGTAGACCAGGGCGCTCGCCCACGGATAGGAGATCACGGCGCCGGACACCACGATCACGAACAGCGGCACGGCGGACCAGAAGCCGATGACGTGGTGCCGGTTGAAGTCGCGCGCCTTGGGCGTGAGCCCCTTGCGGAACCACGCCACGTTGCGGAACGCCGCGCGCGTCCAGTTGCGCGGGAACCACAGGTAGAAGCCGCTGACCACCAGGAACAGGAACGCCAGGTTGGCCGCGCCGCTGATCTTCTTCCCCAGCTCGCGGTTGTCGCCCTCGGCGCCCACCCAGCGGTGCAGCGCCACCACCTTGCGAAAGAAGCCGCGCACCCCGGCGTGGCCCTCGCTCAGCACCTGCCCCGTGTACGCGCTGACGAACAGCGTCTTCTCGCGCCCGAACGCCACCTGCGCCGGCGCGTCCCCGTCCGCGAACCACTTGACCGTCGTCGGCTTGCCGGGATGCGCCGACGTGACGCGGGCCAGCAGCGCGTCCGGCGCCAGGCGCGCGGCACCGGGCGCGGGCGGACCCGCCTGCAGCCCGCGCACGTCCGCCCAGGCGGTGATCTGCCGCTGGTAGGTCAGCAGCACCCCGGTCACCGACATCAGCAGGATCACCACCGCCGCGCTCACGGCGGTCACCAGGTGGGCCCAGAACACCAGCTTGCGTAGCTGCTTCACGACCACGACCGCCGTTCGGAAAGGTGCACGCCCCATGACGAACGCCCGCACGGCGGACCGGCGGGCGGCAGGTGGAGCAGAGTAGATGAAAATCGTTCTCAACAAATACAGAAGCCGGGGACAGGCGTCAAGAGCCGCTGAGAACAACTCTCAACTTGCTCGCCGGAACGCCGGCCGTCCGAACGGACGTTCGCCCTTGCCCCTGTATCCTGTATACGGCATTATGCCGCGTCCTTCCCCGCGGCACCCGCACAGCGGCATCCGCCGAGCACGGCTTCGTGTCCCGGTGCGTGCTAAAAAACCTGAACGGCGGGGTGCCGCATTCGTTCGCAACGCTTTCCGGAGAAGCACATGAAGCGTGCGTTGTGCGCCCTGGCGCTGGCGGCCGGCACGGCCGCCTGCTCGCAGGGGCAGGCGCGGCCCGCGGCCACCCCGGCGCCCCAGCAGCAGAGCGCGTCACGGCCGGCGGACCCGTTCCCCTCCACCTACCGGCCGCTGCCGTCCCAGCCCACGCTGATCCGCGGGGGCACCGTGATGACGGCCACGGGGCAGATCATCCCCAACGGCCAGGTGCTGATGGTGGACGGCCGCATCTCCGCCGTGGGCGCCACGGTGCAGGCGCCGGCCAACGCGGTGGTGGTGGACGCCACGGGCAAGTGGGTCACGCCGGGCGTCATCGACACCCACTCGCACCTGGGCGCGTACGCCAGCCCCGGCGTGCAGGCGCACAGCGACGGCAACGAGGCCACCAGCCCCAACACCGCCGAGGTGTGGGTGGAGCACTCGGTGTGGCCCCAGGACCCCGGCTTCGTGCGGGCGCTGGAAGGCGGCGTGACCTCGCTGCAGATCCTGCCCGGCAGCGCCAACCTGTTCGGCGGGCGCAGCGTGACGCTCAAGAACGTCCCCGCGCGCACCGTGCAGCAGATGAAGTTCCCCGGCGCGCCGTACGGGCTCAAGATGGCGTGCGGCGAGAACCCCAAGCGCGTGTACGGCGAGCGCGGCGGCCCCAGCACCCGCATGGGCAACGTGGCCGGCTACCGCAGCGCCTGGATCCGCGCGGCCGACTACCGCCGCCGCATGGACGCGGCGGCCAGTGGGAGCGGCGGCAGTGGCGGCACCGCGCCCACGCGCGACCTGGAGCTGGAGACGCTGGCGGGGGTGCTGCGCGGCGAGATCCTGGTGCACAACCACTGCTACCGCGCCGACGAGATGGCGCAGATGATCGACATCGCGCGCGAGTTCGGCTACCGCATCCGCTCCTTTCACCACGGCGTGGAGGCGTACAAGATCCGCGACCTGATGGCCCGCGACAGCATCAGCGGCTCGCTGTGGGCGGACTGGTGGGGCTTCAAGATGGAGGCGCTGGACTTCACCCGCGCCAACATCGCCATGGTGCACCAGGCCGGCGCGCGGGCCATCGTGCACTCCGACGACCCCACCGGCATCCAGAAGCTGAACCAGGAAGCCGCCAAGGCCATGCAGGCCGGCCGCGAGGCGGGGATCGAGATCACCGAGAACGACGCGCTGCGCTGGATCACCGCCAACGCGGCGTGGGCGCTGGGCATCCACGAGCAGGTGGGCACGCTGGAGCCGGGAAAGCAGGCCGACGTGGTGATCTGGTCGCACAACCCGTTCAGCGTCTACGCCCGCGCCGACCGCGTGTACATCGACGGCGCGCTGATCTTCGACCGCTTCGACCCGTCGCGGCAGCCCCGCACCGACTTCGAGGTGGGACTCTTCCCGGGGGAGGCCTCGAATGACTAACCGGTTCCTTGCCGCGGCCGCGGCCGCGGCGCTGGCGGCCGCCCCCGCGGCGGCGCAGACCATCGCCATCACCGGCGGCACGGTGCACCCCATCTCGGGACCGCCCATCGCCAACGGCACCGTCATCATCACCAACGGCCGCATCGCCGCCGTGGGCGCGGGGATCGCCATCCCCGCGGGCGCGCGGCGCATCGACGCCACGGGCAAGGTGGTCACGCCGGGACTCATCGAGTCGTCCACCAACATGGCGCTGGTGGAGGTGGAGTCGGTGGGGACGACGAACGACTTCCGCATCCAGGACGAGGACCAGGTGGCGGCGGCCTTCAACGTGGCCGACGGCATCAACCCCCGCTCCATGGTGATCCCGGTCACCCGCATCGCCGGCGTGACCACGGTCATCAGCCGTCCGGCGGGCGGTCTGATCTCCGGCCAGGGCCTGGCGTTCGACCTGCTGGGCGACAACATCGGCGAGATGAGCATCCGCTCCCCCATCGCCATGTTCGGCTCGGTGAGCGAGAACGAGCACGGCGCGGGCGGCGGCACGCGCGGCGGCCTGTTCATGCGGCTGCGCGAGGTGCTGGAGGACGCGCGGGTGTGGAACCGCAACCCGCAGGCGTTCGAGCGGGGCGAGACGCGCGAGTTCTCCGTCAGCCGCCTGGACCTGGCGGCGCTGCAGCCGGTGCTGCGCGGCGACATGCCGCTGGTGGTGGAGGCGCACCGGGCCAGCGACATCCAGACCGTGCTGCGCCTGGCCGACGAGTACGGCCTCAAGGTGATCATCGCCGGCGGCACCGAGGGGTGGATGGTGGCCGACGACCTGGCGCGGGCGCGGGTGCCCGTGCTGGTGAAGGTGCTGCGCAACCTGCCCGAGAGCTTCGAGTCGCTGGGCGCGCGCTACGACAACGCGGCGCTGCTGCGGCGCGCCGGCGTGCAGCTGGCCATCACCACCGGCGAGACGTACAAGGCGTTCAACATCCGCCAGGAGGCCGGCAACGCCGTGGCCTACGGGCTTCCGTACGAAGAGGCGCTGCGGGCGGTGACGCTGTACCCGGCGCAGATCTACGGGATGGCGGACCGCTACGGCACGCTGGAGCCGGGCAAGGTGGGGAACGTGGTGGTGTGGAGCGGCGACCCGCTGGAGCTGCTCACCAGCGTGGAGCACGTGATCATCCGCGGCGTGGAGGTGCCCATGGTGAGCCGCGAGACCATGCTTCGCGACCGCTACATGAACCTGGACGAGAACGCGCGGTCGTATCCCAGGCCCTGAGGGGGCGAGGGAGTGCGTTAGTGCGGAAGTTCGAACGTACGAGAGTACGGGGACCGCCCCGCGGATCTGGTGATCCGCGGGCGGTTTTCGTGTGGACAGGGCGGTGTTCCCGTCAGCTGCCGCCGCGGTGGAGAATGATGCGCGACGTGGTGCCGGTCTGCACCGGGCGCACGTTGCGCGGAAAGGCCGACGCCAGCGCCTCGATCTGCGCGGTGGAGAGGACGATGGGCTCCTGCCGGATGATGAAGTGCACCCTGGGCGTGCACTCCGGCGTGGTGAGCGATCCGGCGTAGCTGTACACCGCCTCTCGGGGCAGGTGCTGCAGCCCCAGCAGCGCCGTCAGGTTGACGGAGCTCAGGGGGTGGGAATCATCTTTGTTCCCCGGCAGGTTGGCGATCAGCGCCTCCCATGCCGGGTTGTGATCGCCCGCCCGTACGAACGTGGTGAGCACAGCCGCGTCCCCGCCCCGCTCCGTGTGCACCGTGTGGATCTCCGCGGCGGCGCGGCCGCCCTGCACCGTGTGCTCGGCGGGCACGTGGAAGTGCATCTCCTTGAACGTGAAGGTGGAGTCCGCCACGTGCAGCGCGGCCGTGGTGTTGGGGAGCAGCAGGCCGACGGTGTGCCCGTTGTTCGCCAGGTGGCCCGGATACGTCACGGGGTAGGTGACCGATACCCGCAAGGGCGCCGCGAACGGCAGTGCGGGCAGATTCACCGGCGACTGTCGCGGACCGGTGCACTGCGGGTAGCCCAGGCTGCTCCAGAACGCCGGCGCCGTGGGTCCCGCGTAGCTCCACCCGCCGGCGGCGGCGGGTTCCACCGTGGTCTCCGGCGCGGCGGCAGGCAGGGAGCAGGCGGCCGCGAGCAGGGCGGTCGCCGCCAGGGCGTATGGCGTGCGCATGGGGGGGGGCCTGGATGATCGGGGGGATGAACAAAGCTGGGTGCCCCATGTTGCACCCTGCGCATCCTCCACGGCAAGCAAACACATCGCGCAGCCCCACCTGTGATTTGCCCTGCCCTACCGTGTCATCCTGAGAGAGGCGCCACCCTCGCGTCCACGGCATCGCTCAGGAGCCCGTGCGCCGACCGAAGGATCTTTATCCGAAGCGCGTCGGCAGCATGCCCTGCATCCTATCTGGCCTGCCCTATCCGTGTCATCCTGAGCGAGGCGCCGCCCCCGCACCGTCGGAAACGCCCAGCCGCCCGTGCGCCGACCGAAGGATCTTTATCCGAAGCGCGTCCGCAGCATGCCTTACACCCTGCCGACCATCATCGGGGGAGCAGCCAAAACACGCCGCGGCAAGAGCGAAATCCGGGCGAATCCGCGCCTATATGGCCAAGTCGCGGACCCACTTTCCGCCAGCACTTCCGGGCGGTTACGGATGCTGTTATGCTCCGTTCACTGTGATCACGTCTGGAGAGCGACATGGGTGAGCAGGGATGGGACGACGAGATGCACGGGAGGACTGGCTCGCGGTGCTCCGGCCAGCCTACGCCGCCGCCCGGGAGCGGCACGCGAAGATCCGTGCGGATGCGTACGCGATTGCGAGAGATGACGCACAGGAAAGGGAGTTATTCGGCGCGGATCTCTGGTTCGGAGACATCGATGCGCATGCGCTTGCCGTGTGGAAGGATTCCTGGCGCGGGGCCCATCCTTCAGGCGCCGGTAGCTGGAACTGGCCCGCGCTCGTGGAGAGCCTCCCCCGGCGTGCCGCGGTGTTGCCGATCGCGATCTGGTACGGCGACGACCTCTGTGGAATGGCGTTGGGGCATGCGTCACGCCCCCGATTCAACAGGTCTCGACACACGGTGACGCTCACGCATCTGGAGAGGAGACCTGAGCCCCCGGCCGTTGCCCTGCGAGGCCATATCGCGGATCTTGCCTTTGGCGCCGCACAGCGATACGGCGAAGGGATTGGTGCTAGACGACTGCGATTGTTGAACCCGGACCGTAATCTTCTGTCCTACTACCAGGGGCTCGGGTTCGAGGTCGTGTGGAAGGGCGGAGTTCCAGCATTCTGCGATAGGGAGTTTTTCCGATGAAGACACCGGCCACGACAGCTGTGACTCCAGTACATGCCACGCCACCCCGGCGGGGATTCTTCACGCGCGTGCTTCACTGGATACTGGACATAGACGACATCACGCCGGAAGAGGCACGAAACCGCATGCGGAGCAGCCCCGGCTTTTTCGCTTCACTCACCGCCGAGCAGCTGGAAATGATGCGGAACTACGACGGCCCCGAGAACCTGGGGCCTCCGATCACGGAGCGGCAGCTACGCCGCATCGTCAAACGGCTGTCGAAGCCGTGATTTCGCCCCCGCGGACCTCCGAGGTCCGCGGGGCGTCTTCGTTCCGTGCCGCGCATTCCACCAGGGTCACGCTGTAGCGCGGTCGTGCGCGCCGCACCGTGCTCGCACCCGTGCGCACCGGCGGACTGCGTCGCCGATGCCTTGCCGGACCGCCCGGGCGATGCCCGGGAACACAACGCGTCGGCACGATCCTGCCGCCCATCGGAAAGATTCTTCGGTCGGCGCCATGCTCCACAGGTGAAGGAAAGTCCTGCGCGGCGCCTCCCTCAGAATGACAGTTGGGCCAGGGGCGGCATGTGCGAGACGCGGGCCCTGCCGCGCCTCCTCCCGCAACTTACGCACTTACGCACTCACGCACTTTCGCACTCACGCACTCACGCACTCCCCCCACGCACGCGTACGCCCGCACCCGCGCCCGCCCACGCGCGCACTGGCGGAAAGCGGCGCCGGAGCGTACTTTGTCGGTCCATTCGAGGCCCCCTTTCCGGGGCACAGCACCGCCCTGTCGGGGTAGTACATCCGCGGCGCATAAACGCGCTTCAGGCAACGACTTCCCGCACCGTCCCACGACGCATAGATGTCCGACGACTTCACGCCCGAGCCGCCCGAGATGGACGGCGGCGACGATCCGATCCCGGCGCCCGCGACGGGGTCGCGCATTCTTCCGCGCCTGATCGAGGACGAGATGCGCGAGTCGTTCATCGACTACTCGATGAGCGTCATCGTGCAGCGCGCCCTGCCAGACGTGCGCGACGGCCTGAAGCCGGTGCACCGGCGCATCCTGTACGCCATGCAGGAGGCGGGGCTCGTCCCCACCCGGCCGTACAAGAAGTGCGCGACGGTGGTGGGCGACGTGCTGGGCAAGTACCACCCGCACGGCGACCAGTCCGTGTACGACGCCCTCGTGCGCATGGTGCAGGACTTTTCCCTGCGCTACCCGCTGATCGACGGCCAGGGCAACTTCGGCTCGCTGGACGGCGACAGCGCGGCGGCGTACCGGTACACGGAAAGCCGCCTCGCGCCGCTGGCCACCGAGATGCTGGCCGACATCGACAAGGAGACGGTGGACTTCGCCCCCAACTACGACGACCGGCTCATGGAGCCGCGCGTGCTG
>Ga0190267_10000125_pt1 | contig 15772 bp, 28 predicted proteins | sample Popmic239T_FD_140332 | JGI IMG/M metagenome (GOLD analysis project Ga0190267, IMG submission 140332) | Populus adjacent soil microbial communities from riparian zone of Oak Creek, Arizona, USA - 239 T | ecosystem: Environmental > Terrestrial > Soil > Riparian zone | place: USA: Arizona... | reverse complement strand
GACGTGCAGCTCGTAGAAAACGGCGTCCTTGTACCACAGCGTGTCGGCGCTCAACGCGGGGCTCCCTGTGTCTGGCTCTCGGTATCTGCTTGGTCCGCGCCCTGGGGCGGAACGTCTTCGCGGGCGCTGGCTTGCGTGGCAGGACCGGCCCGGCGGTTGCGGGCGCGGCTGCAGGAAGTGCGCCGGGGGTGGGGGCAGGGGGGAGCAGGTAATCCTTGTTCCGCGCGATTCTTGGATTAAGCTTGCGACGGGACTCGTTACCGTTCAGACACATGGTGACCATGGCCGAGATTTTTATCTGCTACAGGCGAGATGATAGCGGTGGGTACGCTGGCTGGCTGCACGATGCGCTGCTGGACCACTTTGGAGCGCGTGCTGTCTTTGTCGACGTGGAAAACCTATATCCAGGGGATGACTTCGAAGACGTGATCCAGAAGACGCTCAGCCAAGCTCTTGTCGTGCTGGTGGTGATAGGGCCTCACTGGCTGGATGAGCGGCTCAGGAACGCCGGCGATTACGTCCGTCGGGAAATCATGGCCGCGATTGCCGGTGAGAAGCGCCTGATTCCGGTCCTGGTGGGAGATGCACGGATGCCGACACGCGAGGAGCTTCCTGTGGAACTGGCCGCGCTGGCAGGCAAAAACGCAGTGACTCTGCGTCACGCGACATGGAAAGCGGACGTTTCAAGGCTGGGTGTTTCGCTAGAGCAAATCATTGCACATCAGAAATCTGTTCCTGGACCTGCTGCGGTTCCTGACGTCCTCTCACCCCCGGCCCCTTTGCTCGACGATGATGATGACGATCAAAACCTAGAAAGTTTTCAAGAATGGCTGCAATCCCTTAAGCGGTAATAGCCTCGAGTTCGCCTAGTCTGCCGAGATTACTTGCGTTCGCGAATGAGCAGCGCGACCGGTGCTTGGTCCATGCCCTCGGGCGGAACTCTGCGCGGGCGCTGGCGTGCGTGGCAGGACCGGCCCGGCGGTTGCGGGCGCGGTTACAGGAAGTGCGCCGGGGGTGGGGGCAGGGGAGTGGCGAAGCTACACCGCCGGTAGCCTGAACTGCGGTACGCGCAGAGGGCGTGCGGTGTGCATGCGGGCCGTTCGGCGTCGGGGGGGGGGACGTCGGCTACGGCGATTTCCACCTGCGGATGGCGGGGAGGGGCGCGGGTGCTGCTGGATGAGCACCGGGACTGGCATGCGACTGGTCCTGGGAGCGTTGTTGGCGGAGGAGGTCGCGGGGGTGCCGGCGGGCCGCGAGGAGTGCGCGGGGGCAGGGGGTGAGCGCAGGAGATTCAAGGCGTGCCGCTCGGGACACAACGTCAGTGGGTAAAAGGCACTATTCACGACGAAGACCATTGTGCCGGGATGATGCGGGAGCAACATTGATTCTGCTACAATGAGCTGTATCACTTTTGAGAGGAGAAGTTATGCAAAACACAACGATTGAGTGGACATGCACCTCCGCCGCCCAGTGGGAGTGGCTGAGCATCGGCCCCAAGAACCCGGGAGTTCCGGTGGGTGGCGATAATCTTCAGATGACGGGGACGATTTCGCTTCCCCCCAACCAGAACTACTGGTACCCGTGCGTCTCGCTGCTTCTGCCAGGGGATTGGCCAGGGATTGCCATGGGGACCGTGGGGAACGCCGGCCTTCAGTGCTCTCTGGACGCGAGCGGCAATCCTCAGGTCAACGTGATGACGGTGGCGCAGGGTAACTGGACTTCGTACGGACAGCCCGGCCGGCAGAGCCAGACCGACCAAACCGGCGCAAGCGGTGGGATCTCGCTGTTCGCCAAGATCGTCGGTTAGCGGCGTTCCAGCGCTGCTACGGGATGCTCCCGCGGTCCCCTTCTGCACCTCGAGGCCTGAACGCCTCGAGGTGCAGGTCGTTGTGCGGCGGCCTCGCCGGCCCGTAGCGGTCGTGCTCAACAGCCGGCACCCTGGGCCTGGCTCGCGGTGTCTGCTTGGTCCACGCCCTAGGGCAGAGCGCTGTGCGGCGCTTTCTGCGTGGCAGGACCCGGCCCGGCGGGTTGCGGGCGCGGTTTCAGAAACTGCGCCGGGGGTGGGGGCAGGTGCGGATGAAGCCTGCTACGACGTGAGACTTACGCGAACGTGACCTACGACATCGAGATCACCGACTTCGCGCCCGACGCCCGCACCTCGCGCACGGTCGTGGGCACCGCCGAGGAGGCGTGGATCGCGTCGCGCACTGCGCAGGCGCTCGACCCGTGCGTGCTGCTGGTCGGGCGCCGCGCCGACAACGTCAGCCAGGGCGACTTCCACGTCTGGCTGACTGGCGATCGTGCCAGCGTGCGGTTGGACGAGCACCGGGAGTGGTATGCGATGGATGCTTCGTGGGTTGCGTCCACAACGGCGGGCGAGACCTGGTTCAGGGACTCCGACGGGACGCCATTCCCGGCGCAGGACGCCGAGACCGTGTCGCGGTCACAGGCGTTTGAGGCGCTTGGTCACTGGCTGCGGACCGGAGAGATGCTGCCGAGCTTGACTTGGGCTTGAACGGCGGTGGCTGGGGCGGAGCTCTACGCGGGCGCTGGCGTGCGTGGCAGGACCGGCCCGGCGGTTGCGGGCGCGGTTGCAGGAAGTGCGCCGGGGGTGGGGGCAGGGGGATGAAGCCGATACGAGGCGAGAGCTACGGATCGTGATCTCCGATATCGAGATTGCCTACTTCGCGCCGACACCCGCACACGTCGTGGACTGCCGTGGACCGCCGCCGAGGAAGCTCGGGCGGCGGCGCGTGCGGTGGAGGTGGGGGACTCATGTGTGCTGCTCGTCGGCACCACGAGGAGAACGCGAGCTTCGCATCGGCTGTGGGCACCTGACGCATCGATCGGCGCGATTTCGTGTCAAAGACCCCGATAAGTGTTTCCTAGGCCACCTTTGCAATCAAGCCCTCCCGCTCGAGTACTCTGCGAATTTCGTCGAAAGTGTCTTCTATCCTATTTACTCCGAAGGGTATATAGAGCAGACCCTCTATATTCGAAAAACGCTCACAACCTTCTTCCAGCAGAAGAATTGTTCGGGAAAAGCCGAGTCTACCTTGCATCAGACCTGCCTCATGGATGACGTTTCTCCTCGCGTGCTTGTTGCCAGCTTTATCTTCGTCCTCGGCAGTCATAACAACGAAGGCAAGTGCAGCTGATGTCAGCATCTCCTGGATTCGATGTAAGGTAGTATAACCTGCGACCGGCGTCTGATTGAACTCCTCAACTCGCAGGTTAAGATCCTCAAGACGCGACTTCAAAGCATGCCAGACCGCAGAGTGGCCATGTGCGATAAAGACATGCTGCGGCGCCGCACGTACAGCGCGAACGATCGCCATAATTCTTTCGGCCAGTTTTACAGGATCATTCGATTCAAACTTGTTATAGATGCGTAGAAATTCTGATGCATCCGGAGAACTGGAGCCATTCTCAATGTGGAAGAACTCGTTCGGGCGTGTAATTGCCTGCTTGGCGAGGGTGAGACCTTGACCTGGATCTTCCTTCTCATTCCTTGCTCCAAGGCGAAATGGTACGGGAATGACCGGTTTGCCACGGTTCTGGAATTGCCGAACCACTCGACCCGTACCCGCTCCCCCACCGAGAACGATTACAATATCAGCGATCTGTGCTCTTTCTTCATAGATCTGTTGTGAGACATCCGGGTTCATCTCATGAAAATACGTCCTGATTAAACCTTTGCTGAGCAGTTGATGCCAGAGATCACGCTTATCCTGCTCAGCGGCCGTGTCGATCCATTCGTGGTGATTGACCGGTGCAACTACTGTCACACGTGGTTGATTGTCCGTAGCATCAACTCGTTTGGATCCGAAATGCTCATGCACGGCCTTCAAAGCAGTCCAATCGAAAACTACACTGAGGCCCTTAGGAGTGCGATCCTCCCGAAGTTCTCCTAACAACAGGTTCGCTCCTGCATCGAGAAGGTAATGCACGAGCGCCGAGACAAAGCCGTGCGCGTACTCTAAATCCACTGCTACTTGTGGATCTTGGTTCGCACTTCCGGCGATGTAGACGAGTTTGCCGCGTAGATCCATAGCCGCTCCTTCAGATCAAGTGCCCCCCGCACGGCCGCCGTGCGTGGCAGGATTGGCCCGGCGGCCCCCGCCCGGCTGCAGGAAGTGCGCCGGTGGTGGGGGAGGGATTGGACTTATAGGGGAAATCGTTCAAAGCCGTCCATCCATAGCGTAGGTAGGTAAGATCCGCGTTTGACTATGGCTCACCTGCGCACGATCAGGCCTTCAATGGGAAACTTCGGTAGTGTAAGCAGCTATCACGGGCCCGGAAGTGCTCGGTCGCGCCGTGAGAGGATCGAGAATTCCGTAAAGATCGTCGGCGCTGTGTGCGCGGTCTTAACGCTCGTTCTGGGTGCCTACAAGGTTTCTTTCGGTCCAGACAGCATCGATGCCAAACTCCGTCAGACGTCGATTCAGAGCAAAATGCTGTTGTGTGCGGAAGCCGTAGACGTAGTTGGGAAGCTCGCGACATCGATCGCTGATTCCGCTGTCGCGGGAGAAGTAAAGACAAACTTCCGCCAGTTCTACAACGGCAGAATCAGTTTGTTGGGCCAGCCCGCGATCGATGCTCTCTTCAGCCAGGTGCATCAGCGATACCAAGACGAGGAGCACAACGAAGGAGCTTTTGGGGCAGACAGATCGAAAGAGGAACACACGGTAGCTTATAAAGCCTTAGAGGCAGATCTGAGGCGCTACGCGAGCAGCGTCGCGGCACAGTGTGACAAGATCGAGGACTAATGCCGTCGAATCGAAGCGCGTGAGTTCCCACAGCACCTCGCCAGCATATCCTCTGCGGCTTCGGTCGCCGCCCGCAGCTCGTCGGCGACACACCGCGTCGGCCACGAGCACGCCCATCAGGTCCTCGTTCGGCGCCCCACTTCGCTGGGTACCGCCCTCCGTTCTCAAGTGCTCCAATGCCGCTCAGAACCATCGCAGCTCTCCGCCGCAGTTCGCAGTGCGCTACGTAGATCCTCGCCAAACTCCAGCACCGCTTCAGCCACAAGCACATCCATTGCCAACTCCTCGTCCGGCGTCACGCGCGCTAGCTTGATGCTGGAGTTTGCGATGGCCTCGAACGCGCCGAAGCGGTCCGACAGCATTTCGAGCAGCCGCGTGGGCGAGATCTGCTGATCCTGAGCTGGGCTGAGTAGCATCGCGTTCTCCCTGCTTCCGTTTGCGACTTCCGTACGGCACGCCTACTATCACGTTGTGGCGTTCCGCGGCTCGACGAGTATCCTAATATGAATACTCTTTGCTGTCAACGATTCAGAATACAGGCTAGGTGACGCTTGGCTCAGCCGGAGAAGATTGCAGAGGTTGTGCGCGAGGTGATCGAGGAGAGCGGATTGCCGCGCACGCTCATCGCTGAGGATGCGAACCTGAGCCGCGCGACGTTGATTACATGGCTGGCTGGCACGCGCACACCTCAGCCGGAGACTGTCGCGCAATTGGCGGATGGGCTGGAAAGGCGGGCCAATCAGCTGCAATCCCTTGTTACGCGCCTACGCGACTTGCTGCAGAACGCTGACTAGCAGTTGAGGCTTAGGAGCGCGCAACCTCGGCGTGTTGGATATGCTCCTTGCCTGAAGGCGATCCCGCTGGTACTCTCGCCCTTACCCGCTGTTCATCGGCGAACTCCATCTCCACCCCAGAATCATCATGCCATATTGGCGAATGCAGTTGCACCCGTCCGAATCCGCCATAGCAGTACGGCACTCTATCCAGAGTGTCGCTGCCGGCTTCATTGGCTTGGATTTCTCGAGCGATCCGGGTGACCTGACAAAGGTAGACCCAAGCACCATCGCACAGGCACAGCGCGATTACGCTGACTTAGCTCATCGCATGCAAGTTGGTGATAAGGTCCTCATTATTGCTCACCACTTCCCGTTTGCTCTTGTAACAATTACGGGTGAGTACAACTACATCAGATCTCCTGTGCCGGAAATCGGGGTGTGGTTTAGGCACTTCCGTCGAATTGATCCAGACGAGACCAGGTATTACGCAGATTACGTGACCAATGCACACAAATGGAAGCGCCTAATAATGACAGACACTCTCTCCATCCTCACAGATCCGAACTCTGAGTCGTACAAGCTCATCGATAACTGGCAATAATGTGACGCAGTCGGTTTTGCCCACTACGATAAGTCACTACTCACCCTCTGGAGTGCGCAATGATAGGCACCGTTGCAGCGGTCAACCTAAGACGTGGGACGGTAGCTGTACTCACCGATGAGGGGTATTCCATCATCGAGATGCTCGGTGACGATCCGCCTGATGTTGGCGACGAGATCCGCTGGACCGGAACCACACCGCTTGGTGGAGAGACGGTATTCAACCTCACACAACAAACATCGTATGAAGTTTACTTCCAGAATCATCACGTGCATCCAAGTCAACTCCGCAGCCAGTTGTTGCTTGCATGAGCCGAGCGGATAATCGTACCAGCTATGAGTAAGGACGAGTTGCTGGAGATAGCAGAAGCTTGTGTGATTCTTTGCCTTCGCGAGTTGGTCCAGCTAGGCCACATAGTTCCAGCCGAAGTAAACGGTAGGTGGCACATACGCATTAGCGCCGATAAGCTTGCCAAGCGCGGACTGGCAGGCGCAGTTACGCCTGATGACCACCACCTTGTGGTGCTGTATCTCACACCCGAGCTCACAGTGGAAGGTCTGATGCACGTGATCGCTCATGAAGTGATCCACCTGGCTCAGATCTGCCGAGGTGACCTCATCCCGATGTACGGCTACCAGGTCTGGCGCGGTGAACCGTATCCATCACTGACCGCCGATGACCCTGATTACTTTAGCCATCAGCCATGGGAAGTGGAGGCCAAAGCGTTGCAGCCGATCCTCCTACGGGTTCTACAAGCAAAATTTTCAACATAAATGCCCCGCCAGCGAGGATCCGCGCGGAACGACGGCTGCATCGCACTGCTTGAGGCGTGATCTCCATGGGTTCCCATGATCCGGCTGTCGGGTTCGCATGATTCGCAGTTTCATTTACGACACCCTGATTCTCCGCCTCACCTCCGGGTGGTACGCGGAAGTGCTGCGGCGCGTCCCCGAGGGCGCCACGTTGCTGGACGTGGGCATCGGCACGGCCGGCGCTCTGCTGGCGAATGACGATCTGGTGAAGCGGAAGCGCCTGCGCGTCGTCGGCGTCGACATCGATGCGGACTACGTTGCGCGCGCACGGCGAAGGCTTCGGGATTCCTCGCTGGCCAGCCTTGCCGAGGTACGTCTCGAATCCGTCTACGATCACCAGGGCGGGCCGTATGACGCGGTGTATTTCTCGGGAAGCTTCATGCTCCTGCCCGAGCCCGAGCAGGCGTTGCGGCATTGTTGCGCGCTGTTGAACCCGGGGGGACGGATGTTCTTCACACAGACCATCCAGAAACAGCCGGCCCGCTGGATGGAAATCCTCAAGCCCATGCTGAAACGGGTCACGAGCATCGATTTTGGCCGAGTGACCTACGAGGACGATTTCAGGGCGCAGCTCCACGCCGCCGGCCTGGAGCTTGAGGAATTCACCGCCTTGGCCCACCACGGAAGCCGGGCCGCGTACATTGCCGTGGCAAGGCCGATTCACGCACCGTAACACCGGAGACAGCCACGGCCGGGCAGCCACACTGCAGCACGTCGCCTGTGGGCGCGCGCACACGACTGCCGCCCTGTGCCTCCGCCGCCGAACCTCGTCGGTCTCAAACCTTCGGGAACCCTCCTGATGCTGCTCTGGATGGTCGGCGGCGTTGGTCTCGCCGCGGTGGGTGCGCTGGCGACGGTGGTCGCCAGGTTCAACCTCAAGCGCGTGGCGGTGATGCGCGCGTAACGCAGATTCCGGACGATCCGCTCGAGGCGATTTACCGTATGGTCGAAGCTGCCGGCGCGGAGCCGTCCGGGACCTATGTGCTCGGCCGCACCAACCTTGCGGCGCCGGACACGGCCGACGCCATCGCGCTCGCAGCCGCGTGGGCTCCCCATGGCCTGTTTTCTCCGGCTGCGCAGGGTTGCGAAGGGCGTGTGCTTTGTTCATCTTGCACCCATTCTGCCGGGGTGCGCTTTCCCGAATGTGCATGGGAGTGGCGCATCCTTCGTCAAGCAAAACGCTTTCACACGAATCATGGGGAAACAGCCGACACCTGCGGGCGATGAAAGCGAACCTCATCCGCGAACGCACCGGGGGCGGGTACGGGGGCGTAAAGATGTCGGAGGTCCTGCTGGACGTCGCTGCCGGAGGACCGCGACGCCTTTGCGGCCGCGCTCAAGGTTGCCGGCCTGCTCTGGAATGAAGCGGTCTCTCCCGGTCCGGGCGGCAGCGAGGCGCTTTATGCCACGCTGAGTGATGCGATTGACGCTCCACGGGACCCGGGTATGGAGAAGCTCTTTGACGCGGTGATCGCGCGGAGAAGGTTGCTGTATCCGGACCTGGACCGGCTCATCACGAGTGTTCACGTGAGCGTCGGCGGCGATGGCGATGCCCCAGGCGCCTGTGCGCGTGGCGGCGATCCTTCTCGGCGCGCAGGAGTCGTTGCTGCCGCTGCGCCACGCTGACCGCGTGTTGAACCGGCGAACCATTGCCGGGCTGGTCCGCAAGCACGCCCACCGCCTGCCGCTGGCCCGTGCCCTGGGATTGTCCGCGCAGGGCAGGCTGGCGGGGAGCCCGCCCTCGAACGCCACCCGCAGGCCTTGAATGCAGGGGACCCAGGCGGCGTCGCAGTGGGCACGCTCCTGTGCGTGGCGCGCAGATCGCCGAGGCAGTAGACGTGGAGCGCGTGCGGGCCCGCGGTGTACCGCGTCTGCTGACGCGAGGCGCGCCTGCCTGGGCGTCTCGACGCCATCTGCTTGGGAGGTCCCGTGAGCATACGCCGGATCGAACTGCCGCGTCATGAGCATCCGTTCATCGGCACCTGGCACATCTACGCCATGGAGATGTGGGCCGCGAGCTACTTCAACATGGAGGTGCAGGCGTTCATCGAGATCCGGCCGGAGAACCTGGGCTCGTTCCAGTTCGGCCTCGTCAGCGGCGGGCTGGACGGACACCTCGAGCGCAACGGGCCGAAGCAGCGGTTCGTCTTTACGTGGGAAGGCAGCGACGAGATGGATCCGGCAAGCGGCAGTGGCTGGCTGCAGCTGAAGGGTGAGAATGAGCTGCTCGGCTCCATTAAGCTCCATCATGGCGACCGCTCGAAGTTCAAGGCGCGCAGAGCTGGGGCTGGTTTTACGGCGGGGCAGGGACAATGAACACGTTGACGCGGGCGAGAGGGTCGGATTAAGATGAACATGAAATTTCATGAACGCGAGGCCGCATGATCAACGTGAAAGACATTCACTCGCTGTCGGACTTTCAACGCAACGCGCGGGAGTATGTGGAGCGTCTGCGTGAAACGGGACGTCCTGAAGTCCTGACGGTGCACGGGCAGGCAGAGCTCGTGGTCCAGCACGCCGACGCGTACCAGAAGCTGCTGGACCTGGCGGCGCACGCGTCCGCGATCGTCGGGATTCAGCGGGGGCTCCAGGGGATGTACCTGGGCACCGGCGAAGACGCAGAGGATGCCTTCGCGTCGCTGGAGCGTGAGCTGGGGATCGCGGAGCCGGCGTAGTGTTCCGGGTGCGGATGGAGGCCGAGGCGAAGGACAATCTCCGGCAGCACTATCAGAACCTGCGGTCGCGCAATCCTGGTTCGTCTTATCCCGACCGCTGGTATTTCGGAATTCGCGAGGCCATCCGCGGTCTTGCTACGTCCGCCCAGGAATGCGGGCTGGCGTACGAGGACCGCTTTTTCGCCGAAACCATCCGCCATCGCCTCTTCGACTCCTGCAAGATCCTTTTCGTGATTCGTGAGGATCGTGTGCACGTGCTGCACATCCGCCGCCAGGCGCAGGATCCGGAGGACCTGATCGAGTGATCGGGGCACAGCGCTGGCCGCGTCGCTGGGGCGTGGGATCCTCTCCTCGTCGACGAAAACACGACTTCGATGAGCTGCATCTTCTGTGAGATCGTCGCGAGGCGGGCACCGGCCAGCTTTGTCCACCAGGATGAGCTCGCCGTGGCGTTCATGACGCTGCAGCCGACCGCGCCGGGAGAGTGCCTGGTGATCCCCCGGGCGCACGTGGATCACTTCACGGACCTCCCCGATGCGACGGCGCAGCACATCATGGGAGTCGCGCAGCGGATCGGCCGCCGCGTTCGCGAGGTGTTCCGCCCGGAGCGCGTCGGCTTTCTGGTGCACGGCTACGGGGTGGCGCATGCGCACATGATCATCGTGCCGCAGCAGGGGCCGCACCACCTTACCTCCGACCGCTTCGCGCGCATCGTGGACGGCCGGGTCGTGTTCGACCTGTCGCGCACTCCCGTCGCGGATCGCTCCGTCCTGGATGCGCATGCGCGGCTGCTCGCCGCGGACGCGGGACCTCCGTCGAGGGCCGGCGGAGATGGGGAGGTGATCACGGCGGATCGGCAGCCGCTCCCGTAGTTCTGCGACGGCGAACGCCGCGGGTTCCGGTGCGGGCCACCCGGTCGATCTCTCGCGGCCACGGAGACTTGCTGTGGTACACGATTCCGAACACGCGGTGAGCTCCGGACACCCCGCGGCCGACGTTGCCAACTTCGGTCCTGTCCGCCCGCCCTTCGTCTACCTGGGCTCGATCGTTCTCGGCCTGCTGGTGCACTCGTTCTGGCCGGTGCGGGTGCTCCCCGCTTCCGTCAGCGTGCCGGTCGGCGTCGTGGTTGTGCTCGCGGCCGGCGCGCTGTTCATTTCCGCGGTGCGCACGTTCCGCAAGGCGGGCACTCCCGTCCCGGGCAACGTCCCCACGACCACCATCGTCCGCACGGGGCCATACCGCTTCAGCCGGAATCCCATCTATCTCGCGTTCACGCTCTTTCAGGCCGGACTCGCCGCATGGGTCAACAGCCTCGGCGTGCTGCTCACGCTTCTGCCGGCGCTGGCCCTCATGGCGCTGGTGGTCATCCCGCGAGAAGAGCGCTACCTTGAGGCCCGGTTCCCCTCGGAGTACCTGCCGTACAAGCGCGTGGTCCGTCGCTGGCTGTGATGAGGACCCCGTGAAATTCGACTGCAGGGGATGCGGGGCCGTGCATGATTCCGGCCGACGACAGCCTTGCGCGGCGGCCGGTATCCCCGACCGCCTGCATCCGTAAAAGCCGACAGCCGGGCGGACGACTGGGTGCCACCTCGAGAATCCCGGTGAACCAGTACAGCGCTCATCTCGACCCGTTCGCGGCAGGCTTCGCGCGGCGCCGATCGCGCAGCCACCCCACCCCTGGCGCCCGCTTCCGACGTACGCCGTCGGCGGGCTGGAGTACGGGGGGTTCCGCCCGCATCGCCGCCGGCGAACCATCACCGATCCCTCACCACACGTCCATGACCCTGGAGAGACAGCTGGAGAACCCACGTCCCGCGCGGCTGACGTACCTGCTGGCACCCGTGCCGGCGCTGGCGGTGGGCGTGCTCATCATGCGGATGTCCGACGTGCCGGTGTCGCAGTGGGGGCAGAACGTCGCCGCGTGGGCGGTGGGCACGCTCCTGTGCCTGGGCCTCTGGCGAACGCGTAGCTCGCCCGGGCGAGGGAGATGGTTCGATGTCGCGGCCGGGCTCACGCTGGCGGCGCTCGCCGCGACGCTGCTGGCCCCGGGTGTGGACGGGGTCCATCGCTGGCTGCCGCTGGGGCCGGTGCGCCTGCACGCCGCCGCGGTCCTCCTTCCCCTGCTGCTCGTCGCGATGCAGGGCCTGGCGCAGGCGCGGGGATGGTGGATGTCCACCGCGGTCGCCGTGGGCGTGGCGGTCGTCCTGGTGCTGCAGCCGGATGGCGCGCAGGCCACGGCCTTCGCGGCGGGGTGCCTGGTTCTGCTGCTTCCCCTGGCGGGGCGAGATCCGCGGCGGCTGACCGCCCTTCTGTCGCTGCCCGTGCTGGCCGGCCTGGCCTGGCTGCGCAGGGACCCGCTTGCGCCCGTGCCCCACGTGGAGGGCATCGTGGGCCTGGCGGCGGGGCTGGGGGCGGGCTGGGTCGTGGCGGCGGTGGTCGCGCTGCTGGTGCTGCCGCTCCCGTTCTTTCTCGCCGCCCGGGGAGCCGGAAGGCACGTGGGCCTGGCAGTGGGCACGTACGTGGCGATCACGCTTCTGGCCGCGTTCCTCACGGGGAACTTTCCGGTTCCGGTGATGGGCTACGGTGTCTCGCCGATCCTCGGATACCTGGCCGGCCTCGGCGTCCTCATGCGCGCTGCAGCGCCGGACGGGTTGCGGCGCTGACGTCCTCATTCCGACCGGGATCACCGCCATGTTCCAGGTGCAGGGCCTCGATCATGTAGCGCTCCTGGTGCGCGACGTAGAAGCCTCCGCGCGCTGGTACGGGGAGGTGCTCGGACTGGAACGGCTCTACCACGACGTGTGGGGGTCGTTTCCGGCGGTCGTGGGCAAGGGTGGCACTGCCCTGGCCCTGTTCCCGGTGGCGAGTGCCGCGCCGCATCCGCCGCCGGGCCGCGACACCCTCTGCGTTCGGCACGTGGCGTTCCGCGTGGACCACGCCAACTTCGTGGCGGCGCAGCGTGACCTGGAGCGCCGCGGGATCTCCTTCAGCTTCCAGGATCACCAGGCCGCACACTCCATCTACTTCCAGGATCCTGACGGCCACCAGCTCGAGATCACCACCTACGAGCTGCCGTCTCCCGGCCGGTAGTGCCGCGGATCGGCGCCACCTGGCCGCATTCGCCGATGGCGCCGGATACGTCCTTCCCGTGAAACGCCGCTGCCCGCTACACGCCGGCCACGGAGGAACTCGGCAGGGCGGCGGGCGCGGACACCCGCCCGCGCCACCGGTCTCCCGGCGCGCGGACGTAGTGCGCCCACACATACCCCCACGGCACCACCAGCGGCACGAGCACCACGCCGAACAGGCATTCCCGCAGCGTCTCCGCCGTGGCGGCGTCCAGCTGGCCCGCCAGCCAGAGCGGCAGCCCGAACGAGAGCACCCAGATCGTCTTCCACGCCAGCTCGATGAGGAGCACGGGCAGCATCTTCAGCGGATAGCGGATGCCCAGCAGCGCCGACAGCAGCGTGATGGCGCCCAGCATGCTCCACACGACGCCCGTCATGCGCGCGACGTCGGACGGATGCCGCAGGATCAGGGGCCAGATCATGGATCCCATCCCCACCGCGATGAGCACGTACGCGGCGCGGAGGACGTTCAGGCGGAGCGTCGAGACTTCGTTCATCGTGCGACTCCTCGAGAGTGTGGTGATCAGTCGTCGTCAGGTGTGGGCGGCCCGGGAACGTGCTCCAGCAGGTCCGCCGGCTGGCACTGCAGCACCGCGCAGATCGCGTCGAGCGTGGAGAAGCGGATCGCGCGGGCCTTGCCGGTCTTGAGGATGGAGAGGTTCGCGAGCGTGATCCCCACGCGCTCCGAGAGCTCCGTCAGCGTCATGCGGCGCGCGTACAGGACGTCGTCCAGCTTGACCATGATCGGCATCGTCAGACCGTCCCCGCGAGGTCCTCGCGCATCCCCGCCCCCTGCTCGAACACGCGCGCGAGGACGAAGAGCAGCAGCACGGCGACCCATCGCGTAAGCGAGAGGCCCCAGTCGATGTCGATCGGCGTCTGGTCCGTGGACGTGCGGGCCGCGACGGCGCCGATGGCCAGGTGCAGCAGCTCCAGCCCCAGCACCGCCCAGGCGATCCGCTGCAGGCGCGCGGCGTTCTCCACCACGAAGGGATCGCCCTCGCCCACGGTGTGGACGATGGTGAGCAGCCGCGTGAGCACGACGTGCGTGATGGGCACCGCGGCGATGCCCAGCACCATGATCGCGCGCATCCCCATCACGAACCCGGCGTTGCGGTCGGGCGTCGGTACGCCGAGCGCCTCCATCACCGGTCCCTCGGCCACCAGGGTGGCGATCAGCAGCAGGAGGATGCCGGCGCCCATCAGCAGGTTGAGCGCGATCAGGACGCGCAGGAGCCTGCGGGTCAGGGCGAGGGCATCGGGATTCGGTCTGGGCATGGAAGCGGATGGTTGAGGGGAGACATCAATCACATCTCGATTATCGATAATGTAATCATCGATATTCGTCAAGGTTCTTAGTGAGATTCGATGAGGGATGGTTCTGCTGGCCGTGTGCGACTACACCAGCCGGCGAGGAGGCGGTACGCGGCGGGACGCCTTTTTGCCCAGGCGGGAGCAGGATCTCGTGACGTTCGGCGCCGGGAGCGGGGTCTGGGCGCTGAGCTGTCCCGGTCGGCACGCGAAACCAGTGGAGGCGGCTCGATGTTCCTGCTCCGGCGTCCATCCCCAGCGTTGATCGGGCGCATCCTGGAGTCGCAGCGTTCCGCGCCGTTCAGCTATCCGGAACCGGGCATGACCCGGCGCGACGACGTGGACGGATATCCGCGGAACCATCACCAGGCTTCCATCGGCTCGGGTGCCGACGTCTACCTCCGTACCGTTGCCGCCGTCCAGGGCTGGGCCATGTACGACATGCCCTGGACCGAAGTGCATCCCGCCGGGATCCCGGTCCAGGCGGGGGCGACCCTGGCCACGGTCATCCACCATCTCGGCTTCTGGTCCATCAACCCGTGCCGCATCGTCTACGTCGATGAGCAGGAGACGGCACGGTTCCGCCGCTTCGCGTTCGCCATCGGCACGCTGCCCCTGCACAGCGAAGTCGGTGAGGAGCGCTTTCTGGTGGAGTGGGACCGGGAAACCGACGCGGTGCGGTTCGAGATCCTTGCGTATGCGGGTCCCCGGCACTGGATGGCGCGCGTGGGCGGCCGGTACGTGACCATGCTGCAGCGGCGCTTCGGCCGCGAAGCCCTGCGAGCGGTGGCGGCGCGGGTCCAGCCTGCGAGGCCTTGACCGGGGCGCGCCTGACGGCGAGCCGCGGAAGGCTGTAGATTCCGGGGCGCCGGAGGCCGTCTCATCACAACTTCGAGCTTGATACGGGGAGATTGCGTGCGAAGCCTGATCCTTTGCCTGTTGCTGCTGCTGGTGCGGGCCACCACGCTCCCGGCCCAGTACGACGATGGGCTGGTGCGCCTGGCCGTTCCCGCCAGGTTCGAGGGGCCCCAGCTGGAGCGCAACGCACCGGGGTGGAAGATCGTCGGGTTCGTGCGGGACATCCCCGGCACGCAGCGGGGAACGGTGCTGCAGGTCACGACCGTCGACCTCGACGAGGCCGGGTTGAGCCTGCCGGACTCGGGCGAGGTCCATCCGACCGAGGCGCTGCTGGCGGAATACCTCGCGAGCGTGGAACGGCGCCGCGACAACTATCGGGAGGGCAGCCGCGGCCGGATGGAGCTGTCGGGGCTTCCCGCCGCCCGCGCCGAGTGGCGGGGGATCGGCGGCGGGCGCGGCATGCACGGCGTGCTGTACTGCGTGATCGTGGGCTCACGCGTGGTGCTCCTGCACGCGCAGACCTTCGACGACGCGCCGGCGGAGGACCTGGCGGCGGCGGTGCAGGCGATCGAATCCGTGGTTCTTCAGCCCTGAGACGGTTGGGGCGCAGCGCCTCCCTCAGAGGGTGTTGCTGAACCTGCCCCGCGATCAGTCATCCTGAGGGAGGCGCCGCGTCGCAACTTGCTTTCACGAAAGGCTTTGGCGCCGACCGAAGGACCTTGCCAGCAAAACCGAGGGGCTGGATTTCCCACGCGGAGCATGCCCCCTCGCGATCGGAAAGAAGGTCCTTCGGTCGCGCGCAACCTGTTGTGTGAATTTTGATTACACGTGGTGCGCTCCCT
>Ga0190267_10000124_pt1 | contig 15815 bp, 15 predicted proteins | sample Popmic239T_FD_140332 | JGI IMG/M metagenome (GOLD analysis project Ga0190267, IMG submission 140332) | Populus adjacent soil microbial communities from riparian zone of Oak Creek, Arizona, USA - 239 T | ecosystem: Environmental > Terrestrial > Soil > Riparian zone | place: USA: Arizona... | reverse complement strand
TCGAGGTCGGGCAGGGCGAGCCTGAGGACGCCGCCGGGCACGAGCACCCGCCGCAGCTCCATCAGCGCCGGCACCAGGTCGGGATAGCGCAGCTCCGGAAGGGCGTGGATGCTGACCACATAGTCGATGCTGTCGCTCTGCAGCGGCAGCCCGTCGAGGATGTCACAGCTGATGTCGACGGCCGGGTCCTCCTTGATGTCGGAGTTGATCCAGCCCGGCTCGGGGGAGGTGCCGCAGCCCCAGTTGAGGCGGCGGACGGGCCTGTCGCTGCTCATGCCACGGCCTCCAGCAGGGCGGTCAGGACCCGGTCGGAGCCGAACCGCTCGACTGCCAGCTCGCGGGCAGCCCTGCTGTGGCGGTCGTAGTCCCCCTCGACCTCGGCGAGGGCGGCGGCCGCGTCCCCGGGCGAGTCGAAGGCGATCAGCCCAGCGCCCGTCTCGATCTCCTCCTCGAACCCGGTTGCCTGCGCCAGCACCGGCTTGCCGCTCGCGAGGTAACAGAGACTCCTGTCGCTGAGCCAACCGCCGCGTGAGCGCACGTAGAGGTCCTTCGCCACCCCCACCTCGCCGCGCGAGCCCTGGAGGTAGCGACGGTAGTCCTCGGTCGTCCCGGCGACCGTTGCGGGAGGGACGAGGCTCCAGCCGCCATGGCGGAGCAGCTCGGCGTCGGCCTCGTCGGCGGGGTCGATCTCCAGGGCCAGCTCCAGCGGTGCGTCGGTCGCCGCGGGCAGATCGGCGAAGCGGCGCATCTGGTGCGCCCGCAGCCCGTATCGCTCGCCCTCGAAGTCGATCGGCTCGAACAGCCCACGCCAGGTCGCGACGCTGGTGTAGGCCCGACCCGGCGGCGTCGCCGGCCACTCCCCGAGGACGACCGGCTGCGGCGTCGGCACCCACTCGACCCCGCAGGTCGGGACGCGGCTGCCCTCCTTGCCGACGCGCAGCCCGACGGTCGCGTAGGCGTCGTGGTCGCCGAAGGAGCGGTGCAGGCCGAGCTCCTGCCACATCTGCGGGAAGCCGGGGTCGATGTCGAGGAAGACTCGCCGCGCCGCCGCCGCGAGCAGCTCTTCGTCGCCGAGGAAGCCCATCACGTCGAGCAGCATCGTCGAGCGCCGCAACCGCGTGATCGCCTCCTCGCGGGAGAGCCCGACGCTGTCGCGCGATGCCGCCCCATCGAGCAGGAGGCAGTAGTCGCCGTCGAGGCCATGCGCGCCCATCACCTCCTGCAGCCAGCCCACCGCGGCCCGCGGCGGCCAGCTCTCCCCAGGCGGAAACATCTCCGCCGAGAGCCGGTCGAGGAAGAGCACCTCGTAGCCGAGCCGGCGGAAGCCGAGCAGGTACTGGAGGAAGACCCAGGCGTGGCCGCCGCGGTCGGGGCGCTGCGCCAGCGAGCCGGCGACGGCGACGAGCTCGGGCATCAGGGGGGGGCGGGGGAGTCTCCCTCGGCGGCCGCGTAGCCGAAGTCGGCGGCGACCGGGGAGAGGATCGCGTCGCAGCGCTCGGCCAGGTCCGGCTCGAGGTCGCGGCGCCAGCGGCCGATCGAGGCCGAGGCGCTGGGGGCGGTCATGTGGTGTTCCATCCCGCCGGTCGGGACCGCCGCTCGCGCCACCATCGCGGCGGCTCCGGCCGGGTCGAGGCCGAGGAACCCGAGCAGCGGCTCCAGGGTCGGGACCGGCTCGCGGATCAGGTCCTCGTAGCGGAGAAGGTGGGTCTCGCGCCCGTCGGAGCGCATGTGGGCGAGCAGGGCTTCCCCCGAGCGCCGCACGGTGTCGATGTAGTCATCGTCGCTTTCGGCGGCCTCGCGGCCGAAGGCCTGGTAGCCGCGCTTGCGGTTGAAGGCGAGGACCGAGCAGAAGACGTCGCGCAGGTCGCGGACGAGGACGACCTCCCTCGCCCCCGGGTAGAGCTCGCGCAGGAGGTCGGCGGGGATCTGGCGCGGCAGGTACTTCTCGACGAAGAAGGCGGGCTGCTTGCCCTGCTGCTCGGCGAGGAACTCGTAGAAGGAGCCGATCCGGTCGCGGCAGACCGAGGCCAGCTCGTAGACGCGGCTGTCGGCCAGCCAGCCGGAGAGGGTGGCGTCGTTCAGCCGCGAGGGGACGTCGGCTTCGTGGCCGACCCACCAGTCCTTGTCGATCGCGTCGCCGGGGTAGACCTGGCGCAGGTAGCTGGTCGGGTCGGAGAGGGTCTGCAGGACCGACATCCAGTAGGTGCCGACGCGGGCGTCGTTCTCGAAGGGGCTGTGGGCGACGATCTCGGGGTGGCTCTGCAGCATCCACACGCACCAGGTTGAGCCGGTGCGGCCCAGGGTGGTGACGATCAGCGGCCGCGGGCTGTCGGGGGGGAGCTGCACCGGCTCGCGCTTGCCGGCGATCGTCGCCAGGGGCATCGTCACCCCGTTCGCCAGCTCACCCCGCAGCAGCAGTTCGAACTCCCGGCGCAGGCGCAGCGCCCCGGTCGCGCCCGAGAAGCCGCTGGTCTCGGCGCCGGGGACGTCGGCGAAGGCAGCGGCCAGGTCCGGGCGCGGCGCCTGCACCGGGATCCGCAGGATCGGCCGCCCGTCCTGGAGCACCTCGACGGCGGTGACAGGGTGCTCCTTGCCGAGGATCCAGCCGTCGAAGTGGAGGGTCTGCGAGCTCCAGGCCTCGCCCGGCGCCGGTACCTCGAGCTCGAACCCGTGCAGCTCGTTCTCGGCGAGCGGAAAGCGGTCTACGGAGTCGACCTGGAGCCGCTTCACCCGACCGCCGCCATCACGGCCTCGATCTCCGCGTCCCAGAGCCGGGTGTGGAGCCAGACGTTGTAGCGGGACATCGCGTTGCGGGTCTCCAGCGCGTAGGACTGGCCCTCGAGGTGGTAGAGCTCGACCTCGGGCAGGTACCAGGTCTCGTGACCGTCCTGGCGCAGGCGCAGGCAGAGGTCAGTGTCCTCGTAGTCGCCCTGGACGAACATGCCGCGCAGGCCGCCGGCCCCCTCGAAGAGGTCGCGGGCGATCATCAGGCAGGCGCCGCTGACGGCCGGGACCGGGCGGGTGACGTTGGCCGCCGGCAGGCCGCGGTGCAGGCCCTTGAAGAAGTGCTCGTTCTCCCAGGCGCCGCCGTCGGGCGGGCGCTGGAAGCGGATGCCGGCGTGCTGGAGCGTGTCGTCCTCGAACAGCAGCTTCGGGCCGAGGGCGCCGATTCCCTCGCGTTCCTCGTAGAAGCTCGTCATCCGTCCCAGCCAGCCGGGCTGGTCGGGCAGCACGTCGGAGTTGAGCAGCAGCAGCAGGTCACCCCGCGCCAGCGAGGCGCCGCGGTTGTTCGCCACCGAGTAGCCGCCGTTGCGGGAGAGGACAGCGACGCGAAAGGGCAGCCCGTAGAGCTCGAACAGCTGCCCGGCGGCGCTCTCCAAGGCCGGCGCCAGCTCCGGCGAGTCGAGGACGTAGATCAGGTCCGCCTCGCGCAGCTCGGGGTCGTGGACGAACTGGGCGAGCTGGTGCTCGAGGAAGTCGATGCGACCGTAGAGCGGCACGACGATCGAGACCGCCGGGGCCTCGGGAGGCTCCCCGTACTGCCAGACCTGCTCGATCTCGGCTTCCTCCTCCAGCCGCTGCTGGATCAGGGTCACGGCGGGGACGACGTGGTCCATCAGCCCTGTGTCCCAGCGGCGCTCCTTGTGGAGGTCGGAGAGGATCGCCGAGCGGGCTGAGAGCAGGTCGCGGCTGACCTGCGGCCCCGGCACCTCGCGGGCGACGCCGAGCGCGTTTTCCATTTCCAGCAGCCAGCCGGTCGAGAGCAGGCTCGGCGCCCGGGTCTCGCAGTAGCCGAGGAAGCCGGTCCCGTCCTCCCCGGTGCGGGTCGGCTCTTCATAGAAGGAGTCGACGTCGGGGCGCGGATCCCGGTAGATCCCCGGCAGCAGCTCGACCCGCGAGCCCTCCGGGCTGACCGCCGTCAACCTGACCGGCTGCGCCTGCCCGTCCCGGGCCCAGCCGCGGACGTAGAACGCGGTCTCCGAGAGGGCGAGGACCGAGTCGAAGTGCAGGCCCTGCGGCTCGTCCTTCTCGACAACCGAGGGGGGATGGGGTTCCCGCAGGCCTTCCCGGGCGAGCGCCCGGCTGGTGGCGAGGCCGACCGGGTCGAGGCTGGGGGGGTCGGCGGCGGCGACGTCCTCGAGCAGCGCCATCGCCGCCTCGCGGTCCTGGCGCCGCAGGGCGGCGAGCCGCTCGCGCAGGAAGCCGCGCAGGTCGACGCAGGTCGAGCGCAGCGCCTCGGGCGCCACCCGGTCGAGCCTCGCCACGATCAGGTGCCCGGCGAGCCCCTCCTCGCTCTCGAAGCGGCAGCGCGACAGCGCGGCGACCTCGGCCTCTCCCAGCTCCAGCTCGAGCTCGGGCTCCGCCTCGTCGGACTCGAGGTGGACGGCAAGCACGTCGGCGGCCAGCATCGTCGCCAGCGGCGGCGCCTCGAGCGGCTCGGCGGCGGTGCGCATGCGGCTCGGCTCGATCTCGGTCTCAGGCATACCTGACATCCTCGATCTCGGTCGCGGGGGCGGGCGGCTTGACCAGCTCGTCGTCGCTCTTCGTCGCCAGCAGCTCTTTGTACTGGCGGGTCAGCGAGCGCACGTGCTCGTCCATCGCGTAGGGCGGCTGGATCCGCCGCTGCAGTTCGTCCCAGAGCTTGCGGTCGGAGACGGCGCCGGCGATCGTCGCCGCCAGGCTGGCCGGGTCGTCGGCCTTGAAGTGCAGTCCGGAGATGCCGTCGTGGACCTTCTCCGCCATCCCGCCGATGTCGCTGGCGATCACCGGGCGGGCGTGCTGGGCGGCCTCCTGGATCACCAGCGGCGAGTTCTCCCACCAGATCGAGGGGACGACCACCCAGTCGGCGTCGGCCATCAGCGCGGGCAGGTCGTCGTGGTTGAACTCGCCCTCGAAGCTGACGGTCGCCTTGGTCGCCTCGAGCAGCTCGGCGAACTCGTCGCGGAACTCATCCGGCTGCAGCTCGAGGTTGGCGCCGTGGACCGAGAGGTGGACGTCGACGCCGTCGTCCTGCAGGCGTTTCATCGCCTTCAGCAGCACGTTGACGCCCTTGAAGTAGCTGAGCTGCCCGAAGAAGGCGAGGCGGTTGCGGCGGCGCCGGTCGCGGGTCGGCGCCGCGGTCACGGGCAGCCGCCCGTACTCCTCGAAGACGACCTTCTCCGCCGGCAGCCCCCAGTCGACGAAGCGGTCGCGGAGAAAGTTGCTGGGCGCGAGGAAGCGGTCGACCACCGACATCTGCGACTGGATGAAGCGCTTGCGCATGAAGAAGGCCTGCGGGCTGACCTCCGGGAAGCACTCGTGGCAGCGCCGCGGGGACTCCTCCCGGCACGGCTTCTCGGTGGTGGTGCGGACGAGCTGGCCGTTGCGGTGGCAGATCGGGAGGAACTCGTGCAGCGTGTAGAGGATCGGGACGTCGTCCCCGAGCGTGCGGCGGATCTCCCGCAGCATGTCGTAGCCGAAGAAGAGCGTGTGCTGGAGGTGGACGATGTCGGGGCGCTGGGCGAGCAGGAACTCGCGCAGGTACTTGATCAGCGCCGCCTTCCCGCGCGGGGTCCCGTTGAGCCAGTCGTATTCGAGCGTGTCGGTGTAGAAGAAGTACTGGTTGGGGTCCTCGTTGACCCCGGTCAGCAGGGTGCCCTCGTGGTAGCGGCTGGCGATCGAGACCGGCGGGCCGGTGCGGGCGAGGAAAAGCGGTTCGAACTCACCGCCGTCGCGGACGGCGCGGTAGAGCTCGTAGGCGTAGGCCTCCGCTCCCCCCGGCCGGATCGTCGGGTGGTTGTGGGAGACGTAGAGGATCTTCGGCTTGCCGGTCACCGGGATCCCTCGCTATTCGAATCGGCCAAGGCGCCATCATCCCCGGCGAGGCCGAGGCGCTCAAGCCGGTTCGACAGTTTGTCCACTGCCGCTTCGTCGCGAGGGGATCGCATGGGTCTAGATCGGTCGCGACCGGCGGTCACCTGAAATATGGCGCAGAGATTTTCGCGGCGGGCGATCGGGCGGGTCCAAGACGCGAGGGATCGCTCCAGCTCCTGGTCGGTCGGGGCGGTCGCCTCGTCGCGGGCGAAGAGGAGGAAGGTAGGCCGGTCCGCCGCGTGCTCGAGGCGCCGACGGAGGCCGAACACCCCGGTTGCCTCGATCCGGTTGACGGTGCGCCCCGCCGCCGCGAGCTCCTCGCCGGCGAGCCCGATCGCGTAGACGACGGCGTCCTCGGGGAGGAGGGAGTCGAGCAGGGCCCGCACCTGGACCTTGGCTCCGAAGCCCTGGTCCTCGCCCTGTTCCTTGGTGTCTTGGCGGGGAACGCGCACGAGGTCGTAGAGGACGCAGGTCTCCGGGTCCTCGGCGACGACGCGGGCGTGGCTTCCGAGCCAAGCGGCAAGTGCTTGGTAGTGGTCCAGCCACCAGAGGGCGGTAGCGGGTAGGCAGAAGAACTCGGCGCCGGCGCGCCGCGCCGCCTCGAGCTGGGAGATCGCTTCCTCGGAGGTGCGGGGGTAGTAGCCGGCGTAGCGGCCCTCCGGATCGCCGGGGAAGTGGCGGCCCTCACGTCCCTCGATCTCGATCATGCGCGGGTCGCCTTTGCTGACGACGGCGATGACCGATTCCGCCGGGGTCGCGTCCTGCAGCAGCGCTCCCAGGCGGTGGCAAAGTTCGTCGTACTCCTCGGGACCGATGCCCCCGATCATACTTGGGCCCGGATGCCCGATTCGGACCTGAGCGCGCCCTGCATCCTCGTCGTCAACGCCGACGACCTCGGCCTCTCCGAAGCGGTCAACGAGGGCATCTTCGCGGCGCACGAGGGGGGGATCGTCACCAGCGCCAGCCTCATGGTGCGCCAAGGGGCGGCCGCGGCGGCGGCGCAGCGCACTGGCGAGCACCCGGGCCTGGCGATCGGCCTGCACCTCGACCTCGGCGAGTGGAACTACGAAGCCGGCGAATGGACGCTCGCCTACTCGCGATGCGACAGCGACGACCCAGAGGCGGTCGAGGCGGAGTGCCGGGCCCAGCTCGAACGCTTCCGCGCCCTGCTCGGCCGCGACCCGACCCACCTCGACTCCCACCAGCACGTCCACGAATCGGAGCCGGTGGCCGGCGTCGCCGAGGCGCTCGCGGCCGAGCTCGGGGTGCCGCTGCGCAACCGCATGATTCGCTATGAGGGCAGCTTCTACGGTCAGAGCGGCAAGGGAGAGCCGTTCCCGGAGGGGATCGCGCCGGAGCGGTTGGGCGAGCTGATCCGCTCGCTGCCGCCGGGCTGGACCGAGATCGGCTGCCACCCCGCGGCGGGTCCGGTCCCGACCTCCTCCTACGACGCCGAGCGGCAGGTCGAGCTGCGGACGCTTCGCGATCCGGGGGTCCGGAACCTGCTCAATGTGACGGGTGTCCGACTGTGCTCTTTCGCACAGGTAAATCGCTGCTAATGGACTACTTTCAAGGCATGATCCGTCCCGCCCCACCGGCCCCGTTCAAGACCGCCCTGCTCACCTTCCTGATCGCGGCGATCGTCGCCCTGCTGGTCGCAGGCAAAGCCGACGCCCGCGACGCCAACTGGAAGCTGCTGGTGACGGTCGACTACACCAGTACCGCGACCGCCACGGACAGCTACTGCTTCCCGCACCCCGACCAGAGTGCGCCCTCGACCCTGACCGCGACCGTGACCCGCAAGGTGACGCTGCGGACCGTGAAGCCGACCTCGATCCAGATGTACCAAGCGCCGAGCGGGACCCCGGCGACGATCCGCGTCGGCCCTCCCTACAAGGCCCAGGTGACCGAGACCCGCGCCCCCGGCCTCGACACCAGCGGCCGCCCCGCCGGCTGCTTCAACATCGGCCCGGCGCCCAAGTACGACTGCGGCACCCAATCGGTTCGCAGCGGCGGCTACGTCAGCCCCCTCGTCCGCGGCGGCGCCTGGAAGGGCTTCACCTTCGAGCCCGAACAGCGCCCCAGCTTCGAACGCTGCGGCGTCGCCCCCGCCGAGGCCGAGCTGCCTGACCCCTACGACGCCCTCGAGCTGCGCGCCTCACCCGCCGCCCTCACCGGCCACGCCCCCAAGCTCGTCTTCCACCGCACCCGCACCTTCAAAGCGAGCAAGAACAGCGGCTCCCTCCGCTCGTCCGCCACCGCGAAGTTCAGCTACACGGTAAAGCTCGTCCACTGCTGAGCGGTAAAGTCTATCTTTACTCCTCGGTAAAGTTCATCTTTACCATCTGGTAAAGTCTATCTTTACCGAGATGAACGCCCTCAACCCCTTTATCTACGACGATCCTGTTCCCCCCAGCGAGCTCGTAGATCGGGAGGAGGAGCTGAGGCAGTTGCTGGACCTTGCCGAGGGGGCGCACAACACGCGACTGCAGGCGCCGCGGCGGTATGGGAAGACGAGCCTGTTGATGAAGCTTCGAAAGGAGGCTGAGCTGGCGGGCTTCCGGACGATCTACGTCGACTTCTTGCTGTCGACTACGGCGGCGGAAGTCTCCCGTCGCATCGAAGAGGTGTATGGGGCGGCTTTGAAAGGACCTCTGGGGAACATGTTCGACAGAATGCGACGGAGCTGGCGAGGCCGGGTGAGGGCGACGCCGGGCGGGGTGGGCGGGGAGCTGGAGTACATCGGCGACATCGACACCATGCAGCGCCTGTCGGACCTCCTCGATCTTCCTCGCAAGGTATTCGAGTCGACCGGGGAACGGACGATCGTCATCTTCGACGAGTTCCAGGACTTTCTTCGAGCTGAGGGGAACCTCGATGGGCTCCTTCGCGGCAAGATCCAGTTCCATCGAGAGGCGGCGAGCTACATCTTCTCCGGTTCTGAACAGGCGCTCCTGGATGAGTACTTCAATACTCGTCAGAGACCGCTTTTCGACCAGGCGCGGCCGATCTACCTAGAGCCGCTGGCCGATGCTGATCTGGGGGACTACATCGCCGATCGCTTTGGGAAGACCGGCAAGGACGCTGGAGACGCTCTTGATCTCCTGCTCGACTTGGTGCGGGGGCACCCCCAACGAGCAATGCTCTTAGCCCATCACCTGTGGGAGTGCACCTCCGCCGGCGAGCCGGCTGCCGCTGAAACGTTCGACCAGGCGATGGAACAGGTGGACCGGGAGACGAAGGAGCGCTTTGAGATGTCCTGGCAGGGGGTCGCCGCCGCCGGCAACAAACGGCGGGTGCTCAAGGCGATAGCACTGAGTGAGGAGACGCTTTTCAACCAGCGCACCCTGAAGGCCTTTGACCTGAGCAAAGGGCAGGCCCAGTCAGGTTTGAAAGGACTGATCCGCGATGGAGAGGTCATGCGGCTCGAGGGGCAGCCGATTCTGGTCGACCCGCTGCTCGAGCGCTGGATTCGGATTCATGATGGCGGCGCCTCCGCAAGCACCATCGCGCAGTAGCCGTCGGCGATCTCGGCGGGGGAGAGGCGGCCGTTGGGCCGGACCCACTGGGGGGTGTAGTTGACCATCCCCAATAGGGCGAGGAGGGAGAGGCGGCGGTCGGCGAAGGTCATCGAGCCGTCGGCCTCGCCGCGGGCGAGGATGTCGTCGAGGATCTTCTCGAAGGCCTTGCGCTGGGAGCGGACGCGGCGCCAGCGGGGTTGGCGCTCGATCGCCTGGCGCTCCTGGGTGAAGACGAGCATGTGGTGGCGGTGGGCGACGACGTGGTCGACCCAGGCGGCGACCAGATCGCGCAGCTGCTCGACCGGAGGCGCCTCGGCGGCGGCGATCTCCCGCGCCCGCCCCAGCAGCGGCTCCAGCAGCTCGTCGCAGATCGCGATCAGCAGGTCGTCCTTGCCCTCGATGTAGTGGTAGAGGCCGCCGGCGGCGAGGCCGGTCGCCGCGGTCAGCGCACTCATCGAGGTGGCGCCGTAGCCGCGTTCGGCGAAGAGCTCGGCGGCGGTCGCCACCACTTCGCTGCGGCGTGCCTCGTAGCGGGCACGCAGGGCCGGCCGGGTCGGGGGAGAGGGCAGTGCCATTGCAACAACCGTAGCGAAAACCGAACGTTCCTTCGAAGTTAGAACGACAATTCGGTAACCTTCTGGCATGGACTTCGAGCTCGGCGACGAGCACCGCCTGATCCGACGCACCGTCCGCGACTTCGCGACCCAGGAGGTGGCGCCGGTCGCCGAGGAGCTCGACCGCGAGAAGCGCTTCCCCTACGAGATCGTCGCCAAGCTCGCCAGCCTCAACCTGATGGGGATCCCGTTCCCGCAGGAGTACGGCGGCGGCGGAGGGGACTCGCTCGCCTACGCGCTCGCGGTCGAGGAGCTGACCCGGGTCGACTCCTCGGTCGCGATCACCCTCTGCGCCCACACCTCGCTCGGCACCCAGCCCATATACCTCTTCGGCGACGAGGCCCAGAAAGCGGAGTGGCTGCCGCGGCTCTGCTCGGGTGAGATCCTCGGCGCCTTCGGCCTGACCGAGCCCGAGGCCGGCTCCGACGCCGGCAACGTCCGCACCAAGGCCCGGCTCGACGGCGGCGAGTGGGTGATCGACGGCGCCAAGCAGTTCATCACCAACGCCGGCACCGACATCTCCGGCCTGGTCACGATCACCGCCCGCACCGGTGACGACGAGATCTCCAACCTGATCGTCGCCAACGGCACCCCCGGCTACGAGCAGGGCGAGCCCTACCGCAAGATGGGCTGGAACGCGTCGGACACGCGGCCGCTCACCTTCACCGACTGCCGCGTCCCCGAGGGCAACCTGCTCGGCCCGCGCGGGATGGGCTTCCGCCAGTTCCTGCAGGTGCTCGACATCGGCCGCATCGGCGTCGCCGCGATGGGCGTCGGCCTCGCCCAGGGCGCCCTCGACGAGGCGCTCGCCTACGCGAAGGAGCGCCAGGCCTTCGGCCAGTCGATCTCCCGCTTCCAGACGATCGGGGCCAAGCTCGCCGATATGGCGACCGAGATCGAGGCCACCCGGCTGCTCGTCTACAAAGCCGCTCGCCTCAAGGACCGCGGCGAGAACTTCAGCCTCACCGCCGCCCAGGCGAAGCTGAAGAGCGGCCGCCTCGCGGTGCGCTGCTGCGAGGAGGCGGTGCAGATCCACGGCGGCTACGGCTACATCGAGGAGTACCCGGTCTGCCGCTTCTACCGCGACGCCAAGATCCTCACGATCGGCGAGGGGACCGACGAGGTCCAGCAGATGGTGATCGCGCGGGCGCTGGGGGCTTAGGCGCCGATGGCGATCCCCACCGCAGTCCGGATCCGCGAGGTCGGGCCGCGCGACGGCTTCCAGAACGAGCCGGAGACGATCGCCACCGCTGACAAGGTGCAGCTGGTCGAGATGCTGGCGCGGACCGGCCTGCGGCGGCTGGAGGTGACGAGCTTCGTCCGCGCCGACGTGGTGCCTCAGCTGGCCGACGGGCGCGAGGTGCTGGAACGGGCCGACGTCCCCGACGAGGTCTCGGTCTCGGTCCTGGTCCCGAACATGCGCGGGCTGGAGGCGGCGCTCGAGGTACGCGACCGGATCGACGAGGTCAACGTCTTCCTCTCCGCCTCGGAGACCCACAACCGGCGCAACGTCAACCGCTCGGTCGAGGAGTCGCTCTCCGGACTTGAACACGTGTTGGCCCGCGCCACCGAGGAGGGGTTGCGCTGCGAGGGCGTCGTCAGCACCAGCTTCGGCTGCCCCTACGAGGGCTACGTCCCGTTCGAGCGCGTCTTCGAGATCGCCAAGCGGCTCTCGGTCGCGGGCGCGGTCGAGATCGGCTTCGGCGACACCACCGGGATGGCGAACCCGGTGCAGGTGGGGGAGTTCTTCCGGCGCGCGAGGGAGGAGATAGTCGGGGCCGAGCTGACCGCGCACTTCCACAACACCCGCGGCCAGGGCCTGGCCAACGTGCTGGCAGCGCTCGAGGCCGGCTGCGACTCCTTCGAGTCGAGCTTCGGCGAGCTCGGCGGCTGCCCGGTCCCCGCCGGCGCCACCGGCAACATCGCCACCGAGGACCTGGTCTCGATGCTGCACGAGATGAGAGTCGAGACCGGGATCGACCTCGAGCGCCTGCTCGGTGCCGCGCGCGCCGCGCAGGAGGTCCTCGGCCGCCCGCTCGGGTCGCACACCCTCCTCGCCGGCCCGGTCGAGTGGCACGCCGAGCGCGACCCCTTCAAGGAGAACCCGCCGCGATGAGCACGGTGAAGGACGCGGCCGCGGGCGCCCGCGAGAAGCACCTCGAGCTGATCGCCGAGCTGGAGGCGGAGCTCGAGCGGGTGCGCGGGGGCGGTGGGTCGAAGGCGGTCGAGCGCCATCGCGGTCGTGGCAAGCTGACCGCGCGCGAGCGGATCGAGGGTCTCTGCGACCCCGGCACCCCGTTCCTCGAGCTCTCGCCGCTGGCGGCGAACGGGATGTACGAGGACGCCGCGCCCGGGGCGGGGATCGTCACCGGCGTCGGCACGGTCAAGGGCCGCCGCTGCGCGATCGTCGCCAACGACGCCACCGTCAAAGGCGGCACCTACTACCCGGTGACGGTTAAGAAGCACCTGCGAGCGCAGGAGATCGCCCTGCAGAACCGGCTCCCCTGCATCTACCTGGTCGACTCCGGCGGCGCCTACCTTCCCTTGCAAGATGAAGTCTTCCCCGACCGCGACCACTTCGGCCGCATCTTCTTCAACCAGGCGACGATGTCGGCGCGGGGGATCCCGCAGCTCGCTGCCGTGATGGGCTCCTGCACGGCGGGCGGCGCCTACGTGCCGGCGATGAGCGACGAGACCGTGATCGTCCGCCACCAGGGGACGATCTTCCTCGGCGGCCCGCCGCTGGTGAAGGCGGCGACCGGAGAGGAGGTGACCGCGGAGGAGCTCGGCGGCGGCGACGTCCACGCCCGCAAGTCCGGGGTGGCCGACCACCTCGCCGCCGACGACGCGGAGGCGCTGGAGATCCTGCGCGAAATCGTCGCCACCCTGCCGCCCTCGCCGGCGTCGCCCTGGGAGCGGACTGAGCCCCGGCCGTCCGCCGGCGATCCGGAGGAGATCCTCGACGTGGTGCCGATCGGCTCGCGCGCGCCCTGGGACATCCGCGAGGTGATGCGCCGCATCGTCGATGGGGGAGAGCTGCGCGAGTTCAAGGAGAAGTACGGCAAAACCCTGGTCTGCGCCTTCGCCCGCCTCGACGGCCACCCGGTCGGCCTCGTCGCCAACAACGGCATCCTCTTCAGCGAGAGCGCCCTCAAGGGAGCGCACTTCGTCGAGCTCTGCGACCAGCGCCGCATCCCCCTGGTCTTCCTCCAGAACGTCAACGGCTTCATGGTCGGGGCCAAGTACGAGGCCGGCGGGATCGCCAAGGACGGCGCCAAGCTGGTCGCGGCGGTCTCCACCGCCCGCGTCCCCAAGATCACCGTCATCGTCGGCGGCTCCTTCGGCGCTGGCAACTACGGCATGTGCGGCCGCGCCTACTCACCCCGGTTCCTCTTCATGTGGCCCAACGCCCGGATCTCGGTGATGGGCGGCGAGATGGCGGAGGCGGTGATGAACGAGGTCGGCCAGCCCGAGCTCGCCGCCGAACTGCGCGAGCAATATGAGCGGCAGGGTAGACCTCTCTACTCGACCGCCCGCCTCTGGGACGACGGCGTCATCGACCCCCGCCACACCCGCCACATCCTCAGCCTCGCCCTCGGCGCCTGCGCCAACGCGCCGCTGGAGGAGCCGGCCGCGCCGGTCTACCGGATGTAGCAGGGGAGAAACCGCCGCCCCCTTGCCCTTGGGGGGAGGTGAGCCATCGATTTCCCTCGATGAAGGCCAAGCGTCTTTCGGCCATCCTGGAACGCAAGCCGTTCAACTATCGCGTTGTACGTCAAACGGGCTCCCATCGCCGGATGCTCTCGCCTGGCTACCCCCCTTTGAGCTTCGCCTTTCACGACAACGCGACGATTCCGCCTTGGGTAGTCCGCAAGATCCTGCTCCGAGATGTGGGTCTTGCAGAAGATGAGGCGCGGAAGCTACTGTGACTGGAGGATCTAATGAGACTTATTCGTGTCATCTATCACCACGAGCACGAGGGGTGGTGGGCAGAGTCCCCGGACATCAAAGGCTGGACTGCCATTGCCGACAACTACGACGAAATCGTGGAGCTGGTCGAAGAGGGCGTTCCGTTCGCGCTCGAATGTGAAGCCGAACTGGAGCATCTTGGGATCGGCGATTCAAACCGGGCTGCCTAATCCCTGAGTTGCTCGATCCAAAGCGTGATTGCTGATCTACTTTCGGTCCTTCTTGCCACGGCGGCTCTTTCTGTCGGCTCCCCGTCCCCGTCGCACTGCCCACCGGGCCACCCCGCCTGCCGGGAAACGGTCGGGCGGATCGTCTACGTCGAGCGCGTCGATCCTGACGGCGACGGCGACGCCCACTTCGTGATCCGCGACCCTCAGGGGATCACCCTGCCGGGCCTGACCGCGATCGACGTCCGCAAGGGCCTGCGCCCGCGCCCGTTGCCCGGCCCTGGGGACCTGATCAGCGCCGCCGGCCCAGTCCAGACCGGCTCCTATGGGCAGCGCCAGATCCATGCGCTGGAGCTGCACGTAGCCCGAACCCATCGCTAGGGCAAGATGCGTTCGATGCCGCGCGCCTTTCTACAGGTAGACGTCTTCGGTAGCGGGGCCTGCTCCGGCAACCCGGTGGCCGTGGTCCTCGATGCCGAGGGGCTGACGGGAGAAGAGATGCAGCGGTTTGCGACCTGGACGAACCTCTCGGAGACGACCTTCGTGCTGCCGGCGACGGACCCGGTGGCCGACTACCGCGTGCGGATCTTCACGCCGGTGTTGGAGCTGCCGTTCGCCGGTCATCCCACGCTCGGCACCTGCCATGCCTGGCTCGAGGGCGGGGGAGAGGCTCGCGATCCCGGGGAGATCGTCCAGGAGTGCGACGCGGGGTTGGTGCGGATCCGGCGCGACGGTGAGACGCTCGCCTTCGCCGCACCGCCGCTGATCCGCTCCGGCCCGGCCTCCGAGGAGGACGCGGCGCGGGTCGCCGCCGCCCTCGGCCTCGACCCGGCGGAGATGCTGGCGGTCGAGTGGGTCGACAACGGACCCGGCTGGATCGCGGTGTTGCTCGATAGCGCGGAGCGGGTGCTGGCGCTGCGGCCCGACCGGCTCGACTTCGACCTCGGCGTCGTCGGCTTCCACCCGCCGGGCTCCGAGGCGGCGATCGAGGTGCGGGCCTTCATGCCGGTCAAAGGCCTCGCGGTCGAGGACCCGGTCACCGGCAGCCTCCACGCCTCGGTCGGGCAGTGGCTGCTCGGCAGCGGCCGGCTGCAGGCGCCCTACCTCGCCACCCAGGGCGGCGCGATCGGCCGCGACGGGCGCGTCCACGTCTCCCAGGACGAGGACGGGACGATCTGGGTCGGCGGTCGCACCGAGACGGTGATCGCCGGCACGGTTGAGCTCTAGCCGAGCACCTCGGCGAGCAGCACGGCGCTGCCGAAGAGGAAGGCGAGCGTGGCCATGGCACCGACCAGCCGCGGCGACGGCCCACCGTGGATGCCGGTCTCGTGCACCACCGCGTGGCCCTTGCCGCGGGCGATCAGGTAGCGGTTGACCGGCACGGCGAAGACGAAGGCGATCGCCAGGGCGAAGGAGAGGCTGCCCCAAAAGAGGATGCTGTCGAGGCCGGCCTCCATCGCGCCGGGGATCGCCAGCACAATCACGTTGTCGACGATCTCCATCGTCGCGATGCTCAGCGTGTCCGAGGCGAGCGCGATCGGCACGACAGCCGCGAAGGCGAATCCGGCGCGCAGGAGTGGCAGGCTCGTGAGCCCGTAGCCGAAGAGGAACGCGAGGGCGATCGCGAGGAAGATCGTGCCGAGGTTGGAAAGGCCGATCGCGGTGCCGATCGCCACGCCGAGGATCTCGCC
>Ga0190267_10000123_pt1 | contig 15881 bp, 15 predicted proteins | sample Popmic239T_FD_140332 | JGI IMG/M metagenome (GOLD analysis project Ga0190267, IMG submission 140332) | Populus adjacent soil microbial communities from riparian zone of Oak Creek, Arizona, USA - 239 T | ecosystem: Environmental > Terrestrial > Soil > Riparian zone | place: USA: Arizona... | reverse complement strand
TCGACGTCGTGGTCGGCGGCGATCCCGAGGTCGTCGTGATGGCCGACCCAGGGCGGCTGGTGCAGATCGTCACGAACCTGCTCACCAACGGGGCCAAGTACGGCCAGCCGCCGATCGCGGTCGAGGTGCGCACCGTCGGCGAGGCCGTGGAGATCGACGTGCGGGACGCAGGCGAAGGCGTCCGCGAGGACCTGGTGCCCATCCTGTTCGACAAGTTCGCCCGCGGGCCGGGCACCGGGCGGCGCGGCACCGGGCTGGGGCTGTTCATCGTGCGCGAGCTGGCCCGCCTCCAAGGCGGCGACGCGCGCTACGAGCAACGAGCCGACGGCGGCGCCTCGTTCGTGGTCACGCTCCCCCGGGCCGGCTGACGGCGTTCGACCCGGGTCACCCGACGACGACCGACACCTCGTTCGACCGCGGCGACTCGCTGCCGTTCGAGCGGATCGCAGCGACCGCGTAGTAGTAGCGGATGCCCGGCTGGACGGTGCCGTCGCGGTAGGCGGTGGTGTCGTCCTCGGTTTCGCCGATCGGCGTCAGCGCGCCGGGCGCGGTGCCGCGATAGATCCGGTAGCGCACCGCCTGCGGGCCGGCGTCCGGCTCGGACCAGCTCAGCTCGACGGCAGTGCCGTTCGACGCCGACCGGGCCCGGAGGTCTTGCGGGGCCTGGGGCGGCGCCGTCGTCGTCGTTGAGCCGGTCGACGAGGTGGTCGGTCCGTTCTTCTTGCCGGTCGTCGAGGTGGTTGGCATCGGCACCGACGCGGGAGGCGGCGGTGCGCCCGGCGGCGGGGGCGGCGGGGGCGCGACCGTCGTCGTCGTGGGCGGCTTGAGTCCGAGCTGGTCGGGCTCGGCGGTGAAGATCGGCTCGGCCGGGACCTCGGCCAACGCGGTGCGCATCGTCTGGGCGAAGATCCGCGCCGGGAACGTGCCGCCCGCCACCGCGATGCCGCGCACGCTGGTCATCGGCACGACCTTGTCGGGATACCCCACCCACACCGCAGTGGCGAGCTGCGGCACGAAGCCGACGAACCACGCGTCGCCGTACTCCTGCGTCGTTCCCGTCTTGCCCGCGACCGGCCTGCCGATGGCGGCGGCCCGCCCGGTGCCCTCGGTGACCACCCGCACCAGCGCCCGGTTCAGCACACCGACGCGGGTCTTGTCGATCGCCTCTCGGGTCTCGACCTTCTTGCGGTGGACAACCCGGCCACCGGGCGCCTCCACCGCGGTGATTGCGTACGGCGCCGCGTACACGCCGCGGGCGGCGAACACGGCATAGGCGCTGGCCATCTGCAACGGGGCCACGCCCGGCGTGGTGCCGCCGAGGGCGACCGCGCAGACCGGCCTGATCCCCCGCGGGATGCCCGCCTTCTCGGCTTGTTCGATGATCGCCTCCGGCCCGGTCCGGCTGACGATCTGCGCGTACACGACGTTGATGGACTCCGCGGTGGCGGCGTCGAGGTCGGCGTTGCCCTCGCCCGCGCCTTCGTAGTTGTCGACCTCGAACGGCCCGTTCTTGCAGGGCACCGTCGCCGGGCTGTTGGTGGAGAACGACGTGCGCGGGTCGATGCCCTCCTCGATGGCGGCGAGGTAGGCGAACGGCTTGAACGCCGAGCCGGGCTGACGCTGCCCCTGGCTGGCCACGTCGAACTGGAGGGCGGGGTCCAGGCCGCCGAACAGGACGCGGATGGCGCCGTCGCCTGGCTGCACCGACACGACAGCGGTCGTGGGCTCGCCCGGCGCGCCGAGGGTGGCCTGGGTCGCGGCGACGGCGGCGTCGAACGCCTTGCGGTCGAGGGTCGTGCGGATGACATAGCCGCCTTGGTCGAGCGCGGCGCCGCGGGCGTCGGGCGTGGCGCCCAGGGCGTCGAGGGTCTGCGCCTCGCGGCGGACGTACTGCACGAAATGCGGGGCGTAGCCGGCGTCGACCGCGCTGGGCGGGGCCAGCGTCACCGGCTCGGTCTTGGCCGCCGCCAGGGCGCCGTCGTCCAGCCAGCCGTGGCCCTTCATGGCGTCAAGCACGTCGTTGCGGCGGGCCACGACCTTGTCCAGGTCCTTGGCCGGGTCGAGCGAGACTGGTGAGCGGATCTTGCCCGCCAGCAGCGCGGCCTGGGCGGGGGTGAGCTTGTCGGCGGTGGTGCCGAAGAAGACGCGGGACGCGGCGCCGATGCCGTACGCGGTGTCGCCGAAGTAGACCTGGTTCAGGTACCGCTCGAGCAGTTGCTGCTTGGTGTACTTGCGCTCGAGCTCGGATGCGTACAACACCTCGCGGAACTTGCGGCCGAAGGTGCGCTGCGAGCCGGTGTAGTTGAGCTTGGCGAGCTGCTGGGTGATCGTGCTGCCGCCGCGCAGGTCGCCGCGGGTGATCGTGGTGACCGCAGCGCGCAGGACCGCCGACGGCTGCACGCCGGAGTGGCCGTAGAAGTCGGCATCCTCGGCAGCCAGGACCGCGTTGACGACGTGGGGCGGGACCTGGTCGAGCTTGACCAGATCGCGCTCGACGTTGGGGTTGACGGTGGCGATCGGGCTGCCGTCGGCGGCGACGATCGTGCTCGACGTGGGCAGCCGCTCGAACCCGGCGATGTCGGGAGCGAACGGACGCGACGCGAACAGGATCGCCTTCGAGGCGGCTCGGCTGGCCGGCCCGCGCAACGGCGTGAGGACGATCAGCGCCAGCAGGACGACCAGGCCGGCCGCGCCCCACAGCAGCCGACGACGCCACCGATGGGGCCGCACGCCGTCAGGCGCCGACGCGATGACGACATCGTCGCCTGGGGTGGGCGCGTCGGTGGGCGCGTCGGCAGGCGGTTCGTCCATTCCTCCCATGTTCCCGGCCCGGCCCCGCCCGAAGCGTGGCCGCCGCGCCCGCCTGCACGCCCAGCGGGCTACGGCGTCGTCGTGGTCGTCGAGCTCGTCGTGGTGGTGGACTCGGTTGTCGTGGTGGTCGCCGCTTCCGGCTCGGTCGTGGACGTCGTGGTGGAGGACGCGCTGGTCGAGTCGACCGTCGTCGTGGTCGAGGCCGACGTGACGCTGGTGGTCGACTCCGGGACGGCGTCGTCGGGAAGCAGGCCTGCATCGGAGAGCAGCGTGACGATCTCATTCTGCACCGCTTGGATCTCGGCGTAGAGCTGGTCGAGGTCGGTGACGTCGACCTCGTCGAGTCGGCTGAGGGCCGCTTCGATCTCGGCCTGCAGCTCCTCGCTCGGCATCTCGCTCACCGTCACGACCAGTTGGATCGCCAGCGCCGTCGTCGTGCAGGCGATGCAGTCCTGGTTGCCGGCCACCGCGATGTTCACCGGCGCCACGACATCGCTCTGGCCCACGACGACCACGACCTGGAACGCCACCGCCACCGTGGTGCAGGCGGTGCACGACGCCAGCGCGTAGGCCTCGTTGCGGTTGTCGACCGGCTCGCCGTCGGTGACCCAGACCATGGCGACGGCGACGTCGTAGACGACGCTGCCGTCCTTGTCGTTCACCGCCAGCGCCTGGTTGTCCCCGATGCCAGGGGCGCTGGGCAGGGCGAACGGGAAGGCGACGCCGGTGTCATCGCCAGTCGTGACGATCGCCCGCAGGGTGCCGTCGTCGTTGCGGGTGACGAGCAGCGCAGGCGCGTCGCCGTCCCGTGGGACGAGGGCATAGCCGGGCACCGCCTTGACGCCCGCGATCGGCTCGCTGGCGAAGGATCGCTCGGGCGCCCGCCGCATGTGCACGAGGCTGGTGACGGTGCCGCTCTCGGCCGCGCTGACCGGCTGGTACTGGCCGGTGGGCCACCAGGCGTAGGCCAGGAAGAGCAGCAGCAGCGCCAGGGCCGCGGCCACCGCGCTGCGGGCCACCGGGCGGCCTTCGGTCCGCGCCCACACCTTGCGACCCGAGCGGCGGGCCACCCGCACGATCATGTACGTGGCCGCCGCGACGGGGACCACGAGCGACGCCATCTTCAACATCGCGGCCATGACGCCCAACACGTCGCCTTCGCCCATGTTCGCCCACATCTGGCGGCCTTGGGCCGAGGCGCCGACCCAGGCGGTGGCGAGCAGGCGGGGCAGCAGCAGCACGCTGATGACGAACAGCCACAGCAGCAGCGGCACGACGACGAGGACCCACGCCCGCACCACCCAGCGGGCCGACCGGCGCAGCGGCTGCGGCTTGCCCCAGTTGGTCGGCAGCATCCCGGCCAGCGTGGGCTTGATGTGCTGGAAGAGGTCGGGCACGCCGACGAGGTCCGAGAGGATGTGGTAGCCGTCGGCCCGGATGACCGGCGCGAGCTGGCGGAGCATCAGGAGCAGTTGGGCGGCGACGACGAGCAGCAGCGCGTCGATGCCGACGGCGAGCCACACCCCCATCACGACGACGGCCGCCACCGCGTTGAAGTACAGCCCGCCCAGGTCGACCTTGAGCCGGCCCCAACGGCTGAGCCGGCGCGAGTCGTCGACATCGGTGTAGAAGGCGGGCCACACCATGTACAGCCCTGCCCCCATCGCGCCGGGCGTGGCGCCCGATGCCCGGCAGGCGGCGGCGTGGCCGAACTCGTGCCAGCCCGCCGAAACCATGATCAACAGGAACGCCCCCAGCAGCAGGCCGGGGCTGTCGAAGGCCTGGCGCGTGCCCGATGCCAGCCCGTGCCGGAACAGCACCCACCACGTCGTCGCCGCGAAGGCGATGAGGACGGGCACCACGATCGAGGACTTGAACAGGACCGCGAACGGCGCCGTGATCCTGCGGGTGATGTCGGGGTTGGTGACGACGACCTTGCACCGCAGGGCCAGCAGCGGGATCGGCTTGGCCGGGCACGGGGGCGCCCCGTCCTCGTCGCACAGCACGCCGAGCGGGGCCAGCTTCTCGTCGAGCAGCAGGGCGACGTCGCTGGGCTCGACGAGCTTGCCGCAGGTGCGGCTCAACTCGTCGGCCAGCGCGGCCAGGTCACGCCGCCCGTCGACCGCCTCCAACAAGGAGTACAGCAGCGGCGTGACCTGGATGATCTGGCCGTCGGCGCGGCGCACGACGCACCGGGACGTCGTATAGCCGGAGTCTCGGAGCTCGCCGAGCAGCTCGACGCCCGGTGCCCGCGCCGGTACCCGAGCGCCCGCGTCGACGACAGTCATGGCCTGCTACTGGGTGATCTCGGAGTCCTGGTCGGCGACTGCCTCCGCAGACACGCCGTCGAGGTCCTGGTTGATGATCGCCGTCTGCTGCGCCACCGCGGTGGCCGACGAGTCGACGGTGCCGATGTTGGCCGCCACCGCCGCGTCGATCGGCGCCGCGATGTTGGCGTTGGCCGCCACCGCACCCGCGATCGGGGCGGCCGCGTCGACGTCGGCGTCGATGTTCACGTTGACGTCGAGCAGGTTGCCCTCGGCGAGGAGGTCGCCGGTGCTGACCGAGCCGTCGGTGGTGTCGTCGGGGACGGTGGTGTCGCCGTCGATGACGTCGTTGGACTGGTCGATGGTCGACGTCTGCGGCGCGTGGGCGATGGCGTCGCCCGACTGGGTCTGGTCGATCATCACGCCCTGGTCGGCGACGGCGGTGGCGTCCGAGCCGATCGAGAGGATGTTGGCCGAGGCGGCCGCGTCGATCGGCGCGGCCACGTTCAGGTTGGCGGCCACGGCCAAGTCGATCGGCGCCGCCAGGTCGAGGGCGAGGTCCACGTCGGCATCGAGATCGAGCAGTGACATGACTTCCTTGGTCGGGAGCGGGGTGGCGGACTCCGCCTCCAGCTCCTCTGCGGACAGACGTTCTTGGTCGCTCATTGCGTCTCCTCGTCCGTGATGGTCACTCGGCGCTTCTACCCCTCAGCAGGCGAGGGAAACAGCCGCTGGGCTCGGGGCAGCCGCAGGCCCACGTGCAACAAGCGTCGAATCTCCCTGTGTGGCTTCCCGCACCCGTTTCTCCAGGCGCTCTGCCCTCGCGGCCGTCTTCGCGTTGGCGCTGTCGTCGTTGCTGCTCCCTTCCGCCACGGCGGTGCCGGACGACAACGCCGGCCCCAAGTCGCTGGTCGCCCTGGGCGACTCGTTCGCGTCCGGGCCGCTGATCCCGGTGCAGTACGAGCAGCCGTGGGGGTGCCTGCGGTCGAGCAACAACTACGCCCATCAGGTGGCGCGTGAGCTGGCCCTGGAGCTGACCGACGTGACGTGCAGCGGCGCCAGCACCAAGCACATGTGGGAGACCCACGGCGTGTCACCGGAGGAGGAGTTCGCCGAGTACGGCAGCCGGTTCGGCTACACCGGCCATCCCGGCAACCCGCCGCAGTTGGACGCGCTGCGCGAGGACACCGACATCGTCACCTTGCAGATCGGCGGCAACGACATCGGCTTCGGCGGGCTGGCGACGACGTGCGGCGAAGGCGCCATCCGCGGGCCTGGGTGCCGTGAGGCGGTGGCGGCGGAGAAGCCGTTCGAGCGGATCGCAGCCACCGCGCCGAAGATCCGCGCCGTGCTGGACGAGATCCAGCGCCGCTCGCCCGACGCCGCGATCTACGTGCTCGGGTACTCGGGCATCTTCAAGATCGGCCCGACGGCGCGCTGTGACGCCATGGGCGTGGGCGAGGAGGACGCGCAGTACCTGCGCAGCATCCAGGAGGCGCTCAACGCCATGATCCAGTCGGTGGCCGACGACGCCGAGGCCGGCTACGCGGCGGCGACGACGTACGTCGATGTCTACGGGCCGAGCGAGGGGCACACCGCGTGCGACCTGCCTGCCATCCGCTGGGTGGAGCCGATCGTGCCGGTCAACGCGGCGGCGCCGGTCCATCCGAACCTCGGGGGGATGACGGCGGTCAAGGACATCCTCGTCGAGCAGGTCTGGCCCGCCGGCCTCCCCCGCCCCGACACCCTCCCCGGCCTCCCGGCCCCGCCCGACTCCCCCCTCTAACCACCGCCGCGCCCAGGACCGCCGCCCCCAGGACCGCCGCCCCCAGCCGTTCTCGTCGCGCTGGCGCGCGCTATTCGCAACTGAGCGCGACGAGTTCGCCGAGGGGCAGGCTTAGGGGGCCCAGGGCTTGTTGCGGAAGTCGGTGAGGAACTCGCGCCGGGTCCGGAAGCCGAGCAGCTCGTTCGACCGGAACTCGGTGCGCTCCAGCGGCGTGCCCACGCCCTTGAGGTAGTCGAGCCGCATCTCGTTCACCTCGTCGCACGAGATGGCGTTGCGGGCGGCGTCGGGGTCGATGCCGTAGGCCTCGGCCGCATTCCGCCCGAGGATGCCGTTGCGGATCGTGCGCGACGGGTCGGTGGCCAAGCGGGTGGGGTCGTCGATGTCGCCGTCGAGCCCGTACGGCAGGTTGTACAGCTCCTTGGTCTGGTTGGTCATCTCCAGCATCCGCAGGGCGACGATCTCGCGGTGCGGCGAGCCGTACCAGAGCGAGTCGGTGCCCCAGACGACCCGCTTCGGGCCGACGTGCTTGACCAGCTTGCCGATGAGGTGGGCGGCCGAGTCGGCGTTGCCCATGTAGTCGCGCCACACCGAGCCGAGCTCGGCATAGACGTTCGGCGAGTTGCCGCCATTGCTCGGCCCGTCCAGCCCGTTCATGCGCAGCGTCTTGATCAGCGCGTTGACCGAGCGGCCGGACACGTCGACGGCCTCGTCGCCGGGGTAGTCGCGCTGCGGGCCCTCGCCGGTGTCGTGGCCCGAGTGGTAGACGAGGAACTTGATGCCGGGGAAGGCCTTGGCCGCCGGGCCGATGTCCTTGGGGCTGGCGGCGCGCTGGTCGAAGCCGGGCAGGGCGAAGCCCTTGTGGGTGGCGACGACCGCAGGCACCCGCGACCCCGGCCGGTTCGAGATGTCCAGCACCTTCTGAAGGAACGGAAAGCCGATGTCCTCGGAGTCGAGGAACCAGCCGCTCTGGCCGGAGACGTCGCCCCACGGGCAGTAGACCTTCCAGCCCCGGAGGATGCCGTTGTAGAGGACGGCCCGCTCCTCCATGGCGTCGAACTCCTCCTGCATGAACACCGGCTTGAGGCCGTAGCCCTCGGTGTTGTTGCCCGCCGACCCGCGGTTCGGCATGACGAAGGCGTGCATGACGGCCCGCTGCGACGCGGCCATGCGGTTGACCATCTCGACGGTCTCGGCCGCCTCGGCGATCGGGAGCGGGTTGCGCAGGTCGGGTGCCGACGGCACCGCCGACAACACGGTCATCGTCGTGGCCGAGTCGAGGTACAGCTCTTTGAAGTAGTGGAAGCGGCTGAGGTTCTGGATCGGGTCGATCTCGCCGCCGCCGAAGCCGCGCACCGAGCCGTCGTCGCGCACGCCCGGCGGATTGCCGAGCGGTCCTGACTGCTCCCACAGCGCGGCGAACACCACATGGAACGACGGGTTGTTCACCCGCCACAACCCCTCGGGGTCGACATGGTGGCTCTGCACGTCGAACACGAACTCGCCGGGCAGGTTGGCCAGTTGGGCCTTGCCGGTCGCCTCGTCCCACTCGAGGTCGCAAGCGTCGGTGGTCTCGGTGTTGTGGGCGACCGCGTAGCGGCCCCAGCGCCCGCCCGTCACCGTGTCGACGGCCCAGAACCCCACTGCCATGGCCGCCGACGTGCGCACGAAGTCCCGCCTCGACATGCCGAAGCGGCGCCGCCAGCGCTCGGTCTCCTGCTCGGCCAGCGCCATGATCTGGTGCTGCTCTTGCGTCGGCGGCGGCGGGATGAACTCGCCGTTCGAGCACGGATAGACGTCAACCGGCAGGTCTTCGTTCTGCTGTTCCCGCCATCGATTCCAGCGCATCCCCAGCCCCTCGCCTCGTCGGTCCCTCAGGTTTCTGCTCGATGCCTGCGAATTCCTCCGACCGCCCCCCGCTCTGGAGGACATAGGTACGCGAATCCGGAACCCATGTCCTCCAAAGCGGCAGAGCGGCTTGTGCGGCATGGCAATCGCCGTCTATAGCTACGAGCATTGATGCTGCGCGCCGCGGGCGTGGTCGAGTTGAAGCGGTCCCAGCCATGGCGTACTGCCGTCGGCGGCCGTGCTGCTGATGCGCCCTCCCCTGCCCCGCCGCGCCCTGGCTGAGTTCTGCGGCAGCGCATTCCTCGTCGCCGTGGTGGTCGGCTCCGGCATCGCTGCGCAACGGCTCTCCCCCGGCGACGTCGGGCTGCAGCTGTTCGAGAACGCGGCGGCCACCGCGGCCGGGCTGGTGGCCCTCATCCTGGCGTTCGGCCCCGTCTCCGGCGCGCACTTCAACCCGGTCGTGAGCCTGGCCGACGCCTGCTTCGGCGGCCTTGCCTGGCGAGACGTGCCTGCATACGTGGCGGCCCAGGTCGCGGGCGCAGCGGGGGGCGCGGTGCTCGCCAACCTGATGTTCGGCCTGCCCGCGCTGGAGTGGTCGCAGCGGTCGCGGTCGGGCGGCGGGCTCTGGCTGGCCGAGGTCGTGGCGACAGCCGGCCTGTTGCTGGTCGTGTTCGGCGTGGTGCGGTCCGGGCGGACCTCGGCCGCTCCTTTCGCGGTCGGCGCCTACATCGGCGCGGCCTACTTCTTCACCTCGTCGACGAGCTTCGCCAACCCGGCCGTGACGGCAGGCCGCGCCCTCACCGACACGTTCGCCGGCATCGCGCCCCGCTCGGTGGCCGCCTTTATCGCCTTCCAACTCGTCGGCGCCGCCGTCGCCATCGTGCTCGTGCGCGTGCTGTACCCCGACATCGCCGACGTCGCCGACGAGGTCGTCGTCCCGCCCGCGCAGACCGCGCCGACCGAAGGAACGCCATGACCGACCACCCGCCCGAGATCCTCGTCGTGTGCACGCACAACGCGGGCCGATCGGTCGCCGCTCGGGTGCTGCTCGACCACTACGGGGCCGGCCGCGTCGTGGTCCGCTCCGCGGGCTCGGCACCGGGCGAGCACATCAACCCCGCCTTCGCCCAGCTCCTCACCGAGCGCGGGCTCGACGTCTCCCAGGAGTTCCCCAAGCCGCTGACCGACGACGCCGCCCGCGCCGCCGACATCATCATCACAATGGGCTGTGGCGACGCCTGCCCGGTCTACCCCGGCAAGCGCTACCTCGACTGGGAGCTCACCGACCCGGCGGGCTTGCCGAAGCGGCGCAGTGGGCGGCGCTCTACCTCCTCGGAGGCACGGTGGCCGCGGGCGTCGCATCGGCCCGGTGGCCGGTCGATGCCGCCAAGGCGCTGGACCGCGGACGGGCTGCCTCTGCTCCTGCGGTCCGCCGGCGGTGGGCGCCGCTGCGGGTCGAGCGGCTGGCCGTGGTGTTCGGGCGCAACCGGGTGCTCGACGGCGTGGACCTCGAAGTCGGGCCGGGCGAGGTGGTGGCGCTCGTCGGGGCCAACGGGTCGGGCAAGTCCACGCTGTTGCGGGCCGTCGCCGGCTTCGTCGAGCCCGTGTCCGGACGGGTCGACGTGGCCGGCGAGGAGCTGGACGCGCTGCGACCGGACGAGCGGGCCGCCGCGGGCGTGGCGCTGGTCAGCGGGGCACGACCGGTGTTCCCCGACCTCAGCGTGCGCGAGAACCTCCGCGTCGGCGCCTACCTCAGCCACCGGACCCGGCGCTCGTTCAACGACGCCGTGCCGCATGTGCTGCAACTGGTTCCCCGGCTGGCACCCCTGCTGGACCGGCGGGCGGGCGTGCTGTCGGGAGGCGAGCAGCGGCACCTCGCCGTGGCCCAGACCCTGTTCCGCCGGCCCGCGGTGTTGCTCGCCGACGAGCTGACCCTTGGGCTCGACGCCGCGTCGCAAGCGAGCGTGCTCAGCCTGCTGCGGACGCTGGCCGACGACGGGGTCGGCGTGGTTGTCGTCGACCACGACCTGGCCCCGTTGACCGCAGCCGCCGACCGCACCGTGGTGCTGCACGAGGGCCGCGCCGAGGCTGCCGACGCGCAGTCTGCGTTGGTGCCCGCCCGGTTCCTCGGGGGGCTGGCGTCGTGACGGCCGAGGCGATGGTCGTGTCGCTGCGGGACGTGTCGGTCCGCGTCGGTGGCGCCGAGCCGCTGCGGGGCGTCGACTTCGACGTCGCACCGGGCGCGGTCGTCGCCATCGTGGGGCCGAACGGCGCGGGCAAGACGACCTTGCTCGACGTGCTCACCGGCGACGTTCGGGCCGAAGGCTCGGTCGACGCGCCGTCGCCGACGCGGATCGCCCGCGTCTACCAAGGCTCCCCGCTGCCCGACACGCTGACGGTCGGCGAACTGCTCGACCTGGCCGCCGGAGCCGACCGGGCCGACGCGGTGGCGGACGAGTTCGGACTCGGCCCGCACCTCGACACGCGGGTGGGCGACCTGTCGACGGGCATGCGCCGCATCGTCGACCTCGCCGCGTCCACGGCGCGCCCGCACGACCTGCTGCTGCTGGACGAGCCTGCATCGGGGCTGGCCGAAGCGGAGGTGGCCCACCTCTCCGACGTGATCCGCGACCGGTGCCGGCGCAGCGGCGCCGCGGCCGTCGTCGTCGAGCACAACCGGGCGCTGGTCGCGCAGGTCGCGGACCGGGTGGTCACCCTCGACGGCGGGCGGGTGGTGGACGGCGCGGTCGCGGGTGCGGGTGCGGGTGCGGCCGGCGTTCTCGCGGGCGGCGGGCTCAATGGGGTGGACGTGCGCCAGACGCTGGCGGCCGTCTCCGCGGCCGGCGTGCCCGCCCCCGCACCGGTGCGCCACGAGCTGTCGACGTGGACGAAGCTGCGCCTCGGGCTTCGGGAGTTCGCCGCGGGCATGGCGTCGGTCGTGATCCTCGGCGTGCTCAACCGGGTCATGAAGGTGGAGCTCGGCATCAGCCTCGTGGTGGTCGCCGCGCTGCTGGCGTCGTACAACCTGGCCGCCCCCGCCGCGCTCGCCATCGGGCACCGCTCGGACCAGCGGCCGATCCGCGGGCGGCACCGGTCGCCCTACATCGTCGGCGGGGCGGTGCTGACCGGGTTGATGGTGCTCGCCGCGCCGCACCTGGCCGACCGGCTGGCCGTCGGCGTGGACCCGGTCAGCGTGGCGTTGACGTTGGCCGCGTTCGTCGCCATGGGCGTCGGCATGTACGGCTCCGGCGCGGTGTACTTCGCCCTGCTCGCCGACCTGACCCCGCGCCACGAGCGGGCCCATGCCGCGTCGGTCGTCTACCTCATGCTCATGGGAGGCATCGTCGCCGGGGCGGCACTGTCGGCGGTGGTGCTCGACGACGGCGGCGGCGGGCGGCACTCGCTGTTCGCCATCGTGGGCGTGCTCGTCGTGGTGTTGACCGTCGCCGCGGTGTGGGGGCTCGACCCGCGCGGGGTGGACGAGGACGACCTGCCCGAGCGGACCAGCGCGTGGTCCGCGGTCAAGGAGGTGGCCGCCATCGGCGCGGCCCGGCGGTTCTTCGTGTTCACGTTGGCGGCCTCGTTGTTCCTCTTCCTCCAGCAGGCCGTGTTGGAGCCGTTCGGCGGCGACGTGCTCGGGCTGTCGGTGCGGGCGACGACGGGGTTCAACCGCGGTGCAGACGCTCGGCGTGCTGATCAGCATGCTCGTCACCGGGCGAGGGCTGGCCGACCGGGCCGGGCACAAGCGGACCGCGCTGGTCGGCCTGGTGGGTTCGGCGGCCGCGTTCGCCGGTCTGTCGCTGGCCGCGTTGACCGGCTCGGCGCCTGCGAGCTGGTTCGCCATCCTCGCCGCGGGCGTGGCCACCGGGCTGTTCAGCGTCGCCGTGCTGGCGTTGATGATGGCGATGGCGGTGCCCGAGCGGATCGCGTTGTTCATGGGCGCGTGGACGGTGTCGCCGGCGCTGGCCGACGGGCTAGCCACAGCGGGCGGCGGCCTGTTGCAGGAGGCTGTGCTGTCGCAGTCGGCCAACGAGGCGGTGGCCTATGCCGCGGTGTTCGCGGTGCAGGCGGTCGGCCTCGTCTGCTGCGTACCGCTGCTGCGGCGGATCAACGTGGCGACGTTCGCGAAGGACGTGGCCGCCGAGTCGGCTCGTCGGGCCGCGGCGGCGATGGGGTGGATGAAGTCGTCGTGACGTGCGGCGACTTGGGCGGCGAGAAGATCTTCCCGAGCCGCCTGGCCGCCTTGGCCGTTCCCTCCACGGTGAGGGCGCCTTTGTTGACGGCGGCGGCAGGGGTCAGCCGGCCGGACACGATCTGCGCCCAAGTGTCCTCGTCGGTGGTCCACGTCACGGCGGGATCGGCGGCATCGGCGGCCCAGCCGTCGCGGAGCTCGATCGACCCGTCGTCGACCACGAAGTGGAACACCCACCGGTCGATGACGAACTGGTAGGCCTCGCGCACGCCGGCCGCGGCCTGTCGGTCGGCGAGGACGCTCATGCCGACCGCCGCCCACCGGGGATGGAAGCTGTCGGTCGGCTCGCGGTCGCCCAGGCGGCGGGCGCCCCACGCGATCAACGGGCCCAAGGCGGCGGCCAGGTCGCGGCCGTCGGCGGTGAGCTCATAGACCTGGCGGGCGGCGGGCGGCGGCAGGTCGTGTCGGGCCACGATGCCATGGCGTTCGAGGTCGCGCAGCCGTTCGGTGAGCAGGTTGCGGCTCACCCCCGGCAGGCCGTCGAGCAGGTCGGTGAAGCGGCGCGGCCCGGGGACGAGCTCACGCACGACCAGCAGCGTCCAGCGGTCGCCGGCCACGTCGAGGGCCCGGGCGAGGGGGCAGAACTGGTGGTATCGGTGATCAGGCATTGGTCGGGTTGGCGTCTGGTCAGGTCTGGCGGGTCAGGCGGCGGGCTCGATGACGAGGCAGGTCGTGGTGGCGGTGGCGACCAGGCGGTCGTCCGCAGTGAAGAGCCGGCCGTCGGCGGTGACCACGCGGCGGCCTGCGTGCACCACCACGCCCTCGGCCCGCAGGCGGCCCGCGTCGAGGGCGACCGGGCGCACATACTTGACCTCAAGGGCCACGGTCGTCGTGGCCGCGCCGTCGGGCACCGCAGTCAGGGCCGCCATGCCCATGGCCGAGTCGAGCACCGTGGCGAGGATGCCGCCGTGCACGGTGCCGAAGGGATTGGCAAGCTGCTCGGACGTCTCGAAGGTGAACACGACGCGGCCATGCTCGACCAGCGACGTCTCCATGCCCAAGAGCGTGGCCAGCCCCGACGGCCGCCGGTTCACCATCGCCGCTCGCACTCCGTCGGCCGTCATGGCGTTGCCGGCGCGGCCAGCACTTCCATGGCTCGTGCGAGCTCGCCCTGGAAGTCGGCGTCGGCAATGCCCAGCGTGTCGGCGAGCCGGTTGATCATGTTGAAGAACACGACGACGCCGATCGCCTCGAGGATCTTCTCGTCGCTCCAGCCGTTGTCACGCAACGCTTGGACATCGTCGTCGGTCACCTTGTACGCGTGCCGGGTGATCTTCTCGGCCAACGGGAGGAACCGGGCCGTCTCCTCGTCGTCGGTGAAGGCCCCGACGTCGCCCGTCTGCGCCGCTTCGACCTGCTCGGGCGTGGCGCCGTGCAACTGCATCAACACGGTGTGGGCGCCGACGCAGTACGGACAGTTGTTGAGCGCGGCGACGTAGGTGGAGATCGCCTCCTTCGCCATCCTCGGCAGCTCCCCGCCGCTGAACAAGGCCCGGTACAACTGCGACAAGGCTGAGGTGATGTCAGGGCGGACGCTGGAGAGCTGGATGACCAAGGGCGTGATGGGCGACCCCATCGTCTCTCGCAGGCCTTCGTAGGCCTCAGCAAGCTGCCCGGTCGCAGCCTCAGGCGGAACCGTGCGGATTCGCGGCATGAATGGACTCCCTCTCTCGCGATCGCTGCCGTCGGTTCGAGGACCATACCATTCAGTTCATATTTACTACTAAATGGTCCTCAGGCGGCTCATTGGGGAAGGGCGACTCAGCGAGCGCGGGTGAGCGGGGGGCTTCCAGCGCGGGCGGCGGCGACTAGCGCCTGGGCCGACCACTGCATCAGCTCGGTGGCCTGTCGGCGCGAGAGCCCGCCCACGTCGGTCAACCACGCCAATGCCTCGATCCCGATGGTCGCCCGGATGGCGAGGGCAAGGTTGTGTCGGGCGGCGGCGGACATCTCCCCCTGCAGGGGCTCGAGCGCCTGTTCGATCCACTTGATCATCCGTCCTTGGCGCAACGGGAGCGCGGCGCGTTCGGCGGCGTCAGCTTCCAGGGAGAGCCGAAGCATGGTCCGCTGCTGGGGCTCCGTGTCGACGATCATCTTGGTGACGGCCTTAACGACGAGGTCAAGTCGGGTCTCGACGTCGCTGGGCGGGTCGTCGGGCAACATGGTTTCGGTCGCCGTCTCGGGGTGGGCCGCGGCCAGCAGCGCCCGCTGGCTGGGGAAGTAGCGGTACGCCGTTGTGCGCGAGACCATCGCCGCCTCTGCCGCGGCCTCGACCGTCGGCGTCACGCCCTGGGCGACGAGGTCGCGGGCCGCCGACACCAGCGCCTCTTTCGTCCGCCGCTTCTGGGCGATCCGACCATTCAGCTCGTAACCGGTTGACACGGCGCAGATGGTACCGTACTTTCGTCATGGGACATGAGTCCCACGACGAGGAGGAAGGTACGGCCATGACGTCTCTGGTTCCCATCGTGCGCAACATCGGCGAAGGCGACAAGCAATCGTTCGCAGGCGGCGGTCTGCACATCTGGAAGCTCCTTGCCGAAGACACCGGCGGCGCCTTCTTTCTCTTCGAGGACACGATGGTGCGCGACAAGACGACGCCGCTCCATGTGCACCCCGAGGCCCACGAGCTGACCTACGTGCTCGACGGGGAGATCGAGGTGCAGGTAGACGGCGTCCGCCAGCGGGTGCGCAGCGGAGGGCTGTCGTTCGTGCCCAAGGGGGTTGAGCACGCGTTCATTGTCATCTCAGCCGAGGCGCGGATGCTCGCCCTCCAGACGCCCGGCGCCGTCGGCCAGGCGTTCTACGGTTGTCTATGCGAGGACGATGGCGCGGTGATTCAAGACGGGACGGTGTTCAGGTTGGCCGAAGATTATTTTCGTTTTCATCTGGCCGATCCGAGCTTGCGTTGGCTCAGGCT
>Ga0190267_10000122_pt1 | contig 15883 bp, 14 predicted proteins | sample Popmic239T_FD_140332 | JGI IMG/M metagenome (GOLD analysis project Ga0190267, IMG submission 140332) | Populus adjacent soil microbial communities from riparian zone of Oak Creek, Arizona, USA - 239 T | ecosystem: Environmental > Terrestrial > Soil > Riparian zone | place: USA: Arizona... | reverse complement strand
TGGATGACCCAGATCCGCCAGTGGCAGGAGCAGTTCCCGCTCCAGTACGAGAAGTCGGACCAGACCGACGGGCCGGTCAAGCCGCAGTACGTCCTCGAATGCCTGCGCGACTCAGCGCCTGACGACTGCATCGTCGCCTCGGGCGTGGGCCAGCACCAGATGTGGACCTCGCAGTACTGGAAGTTCGACCACCCGTACACGTGGGTGAACTCCGGCGGCCTCGGGACCATGGGCTTTTCGATCCCGGCCGCCATCGGCGCCAAGGTCGGCAGGCCAGACCGCATGGTCTGGGCCGTCGACGGCGACGGCTGCTTCCAGATGACCGCGCAGGAGCTCGTGACGGCGTCGGCCGAGCGGATCCCGATCAAGGTCGCGATCCTCAACAACGCCTACCTCGGCATGGTGCGGCAGTGGCAGGAGATGTTCTACGACGAGCGGTACTCCGAGGTGTACCTCTCGCCGGACCTGCCCGACTACGTCAAGTGGTCCGAGGCGATGGGCTGCGTGGCCTTCCGCGTGGAGCACCCGGACGAGGTGCAGCCGACGATCGACAAGGCCAACGAGATCGACGACCGCCCGGTGGTCATCGAGTTCCGCACCGACTCGTCCGAGAAGGTGTTCCCGATGGTCCCCGCAGGCATGTCGAACAGCGACATCGTCGTCGGCCCGACCCCGGGCAAGGAGGTCCGGCAATGAACGCCGCGTCGTCTTCGTCTTCGTCGATGAAGCACCACACCCTGGTGGTCTTGGTGGAGAACAAGGCCGGCGTGCTGGCACGCGTCGCCGGGTTGTTCGCCCGTCGAGGGTTCAACATCTACTCGCTGGCGGTCGCCCCGACCGATGACGAGCGCTTCTCGCGGCTGACCATCGTCGTCGACGTGGAGTCGGCGCCGTTGGAGCAGATCACCAAGCAGCTCTTCAAGCTCATCAACGTCGTCAAGATCACCGAGCTGGACCCGGCCGAGTCCGTCGAGCGTGAGCTCATGCTGGTGACGGTCGCCGCCGACGCAGGTCGGCGTGGCGAGGTCATCGAGCTCGTCAACATCTTCGGCGGCAAGATCGTCGACACCGGCCACTCGGCGTTGACGGTTGCCTTGGCGGGCAAGCCCCGCAATCTGGACGACTTCGAAGAACTCATGCGAGCCTTCGGCATTCTCGAACTGCAGCGCACCGGTCGTGTGGCGTTGCCCCAGTTGGACCGTCGCCCTGCTGCGGCCCCGATGCGAAAGGTCAGTTGATGGTTGCCAAGGTTTCATACGAGAAGGACGCCGACCTCGCCTTGATCGGCGGCCGCAAGGTCGCCGTGATCGGCTACGGCTCACAGGGCCACGCCCACGCGCTGAACCTGCGTGACTCCGGCGTGGATGTGCGCGTCGGCCTGCGCGCGGGGTCGTCGTCGTTCGCCAAGGCCGAGGCTGCCGGCCTCCGGGCCGTCTCGCTGTCGGATGCAGCTGCCGAGGCCGACCTCATCATGCTGCTCGCCCCCGACACGGAGCAGGCCTCGATCTATGCCGAGCACATCGAGCCGAACCTGTCGTCTGGCGACGCGCTGTTCTTCGCCCACGGCTTCAACATCCGCTTCGGGCTGATCTCCCCGCCCGCCGGCGTCGACGTCGCCATGGTCGCCCCCAAGGGCCCCGGCCATCTCGTACGGCGGACCTATGTGGAGGGCGGCGGCGTCCCCTGCCTCATCGCAGTGGCGTCGGATGCCTCCGGCAAGGCGCGGGACATCGCGCTGTCGTATGCGGCCGCCATCGGCGGTGCCCGGGCCGGCGTGCTCGACACCACCTTCGACGAGGAGACCGAGACCGACCTCTTCGGCGAGCAGGTCGTCCTCTGCGGCGGGCTGACCGCGTTGGTGCAGGCCGGCTTCGAGACGCTCGTGGAGGCGGGGTACCAGCCCGAGTCGGCGTACTTCGAGTGCCTGCACGAGCTGAAGCTGATCGTCGACCTCATGTACGAGCACGGCGTGGCCGGCATGCGCTTCTCGATCTCCGACACTGCCGAGTACGGCGACGTCACCCGCGGCCCGCGCATCATCAACGAGGCGGTGCGGGCCGAGATGAAGGCGATCCTCGGCGAGATCCAGTCCGGCAAGTTCGCCGAGGAGTGGATCGCCGAGAACCGGGCTGGGCGCAGCCGCTTCGACGAGCTCCGGGCTGCGGGCCGGGAGCACCCGATCGAGAAGGTCGGGGCCGAACTGCGGGCGATGATGCCGTTCATCGCGGCGGGCAAGGAGCGCCCACAGGACGTCAGCGGCGGCTGAGCCTCGTCGGCCGCGCCGGCCTTTCCGGCGACACCAGCTTCTCAAGCGTCGGACCCAGGAGGACACGGCAGCCCCGTGTCCTCCTGCGCGTCTAAGCCGCAGCCAGCGCACGATGGCTGAGAGCAGCGCGCAGCACACGGCGAACCTCGTCGGGCTCATGGATCACCTCCTCGTGGAGGAAGCGGTAGACCCGGTAGCCGTGGTTCTGGGCGTCCCGGTCGCGGCGGCGGTCCTCGGCCATCGCGTCGACCCGGCCATGCCATCGGCGGCTGTCGGCCTCGACGATCGCTTTGTCCTTGGCGAACAGGACGTCCACCCGATTGGGCACGTGCGGGCGCCATGGCAGCTCGTGTTGGAGCGAGAAGCCGGTGAATCCGCCGTTTTGCAGCAGCTTCACCAGCGCCCGTTCGAGCTCGCTTTCGGGGACGGCGACGCCGGGGCCACGCACGTCGAGCAGGGCGAGGAGCCGGGTGAGGCCCCGTTTGCCGGGCCGCTGCAGGTCGTTGGCGAGAGCGACGATGTCCGGCACCGCGCAGCGCCGGGTGAGGTGGGCGTCGTCGATGGCCCGCTCGAGCCGGCCCCGGCCGGAGGTGGCGGCGAGGTCGCAGAACGTGCGGGGGATGGTGGTGACCGGCAGGCCGCCGATGCGGGTGACGTGGGCGGGGGCGATGTCTCGGGACTGGTGGACGAACTTCGCCTGGCATGGGCGGTGGTGGTCGCCGTGGGGCGCGATGAGCCTGATCGGGCCGGGCGGATAGTTGAGGAGCCGGTGGAGGGCGGCGGCGGCCTCGTGCGACACGACCGACTGCGGCCCGGCGTCGAGGTGGGCGATCCAGAGGCGTCGGACCCACGAGTCGGCGAAGCCAGGCAGCGAGTACACGCCAGGCGCGACCGTCACCCAGCGGCGATGGCCGAGCCGGCGGTACGTCGAGCGGTTGGTGGCGCCGGCGGCGAGCGCTTGGGCCCGGCTGAACACGCCGTGCTGGCGGGAGGCGATGTCGGCGATGTCGTCATCGAGCATGGCGGCATTCAACCCACGGGGTGTGACATCAACCCCCGCACCGCCGCTTTGGAGGACATAGCGAACCAGATTGGTTCGCTATGTCCTCCAAAGTCGGGGGGGTGGGGGGTGGGGGGGTGGGGTGGGGGGTGGGGTGGTGGCGCCGCACCCACTACGGCTAGCTCAGCGCCTCCACCACGAAGTCGATGCAGCGGGTGAGCGCCAGCACGTCGTCCGGCTCCACCGCGGGGAACATGGCGATGCGCAACTGGTTGCGCCCGAGCTTGCGGTACGAGTCGGTGTCGACGATGCCGTTGGCCCGCAGCACCTTGCTCACGAACACCGCGTCGATCGACGGGTCCAGATCCACCGTCCCGACCACCCGGCTGCGCTCGTCCGGCTTCTCCACGAACGGCGCGGCAAAAGACGACGACTCGGCCCAGCCGTACAGGTGCTCGGCCGAGCGGTCGCAGCGCCCCGCCGCGAACTCCAGCCCGCCCCCGGCCAGCATCCACTCCACCTGCTGCACGAAGAGGAAGATCGTGGCCAGCGCGGGCGTGTTGTAGGTCTGGTCCAACCGGGAGTTGTCGAGCGCGGTCTTCAGGTCGATCGACGCCGGTATCCACCGCCCACTCGACGCGATCCGTTCGATCCGCTCCACCGCGGCGGGCGAGCACAGCGCCACCCACAGCCCGCCGTCGGACGCGAACGACTTCTGGGGGGCGAAGTAGTAACAGTCGAACTCGGCCGGGTCGACCCGGAGCCCGCCCGCCCCCGACGTGGCGTCCACCGCCACCAGCGACCCGGCCGCCGCCCCCTCAGGCCGGCGCACCTCCATCATCACGCCGGTCGACGTCTCGTTGTGCGTGAGCGCGTACACGTCCACGCCCTCGCGCCCCACCGGCAGCGGGTGCGTCCCCGGCGGCGACGAGATCACCTCCGGCTCGCCCAGCCACGGCGCCGCCGCCACCGCAGCAGCGAACTTCGACGAGAACTCCCCGAACGACAGGTGCTGCGACGACTGCTCGATCAGCCCGAAGGCGGCCGCGTCCCAGAACACCGTCGTGCCGCCGTTGCCCAGCACGACCTCGTACCCGTCCGGCAGCGAGAACAGCTCCGACAGCCCGGACCGCAGCCGCCCCACCATCGACCGCACGCCGGCCTGCCGGTGGCTCGTCCCCAGGTAGGTCGGCGCCGCCTCGGCCAAAGCGGACACGGCCTCGGGGCGGACCTTCGACGGGCCGGAGCCGAAACGGCCGTCGCTCGGCAACAACGAAGCGGGGATGGTCACAGAACTCGGTTCAGGCTGCTCAGGCACGTGTGACAGCATGACAGCCCTATGGGCCGAATCTCTGCTCGAATCGGAGCCGTCGCCGAGTCCGCCACCCTCGCCATCGACGCCAAGGCGAAGGCGCTCAAGGCGGCCGGCGAGGACGTGGTCGGCTTCGGCGCGGGCGAGCCGGACTTCCCCACGCCCGCCCACATCGTCGAGGCCGCCGTCGAGGCCTGCCGCAACCCGAAGGCCCACAAGTACACGCCGATCCCGGGCCTCCCCGAACTGCGCCAGGCGGTAGCCGACAAGACCGCCCGCGACTCCGGCTATGCGGTCGACGCCGCCCAAGTGCTCATCACCAACGGCGGCAAGCAGGCCATCTACAACGCCTTCGCCGCCCTGCTCGACCCCGGCGACGAGGTCATCGTGCCCGCGCCCTACTGGACGACCTACCCCGAGTCGGTCGCGCTGGCCGGCGGCGTGCCGGTGTACGTCGAGACCGACGAGTCGACCAACTTCCGGGCCACTGTCGACCAACTGGAGCAGGCCCGCACCGACCGCACCAAGGTCCTCCTGTTCGTCTCGCCCTCGAACCCCACCGGCGCCGTCTACCCCCGCGACGAGATCGAGGCCATCGGCCGCTGGGCCAACGAGCACGGCCTCTGGGTCCTCACCGACGAGATCTACGAGCACCTCGTCTACGGTGCCGCCCGCCACCACTCGATGCCGGTCGTGGTGCCCGAGCTCGTCGACCGCTGCATCGTCGTCAACGGCGTGGCCAAGACCTATGCGATGACCGGCTGGCGCGTCGGCTGGATCGTCGGCCCGACCGACGTCGTCAAGGCGGCGAGCAACCACCAGTCGCACGCCACGTCGAACGTCGGCAACGTCTCGCAGTACGCCGCCCTCGCCGCCGTCTCCGGCGACCTCAGCGCGGTGGCCGAGATGCGCGAGGCCTTCGACCGCCGGCGCAACACGATCGTCAAGATGCTCAACGAGATCCCTGGCGTGTCGTGCGTCGAGCCCGAAGGCGCCTTCTATGCGTTCCCGAGCTTCAAGGCGGTGCTCGGCACGTCGATCCGCGGCCGCACGCCGACCACCACGCTGGAGCTGGCCGAGATCATCCTTGACGAGGTGAAGGTCGCGGTCGTGCCCGGCGAGGCATTCGGCGCCCCCGGCTATGCCCGGCTCTCCTACGCGCTCGGCGACAACGACCTCGAGCGGGGCGTGACTCGTATTGCCGAACTGCTTGGCTCCTAAATTGGCCCCATGGCCCGCATCCTCGTTCCTGAACAGCTCGCCGAACGCGGCCTGACCGCGCTCCGGGAGGCGGGGCACGAGGTCGTCGAGCGGATCGGGCTCAGCGCCGACGACCTGCTCACCGAGATCGAGACCGCCAACGCGCTGATCATCCGCTCGGCCACGCAGGTCACTGCCGAGGTGCTGGAGGCGGCCAAGGAGCTCGTCGTCGTGGGCCGGGCCGGCATCGGGCTCGACAATGTCGACGTGGCCGCCGCCACCCGCCGCGGGGTGATGGTCGTGAACGCGCCGCAGTCGAACATCCTCAGCGCGGCCGAGCACACCATGGCCCTGCTCCTCGCGCAGGCCCGCAACGTCCCGCAGGCCCACTCGGCGCTGAAGAACGGCAAGTGGGAGCGGTCCAAGTGGGAGGGCGTCGAGCTGCACGGCAAGGTGCTCGGGGTCATCGGCCTCGGACGCATCGGCGCGCTGGTGGCACAGCGGGCACTGGCGTTCGGCATGCGCCTCGTCGCGTACGACCCCTACGTCTCGTCGGACCGGGCCCGCCAGATGGGGATCGACCTGATGGACCTCGACGAGCTGGTCCGCCACGCCGACTTCATCACCATCCACGTGGCCAAGTCGCCCGAGACGATCGGCCTGGTCAACGCCGAGCTGCTCAGCAACGCCAAGCCGACGCTGCGGATCGTGAACGTGGCCCGCGGCGGCATCGTGGACGAGCAGGCGCTGGCCGACGCGGTCCGCAGCGGCCGCATCGCCGGTGCCGCCCTCGACGTGTTCGACAAGGAGCCGACCACCGAGTCCCCGCTGTTCGAGCTCGACTCGGTCGTCGTCACGCCGCACCTCGGCGCGTCCACCACGGAGGCGCAGGACAAGGCCGGCATCACGATCGCCGAGCAGGTGCTGTTGGCGCTGGCCGGCGACTTCGTTCCCTACGCGGTCAACGTGGCCGCGGCCGAGGCGAGCGAGACGGTGCGCCCGTTCCTGCCGCTGGCCGAGCGGCTCGGGGCCGCCTTCGGCTGCCTGCACGAGGGCATCCCCGACAGCCTCGACATCACCTACGAAGGCGCCATCGCCGACTACGACACCCGCATCCTCACCCTCTCGGTGCTGAAGGGCCTGTTCTCAGCCCACGTGGACGAGCCGGTGTCGTACGTCAACGCGCCGCAACTGGCTGAGGAGCGGGGGCTGCAGGTCAAGGAGTCGAAGACCTCGACCGCCACCGACTACGTCAACCTCATCGTGCTGCGCGGCGGCGGCAACGCCATCGCGGGGACGCTGTCGGGCGTGCGGGCCGACCCCCGCATCGTGATGGTCGACGACCACGACGTCGAGGTGCCCTTCGCCCGCCACTTGCTGTTCGTGCGCAACGACGACCGGCCGGGGATGGTCGGCGTGGTCGGCAACGTGCTGGGCGAGGCGGGCACCAACATCGCCCAGATGGCGTTGGGCCGGGCCGCGTCGACGGCGCTGATGGCGTTGGCCCTCGATCAGGCCCTGGACGCTGACGCCCGGCAGCGGCTCGCCGACAAGCCGGGCATCCTCGACGTGCGCGGCGTGGACCTCGGTTAGCGCTTGGACTTGGTGAGGCCGTCGGCTTGGGCGGCCTCTTCGCTGGCGTAGCAGCGGTCCGGGCGGGTGCGGGTGTAGGCCAGCATGCCGGGCAGGTGGTAGAGGCGGCTGGCCAGCTTGGCCTTGACCGGGTGGGTGGTCGGGCAGATGCCGCCCTCGGGGTCGACCCAGGCCGCGGGCGCGGTGGCCGCCTTCTTCTTGGCCGGCGCCTTTTTGGCCGCGCCCTGCTTCTTCACCGGGGACTTGCGGACCCGCGCCGGCTTGTGCTGCGCGGGGACGGCAGCAGCGTCGGCCACCGCGGCAGGCTCTTCGGCCACCGGCTCGGGGACCACCGGCTCCGGCTCCGGCGCCGGGGCGACCGGCTCCGGCTCGGGCTCCGGCGCCGGGGCGGGCGCGGGCGCCTCTTCCACCACCGGCGAGGCGGGCTCCGGCGTCGGCGGCGCGGGCGACCACGCGGGCTCCTCGGCGGCCGGCGTCGTGGCCGACCGTCGGCTTTGCAGCGTCTTCACCACCGCGGCGACGACACCGCCCAGCACGCCAAGACGAAGACCCAGTCGGAACGAGCGCCGCAACATGGCCGTCAACCTACCTTGACGTTGCCGAGGCCGCCTGCAACGATGGTCGGACATGTCGCGTTCCACCACCACCCTTCTCCTTACGTAACGGCGAGCTCCCGCACCGGGAACTCGCCTCCGCCTCCTGCGCCTCCGGCCAGGAGGTTTTTTGTTTCCCATGAAAGGAACCGAAGCAATGGCTGAGCGTCTGATCATCTTCGACACCACGCTGCGAGACGGCGAGCAGTCGCCGGGCATCTCCCTCGACGTGGCCGAGAAGCTTGAGATCGCGGAGCAGCTTGCTCGCCTGCACGTCGACTACATCGAGGCCGGGTTCCCGGTCGCCAGCCAAGGCGACTTCGAGGCCGTGCAGGCCATCGCCCGCACCGTCGCAGGCCCGGTCATCGCCGGGTTGTCGCGCACGCAGCTCGCCGATGTCGACCGGTGCTGGGAGGCCCTGAAGGACGCCGAGCGCGGGCGCATCCACGTCTTCATCTCGACCAGCCCGAACCACATGGAGCACATGCTCAAGATGACGCCCGAGCAGGTGATCGCCGAGACGAGGGCCGGCGTGTCGAGGGCGCGTGAGCACACCGACGACGTCGAGTTCAGCCCGCAGGACGCAACCCGCACGCCGCTCGACTTCATGCTGGAGGTGCTGCAGGCCGCCGTCGACTCCGGCGCCACGACGCTGAACATCCCCGACACCGTCGGCTACGGCATCCCCTGGGACTTCGGCGCGCTGATCCAGTACATCCGGCGCGAGGTGAAGGGCGACTACATCACGTCGACCCACTGCCACAACGACCTCGGCCTGGCCACCGCCAACTCGCTGGCCGGCGTGCAGGCAGGGGCGCGGCAGGTCGAGGTGTGCGTGAACGGCCTGGGCGAGCGGGCGGGCAACGCGTCGCTGGAAGAGGTCGTGATGGCGGTCAAGATCCGGGCCGACCAGTTCCCCGGCATCGAGGTCGGCGTGAAGACCGACGAGCTGGCCAAGACCAGCCGGCTGGTGTCGCGCCTCACCGGCTACCCGGTCCAGTACAACAAGGCGATCGTGGGGCGCAACGCCTTCGCCCACGAGTCGGGCATCCACCAGCACGGCGTGCTGGCCGAGCGCTCGACCTACGAGATCATCGACGCCGCCGACGTGGGCCAGACCGGCCGCCAGATCGTGCTGGGCAAGCACTCGGGCCGGCATGCGTTCAAGGACACGCTGGAGAAGATGGGCCTCCATGTGCAGGGCGACGCGCTCAACGCCGCCTTCGCCCGCTTCAAGGAGCTGGCCGACCGCAAGGTCGAGCTCACCGACGCCGACCTCGAGGCGATCGTGGCCGAGGAGATCGGCGGGGCCCACGCGCCCGAGTTCGTCTTCGAGGCGTTGGAGGTGCGGGGCGGCACCGTCGCCGTGCCGCAGGCCAAGGTCGTCGTCGTGCGCAACGGCGAGAAGGCCGAGGCCACCGCGGAGGGCGACGGCATGATCGACGCCGCCTGCAAGGCGATCAAGGCGGCCACGGGGGTCGACGGCAGGCTCACCGACTTCAACGTGTCGTCGGTGACCGGCGGCGTCGACGCCTTGGGCGACGTGATCGTGCAGCTCGAGGTCGACGGCGTGAAGGTGACCGGCCGAGGCGTGTCCACCGACGTGGTGGAGGCGTCGGCCCGGGCCTACCTCAACGCGGTGAACAAGGTCGTCCAGGTCCGGGCCCGCAACGAGGCCAGGGCCAAGATGACCGCCATCACCCCGTAGCCCCCCTGCGAACTTTGAACGCTGACGCGCGCAGAGGGCGCGTCAGCGTTCAAAGAATGGCGTCGAGGGCGGCGCCGGCGGCGAGGCCGAGGATGAGCAGCAGGCCGGCCCGGCGGGTGTGCAGGAAGCAGATCGCCGCGAACCACAGCGGCCAGACCGGGAAGTTCTTGGGCGGCGCCGCGGGCCGGGGCTCGTCGAGCGACTTCCACACCTTCCGGGCCACCGGCAGGCCCGCCAGCGTGATCAGCGCCGGCCACGGCATCGCGCCGACGGCGACGCACGCCACCACCGTCGCGTAGAAGGCGGCGACCATGCCCTGGGTGGCCCGGCGGGCGCGCTGCTCGCCCAGCACGACAGGGAGGGTGCGGATGCCGATCGGCGCGTCGTACGGGATCTTGTCGATGTGCTTGCCCATGAGGACCGCGGTGCACAGCAGGCCGTAGGGGATCGACGCCGCGATGACCTCCCACGGGATCTCGCCGACCGCTGCGTAATAGGTGCCGCCGACCATCAACGGCCCCCAGACGACCAGCACGTCGGGCTCGCCCAGGCCCCGCTTCTTCAGCCGGAACGGCGGGGCGGTGTAGGCGGCGCTGAGGAAGAAGCCGGCGACTGCGAAGGCCAAGACCGGCCAGCCCCGCTGGGTGAACAGGATCAGCCCGATGGCCAAGTCGACGACGTTGACCGCCAGCGCGGCAGTCGCCAGGCCGCGGCGCGAGATCATCCCCGACAGCACCGGGTGCGGGGCGTAGAGCGCACGCGGGTACGAGTCGGTGTCGGAGCCGACCTCGACGTCGAACAGGTCGTTCATCAAGTTGTTGCTGACGTGGGCCAGCGTGATGCCGAGCAGGGCCAGCAGGAACAGCTCCCACCGGAACCCGTCGTCGCCCACCGCCAGCAGGCCGGCGACCAGGCCCGCGGTCAGGGTCATCGGCAGGACGGCGGCGCGGGTCAGCACCAGCCATCGCGAGACGACGTCGACGTCGCCCTCAGGAGAGTTCGTTGTCCGCAGCACGTACCGCCAACGTGCGAGTAGCCCCTGCTTGCCGGCGACGACCATGGCGAAACCCTACGACGCGGCCTCGATCGACTGCCGGAACGTGCGCCGGTAGTTCTGGGGCGACGTGCCGACGGCGCGCTGGAAGTGGAAGCGCAGGTTGGCCGCGGAGCCCATGCCGCAGCGGTCCGCGATGCGCTCGACGGGCTCGTCGGTGGCCTCCAAAAGGCGCTGGGCCAACAGCACCCGCTGGGTCAGCACCCACTGCAAGGGCGTGGTGCCGGTGACGGCGCGGAAGCGGCGGGCGAAGTTGCGCGGGCTCATCGCCGCCCGGGCCGCCAAGAACTCGACGGTCAGCGGCTCATCGAGGTGTTCGAGGACCCAGGTGATGACCGGGCTGAGCGGGTCGTCGAAGGGGCATTCGGAGACCGGGACGGGCAGGTCGACGTACTGGGCCTGGCCGCCGTCGCGGTGCGGCGGCACGACCATGCGGCGGGCGACGCCGTTGGCCACCTCGGCGCCGTAGTCCTGGCGGACGACGTGCAGGCACAGGTCGATCCCCGCCGCCGTGCCCGCCGAGGTGAGCACGTTGCCGTCCTCGACGTAGAGCACCCGCGGGTCGACGTCGATGCTCGGGTACCGCCTGGCCAGCTCGTCGGCGTGGGCCCAGTGGGTGGTGGCCCGGCGCCCGTCGAGCACGCCCGCCTCGGCGAGGAGGAAGGCGCCGGTGCAGAGCGAGAGGATGCGGGCGCCGCGGCGGTGCGCCTCCCGCACGGCCTCCAGCGCGGCGGGCGGGTACTCGCCGCCGCGGTGCGAGGCGGGGATCACGACGGTGTCGGCCTTCACGAGGTCGTCGAGGCCGTAGGGCACATCGATGACGAAGCCGCCCTCGCCGGCGTGCAGCGGACCGGGCTCGCTGCGGCAGAGCTTGAAGTCGTACCAGGGGTTTGCCAGGTACGAGCGGTCGGTGCCGAAGACCTCGATGGGTACCGCGAACTCGAAGACGGCGAAGCGGTCGAGGACCAGGACGGCGACGGTGTGGCGCTTCCTCCGAGGCATGGCAGGATATTAGCGCACTGTGGCGTTCCTGCCACTGGTACGGGTGGCGCTGCAGGCGGAGTATGGACCCATGACGACCGTACTGAACCCGCCGATCACTCGGTCGCTTCCCCGCCGCTTGCGCGACGACGAGGTGACCGAGCTGTCCAGCATCACCGTCGACCTGCCGCACCTGCGCTCGTCGCTGCCGATCGACCTGGACGACGCCTTGCTGCGCTTGGAGGCTGCCGTGTGGGAGCTGGCCCGACGCCACGACGTTCGGGTCTGCCCGAACTGCACGCTGCTCGACGTGATCGACGGGCTGGCCGCCAAGGGCTGGTCATCGGGCCCCGCCCGCGACGCCCTGCGCGCCATCGTGATGCTCCGCGCCGGCGGCGCCATCGCCAGTGACGAGCCTCGGGTCGCCCTGGCCCTGTCCCGCTTGATCGGCTACCTCGAACTCCGCTCCCGCTTCGGCTGACCCGCCCGCCCCGCCTGACCCCCGCCCGCCCCGCCCCGCCGAGGCATTCTTTGAACGCTCAGCCCGCCTCTGGCGGGCTGAGCGTTCAAAGTTCGGAAAGGGCGGCGGGTCAGCGGGGGGTGGTGGGGAGCCAGGCGGGGCGGCGCGTCTCGAACGAGTCGATGGACGACTCGTTGCGCAGCGTGAGGCCGATGTCGTCGAGGCCCTCGAGCAGCCGCTGCTGGGTGAAGTCGTCGAGCGGGAACTCGGCATCGACCCCCGCAGCGGCCGAGTAGACCCGACGGGACTCGACGTCGACCGTGACCTCGATGCTCGGGTCGGCGGTCACCGCGTCGATCAGCTTGCGCACCGACTCGGCGTCGACCTGGGCCGGCACCAGCCCTGCCTTCGTGCAGTTGGTGCGGAAGATGTCGGCGAAGCGGGGCGACACGACGGCGCGGAACCCGTAGTCCATCAGCGCCCACACCGCGTGCTCCCGCGACGAACCGGTGCCGAAGTTCTGGCCCGCCACGAGGATCTGCGCGCCCTGGAACCGCGGGTCGTTGAAGACGAAGGACTGGTCCTTGCGCCACGCCTCGAACAGGCCCTCGCCGAACCCGGTGCGCTCGACCCGCTTGAGCCAGGCGGCCGGGATGATCTGGTCGGTGTCGACGTCGGAGCGGTCGAGCGGGACGGCGGTGCTGGTGATGACCCGGACGGCCTCCATCAGCCGAGCTCCTGCGGTGTCGCGAAGCGGCCTGCGACCGCGGTGGCGGCAGCGACCTCGGGGGAGACGAGGTGGGTGCGCCCGCCTGGCCCCTGGCGGCCCTCGAAGTTGCGGTTCGACGTGGACGCGGCCCGCTCGCCCGGGGCCAGCTTGTCCGGGTTCATGGCCAGGCACATCGAGCAGCCCGCGTCCCGCCACTCGAAGCCCGCCTCGGTGAACACCCGGTCCAAGCCCTCGGCCTCGGCCTGCTCCTTCACCAGCCCGGAGCCGGGCACGACCAGCGCCCGCAGGCCTGGCTTCACCTTGTGCCCCGAGACGACGGCGGCGGCGGCGCGCAGGTCCTCGATGCGCGAGTTCGTGCACGAGCCGATGAACACGGTGTCGACCGGGACTTCGCGCATCGGCGTGCCCGCCTTCAGGTCCATGTAGGCGAGGGCGCGGACGGCCGCCTCGCGCTCGTTGGCGTCGAGGAAGGCGTCGGGGTCGGGCACGGCGCCGTCGATCGGGACGACCTGGGCCGGGTTGGTCCCCCACGACACGTGCGGCTGCAACGAGGCGGCGTCGATCGAGACCTCCTTGTCGAACGATGCGCCCTCGTCGGTCACCAGCGAGCGCCAGTCGTCCAAGGCCCGCTCCCACGCCGCGCCCTTCGGCGCATGCGGGCGGCCTTCGAGGTAGGCGAAGGTGGTGTCGTCGGGCGCGACCAGCCCGGCGCGGGCGCCCGCCTCGATGCTCATGTTGCAGACCGTCATGCGGCCCTCCATCGACAGCGCCCGGATGGCCGAGCCGCGGTACTCGATGACCGAGCCGATGCCGCCGCCGGTGCCGATGCGGCCGATGATGGCGAGGATGACGTCTTTGGCGGTGACGCCGGCTGGCAGGTCGCCTTCGACGGTGACCGCCATCGTGCCCGGCCTGCGCTGCGGCAGCGTCTGGGTGGCGAGGACGTGTTCCACCTCGCTGGTCCCGATGCCGAACGCCAGCGCCCCGAAGGCGCCGTGGGTCGCGGTGTGGCTGTCGCCGCAGACGATCGTCATGCCCGGCTGGGTGAGGCCGAGCTCGGGGCCGATGACGTGCACGATGCCCTGGTTCCGGTGCCCCATCGGGTACAGCGGGATGCCGAACTCCTCGCAGTTCGCGGCCAGCACCTCCATCTGCTTTTTCGAGATGGGGTCCTTCAGGTTGAGCAGCCCGTCGGTGGGGACGTTGTGGTCCATCGTGGCCAGCGTGAGGTCGGGGCGGCGGACCGTGCGGCCGCTCAGCCGGAGCCCGTCGAAGGCCTGTGGGGACGTCACCTCGTGCACGAGGTGGAGGTCGATGTAGAGCAGATCGGGCTCGCCATCCGCGGTGTGGACGACATGGCTGTCCCACACCTTCTCGCTCAACGTCTTGTGCATTGGCTGTCCCACATCCTAGGAAGCTAGTCTCACGCCGTGAGACGGAGTGTAAGTGGTGTCGGAGTCCTCGACAAAGCCATCGCACTCCTCGACGCACTGGAAGTCGGACCATTGTCGCTGAACGACCTTGCCGACGCATCCGAGGTCCCGCGGGCGACCGCGCACCGCCTGGCGGCGGCCTTGGAGGTGCACGGTTTGATCGTCCGTGACGACGATGGCCGCTTCTGCCTGGGGCCCCGTCTGGCCCGCCGCTCGCTCGACGTGGCCGCCCGGCCTGCGCTCGAAGTGCTGCGGGACGCGACGGGGGAGAGCACACAGCTGTACGTCCGGCGTGGCAACAAACGGGTCTGCGTGTTGAGCCTGGAGTCGCCCCACGGACTGCGCACGATCGTGCCGATCGGGGCGGTCATGCCGCTCAAGCTGGGTTCTGCCGGCCACGTCCTGCGGGGCGAGACCGGTGCCAAGGGCTGGATCCAGAGTGTGGAGGAGCGCGAGCGGGGGGTGGCGTCAGTGAGCGCCCCGGTGCTCGACGGGGACCACGTGGTAGCGGCGGTGTCGGTGTCCGGCCCGGTGGAGCGCACGACGCGCTCGCCCGGCCGCCGGTACGGGACTGCGGTGGCGGCCGCGGCGCGCCAGGTTGAGGAGGCGATGGGCTGGCGGTGAACGCGCTCGATCGCCGCATTCTCGGCCTGGCGGTCCCTGCGCTCGCCACCCTCGTCATCGAGCCGCTCTACGTCCTGACCGACACCGCCATCGTCGGCCACCTCGGCGCGGTGCCGCTCGGCGGCGTGGCCCTGGCGTCGACCGTGCTCACGACCTTGGTCTGGATGTCGAACACGCTGGCGTTCGGCACGACCTCGCGGGTCGCGTTCCTGACCGGCGCGGGCGACGCGGAGGGCGCTGCAACGGTGAGCGCCCAAGGGCTGTGGCTGTGCGGCGTGTTCGGGGTGCCGATCGCGTTCGTCGTGGCGGTGGCGGCGCGGCCGTTGGCGTCCGCTCTCGGAGGCAGTGGAGACGTGCTCGACGCCGCGGTGACCTATCTGCGGATCAGCGCCATCGGGCTGCCGTTCATGCTCGTCGCGCTGTTGGGCTACGGCTGGTTTCGAGGCCTGTCGGACACCCGGACGCCGCTGCGGGTGGTGCTGGCCGCCAACGTCGTCAACGTCGTGCTCGAAGTGCTGTTCGTCTACGGGTTCGACTGGGGCGTGGCGGGCTCGGCGTGGGGGACCGTCGTGGCGCAGGTGCTGACCGCGGTGTGGTTCCTGTCGATGGGCATCGCCCGCCTGGCGCCGCCGGTGTGGGACGAGATGCGGCGGCTGCTGGTCATCGGTCGGGACCTGTTCATCCGCACCACGGCGCTGGTCGGCGTGCTGGCGATGTCGACGGCGGTGGCGGCCCGGGTGTCGACCGAGACGCTGGGCGGGCACCAGATCGCGTTGCAGCTCTTCACGTTCCTCGCCTTGGCCGTGGACGCGTTGGCGATCACCGCGCAGGCGATGGTGGGCACCCGGCTGGGGGCGTCGGACGGCGACGGCGCAGTGGTGGTGGCCGACCGGCTGGTGCGGCACGGGCTGGTGATCAGCGGGCCGCTG
>Ga0190267_10000121_pt1 | contig 15885 bp, 5 predicted proteins | sample Popmic239T_FD_140332 | JGI IMG/M metagenome (GOLD analysis project Ga0190267, IMG submission 140332) | Populus adjacent soil microbial communities from riparian zone of Oak Creek, Arizona, USA - 239 T | ecosystem: Environmental > Terrestrial > Soil > Riparian zone | place: USA: Arizona... | reverse complement strand
CGACGAGGTGCAGCAGCCGGGTGCCCTGGCGCTCGATCATCTCGACGAACTCGACGGCCACCTCCCGCGGGACCTCGCGGCGCTGCAGCGTCTTGGCGCAGCCGAGGATCGACGTGAGCGGGGTGCGCAGCTCGTGGCTGACGGTGGCCACGAACTCCGACTTCATGCGGTCGAGCTCCATGAGCTGGGCGACGTGGTCGCGCTCGGCCTCGTAGAGCCGTGAGTTGGCGATGGCCATGGCGGCGTGCTCGGCGAACAGGCTGAGGGCCCGCAGGTCGTACTCGGTGAAGGGCCGCTCGACGGTGCCGTTCACGTTGAGCACGCCGAGCAGGTCGCCGCGGTTGACCAGCGGCACGCAGACCGCGCTGCGCACGGGAACGGCCCTCGGCTCGCCATCGGGCCCGGCTGCCGACGACACCCGGCCCGAGATCAGGACCGGTTCGCGGCGCTCTGCGACCTGGCCCGCTACGCCCTCGCCGATCCGCACCTGGGCACCGCGGGCGGCGGCGTTGCCGCTCTCGCAGAGCACTTCGAGGCTGTCGTCGTCGCGCAGCATGATCGAGCCGGTGCGGCCTTCGAGCAGCTCGATGGCGCTCGACAAGATGATGTCCATCACCGCTTCGAGGGCGAGCACCGAGTTGACCGCCTTGCCCACCTCGCACAACGTCGCCAGCTCCTTGAGCCGGTTCGACAACGCCGCCGTCAGCACCCGCTCGTCCATGAGCAGCCGGGTCAGCCTCCGGAGGTGGCGCTCCTTCTCCAGCACGTAGCCGGTGAGGCCGAGCGTGGCCGCGAGCAGGGCGATGCGGAAGGCGGGCTGGCGGGCGACCTTGGCCGCTTCGCTCTCGGTCGCCGAGTTGCCGGAAAGGGTGACGAGGAACAGCCCGACGGCGAGCACGCACACGGCCAGGAAGGCCATGACCCACAGCTCCGAGCGGCGTCGCTCGACGGCCTCCAGCGACGGCGTGTCGAAGTCGCGGATGCCGACGATGCGGGCGGTCTGAGCGAACTCCTCGTCGAAGGAGACGTGCTGCCACTCCAGGGTTGCGGGGGTGTCGACGACCGTTGCGGCCACGAGGGTGCTATCGGTTTCGACACCCTGGGTGGTCAAGGATGGGTCCGGAAATGACCCGACCTGACTACCGCTGTCTATAGCCCCCCTTCACGCTTTTGGGCACCTTTTCCCACCCATACGGTGGGAAAAGGTGCCCAAAACGGCGGGGTGGCGGGCGGTCAGGCGAGGGGTTGGCGGCAGGTGGGCGGTCAGGCGAGGAGGTCGCGGACCGTCTCGACGACCTTGTCGGCGGGCACGGAGGCCTGCTCGTTGTGCTCGGAGCGCAGCGGCCGGACGGTCACGATGCCCTGGGCGATCTCGTCGTCGCCGATGATCAGCGCGACCCGCGCGCCGGAGCGGTCGGCCGACTTCATCTGGGACTTCATGCTGCGGCCGTCGAAGGCGCGGTCGGCCCGGAGTCCGGCCTGGCGCAGGCGGTGCGTCCACTCGGTGGCGGCGGTGCCGTCGGCCAGGTCGACCACGAAGACGTCGGTGTGCGCGCTCGGCGTCGTGAACACGCCTTCGGCCTCGCAGGCCAAGAGGATCCGCTCGATGCCGAGGCCGAACCCGATGCCGGGCGTGGCCGGCCCGCCGAGCTGCTCGACCAGGCCGTCGTACCGGCCGCCCCCGCCGACCGCGTTCTGGGCCGCGTCGAGGGCGGTGGCGGCGAACTCGAAGGTCGTGCGGGTGTAGTAGTCCATGCCGCGCACGAGCCGGGTCTCGATCGTGAACGGGACGCCGATCGCAGTGAGGCCGGCTTTCACGGCGTCGAAGTGGGCTCGGCACGCGTCGCACAGATGGTCGATCTGGCGGGGCGCGTCGGCCGTGGCGTCCTTGCACGCGGGGCGCTTGCAGTCGAGGACTCGCAGCGGGTTCTCGGCGATGCGGTCCTTGTGCTCGTCGCAGAGCTGGTCCCGGCGCGCTTCGAGGTACGCCTGCAGCGTGGCCCGGTACTGCGGCCTGCACTCGCCGTCGCCCAGGCTGTTGAGAAAGACGGTGACCTGCCGCAGGCCGAGGTCCTGATAGAGCGTCCACGGCAGCGCGATGACCTCGACGTCGAGGGCGGGGTCCTCGCTGCCGAGTGCCTCGGCGCCGACCTCGTGGTGCTGGCGGAAGCGGCCCTTCTGCGGGCGCTCGTAGCGGAACTTGGGCGTGAGGTACCAGACCTTCCACGGGACCTGCTGCGGGCGGTGCTGGATGTAGGCCCGGGCGACGGGCGCGGTGCCCTCGGGGCGCAGCGCGACGTGACGGCCGCCCTTGTCCTCGAAGTCGTACATCTCCTTGCGCACGATGTCGGTGGAGCCGCCCAGGCGGTGGAACACGCCGATGTCCTCGAACATCGGCTGCACGATCAGCCCGAACCCGGCCCGGTCGGCGTGGCCGGCGAAGCGCGCGACCAACTCGGCATACCGGGCCGAGTCGGGCGGCAGCACGTCGAACGTGCCGGGAGGAGCTTGAAACTGCTGCGCCATCAGGCCGGCGAGGCTAGTTGCCCTCCCCTCGCCGCCCCCCCCTTACCCGACCGGTGCTGCTCCGGCGGACCGGGCGGTCACGTCATCGCGACCTTGCTGAAGCCGACCCCCGTGCACTTGGCCTTCTTCACCGCCTTGCGCACCTCCTCGGCCACACAGAACCTGAACGAGCCGCCGGGGACGACGAGGACCCGGTACTTCGACGCCTCCTCGCGCCGCAGCACCGCCTTCACCACCGAGTCCGGGGCGGCCATGATCGACCGCTCCGGGTCGAGGACCTCCCAGCGGTGGTGCAGCGCGTGGAGCGCGAAGTACTGCCTGGTCTCGCCCGAGGCGGGGTCGGTGATCGAGACCGGCAGCCACTCCAGCCCGTCCTCCGGCACCGAGGCCGACTCCACCGCCGCCCGGAGTCGCTCCGAGCACAGCTTGAGGCCCAGGTTGTCGGCCTGGAGGTCCTGGAACACGCCGTCTCGCAGGGTGAGCTGCAGAGTCGGCCAGTTCGTTACCGGCGCCGGGTCGGCCAGCAAGGCGTCCAGCTCGCGGCGGTCCTCTCCGTAGGCGACGCCGCCCTCGTCCTCGTCGGTCTCCGGATAGCTGAGGTAGTAGAAGGCGCTCACATCCATCCACTCTTGCGCAGGAGCTGGGGGTTGTTGCGGACCGGGGCCTTGACGTGCTTCTCGAAGAGCTCGAGGAACCTCGCCGCGTCGTCGCCTGCCTCGCGTGCCGCCCTCGACATGTTGTCCAGCACGAACTCGTGGTACGCGTTCGGGTGACGCCCTCGGTGCGGCATGAGCTCTTTGTTCCACGCCCCGTCCAAGTCGAGCCCGTATTCGTCGGCGATCTTCTGGAACTTCGGAGCGAACCGCTTGTTCTTGTTGGTCGCGAAGTGGTGCACCTGATTGGGCAGGTCGTCAGTCGCCTTCCCTGCCTTCCCTGCCTTCCCTGCCTTCGCCGCGCCGTTGCCTGAGCCTGCGCTGTCGGCCACCTTGGCTGCCGCGCCGCTGTCTGCGACCGCATCGCCCGCCTTGGCCGCCTTCTCGGCCGCCTTGGCCCCGTCCGCCGCCTCGCCTGCCTTGGCCATGGCCTGGCCGCCGTCGGCTATCTCGTCGGCCTTGCTCAGCCCCTTGGCCCCGCCGGCCACGTCGTCGACCGTCTCCAGCCCCTTGCCGACCTTGTTCAGCTTCGTGAGCTTGGAGAGCTTCTCGGTCTTGGCCAGGCCGCCGGTCGCGAGGGTGGTGATGATCTCGAAGCCGACATGGCCGAGCGCCTCGCCGTAGTTGCCTGCCCGCCAGTCCTTGACCGTCTCTTCGACCAAGGCGTACCCGATCGTCTTCAGCGACTCGAGCGGGTTCTCCTTGATCGCACTGGCGACTTGGCCGAGCGTGTCAAGCGCCTGCTGCTGCACCTCCTCGCCCCGCAGCCCCATGAGGCCCGCCGTGCCCCACGCCATCTCGCCGACGCCCTTCACTGCGCCGACGGTGGACTCGACCATGCCCTTGCCGACTCCGATGACCTGCTGGGCGCCCTTCTTGAGGTGGCATCCGACGTTCCAGCGGGAGCACTTCTTGTGCCCGAACGGGTCGATGAAGTTCACCGGGTCGCCGTTGACATAGGCGTACCGGTTGCTCGTCAGCGGGTCGACGCCGATCGACAGGTCGGTCCCAGGACCCGACACCCGCGCCGCGTCGGGCGTCATGAACGACCCCGTCGTTGGGTTGTAGGTGCGGGCGCCGAACTGGTAGCTGCCGCCGCTGTTTCGCCGCCCGCTTGCGTACCAGAGGCCATTGGCGGCCGAGCCGCTGTTGCACGGCGAGGCGTCCTCGCCGATCAGCCCGGTGCTCGACAGCGGCGTGCCGTACGGGTCGTAACGGACGGTGCACTGGGTCGCCGAGCCCGACGACAGCACCGCGCCCACGTTGCCCTGCCCGTCCCGCAGCAGGTGCTCGACGGTGTTGGTGTTCGTGACCATCGCCCGCGCCGTGCCGTCCGGGTCGAGGACGTACCGCTCGTCCACGCCGGGGGCGGTCTCCTTGACCAGCGACTGGCCGAGCCCGTCGTAGTGCAGCTCGGTCGTCACCGACCCCTTGGTCTCCCGGCGCAGCCTGTCCATGCCGTCGTAGCGGCGCTCGGTGAGCTCGCCGCCCGGCGCGCAGTCGGCGGTGGTCTGCTTCAGCCGGTCGAAGCCGTCGTAGACGTGGCAGTCGCCGTCGTTCTGGACCCCGCCGAACGCCTCGTAGGCGAACTGCTTGGTCGTGGCGTCCTTGGTCGTCGACTGGATCGAGCCGTCGATGCCGTAGACGTACGACGTGCCGTCGTAGCTGGCCCGGTTGCCGTCTTTGTCCCAACCGATCGGCTTGGCCACGCCGCCGTTCTTGAACTCGTCCAGGCGGCCGGCGGCGTCATAGCGGTACTCGAACAGCGCGGTGACCATCGAGCCGCCCGACCCCGCCGTGCCGCTGAACCCCTGCGACTTCACCCGGTACAGCGCGTCGTACGTGTAGTCCCAACGGGCCCGCACGGTGCCGCCCGGTGTGGCCGCCGAGACGTACTGGAGGGTGTCGTCGTTGTTGTACTGCGGCGTGACCTTGATGCCGTTGGGCATAGTGGCCTGACCCGGCCTGCCCGCGGTGTCGTACGTCCACGAGGTCGTGCCCGCGGTCGACGACGACATCGACTTCGGCAGCCCCGCGGTCCCGTTGACGAACGTCGTCTTCTCGATGTCGACGCCGTTGTCGACGATCGACCGGCCCGCCATGCCGCCCGCCGCGTCGTAGCTGTAGAACTCGTTGAGCCTGCCGTCGTTCGCCTGCCGCAACAGGCCGTCGAGGTAGTAGTGCGCGTCGATCACCGTGGACGACGTGTTGTCGACCACTCGGCGGATGTTGCCCGCCGGGTCGTAGTCGTAGGAGATGACCTCGCCGTAGCGGCCCGTCTCTGCCGCCGCTTGGTCGTTCGGGAACCACTCGAACGTCTGGCGGGCGCTCGTCTTGTTGCCCGACGGGCTCGACAGCTCGGCGCGCTGGCTGAGCTTCCTGCCGCCGCGGTCGTACGTGTAGAAGGTGCGCCGCGTGTCCGAAGCGGTGACCGGCTGGTCCACCTGGAGCAGCAGGTTGTCGTGGCTGTAGGTGTTCACGGCCTCGCGCTTGCCCGCGTTGGGCGCCACGCCTGCCACGCCCGAAGGAGACAGGACCCGCGTGATGTTGCCGGTCAAGTCGTAGCTGTACCGGGTGACGTTGCCCCCGGTGTCCGACGCCTCCTTCATCAGCCCGTTGGCCGTGTACGAACGGGTCGCGTTCTGGGCCAGCGCATTGGTCTCGCGGGTCAGCGAGCCGTTGGCGTTGTAGGCGTAGCTCACGGCATGGCCGACCGCGCCTGCAGGCGGCGTCACCGAGGCGACGAGGCCGTCGCTGGTGTAGGCGGTGACCGTCGAGCGGCCCAATGCGTCGACCGTCTTCGTCTGCCGCCCGACGCCGTCGTAGACGTACTGGGCCGTCGTGACCCGCGCCGCGTCCGATGCGGGCGACGGCGCGGTGAGCTTCGCCAGCAGGCCGTCGTCAGTCCAGTCCGCGGTGAAGTAGCGGTTGTCGCTGCCGTTCGACGTCGACATCGTCTGGCGCACGACCCGGCCGCCGCCGTCGTACTGGTAGCGCGTCACGCACACGCCCACGCCGGCCGGATACGCAGGCACACCCGACACCGCGGCCGGCGCAGCGCCGGTCGGGCACTGGCCCGTCTGCGTCGTGGAGTGGTTGGGGTCGGCGGCCCCCGCGTTGTCGTAGCGCGGCAGGTACTGCGCGGTCTGCCTGCCATTGCGGTCGTACTCGGCGCGCGTCATATACCGCGCGTCGGGCGTCGTCGTGGAGCCGACGAAGGCGCGCGGCTCGAAGGTCGCGACCACATTGCCGTCGGCGTCGTACATCGACCGGGACCTGGCGTTGCTGCCGCCCCTCGCATCGGGCGTGCCCGCCAGCAGCGCCGACGGGTGGTCAGCGCCGACGACTTCGTCCACCATGCGGTGGGCGGCGTCATAGCTGTACGCATGGACGCGTCCGACGGTCTTGCGGGAGTAGCTGCCCCACGCCGGGTTCAGCGTGGGCGCGCTCGGCGTGGCCGCCGGGATGCCCGACGCGCTCACCCGCACGTCCGTGCTGGCGGTCCCGATGTTCATCGTGTCGGCGTCGATGCGGACCCGGCCCGACGACCCTGCGCCGCCGTTGCCCCCGCCTGCGGCCGCGCCTGGTGCGCCGCCTCGGACAGAGAGCGACCCCGGCGAGGCCAGCGTCACCGCCGGCGCCGTCAGCCAGATCGATCCCGCCGAGCCGCCGCCGCCTGCGCCCGCCGTCTGGGCGTTGGCGCCCGCGGCGCCGTCGGCGGTGATCGTGCCGAGCACGCTCACCGACTCCGCAGTCAGCCGCAGGTAGCCGCCGCCGTTGCCGCCACGGCCGCCCGGCTCTGCGCCGCCCGCGCCGCCCCCGCCGCCGCCCGAGCCGAGGCCCGCGTTGCCGGCGGTGGTGTCGCTCAAGTCGGCGGTCCCGTACGCGCTGCCGCCGAGGCCGCCGGTGGCCTGGACGATCACGCCGGTGCCGTCGGTGCCCCGGCTGACGTGGCCGCCGCCACCGCCGCCGCCGCCGACCGCGGTGCCGGAGGTGCCGTTGCGGCCTCCCCCGTTGCCGCCGCCGTTGGCGCCGAGCCCGCCCGCCGGGCCGCGTCCAGCCAACGTGATGCCGCAGTTGGCGCAGACGCTGACCGGGCCGCTGACCCGCAGCTCCACCCGGCCGCCTGCGGGGGCGGCCAGCCACGCCCCGTCCGTCAGCGTGATCGAGCTGTACTGCGCGTTGGCGGGGATCACACAGGGGCTCGCCTCCGGGCACTCGGTGCCGTTCTTCACAAGCGGCCCGTTGCTCCCGTCGCCGGTGTCGAGCGTGCCGGGGCGGATGATCGCCGTGGTGTTGCCGGAGGGGTCGTACACCCATCGCGTCGCGTACGACACGCCGTCGGCGCGCGGGACGCTGGACGCGGTACGGCGGCCGAGCAGGTCGTAGGTGTCAGTGGTGGTGTGGCCGCGGGCGTCGGTGATGGCGACCGCGTTGCCGTCGGCGTCGTATGCGTACGACGTCGTGCTGGCCACGCCCGACGCCTGGTACGTGGTCATGGACGTCCGTCGGCCCAGGATGTCGAAGGCGTTGTGCGTCGAGAACAAGCCGGTGGCCGAGCAGGCGCCGCTGCCCTCGGTGAACTCACGGGGCGGGCAGACGTCGAGGACGTTGCCGTCCACGTCGTAGCGGGTGTCGGTCCGCAGCGTGGCCCACTGGCCGTCGTTGCGCGGCACCGACTGCGAGGTCTGCCGGTGCAGGCCGTCGTAGGCGAACGTCGTCGTCTGGCCGTTCCCGTCCTGCTGCCCGGTCAGGTTGTCGACGCCGTCATAGGCCCACGTGCGGCTGCACGCGATCTCGCCCGCGGGGAGCGGGTCGTCAGCCGGGCTGGCCGAGACGCGGCACGACGGCGGGATCTCGGAGCCGTCGTTCGGGCCGCGGGTCCACAGCTCGGTCTTCTTGCGCCCAACGGCGTCGTACCGCCACGCCGTCACGTTCCCGAGCGAGTCGACCTTCTTGGTGATGTTGTCGTGCGCGTCGTAGGTGAACTCGGTCGCGGCGCCGCCCAACGGCAACAGCGTCGAGACCAGGTTGTCGTTGGCGTCGTAGGAGTGCTCGACGTCGTAGCCGGGGATCGATGACGCGGAGTCCGGGTTGCCGCGCGGCGAGCGCACGACTTCGGGGTTCCCGTTCTTGTCGTTGAGCGGGTAGCGCGTCGTGTTGCCGAGCGCGTCGCGGCTCAGGACCGGGTACCGCCACGGGTTGCTGTACGCGTCCGTCGGCAGCGCGCCTGCGCCGAACAGGGTCTCGCTGTACTGCGGGCTGGTGGGCGCCGCGATGGTGCCGGGGAACGTCGCCAGGGCCAGGCCTTCGGTGGCGTTGCGGTCCCACGTGCGGACGCGGTTGCCGGCGCGGTCGTAGGCGAAGGCGACGAAGTTGCCGTCCGGGTCGGTGACCCCCTTCAACCAGCCGCCTGCACTCGTCAGGCCGGAGAGGTCGCGGTCCGCATCGCTGAAGTACGTGTAGGTGTAGGCGGGCATCAGGAGCCCGCCGCCCTTGACCACGTGGTTCGGCGTCGACATCGTCGCCCGCTGGCCGAAGGTGTCGTAGGTGTACTTGGTCGTCGTGGGCATGTCGCCCGCCCCGGCGTTGTAGACGGGACCGGTCACCGAGCAGAGGAGGCCGGTGTTGCTGAGGCCGGCGATCGAGCACGGGCCTGCCGCGGGGGCCAGGTTCATGGCGACCGTCGTGTAGTCGTCCACGTCGTAGACGGTCTTCCAGGGCGACCAGTCGAGGGTCTTGTTGCCTCTCGGCGTCAGGCTCTCGGCGATGTCCGAGACGTAGAGCAGCGTGGTCGGCGTGTCGCGCTTGGTCTGGCCGACCTCGACGTACGACGTGACCTCGCCCATGCCGGCGACCTGGTCGGGGATCGCCGCCAGCGCCTCGCCGGAGCGGACGTACAAGGCCTTGTAGCCGAAGGTCGTGTCGGCGTTGAGGCCGTTGCCGATGGCGCGCCGCTCGCGCAGCGTCCTGCCCTCGCTGTTGTAGAGGTACGACGTGTCCTCGTCAGGCGTGGCCGCGCCCGACTTCCGCACCACGCGGCACAGGTTGTTGTCGACCGCGGCGTCGGGCTGGCGGCACGTCGTGCCGACCGCGTCCCACGTGTAGAAGGCCTGCCGCACGATGTTGCCTGCGGTGTCGCCCTCGCGGATCTCGGGCACCCGGCCCGCGATGTCGATGTTCAGGAACTGCCGGCGCTCGCTGCCTCGCGTCGTCGTGGCCGACGTCGGCGTGAAGGAGATCGTGGTGGCGTTGCTCCGGCGATCGCGCATCCGGTCGATGCGCGGCGGGAACAGCGAGCTGGTGGGATCGGGCGTGTAGGAGAACGACGTGACGTTCCCCCTCGGATCGCTCACCGAGCAGAGCTGTCCTGCCACGCCGTCGCACGCACTGCCGGCCAGGCCCTCGTACGTGTAGTTGAGGGTGCTGCCGTCAGGATTGACGGCACTGGTCAGATTGCCGAGGAGGTTGAAGTTGTAGACGGTGGCGCGGCCCGCCGGGTCGGTGACGGTGTACTTCGAGGCGACCGGGTCCCAGTTGAAGGTCATGGCCCGGCACGTCAGGGCGGTCGGGTCGGCGCACGACCGCGGCTCGTACACCCGCAGGAGCGGCGGCAGTCCGCCCAGGAAGTCCGGCAGCAGGGGCAGCTCGCCGGTCACCGCGTCGGGCGTGGCGTACTGGTACCGCATCTCCACACCGGCGCCGTCGGTCATGCTCAGGAGCTGGCCCAGGGCCGAGAACTCGTAGCGCACCCGGTCGGGGCGCATGGCGGCGAACCCGAGGACGGTGGCGTGCTTACCGGGGTCGGGCGCGCACGGCGTGGCCGTGCTGGTGGAGTACACCTGGATGTAGCGCCAGAGGCTGAGCTTCACGCCCGGTGGGGCGCTGAACGCCTGGTCGATGCAGATGCGCGTGTAGTTGGCCGCGTCGAGGGTCAGCGCCTTGGGCACGAAGGTGCCGAGCGGCGCCTGCGTCGCGGCCTCGAGCGGGTTCGGGAGCTGCTTGGGCCGGAAGACGTGGCGCGTCCCGTCGCGGTCGACCAGGGTCACCGCGGCGAGGGCGAGCAGGTCGTCGACGGTGGGCAGCCGCAGGCCGGTTGCGGTCACCCCGCCCGCGGCCAGCTCGTCGGTCTGGCCGATGTTGATGGTCCAGCCCTTGCCGAAGCGGCCGGGCAGCGGGACGATCTGGTTGAGGTCCTGGCTGTTGTAGGTCCGCCGCATCACATACGAGAAGCGGCCGTGGGCCTGCACCGCGGTCGAGTCGGTGTGTTGCAGGGCGAGGTTTCCGTTGGCCACGTTGACCTGGGCCGACGCCTGCGGGCCCGCGCTCATGCCAACGAACGTCCACCACGGCTCGAAGCCGATGCCCGCACCGCAGACCTGGATGGGAAGCCGGAACGACGAGGTCACCCCGGCGGTCGTCGTGGCGACCAGGTTGTTCAGCACGTCCCCGCACCGGACGGTCGAGGCCATGACGATGGCGTTGTAGACGAAGGTCTTGGTCGCGTACGGACCGAGGGTGAACGACCCGATCTGGAGCACGCCCGCCGGTGTCAGCGTGCACAGCGCCCCGCAGGGGACGTTGCCGTCGGTCATCACCGGGTCGGTCGTGATCGACAGGCCGTCAGCAGGGGTGTCGGTCACCCCGCTCAACGTCATGTTCGACCCGGACGGGTTCTGGACGGAGACCGTGTAGACGACCTCGTCGCCGGGCGCGTAGACGTCCTGGGGCTGGCCGGTCCGCTCCAGCACGGCCGACTTGTCGAGGGCGGGCTGCGGGCCGACCGACACGGTGTTCGAGAACACCTCGGGGCCGGGGCCGACCTCGTTGCGGGCGACGACGCCGAAGCGGTACTGGCCCGCGGGCAGCGAGAAGGTGGCGCTCAAGCAGTTGCAGGACTGCTGGCCGGCGACGCCGCCGGTCGCGTAGTGCGCGGTGATCGTGTAGCCCGTGACCGGCGCGCCGCCATTGGGGGCTGGGGCGCTCCACGTCACGTTGGCGGTGCTGATGCCGCCGGTCGCCCGCACGTTCTGGGGCGCGTTCGGCGGGATGGCGTAGGTGACGTCGACGCGCGGGTGCGGCTCGTTCTTGGTGTTCTCGTTCGACGCGTACGAGGGGCCTCCGATGTTCGGCGGCTCCGACGAGAGCTTCATCAAGAAGCCGTAGTTCGGCTCCTGGCCGCTGGCCCACCGCTGCACCTGGCCGTTGGCGTTCAGGTTGTAGGTGGTGGTCTCCCGGTACAGCGGCGCGTACCGCGGCCGGTAGACCGAGGACATGACCGCCGGGTCCCAGTTGATCTCGGAGAACCGGGTGTAGCCGACGTTGAAGGGCGCGCGCAGACGGTGGAGGTGGACCGTGTAGTCGTGCTCGTCGCAGTAGAAGTCGGCGCCGAAGCCGATGCAGCCGTTGAGGTAGGCGGCCATCGTGGCGCTGTCGATGCGCGAGCCCCTGGGGACGACTGCGCCGAGGTCGAACTTCAGCAGGCTGCGGCCGGGGTTGTTGTCGTAGCCGTTGCCGATGTAGGTGCCGGCGCCGAAGTTGTCGTCGTAGTCGGCGATGCCGCAGTTGCCGTTGCAGGAGGCGCCGTCGGAGATCGTGCCGTCGAAGAAGTTGGCGTCGGTCCCCTGCCACGTGAAGGAGGGGTCGAGGACGATCGGGAAGGCCTTGTCCTTGGCCCACTCCTCGCCCAAGGAGATCGTCACGTCGTAGCCGTCGCCGGCGGGGACGACGGTCTGGCGGGCGGACTCGAGGTGGCGCGGCGTGATGCCGTCGCGCTGGGCGGCGGGGTAGGCGTAGGCGGGCGAGAGGTGGAGGCGGAGGCCGTCGACGTCGGTGTCGAAGCGGTAGTGGCCGAGGCCGAGGTCGGCGGCCTGGCCGAGCGCCTTGGTCGGGTCGCTCACATGGAAGGTGAACGAGCGGGGCGCGTCGGCGGTCTTGAGGACGAGCTCCTTGGCCACGCCGCTTTCGGTCACGACGTAGCGGAGGTCGGTGTCCTTGGCGATGTCTGCGTAGGTGACCGCACTGCCGTCGCTGTCGACCGCGGCCTTCGCGGGAGCGGCGTCTTTGGCCGTGACGCGCACGACGCCCTTGGGGAGGTCGAGCAGCAGCGGCGCCGTGGCCCGGGCGCCGAAGCGGACGGGGCGCACGCCGCCAGTGGCCTCGGCACCGCCGTCGGCGGAACGGGTGACGGCGCGGTTGAGCTCGACCCACCGGTCGCCGTCGCGGCGGAAGGTCGGCCGGCTGTAGAGGGAGGCGGTGATCGTGCCGTTGTCGTTGCGCTTCCAGTGCGCGGAGGGGGTCCAGCCCTCGGGGCCGTCAAGGGCCGGGCCGGGGGCGGGGGCCGCGGTGGCCGGCGCTGCTTCAGCCGGGGCGGCGTCGTCAGCGCGCCACGAGGCCGACTCGGGCGGCGGCATCGGGTCGAGGAACTTCGACGTGGCGCCGTCGGGCTTGCTCGCGGCAGCGGCGGCAGGCGTCGGCAGTATCGGCAAGATGCCGAGCGTGAGCGCGAACGCCAAGATGGCGATGACGGCGCTGCGGGTGCGCGCAAGGCGCGCTGAACTACGGACTTCTCTTTGCATGGCTCCGCCCCTCCAGGTCGCGGCCTCCCTCCGGCCACGCCAATGGAGAGTTAGACTGACGTGCTTACGGGATGCCGTCCATGGCCCGGTCGGACTATTTACCGGCCCGCCACCGGGCTAGCCCGCGGGGTCGCCTGAGGACTCGGTCAGGCGCCGCGGCCGGGCAGGACGCGGTAGGCGTCGTACACCGAGTCGATGCGCTTGACCGATGCGAGCAGCGAGTCGAGATGCGCCGGGTCGGCCAGCTCGAACTCGAAGCGCATCGTCGAGACCCGGTCGGTCGACGTCGACGACGAGGACGACAGGATTGACACGTGGTGCTCTGACAGCGAGCGGGTCACGTCGGCCAGGAGGCGGGAGCGGTCCAGCGCCTTGATCTCGATGGAGGCCACGAACGACCCGGTGCGCTCTTGGTCCCACTCCACCTCGATGACCCGGTCCTCGTGCCCGGTGACCAGCGACATGGCGTTGGCGCAGTCGGAGCGGTGGACGGAGACGCCGCGGCCCCGCGTGACGAAGCCGATGATCTCGTCGCCCGGCACCGGCGTGCAGCAGCGCGACAGCCGGACCATGACGTCGTCGAGCCCCTCGACGTGCACGCCGGTGATCGACTTCTTCGTGGACCGACGCTGCTCGTGCTGGTGCTGGCGAGCCGTGGTCGGCAGGCGCTCCTCGTGCTCGCCGCCCCGCAGCTCCCGCGCCACCCGCTGGGCGACTGACCGGGCCGACACGTGGCCGTCGCCGATGGCCGCGTGCAGCGAGTCGAGGTCGATGTAGTTCATCGACTCGGCCAGCTTGGCGAGCACCGACCCCGCCGCCAGCTTCTGGACCGGCAGGCCCTCCTTGCGCAGCGCCTTGACCAGCTCGTCGCGCCCGGTCTCGATGGCGTCCTCGCGCCGTTCCCGCGAGAACCACTGGCGGATCTTGTTGCGCGCCCGCGGCGTGACGACGATCTTCAACCAGTCCCGCGACGGCCCCGCCGACGGCACTTTCGACGTGAACACCTCGACCGTCTCGCCCGAGCGCAGTTGCGAGTCGAGCGGCGCCAGGCGGCCGTTCACCTTGGCCCCGATGCAACGGTGGCCGACGTCGGTGTGGATGGCGTAGGCGAAGTCGATCGGCGTGGCCCCGACCGGAAGGGTGATGACCTTGCCCTTCGGCGTGAAGACGAAGACCTCGTCCTGCTCCAGGTCGAGCTTCAGCGACTCCAGGAACTCCGCCGGGTTGGCCGTCTCCGATTGCCAGTCGACGATGCGCTGCATCCACGCCACGTCAGTGGGCGAAGCGCTCTCCTTGTAGCCCCAGTGGGCAGCGATGCCGAACTCGGCCCGGCGGTGCATCTCCCTGGTCCGGATCTGCACTTCGAGCGGCTTGCCCTGCGGCCCCACCACCGTCGTGTGCAACGACTGGTAGAGGTTGAACTTGGGCATCGCGATGTAGTCCTTGAACCGCCCCTGCACCGGCTTCCACGTGGCGTGGATCGAGCCCAGCGCGGCGTAGCAGTCCTTCATCGACTCGACGAGGACCCGGATGCCGACCAGGTCGTAGATCTCGTCGAACTCCTTGCCCTTGACGACCATCTTCTCGTAGATCGACCACAGGTGCTTCGGGCGACCGGTGACCTCGCCGTCGATGCGCAGCTCGGCCAGCCGGTCGCGCACCTGCTCGAGCACCTGGGCCAGGTAGATGTCGCGCTCGGGCGCCCGCTGGGCCACCATCTGCTCGATCTCGGCGTACCGCTTCGGGTACAGCGTGGCGAAGGCCAGGTCCTCCAACTGCCACTTCATCTCCTGGATGCCGAGGCGGTGGGCCAGCGGGGCGTAGATGTCGAGCGTCTCCTGCGCCGTGCGCTGCTGCTTGAACTCCGGCATGGCGGCGATGGTCCGCATGTTGTGGAGGCGGTCGGCCAGCTTGATGATCAGGACCCGCCAGTCCTTGGCCATCGCCACCAGCATCTTGCGCATCGACGCGGCCTGCTGCGCCTCCTTGGAGTCGAAGCGGATGCGCTCGAGCTTGGTGACGCCGTCGACGATGGCCGCCACCGTCGGGCCGAACTCGCCGACGAGGTCCTCGACGTCGACGCCGGTGTCCTCGACCGCGTCGTGGAGCAGGGCCGCCGCGATGGTGACGTCGTCGAGCCCGAGGTCGGCCACGATTGTGGCGACGGCGACCGGGTGGGTGATGTAGGCCTCGCCCGACTTGCGCTGTTGGCCGGTGTGGGCGACGTCGGCCTTCTCGTAGGCCTTGACGATCAGCGAGTAGTCGCCCTTGGGGTTGCGGCGGCGGTAGGCGGCAAGCAGGGGGGCAAGGATGTCGTCGGCCTGTGGGACCGCCTGTCGGCGCCACGGCCGGGCCCTGACCCGCTCGGTCGCCGGCATTTAGCCCGCGTACTCCATGATCGAGAAGGCGTCGTGCCCGCCGAGCTTGGAGCGGCCGTCGAGGAACCCGAGCTCGATGACGAACCCGAGCCCGGCGACCTCGCCGCCCAGCCGCTCGACAAGGCGGACGGCCGCCGCCGCGGTGCCGCCCGTGGCCAGCACGTCGTCGACGATCAGCGCCCGCTCCCCCGGCGCCACCGCGTCCTGGTGGATCTCCAGCAGGTCGGTGCCGTATTCGAGGACGTACTCCTCCTTCTCGACCTGCCAGGGCAGCTTGCCGCCCTTGCGCACCGGGACGAAGCCGCAGCCGAACCGGTAGGCGACGGGGGCGGCGATGATGAAGCCGCGGGCCTCGATGCCGAGCACCTTGTCGATGGTCTGGCCGGAGAAGTGGTCGCACAGCGCGTCGACCGTGTAGCGGAACGCGTCCACGTCCGCGAGCAAGGGCGTGATGTCTTTGAACACCACACCGGGCTGCGGGAAGTCAGGGATGTCCCGGATGTGGTCCTTGAGCCATCCGGCGCCGCTCACCACCCCATCATCGCACGCCCACACCCGCATGCTTTGAACGCTGACCCGCGCACCTCTCCGAACTTTGAACGCTGAGCCCGCCAGAGGCGGGCCAGGCGTTCAAAGTTCGGTGAGGAGGGGGGTGGGGCTGCGGGGCGGGTTAGCGGCGGCGGCCCTTTTTGCGGGGGCGGGGGGCGGGGCGGTTGCCGCCGGGGCGGGCGCCGGTCGGGCGCGGCGCGG
>Ga0190267_10000120_pt1 | contig 15982 bp, 12 predicted proteins | sample Popmic239T_FD_140332 | JGI IMG/M metagenome (GOLD analysis project Ga0190267, IMG submission 140332) | Populus adjacent soil microbial communities from riparian zone of Oak Creek, Arizona, USA - 239 T | ecosystem: Environmental > Terrestrial > Soil > Riparian zone | place: USA: Arizona... | reverse complement strand
GGCGGTTGCGGATGGCACCCAGGCGGCGGGGTCGGCGCGGCGGGGGCGTCTGGGTGCCGTTCTGGCGGGCTGGTCGACACGCCGGCACCCAGACCGGGCGGGGTCGGCGCGGGCCGGGGTGTCTGGGTGCCGGCGGCGACCCTGGCGGTTGCGGGTGGCACCCAGACGGCGGGGTCGGCGCGGCGGGGGCGTCTGGGTGCCGTTCTGGCGGGCTGGCCGACACGGTGGCACCCAGACACGACCGGCGCGCAGGGCGGGGGCTGTCTGGGTGCCGTTGACGACCGTGGCGGTTGCGGGTGGCACCCAGACGGGCTGGCACGGGGCGGGGTGGCGGGGCAGGGCCGGCGGGCCGGGCGGGCGGGGTTAGGGGTTCGGGAAACCCAACTCGCTGGGCAAGGGCTCGGCGTGGACCAAGGTCATGCGTTTGGTGGCCCTGGTCAATGCGACGTACAGCGCCCGCAGCCCTTGCGGCGACTCCGAGACGATTCGGCCCGGCTCCACCACGATCACCGAGTCGAACTCCAAGCCCTTCACAACCCCGACCGGCACCAGCGTGATGTCGGCGTCGAGCCCGGTCCGGTCGGGCTCGCCGTAGACGATCCCGGACGCGTCCAACACCGCCCGCAGCCCGTCCACCAGCGACGGCGGCGAGATCACGGCGACCGTCCCGCCCGCCACCCGGCCCAACTCCCCGACCGCAACCCCCGGCACCACCGACACCCCGCCCCGCACCACCGCCGGCGGCGTCTCGGTCGAGCGCACCGACCGGGGCTGGCGCAAGTGCGGCGCCGCCACCCGCAGCACCCGCCCGGCCACCTCCATGATCTCGGCCGGCGTGCGGTAGTTGATCGTGAGCTCCACGACCCGCGGCGGCCGGCGGGACGGCAAGTGCCGGAAGATGTCGTCCCAGCCCGACGGCGCACGCGGCCCGGTCGCCTGGGCGATGTCGCCCACCACCGTCATCGACCCCGACAGCGACCGCCGGGCCAGCATCCGCAACTGCATCGGCGTCAGGTCTTGCGCCTCGTCGACCACGATGTGGCCGTAATTGCGCATCTCCCCCTCCTCGGCCGACGACGCCCGCCGCGCCCCCAACACCACCCGCGCCTCGTCCAACAGCGGCACGTCGCCCGCCGTCCACGGGATGTCCTCCAACGAGCCCGACCGCGGCCGGTACAACGCGCCGAACTCCGCGTCCGACAGCACCCCCCGCCCGGCCAGCGCCAACAGCGCCCGCGCCCCGTACAAGTCGTGCAGCAGCTCCTGCGGCGTCAGCACCGGCCACATCCGGTCCAACGCCACTGCCAGCCCGGGGTCCCGCCGGATCTCCCGCCACAGGTCCATCTCCCCTGCGTCGGTCTCGTCCTCGCCCCGCTCGGCCCGCACGCCCGCCCGACGCTGCCGCTCCAACGCCTCGGTGTACTGCTGGTGCAGCCGCTTGCGCACCAGCGACTCCACGAACCGGCGCCGGCTGTTGTGCCCCCCCGCCCGCCGCTTGGCCGCGGCCACGATCTCCTCCGACATCGCCGCCGACAACGTGAGCGACACCCCGCCGTAGCCCACCGTCACCGGCTTGCGCAGCGGCCGCTGCCGGTCCCGCACCGCCCTGGCCACGACCTTGGCCATGCGCACGTCGCCCTTCACCCTGGCCGCCTCGGCCGAGTCGGCCGACCGGGGTCGCACGTCGGCGACCAGCCCCTCCACCGTCGTCAGCGCCACCCCGGTCTCGCCCAGCGACGGCAGCACCTGGTCGATGTAGCGCAAGAACAGCGGGTTGGGCCCGACGACCAGCACGCCCTGGCGCTCCAGCGGGAACCGGTGCGTGTACAGCAGGTACGCGGCCCGGTGCAGCGCTACCGCCGTCTTGCCCGTGCCCGGCCCGCCCTGCACGACGAGCACCCCAGGCAGCTCGGCCCGGATGACCTCGTCCTGCTCCTTCTGGACGGTGGCCACGATGTCGCGCATCGAGCCCGACCGGGACCGCTCCAACGCAGCCAACAGCGCGCCCGTCCCCACCAGCCCGTCGTCTTCGGCCAGCACCGAGCCGTCGCCGAAGACCTCGTCCTCCATGCCGGTGAGCCGGCGCCCATCGGTCGAGAAGTGCCGACGGCGCCGAAGCCCCATCGGATGGCGCCCAGTGGCCCGGTAGAACGGCTCGGCGACCGGCGCCCGCCAGTCCACGACCATCGGCTCCTGGTCCCGGCCCGACACCGCCAGCCGACCGATGTGGAACACGTCGCCGGCAGCCCCGTTGCCGTAGTCGCTGTCGAAGTCGATGCGGCCGAACACCAGCGATTCGCGCCCGATGTCCAGTTGTTCGAGCCGTTGGAGCCCGCTGCGCACGACGATGTCCCGTTCGGTGACAGCCTGAAAAGTGCCGCCGCGCTGTTTCAGGACTTCCTGAATGCGCTCGGCCACGGCCGTCCGCATTTCGTCGAGACGGTCATAGGCGGCGTCGATAAACGCCTGTTCGTCCTGGAATTCGGGGTGTTCGCCCACCGGTCACTCGGTCCCAAACCCCATGTAGGGGATGGACGAGGATAGTCGGTGCTGACGCTGCCGTCAGGCGGGCGCGACCGCAGGCCGCAGCAGGCAGTCCACGAACCGCAGGAACTCGTCGAGGTTGAACGGCTTGGTCATGTAGTAGTCAGCGCCCGCCCGCCAGCCCTCCCACAGGTCGGCGTCGGCGGTCCTGGCCGTCAGGAGCACCACCGGCACCTCCCGCGTCCGCGGGTGCGCCTTCAGCGAGGTCAGCACGTCGAGCCCGTCGCGCTCGGGCATCATCACGTCAAGCACGATCAGGTCGGGCGCCGCGTTGCGGGCCAGCGACCACGCCTCGTCGCCGTCGGAGGCGGACAACACGTGGAAGCCCTCCGCCGTCAGGTTGAAGCTCAGCAGCGTGCGAATGTCCGGGTCGTCGTCTGCGACCAAGACCCGTCGGTAACTGTCCACTTACCCAACCCCCACAGGTGATGCCATGACCGTCGGGGCAGCCGGCACAGCCACTGCGCTCTCGGTCTCGGCGAGCGGCAGGCGCAGTCGGAACGTGCACCCGCCTCCGGTCGTGTCATGCAAGGTCAGCTCGCCCCCGAGCAGGCCGGCCAACTGCCGGCAGAGGTACAGCCCGAGCCCGGTCCCGCCCTGGCGCCGCGTCGACGACTGGTCGAGCTGCACGAAGCGCTCGAACACCCGCTCGCGGTCGGCGGCAGGGATGCCGGGGCCGTGGTCGACCACCAGCACGTCGACGGCGTGGCCGGCCGACTGGGCCAGCACCTCGATGGCGCCGCCGGGCGCGTACTTGATGGCGTTCTCGACGAGGTTGTTCACGATCTGGCGGACGCGCTGCGGGTCCGACTGGAGGCCGCCGCACCCAGGCTCGACCTGGGCGTGCAGCCGGTGGCCCGACGTGGCCCCGAGGTCGCGCACGACGCCGCCGACCAGGCCGGCCAGATCGACGCTGCGGCGCTCCGGCGTCATGTCGCCGTGCTCGGCCGACGCCACTTGCAGCAGGTCCTCGATCAGCCGCTTCAGCCGGTCGCCCTGCTCGAGGGCGGTGGCCAGCAGGCGCTCTTGGTCCAGCTCGTCGAGCCGTCCCCGGCACCGTCGCAGCGTCGACACCGCGCCGAGCACGCAGGTCAGCGGCGTGCGCAGCTCGTGCGACACCGTGGCCAGGAACTCGCCCTTCTGCTGGGTCAGGTCGATCTGGTGGTGCAGGGCGGCCTCGACCTCTTCGTAGAGGTGGGCGTTGGCGATCGTCAGCACGGCATGGCCGGCGAAGGCCCGCAGCACCTCGGCGCGCGCCCCGGCCTGGTCGTCCGGACCGATCTCCCGGAAGACCGCCAGCCCGACCAGCGCCTTGGCCTCCAGGCTCGGTCCGGCCCACACCAAGTCGGCCGCCGTGGGCACCTCGGCGCGCAGGGCGGCGGGCCACTCGGCCGGGTCGGCGCCGGACGCCGGGACCTGCAACAGGGCGTGCAGCAGCGCGGGCGACGCAGGCCGGGCGCTTCCGTCGTCCACGATCACGCCCGCCCACGACCCGTCGCTGCGCCTGGCCATGCAGACCGATGCGCTGCCGGTCACCAGCCCGCGGGCCTCGCCCGCCAACTGGGCCAGCGCGTCCTCGAAGCCGACCAGCCGACCGGTGCGGGCCGACGCTTCGTACAGCCGCTGGAACCGGAGGTGGTCGGCCGACTGGGCCGCCATCTGCCGGGTGCCGGCGTAGACCATGGCGAGCATCGGCACCAACAGGATTGGGCCCATGCCGTTGACGTTGGCCAGCACGACCGCGGCCAGCCCGAGCGACGCCGACGCCGCCGACGAGACCGACACCGTCACCAGCGAGGCGAAAAGGACGTCGAGCAGGCGGCGGCGCTCGGCCACCGCGAGGATCGCCGACGTCGTCACCAGGCTGACCGCCGCGAACGCGGCGACCGCCAACGCCACCGGCAGCCAGCCCCGCAGCGTCAGCACCGACGCGTCGGACACCGTGGCCGCGGCGTAGACCGCAGCCGCCACGGAAGCGGCGCCGGTCGTGGCCGCCGTGTTGAAGAGGAGCTTGAGCTTGGCCTGGCGCTGGGCCAGGCAGGCCACCGCCTCGCCGAAGGCCGCCGCCAGCACGACGCCGGCCGGGTCGAGGGCGAGCAGGGCGACCACGAGGACAGCCTCGGTCACCACGACCGTGCAGGCGTGCCGGCGCAGTTCGAGGTGCATCGGCGCCAGGCCCACGAGGGCGAACGCCGCCGCGCAGCCGACCAGCGCGGCGAACGACCCGCCCTGCCCGCCGACGACCGCCACCACCACCGCCGTGACCGCCATGTGCGCGCCGGAGATGGCGAGCACCCAGCGTTTCATCAGCCCCACGCCGCCGCGCTCCAGCGGGTGCCCGACCAGCGGGTGCCGCTCCAACGGGTCCCAGACCAACGGGTGCCCGACCAGCGGGTCCCAGACCAACGAGTCCCCGACCAGCGGGTGGCGCTCCAGCGGGTCGCCGACCAACGGGTCGCCGACCACCGGGTTGCCGACCACCGGGTTGCCGTCCACGGCATGCCGACGACCTCGTCGCCGTTGCCGCCGTGCACCGGGCGGAACTGCTGCCAGGCCTCGTCGGCCGCCGAGTCCATGGCTGCGTCGAGGTCGACCGCCCGTGCGGTGCCGTTGCCGTCCGCGATCGACGCCGCCGACGCGACCAGCGCGCCCTTGACGTCGTCCGGCGTGGCGTCGGGATGGCCCCACGTGAGCACGGCCGCCGCGCCCGCCGTCAGTGCGGCCGACATCGACGTGCCGCTGCCGCGGAACCCGTCGTCGCCGATGCGGGCGGCCGGGTAGGCGGTGTCGAGGAACGAGCCGGGCGCACGCAGCGACACGACGTCGACCCCCGGTGCGACAACCTCGGGCTTGGCCGCATGCGGCGGGACGCGGCCAGAGCCCGAGAAGGCGGGCACCGTGTCGTCGGCGGACGACACAGTGCCCTGCGAGTCGGTGGCGCCAACCGTGAGCACCCAAGGATCACGTCCGGGTGCGGTGACCGTTCCCTGCCCGTCGTTGCCCGACGAGGTCACCACCGTGATCCCTGAAGCCCACGCAGCTTCCACCGCCGCGGAGAGAGGGTCGGCCTGCCACGCCATCGGCATGTCGACCCCAAAGGAGAGACTGAGGACGCGGACGTTGTGCTCGTCCGCATGCTCGACGACCCAGTCGATGCCCGCCAGGACGTCGGCCAGGGTGGTCGAGCCGTCGGCGCCTCCGACCTTGACGCTGACGATGTCGGCGCCGGGGGCAGCCGATGCGATGAGGCCGGCCATGAAGGTGCCGTGGCCGTAGCGGTCGACGCCGTCGGCCTCGTCGGTGAGGTCGACGCTGTGCGCGATGCGCCCGGCCAGGGCCGGATGCGGCGCCACGCCGGTGTCGACGAGGGCCACGCCCACGCCGCGGCCGGCGTCGTCGCCCCACGCGGGGTCGGGGTTCATGGCGGCGACGGCGGCGTTGGTCGACGGGCCGAAGTCGCCGGCGGTCAGTGCGACCGGGAGGTCGGCGACGACGGTGGCGTTGGCGGCGTTGATCCGCCCGAGCCGGCTCGACGGGACCGTCGCCACGACGGCGCCGATGCTGGGGAGGGAGCGTTCGACGGTCCCGCCCGCGGAGGACACCGCCTGCGCGGCGGCGGACTCGGACCCGGCCAGTACCACCACAGACTGGCTGGGACCTGCGTCCGCCGCCGTTGCAGGCGCTGCGAGCGCGAGGACGAGCGTCATTGCCGCTGACCACTTCGTTGTGTTCATTGCACGGCCTCGCACGAACGACGCTCCCTCGATTGACTCGCATTCGCGCTATCGGTGGTAATCCGTGGTCGTCTTGAGCCGTGTGGGGCCAGATCTGCCGAATGACACGAACGGTCGATGGCCTCGGTGGCCCAACCTGACTAGTCACCCGCCCCGCCACCCCTCCCCAGCCGACAATCCACAGCACCTGCTGCTGTGGATTGTCGGCTGGGGGGTGGGTTGGGGGGTGCCGAGGGGGCGGCGGTAGGGTCGCCCAGCGTGGTGGCCCCGTTCCTGCTCGCGTGCCGGCGACAGGCCGCTCCCCATACGCCCGTCTGGTTCATGCGCCAGGCCGGGCGCTCGCTTCCCGAGTACCGGGCCATCCGCGGGACCGGCTCGATCCTGTCGGCCATCGCCACCCCGGACCTGGCCGCCGAGATCACCCTCCAGCCGGTGCGGCGCTACGGCGTGGACGCCGCCATCCTCTACTCCGACATCGTCGTGCCGGTGCACGCCATCGGCTTCGGGGTCGACGTGGTGCCCGGCGTCGGCCCGGTCATCGAGCAGCCCTTTCGCTCGGCCGCCGACTTGACCCGCCTGCGCCCGCTGGAGCCCGAGGCCGACACGCCCTACGTCATCGAGACCGTGCGCCACCTGGTCGCCGAGCTGCCGGAGTCGGTGCCGCTGATCGGGTTCGCGGGCGCGCCGTTCACGGTGGCGTCGTACCTGATCGAGGGGCGGCCGTCGCGCACCTATGCGCTGACCAAGGCGCTGATGCACGCCGACCCCGAGCTGTGGTCGTCGCTGCTGTCGGCCCTGGCCGACTTGGCCATCGCGTCCCTCCGCTCGCAGGTGGCGGCGGGCGCTCGCGCCGTCCAGTTGTTCGACAGTTGGGCCGGGGCGCTGTCGGCCCGCGACTACCGGGAGCGGGTGATGCCGTTCACGGCCCGGGTCTTCGCCGGCATCGCCGACTTGAACGTGCCGCGCATCCACTTCGGCGTCGGCACCGGCGAGCTGTTGGGCCTTATGGCGGAGGCCGGGGCGGACGTGGTCGGCGTGGACTGGCGGGTGCCGCTCGACCAGGCCTGGTCGCGCATCGGTCCCGACAAGGGCGTGCAGGGCAACCTCGACCCCGTGCTGTGCCTGGCCCCGTGGGAGGTCGTCGAGCGCGAGACCAGGCGGGTGCTGGCCGAGGCGGACGGACGGCCGGGGCACATCTTCAACCTGGGCCACGGCGTATTGCCCGAGACCGATCCCGACGTGCTCAAGCGGATCGTGGAGGTCGTGCATGGCGGGTGACGGGGACGGCCGGCCGGTCGGCGTGCTGTTGATGGCCTATGGCACGCCCGCGTCCACCGACGACGTGGCCGGCTACTACACCCACATCCGCCGGGGCAGGCCGCCGACCGACGAGCAGTTGGCCGACCTCGTTCGCCGGTACGACGCCATCGGCGGGGTGTCGCCGCTGTTGGAGCGGACCCGCGCCCAGGTGCGCGGCGTGGCCGCCGCGTTGGGCGACGGGTTCGTGTGCGGGTTGGGCCAGAAGCACGCGGCGCCGTTCATCGAGGACGGGATGGCGTCGCTGCTGGCGGCCGGCGTGCGCGGCGTGGTCGGCGTCGTCTTGGCCCCGCACTACTCGGCGTTGAGCGTGGGCGAGTACCACGCCCGGGCGACGGCCGCGTGCGACGGGGCCGTTCCGTATGCGGGCGTCGCGTCGTGGCACGTCGAGCCCGGCTTGATCGACCTGCTGGCCGACCGGGTGAAGGTTGCGCTGGGCCGCTTCCCGTACGGCACAAGAGTCGAGACGCTGATCACTGCGCATTCGCTGCCGTCGAGGGTGCTCGACATGGGCGACCCGTACCCCTCGCAGTTGCAGGCCACCGCCGAGGCGGTCATGGCCGCGGCCGGGGTGCCCGCGGCGGGCTGGCGGCTGGCGTGGCAGAGCGCGGGGCGCACGCCCGAGCCGTGGCTGGGGCCGGACATCCTCGAGGTGATCCGCTCGCTGGAGGGGTTCGACGGCGTGGTCGTGTGCCCGGCCGGGTTCACGTCGGACCACTTGGAGGTGCTGTACGACATCGACGTCGACGCCCGCCGGGTGGCCGAGGAGATGGGCATGCGGCTGGAGCGCACCCAGTCGCTGAACGACGACCCCGCCCTGTGCACGGTGCTGGCCGACGTGGCGCGCCGGGAGGCGGCGGGGCTGTGAAGGGGCTGTGAAGGTCGCCGTCGTCGGCGGCGGGATCACCGGTCTCGTCGCCGCCTACGAGGCCGCCAGTCGAGGGGCGTCGGTCGAGCTGTACGAGGCCGGGCCGCGCCTCGGCGGCAAACTGCTGACTTCGGCGTTCTGCGGGCGGCTGGTCGACGAGGGGCCAGACGCCTTCTTGGCCCGGGTCCCCCACGCGGTGGCGCTGTGCCGCGAGCTGGGGTTGGGCGACGAACTGGTCGCGCCCGCGGCCGGGCGGGCCTACGTGTGGACGCGGGGCGCGCTGCGGCCGCTGCCCGAGGGCCTGGTGTTGGGCGTGCCGACCGACCTGGCCGCGGTGGCCCGCTCGGGGATCCTGTCGGGGCGGGGGCTGGCTCGGGCGTCGCTGGACTTGGTGCTGCCACGGTCGCGCTTCGGCGACGACCCGTCGGTGGCCGAGGTGGTGACGGCCCGCTTCGGGCGGGAGGCGTCGGAGCGATTGGTGGAGCCGTTGGTCGGCGGCATCCATGCGGGGCGGACCGACCAGTTGAGCGTGGCGTCGGTGGCGCCGCAGTTGGCCGGCGCGGTGGCGAAGTCACGGAGCCTGTTGTTGGGGTTGCGGGGCGTCACGCCTTCGTTGGACGGGCCTGTCTTCTTGGCGCCGCGGGGCGGGATGCAGCAACTGGTCGACCGGCTGGTGGAGCGGGTGCACGAACTTGGCGTGGACGTGCGGCTGAACTCGCCGCTGTCGACGCTGCCGGTCGCGGACCGGGTGGTGCTGGCGGTGCCCGCGCCGGTGGCGGGGCGGCTGCTGGGGTCGGCGCCGCTGTTGGAGATCGCGCATGCGTCGGTGGTGCTGGTGACGCTGGCCTACTCGGACGTGGACCTTCCGGAAGGCAGCGGGTTCTTGGTGCCGCGGGTGGACGGTTGGCTGATGACGGCGTGCTCGTTCGGCTCGCAGAAGTGGCCGCACTGGGGCGGGCCGGGGACGGCGGTGCTGCGGCTGTCGGCCGGGCGGGCGGGCGACAACCGGGCGATGGCGATGAGCGACGCCGAGGTCGTGGCCGCGCTGCGGGCCGAGTTGGCCGAGTCGATCGGCGTGCGGGCCGAGCCGGTGGAGGTGCGGGTCAGCCGCTGGGTCGACGGGTTCCCCCAGTACGCGCCCGGCCACGCGGCGCGGGTCGCGGCGATCCGGGCCGCGTTGGCGCGGGACCTGCCCCACGTGCGCATCGCGGGCAGCCCGGTCGACGGCGTGGGCATCCCCGCCTGCATCGCCAGCGCCCGCACCGCCGCTGCTGTCTAATCGCAGCAGGCATGCGGTGGGGACGACGCCGGTGCGCGGACGCCGCCCCCACCGCGAGCGTGGCCGGGACTGTGCCCCGCCCCGGCGGGGGTAAAACACAGGGATGGAAGTCCGTAGCCCGTACGACGGGGCCGTCGTCGGTGCAGTCGATGAGCACACAGCGGCCGACGTCGACCGGGCCGTCGAGCAGTCGCTCGCCGCACTGGACAACGGCCCCCTCCCCGCCCACCGACGGGCCGAGATCCTCGACGCCGCGGCGCGCCTGTTGCACGAGCGCCAGGAGGACTTCGCCCGCACGATCGCGGCGGAGTCGGCCAAGCCGATTAAGACAGCGCGCACCGAGGCCGCCCGCGCCGTCAGCACCTTCACGTTCGCGGCCGCCGCGGCCCGCACGCTGACCGGCCACGTCGTGCCGATGGACGCGGCCGACGTCGGCGAGGGCAAGGTCGCCTTCACCCTGCGCAAGCCGATCGGCGTGGTCGGCGGGATCAGCCCGTTCAACTTCCCGCTGAACCTCGTGGCCCACAAGGTCGCGCCGGCCATCGCGGCGGGCTGCCCGCTGGTGCTCAAGCCGGCCAGCCAGACCCCGCTCAGCGCGGTGAAGCTGGCCCGCCTGCTGATCGGCGACTGCGGCTTGCCGCCCGAGTGGCTGCACGTCCTGCCCGGCCCGGCCAAGGAGGTGGGCGCCCGGATCGTGGAGCACCCGGACATCGCCATGATCACCTTCACCGGCTCCGGCGAGGTGGGCTGGTCGATCAGGGAGCAGGCGCCTCGCAAGAAGGTCAGCCTCGAACTGGGCAACAACTCCCCCGTCGTCATCGAGGCCGACGGCGACTGGCGAACCGCGGCCAAGAAGATCGCCACTGCCGGGTTCAGCCATGCAGGCCAGTCGTGCATCTCGACGCAGCGGGTGTACGTGCACGAGAGCGTCGTCGAGGTGTTCCTCGCTGAACTGGTCCCCGCCGTCGAGGCGCTGCGCGTGGGCGACCCCATGGACGACGACACCGACGTCTCCGCCTTGATCTCGGCCGACGACGCCGAGCGCGTCGCGACGTGGATCGAAGAGGCCGAGCAGGCGGGCGCCAAGGTCGCGGCCGGCGGGACGCGCGACGGCAACGTCGTGGCGCCGACGGTGCTGACCAACGTGAGCGCGGAGATGAAGGTGTGTCGCGATGAGGTGTTCGGCCCGGTGGTCGCGGTGCAGTCGTATGCCGAGTTCGACGAGGCGCTGCGGCTGGCCGACGACACCCGCTACGGCCTCCAGGCCGCGGTGTTCACGAGCGACATCGACAAGGCGCTGCGGGCCGCCGACCGCCTGCACTTCGGAGGCGTGCTGGTCAACGAGGTGCCGACGTTCCGGGCCGACCAGATGCCGTACGGCGGGGTGCGGGCCAGCGGCAACACCAAGGAAGGTCCCGCCTATGCGATCCGGGAGATGACCGAGGAGCGCCTGGTGGTCATCTCCCGGTGACCTCGCTGCCGCAGAAGGTCAAGCCGATGCTGGCCACGACCGGCGCGATGCCGAGGCACGAGGAGGAGTGGGCGTTCGAGATCAAGTGGGACGGCGTGCGAGCGCTGGTGTACGTCGAGGACGGGAGCGTGCACATGGAGTCGCGCAACCTGCTCGACATCACGCCGCGCTATCCCGAGCTGCACCCGATCGCGGGTGCGTTGAAAGGGCGGCGGGCCATCCTCGACGGCGAGGTCGTGGCATTCGACGCCGAGGGGCGGCCGAGCTTCGGGCTGCTCCAGTCCCGCATGCACTTGGCCAACCCTCGACAGGTGCAGCAGCGCATGGTCGAGACGCCGGTGGTGCTGATGCTGTTCGACGTGCTGTGGCTCGACGACGGCCCGGTGTGGGATCGGCCGTGGACCGAGCGGCGGGCGTTGCTCGAAGGGCTCGGGCTGGACGACTCGTGCTGGCGGGTCTCGACCGCGTGGCCGGGCGAGGGCACCGCGCTGTGGGAGGCGAGCAAGGCCAAGGGGCTCGAAGGCGTGCTGGCCAAGAAGATGGACGCCGTGTACGAGCCGGGCCGGCGGTCGCGGTGCTGGCTCAAGCTGAAGAACGTCAACCGCCAGGAGGTCGTGATCGGCGGGTGGCTGCCGGGCGAGGGCAACCGCACCGGGCGGCTCGGCGCGTTGTTGATCGGGTACTACGAGGCCGACCGGCTGCGCTTCGCCGGCAAGGTCGGGACCGGCTTTACCGACAAGGTCCTGGGGGAGCTCGGCCAGACGCTTGCGCCGCTGGCTCGGGAGAGCAGCCCGTTCGCCGACAAGGTGCCGTGGAAGGGCGCGAAGTACGTTGAGCCGGTGCTCGTGGCCGACGTCGAATTCACCGAGTGGACGTCGAACGGGACCCTTCGCCACCCCTCCTACAAAGGACTCCGCGCGGACAAGTCGCCACGCGAGGTGGTGAGAGAACCGGTTTCGGGGAGACAATAGGCACCATGGCCAGGTCGATCTGGAGTGGCGCGATCTCCTTCGGGCTGGTGAACGTCCCCGTCAAGGTGTTCACCGCCGTGCGGAAGAAAGACGTCCGGTTCCATCAACTGCACGGCAAGGACGGCTCTCGCATCAAGCAGAAGCGGTTCTGCGAGCAGGAGGAGAAAGAGGTCGCCTACGACGAGATCGTCAAGGGCTACGAGATCTCCCCCGGCCAGTACGTGCTGATCGAGCCCGAGGAGTTGGAGGCGCTCGACCCCGAGGCCACCCGCACGATCGACATCGAGGACTTCGTCGACCTCGTTGACATCGACCCGCTGTACTACGACACGAACTACTACCTCGTGCCCGACTCGCGGGGCGACAAGGCCTACCGCCTGTTGCTCGAGGCGATGTCGGACGCGGGCAAGGTCGGCATCGCCCGGGTGGTCATGCGGACCAAGCAGTACCTGGTCGCGGTGCGGCCGGTGGGCGAGGCGCTGGTCATGTCGATGCTGAACTTCCACGACGAGGTGGTGGTGCAAGACGAGTTGGAGGGGCTGCCCGGATCGAAGCACGGCGCGTCGGACCGGGAGCTGCGGATGGCGAAGCAGTTGATCGACTCGCTGGCCACCGAGTGGGACCCGACCCAGTACGCCGACACCTACCGCGAGCGGGTGCTCGACCTCATCGAGCAGAAGGCGGCGGGCAAGGAGATCGTGGCCCAGCCCGAGGCTGCTCGGCCCGCCCCGGTCGTCGACCTCATGGCCGCGCTGGAGGCGTCGCTCAAGGCGGCCCGCGGCGACTCGGCTGGCGACGACGACGAGGACGACGACGACAAGGCGAAGCCCGCGAAAAAGGCGACCAAGTCGACGGCCAAGTCGACGGCCAAGTCGGCCAAGAAGGCGGCGAAGAAGACGAAGAAGGCGTCCTAGCGGGTGCCGCGGGTCCTGGTCGAGGGGCGCGAGCTCAACCTGTCCAACCTCGACAAGGTCCTGTATCCGAAGGCGGGCTTCACCAAGGGCCAGGTGATCGCGTACTACCAGCGCATCGCGCCCGCCCTGCTGCCGCACCTGTCGGGCCGGCCGTTGACGCTGAAGCGGTATCCCAACGGCGTGGAGGGCCACTTCTTCTACGAGAAGCGGTGCCCGTCGTACCGGCCGGACTGGATGAAGACGGCTGAGATCTGGAGCGACCGCAACAACGGCATCGTCAACTACTGCGTGGTCGACGACCTGGCGTCGCTGATCTGGGTGGCCAACACCGCGTCGCTGGAGCTGCACCCGTCGCTGTCGAAGTGCGCGGACATGCCGTCGCCGACGGTGGTGGCGTTCGACCTCGACCCAGGCTCGCCTGCGGACTTGGTCGACTGCTGCCGGATCGGGTTGCGGTTGCAGGCGCTGTTCGAGCAGATGGGCTTGCAGTCGTTCCCGAAGACGAGCGGGTCGAAGGGACTGCAGATCTATCTGCCGCTCAATACGCCGACGTCGTATGAGGGCGGGACGAAGGACTTCGCCCTGACGATCGCCCGGCTGTTCGAGCAGCGGTTCCCCGACGAGGTGGTGCACCAGATGGCCAAGGCGCTGCGGCCGGGCAAGGTGCTGATCGACTGGTCGCAGAACGACGAGTACAAAACGACGGTCTCGGTGTACTCGCTGCGGGCGCGGGAACGGCCGACGGTGTCGGCGCCGCTGACGTGGGACGAGGTGTCGGACGTGCTGGACGCCGAGGACCCGGAGCTGGTCCGGTTCGAGGCGGACGACGTCGTCGAGCGGTTCGAGTCGATGGGCGACCTGTGGGCGCCGGTCGCCGAGTTGCAGCAAGAACTCCCCGCCCTCGGCCCCTAACCCCCACCCCCTTCCGACAATCCACAGCACCTGCTGCTGTGGATTGTCGGAGGGTGGTCACGCGAGGTGTTCGTGGACGTCGCTCTGGGCGAGGGTGCCGAAGGCGGAGAGGACGGGGAGGTAGGGCGTGGGGTCGCCGTCCCAGTCGAGGGCGGTGACCTGGGCGGCGGAGCGGCGGCCGGCGATGACGCGGAACAGCTCCAGCGGCGTGGTGGTGAGCGTGGCGGCGACGGCCGACTCACCCGGCCCGAGGGTCCACTCCTCGCTGCCCGCCTTGACGTGGAGGGCGGCGAGGCCCGCCTTCTTCACCCGCCGGTCGAGGAACCCCACCATGAAGTTGAGGGCGGGCTCCATGGCGGCCGCCGCCTGCTCCGTCACCGGGGCGCCGAGCAGGCCGCGCATGTCGAACTCGTGTTGCACGATGTCGGTGGCCAGCGCGCCGATCATGCCCTCGAGCGGCTGGCCGGCCAGGGCGGCGTCGAAGGCGGGGGCGGCGGCGCGCCACTCGTCGACCAGATCGGCGACCGACGTGTCGGCCCGCTCGCTGACCTGGCGTGCGGACCAGCCGTCGGTGCCGGCCATGTCGAAGCGCTGCGCCAGCACGTCCGCGCTGACGCCGACGAGGTGGGCGAGGAGCTGTCGGCCGGTCCAGTCGGGCGTGGCGGGAACGGTCGATTCGAGGGCGGCGGGGTCGGCCGACGACACCAGCTCGATCACCCGCTCGCGGGCCTGTGCGTACATGGTCCCAACGTCCATGGCCGGCGACCGTAGCCTGACCGCCATCGTTACCGGACAGCCTCTCCGCATCGCCGCGCCCGCCTTCGTCGGAGGCCTGTTGGTGGCCCTCTCGCTGCCGCCGTGGGGGTGGTGGCCGCTGGCGTGGGCGGGGATCGCGCTGCTCGCCTTGACCTTGGACGGGCGGACCGAGCGGGTGCGGCAGCGGGCGCTGGCCGGGCTGGCGTTCGGGCTGGGCCAGTTCGTGGTCGGGCTGTGGTGGATGATCGAGTTCCAGGCCATCGGGGCGTTCCTGGTGATGCTGCTGGAGACGTCGTTCATCGTGCTGGCATGCCTGCTGGTGCCGCCTCGGTTCGCGCTGGTGGCGACGCCGGCCGCGCTGGTGCTGGCCGAGGCGGTGCGGGACCGGGTGCCGTTCGGCGGGCTGCCGATGGCGGGGGTCGCGCTCGGGCAGGTGGAGGGGCCGTTGGGGCACAACGCCCGCACCGGGGGCGCGCTGTTGGTGTTGGCGACAGCGGCGTTGGCAGGTGCCGTGCTGGCGGCCGCGGTGCGGGGGCGGGCGCGGCTGGCGATGGCGTTGCTCGTGGCGGTGGCCGGGTCGACGGTGTTGTCGTGGGCGGCGCCGGACGGTGGGCCTGACGGGCGGGCGCTCGACATCGCCGTCGTGCAAGGGGGCGGGCCGCGGGGGTTCCGGGCCGTCGAGACGGACTCGCAGGAGGTCTTCGACCGCCATGTCGCGGCCAGCGAGCGGTTGGCGCCGGACCCGGAGCTGGACCTGGTGCTGTGGCCCGAGGACGTGATCGACATCGACACGTCGATCGAGGAGGCGCCCGAGGAGGCCGTGTTGGGGGAGTTGGCCGTGCGGCTCCAGACGCCGGTGGTGGCGGGCGTGGTGGAGGACGACGCCGGGTCCCGGTTCCGGAACGCGGCGGTGCTGTGGGGGCGGGGCGGGGCGATCGTCGACCGGTACGACAAGGTCCACCGGGTGCCGTTCGGCGAGTACGTGCCGGGGCGGGCGCCGGTGGGCAAGATCGCCGACCTGAGCGCGATCCCGCGGGACGCGGTGCCGGGGCGGGGGGCCGGGCTGTTGCGGGCCGAGGGGGTTGCGCCGCTGGGGGTCGTGATCTCGTTCGAGGTCTACTTCCCCGACCGGGCCCGGGCGGCGGCCAACGCGGGCGGGCGGGTGCTGTTGGTGCCGACCAATGCGGCGTCGTTCAAGACCAGCCAGGTGCCCACG
>Ga0190267_10000119_pt1 | contig 16021 bp, 9 predicted proteins | sample Popmic239T_FD_140332 | JGI IMG/M metagenome (GOLD analysis project Ga0190267, IMG submission 140332) | Populus adjacent soil microbial communities from riparian zone of Oak Creek, Arizona, USA - 239 T | ecosystem: Environmental > Terrestrial > Soil > Riparian zone | place: USA: Arizona... | reverse complement strand
CCGACTACCGCCAGGCCGTGAGCATCGCCACCACCGCGGCTCAGAAAGAGCTGGTCAGCCTGGCCCTGCTGGGCATCGTCACCCCCATCGACGTCCTGGGCGCCATCGACGAAGCCGCGTGAGGTGCCGCATCCCCCCGGCCACCATCGCATTCCTCAAACGGATTTGGCCTCACACAGAGTCAGCAGAGTCAACAGAGTACTGGCTCCTCTGTTAACTCTGCTGACTCTGTGTGAGGCCTTCTTTTTGTCGTACCGCGATCAGGCCGGCTTGAGCATCCCCGTCTGCAGCGCCAGGTGCACCAGCTCGGCGCGGTGGGTCAGGCCGAGCTTCTGCATCATCCGCGCGCGGTAGGTGTCCACCGTCTTGGGAGAGAGGAACAGCTTCTTGCCGATCTCCGCCGAGCTGTAGCCCTCGGCGGTGAGCGCCAGCACCTCGCGCTCGCGCTCGCTCAGCTTCTCCAGCGGCCCGGCCTCCTGCGGCTCGCGCGACTGCTTGTACTGCTTCAGCAGCACCCGCGTGGCGCTGGGATACAGGAACACCTCGCCGCCGGCCACGGTGCGGATGGCGTCGACCAGGTCCACGTCCGCGCTGGTCTTGCGCACGAACCCGCTGGCGCCGGCCTCCAGCACCGGCAGCAGGAAGTCCTCCTCCGTCTGGGAGGTGAGCACCAGCACGCGGGCCCCCAGGTCCAGCGCCATGATGCGCCGCGTGGCCTCCAGGCCGTCCATCACCGGCATGGCCAGGTCCATCACCACCACGTCGGGGCGCAGCAGGCCGGCCTTCTCCACCGCTTCTTCGCCGGTGGAGGCGTGGCCCACCACCATCACGTCCTCTTCCAGCGAGAGCAGCGCTTCCAGGCCGCTGCGCAGCACGGGGTGGTCATCGGCCAGCAGAATGCGGATCTTGGCGGACATGGGGTCTCCCGGGGGTTGATGATCGCGTACGCCATGATGATAACGCCGCGTAGGATATGCGGCGTCGGGAGATCGAAATCATTCCTGACGGGAATTTCCCCACACGCGCTCCCCCGCGCCATCCGCCGGGCAGGGATGCCTGCGTCCCGGTACGATGTGTGCTCCGTCCCCCGCCCGGTTTTTTCGTGCGGCCGCGGGTGCCGGAACCGCCGGCCCGGCCGCCGATCTCTTTCAGGGGTGGAGGGGAAGATGAGCAACGTTCGACTGGCCGTCATCTACTACAGCACCTACGGCACCAACCACGCGATGGCCCAGACCGCCGTGGACGCCGCCCGCGAAGCCGGCGCCGAGGTGCGGCTGCTCAAGGTGCCCGAGACCGCGCCCGCCGGCGTGGTGAACGGGCAGGACGCCTGGCGCGCGCAGGCCGAGCGCACGGCCGACGTCCCCGAGGTCACCCACGCCGACATGGAGTGGGCTAACGCCTACCTGTTCAGCGCACCCACCCGCTACGGCGTCTCGGCCAGCCAGCTGCGCGCCTTCATCGACACGCTGGGGCCGCTGTGGGCGCAGGGCAAGCTGGCCGACAAGGCGGTGAGCGCCATGACCAGCGCGCAGAACCCGCACGGCGGCCAGGAGACCACCCTCATCGGCCTCTACACCACCATGATGCACTGGGGCGCGATCATCGTGGCGCCGGGCTACACCGACCCCGTGCTCTACGCCGCCGGCGGCAACCCGTACGGCACCACCGTCAGCGCCACCGGCGACCCCCTCTCCGACGAGGCCAAAGCCGCCATCCGCCACCAGGCCAAGCGGCTGGTGCAGTTCGCCGCGAAGATCGCGGGGTAAGGCGTAGCGGCCGTACTCGCGCGGCAGGCGAACGGAGGAAGAAACCGGGGCCGGCGTCTCCCTCCGTATCGCTGTGCGCCATCCTGCTAGGCAGCGGAGTTCGGCGGAGCCGCCTCGTCCACGAGCTCCTGCTCTTTGGGGGTGAGCGTCGTCATTTCCCGCAGCTTCCGGTAGATGACGTGCGTGCGGATTCCCCGGTTCACCTCGTCCGGAATGATGATTCGGTCACCGACCTTGATCAGCGGATCAGGCTGTGTCTTCCCCCACTCATGGAGGGCCATTGGCTTCCAGCCGGCGTTGAAGACCGGAGCACCCGAAGAGGCCGTGTCCGTCTGGCTGCGGTATGACAGATGGACGGGGTCGCGCAGCACCACCCAATTGTCGCGCATCACCAGCTGCGGAACTCCGCGTGGATAATGGATGATGTTGGCGTGGTTGGTGATCTGGTGCGAGGATCCGCCGTCCGTGAGCGACAGGGTCGAAGGCTCGAACGTTGACGTGCCGATCCGGGAGCCGATCGCCACGATGCCGACGTCGAGCCCCCCGAAGTGCTTCGGGAGGAGCAGAAGCAGGCCCGGATCCAGGTTGAACTCGGCGTGGACCGCGTCCCGGCCGAAGAACGGGTCGAACTTGAATTCCACCCGCAGCTTGGACAGGTCGCCGAAATCCTCGAGCACGTGACCCGCGGTCGCCAGCAGCTGGGGGGAGATCATGAAGCACGTCCCCTGCGTTTTGCCTCCCCCGTTCACCAGTCGCCCGACCGCATACGCCGCCTGCAGCGCCTGGTCGGCGAACACCATCGGTTCGGAGTTGTCGATCACGGCCGCCCTCACCTGCTGTATCCTGGCTTTCAGGTCCGCGGAAAGCCCCAGCGCTTCCAGCGATTCGCCCCTGGCGATCGCGGCGGCCACCTCCGCATCCACCCCCACGGCGTCCGCGATCGCTTGCCTCAGAGCGGGATCAGGGTCGATCTCGAGACGCTCTCCTCGCAGGAGCCGCTCGGTGGCTTGCTGGCGTCTCACGAACGTATCATTCGCGAACTTGAGCGCTTCTTGCTCGATGTGATCAGAAAATCTCACGGTTCGGCTCGCTGGTTGGTCGTTCGTTCCGTACGTCCGGCACACCACTGCTGCCGGACGCGGGGGGCGGTCGCGCCGCCTACGCGAGCGATGCCTTGGCCTGGCCACAGATCGACCCCGGGTCCTGTTTGTCATCCTCGACCACCTTGGCACCTCGCACGGGGATCTCCATCCCGTCGAACTTGCGAGGAGTCGGTGGAGTTTTCGTGAGCGGCGTCGCTACCCTGAAGTAGGCTTCGAAGTGCTCGTCGTCACTCAGCGCCTCGGGGCGGAATCGCAGGTTGTGCGGCGGAAACTCCTTGGAGACCATGTGATACAGCGTGAGATGGATGGTCTGGCCGATCGGATACAGCGGGCGCAGCCCGTGCTCCTGGTTCGCGCCGGGTCCGCGGATGACCAGCTTCTCCAGCGGATTGGAGCCGTCGTCCGGCAGGGGAATTCCGCGGATGGTCCACTCGGTTACAGGCGTGATACGCTGGGGGTCTTCCGCGTTCTCGAACGTGAACGGCGCCCCCACCTCGTAGTCCGAGAGCACGCCGCTGCTCATGGTGACGCGCGCGGCGACCGGGGGCGCCGGCATCTGCTCCACGCGCGTCCGGGGTACCGGGTTGGCGAACGCATCCAGTGAGGCCAGCTCGTCGGGCAGGTTGGGGACGAATCCGCCGGCGGACGGCAGCCCCGTCAGGTCCAACACCCGGCCCGTCAGATCCACCATCTCCCATTCACGCTCGAGCTGGGTGCTCTTGGGGTTCTCGTACGCCACGTCGTAGACCAGCCGCATGAAGTGCATGGGGGTTGTCGCCTTCTTATCCGACTTGTCCGTTTTGTCCATGGCGGTCAACGGTGCCGGGGCGTCGGCCGCGGCCGTGAGCGCGGCCATCATCTCCTTCGCCGCCTTCGCCAGTCTGGCGTCGGCCGCGGGCGACGGACGGGCGGGATGCCCGGACACGTGGTGCTGGTGGCCGTGCACGCCTCCGCCCGGGGTTGCGCCACCCCCCGTACCTCCCCCGCCGCCACCGTGATCGTGCCCCTCGGTGCTGGGCATCAGCACGTGCATCGCGCCAGCGGGATCGGGTACCCACATCATCAAACCCACGAAATGGATTCGGAGATCAAAGGACGCCATCGTTCCTCCTCACGTATTGGCACAAAGTGCCTGTAGGGCCAGGCTGGGCCTCCGGGGGTGCCCCGGTGCCATTCCATCCCGGCGGTGGTTACATCCGTCCCTCTGGCCGTGCTGTTGCGTCAGCTCCCCGCGTAGCGGAACCCGGCCCATGCGGCGGGCGAGCGCAGCGCCGGCTCGGCGGCGCGGAGCATCTCCAGCTGGGCTTGGCGCAGCGACCGGGCAGCGTCTCCCGAGCGGGCGTAGGCGGCGTGGAACCGCTCCATGAGCGCACGTGTGGCCTCGTCGTCCACCTGCCACAGGCTCCCCACCACGCCCCCCGCGCCCGCCGCCAGGAACGCCCCCGCGAGTCCAGCGAAGCCGCCGGAGCGGCCGGCCTGCGCCCGCGAGGTCTGGCAGGCGGAGAGCACCACCAGCCGCAGGCCGCCCAGCTGCATCTTTTCGATCTCCGCCGCCGTGAGACGGTCAGTCGTGTTCATGGAGCCCCCCGCGGCCACGACGAGGAACGATCGCTCCGGGCGTGCATCGTCGAACACGGCGTGTCCGGCGAAGTGCGCGATGCCGCCGCGCCGGAACGCCGCGCGAACCGCCGACGCATTTGCGTGGGTGCCGTCCAGCACCCGCGCACCCGGGCGCCCCCGCGCGATCGCCTCGACCTCGGCAGCCGCTCCCGGCAGGGGCTGCAACTCCGGGAAAGCCCGCCGATCGAACGCGGGGTCCGCCACCAGGGCCAGCGGAAGTCCGGCGGAAGCGGCCGGCAATCCGGCCGGATCGCGCAGGCTGCTGGCGAAGCGCAGCGGATGGTCCTCCACCAGGAACCGCCCCCGTTCCCGGTCGTGCAGGGCGGCCATCGGGATCCCCGCCAGCTCCCCGTCCGCCACGATCGTCAACGGTATCCCTTCCCTTCCCAGCCGCGGCAGCAGCGGCCGGATCAGCTCGTCGTACAGGGACTGGAGCCCGGGGAGCGCGACGGTGTCCCGTGCCCGCAGCTCCAGCGCGGAGCGCACCCGCTCCGCCGTACGCACCAGTTCCGCGCTCCGCACCGTGCGGCGGGTCAGGTGCAGACCCCCATCCCACAGCGTCCACGCCAGGAGCGTGTCGCTGACCAGCGCCAGCACCACCGCCGCCTCGCCACGGGGCGCACGCAGCGGGCGCCGGGCCCAGCCCGGCGTGCGGCCCACGGGAGAAAAGGACGCGCGGCTCCGCTCCACGTAGTCCAGTGCCTCTTCGTTCCGACCAGCCTGCACGCTGAGCATCACCGCCTGGTCGAACACGCGGCGTGACTGCTCCAGCAGCGACGCGCGCAGCTGCGCGCTGTTCAGCTTCGTCCGCTGGCCGTCCAGCACCGTCATCGCGCGGAGCAGGTCCGCGCCGGCCGAGTCCTGCATTCCCAGAGCGAGCCGCGCCTGTGCCCGGGAGAAGAGCGCCGGCAGCAGCCGGTTGACGTTGCCGCTACCGAAGTAGCTCACCACCGAGTCAAGCTCCGCCGCGGCGCGCCCAGGCGTTCTCTGCAGCCAGGCTTCGGCACGCGTCTGGCGCAGGTCCGCGCCTACGAACTCCCGCAGGTACTTCATGGCGAACCCGTGAATGGCTGCGGCCGCGCCTACCGTGTCACGGTCGATGTCGCGCCTGCCGGCGGCCAGGTGCAGGCGGGCGCGGGCCAACTTCATTTCCACTTGCAGGCTCGGCTGCATCCACCGGGTGACTGCCACCGCCTCGTCCTGCACCCGCATGGCGGCGAGGGGCAGGCCGTCCGCGAGCAGCGCGTTTCGCAGTGAATACAGGGTGTTCCACAGCCCTACCGAGCCGGGATACTGCCGCAGCACCTGCAGAGACTCGTGAAGTACGGCGTATCCGGCGTTGGCGTCGCCGAGCGTGGCGAGGGTATTCCCCTCCCCTGCGCGCGCGGCGGCCGCGTAGTCGCGCTCTCCTGCCCTGGTGAGCAGTGCGCGGGCCCGGGTGTAGGCGGCAAGCGCTTCCTGGTAGCTTCCGGCGCGGGACCGTACGATGGCCAGCGCCAGCCAGGTGCGCCCCGCGGCCGCCGGATACCGAAGGGTATCGGACCGGGACGCGATCTGCCCCACGTCCACCGCCAGCACACCGTAGGCGGTGCAGAAGCCGGCGAATGCCTGTGCCCACTCCCGAACGTGTGGCGGGGTGTCCGCCGCGAGCATCGGTCGGAACCGTGGGCAGCCGGCCTCGTGGTCTAGCTCGACCATCATCTTGCGGCCTTCGCCCAGCTCACGGTGCGCCCGTGCGAGACGCCGCAGCGCCGCGGCACTCCTGGCGTTCCGCCGGATGGCGGCCACCGCGTGGTTCAGCGAGGCGTCACCGCCCCGCCGAACCAGCACCGTGCCGATCGCCTCGGCCTGGTGCAACCGCGCCCGCGCGGTCGCGGTGTCCCCAGCCAGGACGGCGGCTCCCCATTCCCGGAGCAGATCGTCCCATCCGAGTTCTCTCGCCGCGCTGGGTCGAGCGGCGGCGAAGGCCTCCAGCTCGGCCGCGGAGGCCGTCCGTCGAGGCGCCCGCACCGGCTCGGGCAGTGCGACGCGTGCCCGCTTCCGCGCCTCGTCAGCCCACGCTGAGGTGGAGTCTGCTTCCAGGTAGCGCGACCACGCCTCAGCACCTTCGTACGGTGTCCCGATCCGTTCCAGCGCGACAGCGGCGTTGAACCTTGCGGCGACGTTGCCGGGCTCGTGCTCCAGTGCCCGCTCCGCGGCTTCCAGAGCCCTGAACAGGTCGCGGGGCGAATCCGTCGCCCGGGCGCGCATCAGGTGCGCGGCGGCCAAGTCCGCCAGGACGGGCGCGGGGCGTTCCGTCAACCGCGACGCCGACTGCAGATATGAGATGGACTGATCGAGGAGGTTTCCCGCTCCGCCGGAGTAAACCAGGTTCGCGACCGCTGCCGCGTGCAGAGCATCGGGATCCACCCCGGCGAGGGCGGCTTCTCCGGCACGCCGGATCAACAGAAGCGCGTGCGTCGAAGGCGCGGCAGGAGCCGCCTCGCACGAGCGTTCCCGATGCTCGGCACCCCTGGGTGAGAGACACGGCCGCAACGCCGAGACAACGCTCAATCGCAGCCCGACGACGCCCTGGCCGCGGGTTTCACGAGCAAGCTCGCTCAGCAGGTCGTGCGGCCGGCGCGCGGCGTTCAGCAGGAGGCCGGCGGCGATGCCCGAGGCCAGGATGACCCCTGACCAGAGGCTGGTCCGGGCGGAGCGTGATGTCATCGGGAGGTGGGTGCCGGCGAAGGGCGCGAACGCGGATGTGCATCGCCAACTTGTAGCAGCGGAGGGGCAAGCACAAGCCTCCTGTACCAACCGCGCCCGGATCGGATCAAGACCCTTGCAGATGCCGCAAAAAATCCCCGGGCCGCCGCTTGCGCGACGGCCCGGGGATCGTTGGATGGGCCGGGTGGGACTCGAACCCACGACCATTCGGTTAAAAGCCGAGTGCTCTACCAGCTGAGCTACCAGCCCCCTGCGGCGCGGAATATAGCGCCATTCCGCGCGCGCCTCAACCGCACGCCGGCCCTGCGCCTTCCGGCTGCCCGTCCAGCCGCTCGGCGACCGCCTCCAGGGCTCGGCGGCCACGCGCGTCGAGGCAGGTGCCGCGGCGATCGCTACGCGTCGGTGGAGCGGAAGGCGATCACGGTTCCTGGCCGGAGCGGATCCGCAGCACGAACTCGCCGGTCTGGCCGGGGTCCGCGGAGAACACGCGGATGGTGTACTGGCCGGCCGCCTCCACCGTCCATCCGAGCTCCGCGTCGAGATCCGGGCCGCTGTCGTCGTCCTCCACGATCACGGCGAAGCGGGCGCCGGTCCCCCGGCCGAGCGCCACGTACGGGTCGATGTCGTCGGACGAGACGCGCACCCGCAGCCGCTCGCCGGCGCGGGCGCGGTAGCTGAACTCCTGGTAGTAGCCGCCAGCCTCGTTTCGCGGCGAGCTTTCCTCCAGCGCCGCCTCCACCGTCTCCAGCGGCGTCACCGGCACCACGGTGGCGCCGGTCCCCGAGTAGACGACCACGGAGTCGGTCGCGGGCCAGTCTTCCCCGCCCTCTTCGTCCTCCTCGTCGTCACCCTCCTCCTCTTCGTCGTCCCATTCGCCCGAGGTGTCGCCCTCCGAGACGCGCAGGGTGTACGCGCCGGTTCCTTCGCCATCGAACGCGCGCACCACGATGCGGTACTCCACGTCGTCCTCGAACTCCACCACCAGCTGCGAGTTGGTGCCCTCGCCGCCGTCGTCGTCTCCCTCGTCCTCGTCCAGCTCGCCGTCGCGCCAGACGCCGAAGCGCACGTAGGTGTCGAAGTCGTCGGACTGCACGTCGATGGTGGCCTGCGCGCCCCGCCGGCCGCGGATGACGTAGTGGTCCTCGGGCCCGTCCTCGCCTTCGGGATCGGAGGCCGCCAGCGCGCCTTCGATCACCTGGCCGACGCGGATGGGGACGGGGCGCGGCTGGCCGGTGGTGGATACCCGCAGCTCGTACGCCCCCTCCTGGTCCTCGTCGAAGGCGGCGGCGCGCAGCTGGTAGCGGCCGTCGTCATCCAGCCGCACCACCAGGCGCGAGTCGGTGCCTTCGCCGGCGTCGTCGTTCTCCTCCTCCTCCACCCACGCGCCGTCGTCCTCGTAGCCCCAGTGCAGGTAGGTGTCGAAGTCCTCCGACGTCATCCGCACCACCACCCGGTCGCCCGGCCGGCCGCGGATGACGTACGCGTCGTAAAGGGAACCGTCCTCCATCCGCCGGTCGCCCTCCTCCAGCGTGCCGGTGACGGTCTGGCCGGGGGTGATGGGGGTCTGCGCGCCCAGCGGTGCGGCGGCGGCGAGGGCCAGCAGGGCGGCGAGCGTCTTGATCGGCATGTGGGTCCTGCGCGAGGATGGATCGACGAACAAAGGAACGGGTGTGCGCCACAATCTACCGTTCCGCGCTTCCGGCGGAAGCTTCTCGTCCGGAAGCTCGCTGCGCCTCAGGGTGCGGAGTGGACCCGCAGCGCGAACGCTCCGGCTTCGTCAGGGAAGGCGGCGGAGACGCGGATGGTGTACTCGCCCGACTCCGGCGCCGTCCACTCGAGCTCCGGGTTCCACCCACGCCCGCCGTCGTCGTCCTCCGCCAGGGCGTCGAACCGGCAGTACGTCCCCGTGCCGATGGCCACGCGGGTGTCCAGGTGCTCCGAGATGACGGCGATCCGCAGCCGCTCGCCGGCGCGGGCCGTGTAGGTGAAGAGCTCGAAGAAGCGGCCCTCCTCGTCCTGGGGCCCGAGGTCCAGCTCGCCCGTCACCTGCTCGCCCGCATGCACCACACGCGCCTCGAGCGGCACGACCACATCCGCGGCCGTGCTGTCGGCCTCCGTCGCGGTCCATGGCACGGTGGTGGTCAGCACGGCGATGGTGGTGTCGACGGACATGACTCCGCCGGCGACGATGGCCGTGTCGGCGTAGACGATGCTGTCCATCACCACCGCCGTGTCGACCGCGCTCCACGTGGCGCCGTCAGCAGGCTCGGAAGCGCCGGACCCCTTGTCGCGGTCGTACTCCACCGGGCCGGGATGCGCCCCGGAGAGGAGGCGAAGGGTGTACGCGCCGGTCGAGCCGGGGACGAAGGCGTGCACGACGAGGTGGTAGCGCTCCGGGGCGCCGGTCCGCACCACCAGCGCGGCATCGGTGCCGGGACCGCCGTCGTCGTCGTACGCCTCGAAGCTCACCACCCCGCCGTACGCCCCACCGGCGGCGACCGCGGGGTCGAGCTCCGCGGACTCCACCTGGATGGTGAGGGTATCGTCCGGGGCGGCCTGGATGACGTAATGGTCCTCGTAGCCGGTCACGCCCTCGTGGTCCGTCTGCTCCAGCCGTCCCCGCACCGTCTGCCCGGGACGGATGGGGACGGCGGCTGGCTCGCCCAGGAGGCGGACGCGCAGCGTGTATCCGCCGACCTCGTCCTGGCCGGACGCGGCGGCGCGCACCTGTACCGTGCCGTCCTCGCCCGGAAAGGCAATCAGCCGCGCATCGGTGCTCCCGCCGGCATCATCGTTCGACGATTCCTCCTCCCACCTCCCGCCGCTCTCGCGCCCCGACACCAGGTACGCGTCGACATCGTCCGAGTGCATGGTGACGAGCACCGGCACCTTGCTGGGCCCGCGGACGACGTACGCGTCGTAGAACGAGCCTTCCATGCGCGCATCGCCTTCGCGCAGCGTGCCGGTGACGGTCTGTCCGGGGGTGAGGGTCGTCTGCGCGGGGAGCGGGACGGCGGCGAGGAGCGCCAGGACCGCGAGCGGCTTGAGGGACATGGGGATGGACCGCGGGAGGGATGGATCGAGAGGGGTCGCCCTAATCTACCGCCGTCTGTTTGCGGCGAAAGAGGCCCGGTTGCGGACGGCCCGGAGCGCAAAAGGCCGATCGCCAGCAGCAGCGAGCAGATTCCTCAGTCGGCGCCACGGCCATCGAGCGAGGGGACGGTCCGGTGCGGCGCCTCCTTCGGAATGACAGACTCGAGCGGTCGAGAAGGCCTCGAACGAGAGTCGGCGGAAGCGGTGGGAGAAAACTCCGCTCACTCCGCTGACTCCGTGTGAGGCCGTCTTTTCCCGGCGGATACGGACGAGCCCTCCGCCGTCGCCGGAAGAGGGCTCGCGCCGGGACAAGGGCAGCCGCCTACCAGTCCGTGAACAGGAACCGGTTGGGCGTGCCGTAGGCGTAGCTGAGGCGGTGGCGGGTGATGGTGCCCGTAACGGCCTTTTCGAAGATGGCTTTCCACACCCCGCCCGGAGACGCCGTGGGATTGCTCTGCAGGTACAGCGCGGCTACGCCCGCCACGTGCGGCGTGGCCATCGACGTTCCCGTCTTGCTGACCATCTGATTGGTGACCAGGTAGTTGGACGAGTAGATGCCCGCGCCCGGCGCCAGGATGTCCACGCAGCTGCCGTAGTTGGAGGACGCCCACTCCGCGTCCGTGCTCGTGGTGGCGCCCACCGTGATCACGTTCGGCGCGCCGGCGGGCGACTCGGTGCAGGCGTCGATGGGGGTGCCGGCGAAGTCGCCGTTCCCCGCGGCCGCGACCACGGTGAAGCCCGCCGCGACCAGGGCGGTCGCGGCGGTACGCACGGACGTCAGGTTGCCGTAGCCCAGGCTCATGTTCACCACCGCCGGCTTCACGCCGTTCAGGCGGATCCAGTCCATCCCCGCGATGGCCATGGAAGCCGTCCCGCCGCCGCTGCAGTTCACCACCCGGCCGGCGCGGATCGCCACGCCCTTGGCCACGCCGGAGTACGTGCCGCCCACCGTGCCCGCCACGTGGCTGCCGTGGCCGTGGCAGTCCGCCGCGCTGCCGTGCGCGTCGCCCACGAAGTCGCCGTTGCTGCCGTTGGGGATGTACGCGGCCCGCCCCACCACGTCCAGGTGCGCGGTGTTGATGCCGGTGTCCAGCACGTACGCCGTGACGCCCGCGCCTGTGCTGGTGTAGGTGAAGGACTGGTCCAGGGGAAGATTCACGTCGTCGATGCGGTCCAGGCCCCACGAGATCGGATTGGCCTGCGTGGTGAAGAGGCGCACCGGCGCGTCGGGCTCCACGTACGCCACGTCCGGCCGGCCGCGCAGGGCGGTGAGCTGGGCCGGCGTCAGCTCCGCGGCGAACCCGTGCAGCACCGCCGAGAAGACGCGCGACGGCCGGACCCGCACGTCGCCCGCGACCTGCTCCGCGCGGGCGCGGGCCACCGCGGGCGAGGCGTCGGCCGGGGTGTTGAGCACCACGATGTACCCGGCGGCCGCCGGAGCGCCGAGCGCCTCCCGGGCGGGACCGCCGGCAGCGGTCGGCGGCACCACGTCGGCGCAGGCGGCCAGCGCGAACAGGGGAACGAGGATGGGCAGGCGTGCCATGGGGCGCCTCCGGTATGGAGATTTCGGGAGGGCGGCGGGCCGGGAAGGGGTGGCCCGCGCACATCGGCCTGAACGGCCGGCCCCGCAGGATAACGGCGCCACCCCGGCCGAACAAGGCTGGCGTGTGGCACCTATCCAAAGACCCCAGTTTCTGCTACGACCGAGCCGAGGCGTCCGGGAGGGTGCGATCGATCAGGGGCGGAGGGTCTGAACGCGTGACCGCACCCGCAGCACGAAGGCGCCCGACTCGCCGGGCGCGGCGGTGGTGATGCGGAGGGTGTACTCGCGGCTCTCGGGGACCGTCCAGGTGACGTGCGCGTTCCGACCCGGCCCGCCGTCCTCGTCCTGCACCAGTGCCTGGAAGCCGTCGTTGGCGGCGAAGCCGATCCGCAGGCGAGGGTCCAGCTCCCGCGAGGAGAGGCGCACCTTCAGCCGATCCCCCGCGTATCCCGAGTAGGTGAAATCGCGGTAGTAGCGACCGTCCGGGTCCCGCAGGCTGCCGTCGCCCAGCCGGTGCCTCACCACCGAGGCGGCGTAGACCTTCACCACCGTCTCGTCCGTCTCCTCCGGCTCGCCGGTGACGTCCTCCGTCTCGGTGGTGCTCGTCCACGCCCCGGTGTCGGCCGCGGCGACTGCATCGTTGGTGTCGCGACTCGCGGCGAGGTCGACCCGGAAGGCGCTGTCCGCCAGGGCCGCGACGACGGGATCCATGGCGCTGTCAGCTGCCATCTCTGCGATAACGTCGCCGGGGGCGGCACCCGAATCCTCGTCCTCGCACTCCGAGTAGTGTGCGCCCGACACAACGCGCAGAGTGTACGCGCCCGTCTGCCCGCCCCAGCCAAAGCCGCGGACCACCACGTGGTGCACGGGCGCGTCTTCCAGCACCATTACCACCTCGCCGGCGCCGCAGCCGTCGCCGTGCGGCGGCTCCGACCTCAGCGCGCCGTCGCGCCACGGGCCGGCGACGGTGTACGCGTCGAGCTCGTCGGACTCCGTGTAGATCGTGACGGTATCCCCGGGCACGCCCTGCAGGACGTAGTGGTCCTCGAAGCCCTCCGGACCTTCGTAGTCGGTCGTCTCCAGGCGCCCCTGCACGCTCTGGCCGGGGCGGATGCGGCCGGCGGGCGGCTCGCCCATCGCGGTCACCCGCAGCTCGTACTCGCCCCCTTCGTCGTCGCCGAACGCGGTGGCGCGCAACTCGTGGGTGCCCTCCGGCCCCAGCCGCACGATCAGGCGCGAATCCGTGCCGCCGCCGGAGTCGTCATCCTCCGAATCCCCCATCCACCCACGTTCGGTGAACGCGCCCCAGTGCAGGTAGGTGTCGAACGCGGCGGAGCGCATCTGCACCAGCACGTACTCCCCGGGCCGGCCGCGGATGGCGTACGCGTCGTACGACAGCCCGTCGTGCATCCGTCGATCGCTCTCCCGCAGCGTCGCGGTGACGGTCTGGCCGGGGGTGATGGACGTCTGCGCGGCGAGCGGCGTGGCGGCGACGAGCGCGGCCAGCACAGCCAGCGTCCGGATGGTCATGGGGAGGATCGGCGGGGGATGATGGGGAGGACCAGCGGGTGCCCCGGTACAATCTACCATCGCAGGATTGCGAGGAAAGAGCGCCGATACCCGCCCATTGACGGGCGATGGGATGATGCCGCCGCGGGTCTGTGGCGCGGGGCTGATCACCAGCAGCAGCGAACAGATTCCTCAGTCGGCGCCAGGGTGTGCGGTATGGAAGGGTGCCGTGCGGCGCCTCCTTCGGAATGACAGGCGTGGATCCGCGACTGGCCCCTGTCCCAGGGGTGTGCGGCGCCCGCGCGCCCGCGCGTCCGCAGCGGATGTTGCCGCCGGATCGCGACTCGACGACAGGCGTCGAACTGCGCCCGAGAGGGCCCCCTCCCCCCGGCCCCCTCCCCCGCTGTCGCGGGAGAGGGGGAGAATTCGATCCCGCTACGACGGACTTTCCTGCCGTTCTCCCTCCCCCACGCAGTTTGTGGGGGAGGGGCGGGGAGGGGGGCGCTGGCGGACGCAGACCAAAGCCCGTCGTCGATCCTTCACCCATCGGTAATCCCAACCTCCCCCGGCAGTTTCGGGGGAGGTGGGCGAGGTTTACGAGCCCGGAGGGGGCGCCGCGGGTCGCTCCTGACCCGGAACCCATCACTCCATCACTCCATCACCCTCACGCCTCCGCCAGCACGATCACCTTGTCCTCGGCGGAGAGCGTCACTCGCTCCGACTTCCGCGGGTTCAGCTTCACCCCATACGCCGCGCCGTGGTCGAAGGCGCGGCTGCACAGGCGGTAGCCGATGGCCACCTGCCCCTGCCGCCGCGCCGACTCCAGCACCGTGTAGAAGTCCACCGGCCGCCCAGGCTCCACGTAGTCGCCGGCGGGCTTCAGGTAGATCTCGCTGCCCTCGGGGCTGAACAGCTCGCCGAACACCGACGCCAGCTCGCGGTTCTCCGACACCTGCGACAGCAGCAGGCTGATCAGCTTGTCGCTCACGATGAAGTCGTCCGCGCGCGTGGCGTCGGCCAGCTCGCGGTTGCGGATGTCCAGCATCTCGCTGACGATGCTGAAGTCCTGGTTCAGCCGGTCGGCGATGTCGCGCAGGTGCAGCAGGGTGATGAGCGTGCGCGCGTCCGCCTGCTGCGGATCCACCGCCCCGTTGCCGTTGGGGTGGCCGTTCCGGTGCACGTCGCTGAGCACGATGATGTGGTCGTACGTCTCCACCTGCAGCCCGTCCAGCACCGTGCGGTCCGAGGTGTCGCCCGGGCGAAAGTAGACGCGCAGGTTGTCGAAGGTGCGCACCGGCAGCACGTGCGAGCTCTGCGGCGCCTCGGGGATGGAGGCCCGGTCCGCCACCACCTGCACGATGGACCCCGCGCCCACGTAGTTGTCCAGCTCGCCCACGATGGTGCCCGCGCGCTCGTTCCAGCCCAGGATCAGCGTGCGCTCCGGCGCCTGCGGCTGGGGCGTTGCGGCGCGGATGGCCGCCTCGTCCACGGCCGGGGGGGCGCCGCCGGACAGGCGAATGGTGTCGTCGTCGGCGGAGATGGCGATCACGCGGTCGTCCGGGCCCAGGCGCGTGTCCATGGGCGGGTTCAGCTGGATGCGCCCGTCGGCGAAGCGCAGGCCGATGACGGCGGAGTCGTCGTACGCCGTCAGCGCCTCGCCAAAGCTGCGCCCGGCCAGCGCCGGCTCGTGCTTGAAGTAGATCTCGTCGCCGCCAAAGTCCAGCAGCTCCGTGTACGCCACGGAAAGCCCCGACTGGCGGCACGTCTGCGCCGTCACCCGCGCGATCAGGTCGCCGGTCAGCACCAGCTGCACCTCGTCGCGCCCCACCATGCGCGCCACGTCGAAGTTCTTCTTTTCACGCAGCGAGGCGACGATGTGGTACTTGTGCCCCTCCGGCCGCCCCGGCGCGTTGGTGAGCGCCAGGATCACCTTGATGACGTGCGGATCGGGATCGTCCGTCTCCGGGGCCAGGATGATGACGGAGCGGGCCGCCTCGGGGTTCACGATCTCCAGTTCCGCCGGGTCGATGGGCGAGCCGTTGCGGCAGACGATGCGGGTGCCCCCGGGGCGCGGGATGCGGGCGGCGATCTCATCGTACATCTCCACCGCGTCCATCTCGGCCAGGATGGCCACGCAGGAGCGGCGCTGGTTCTGGTTGGCCTCGATGAGCTCGTGCAGGATGGTGAAGATCTGCGGCGACCAGCCCAGAATGACGGTGTGGTGCGCCTCGGCCACGAACGAGCGGCCCTTGCGCAGCTCGTCCAGCTTGGCCTCGATCCCGGTGGTCAGAATGCCGATGAGCGTGCTGACGATGAAGATGCCGGCCAGGGTGATGAGCAGCATCACCATCAGAAAGGTCCAGCTCCCCTCGTCGCCGCCCATGGTGCCGGCGTCGAGCGTGCGCATGAGCCCCGCCCACGCCACCTGGATGAAGCCGCGCCGGTCCGGGTCCAGCCCCAGCGCCACCACGATGCCGGAGAGGATGGCGATCACCAGCACCGAGACCAGGAACAGCCACGCGATCAGCGCGACCGGGCCCCGTGACATGGTGTTGTCGAACCAGTAGCGAAGCCGGTCGCGGCGGCTGATGGTGTGGTGCATGGGTAGCTGTGCGGGGGAGGATGTGGAGGCGCCGGGCGTGGGGTGCGCCGGCGGGAGCGGGGCGGGCGGGGGCAAT
>Ga0190267_10000118_pt1 | contig 16184 bp, 15 predicted proteins | sample Popmic239T_FD_140332 | JGI IMG/M metagenome (GOLD analysis project Ga0190267, IMG submission 140332) | Populus adjacent soil microbial communities from riparian zone of Oak Creek, Arizona, USA - 239 T | ecosystem: Environmental > Terrestrial > Soil > Riparian zone | place: USA: Arizona... | reverse complement strand
TGCCACCCACCGTCGGTCTTCGTGGCGGTGACCTTGACGCCCCCCACGTCGGAGCCGAAGTCCGGTTCGGTGACGGCGACCGCGTTCATGATCTCGGCCGTGGCCAGCTGCGGCAGGATCCGCTGCTTCTGCTCCTCGGTGCCGCCCTTGACGAGCGCGCGCGTGAGGATCTCGGGGCGGGTGATGAGGCTGCCGCCGACGCCGAGGCTGCCCCGGCTCAGCTCCTCGGTGGCCACGACCATGGCCATGTACTCGCCCTCGCCGCCCTCGGCGAAGCCCCCGTACTCGGCGGGCACGCTGAGACCGAAGGTGCCGATCTCGGCCAGGCCGCCGATCACGTTCTCGGGGATGTCCTCGTTGTGGCGGTGGATGTGCTCGGCCACCGGCTTGATGACCTTCTCGGCGAAGGAGCGGAAGGTGTCCTGCACCATCTCGAAGTCGCTGTCGAGGTGGCGGGGGCCCTGCTCGCCGCAGAGGTCGGCCAAGTACGCAGGGTCCCGGTAGGTGCGGACGAACGACATCGCCTTGTCGAGGGCGCCCGGCTCGGTGCCGAACTCCTGCTCCCGGCCCAGCGTGCGCACGGCCACGTCGTACACCGCGTCGGCCACGAAGGCGCAGGCGATGCGGGCCTCGGCGTCGCCCTTGGCCCCGTACTCCAGCACCGCCCTGGCGTTCTCGACGGCGGCGGCGGCGTGGGCGAAGTCGTAGGCGACCACCTGGTTGGCGTCGATGTCGATGCCCGCCAGGGCCTTCTTGGCGCCGTCGATCACGGACGTGGCCAGGTCGACGGCTTCGGCGGCGGCGGTGAGGTCGGGGGCTGCGGGCATGGCCCGGAAGGTTACCGACGGGTCACTTCGCCGTCCCAGCCGACAATCCACAGCAGCAGGTGCTGTGGATTGTCGGCGGGGGCCGGCGGGTCAGGCGGGGGTTAGGCGGGGCGGCGGGCGACGACGGTGACGAGCGGGGGGAGCACGATCGGGTCGTCGCCGGGGTCGACCTCGGTGAGCAGGGTCAGGTAGTCCCGCACCGGCCCCGCTCCGCACCCCGCGGGCGCCTCGGCCCAGGCGTCGACGATCTCCAGCCCGGCGTCCCTCGCCAGCGCGGGCAGCACCGCGCCCACGTCGGGGTCGCGGGCGTCGGGCATCGACAGGGGCCGGCCGCCGACCCGGCCCGCGGAGGTGATCGGCTCCTGGGCCACGACCCAGCCCCCCGGCCGGGTGGCCGCGCCCATGCGCTGGAGGACGCGCACCGGGTCGACCACGTGCAGCAGCAGGAACCGGCAGAAGGCGAGGTCGACCGGCTCGGGCAGGGTCAGGTCCTCGGCGGCCTGGGTCAGCGCCAGCACCTGGGCCTGGCCGGTCTCGGCCGCCGCCTTGGCCACCACGTCCCGGGCCGCCGGATCGGAGTCCACCGCATAGACCCGGCCGTCCCTGCCCACGATCTCGGCCAGCGCCACGGTGACGTCGCCGCCGCCCGCGCCCACGTCGACACAGCGCCACCCCTCACGCAGGCCGAGGCGGTCCAGCGCGGTGGCCAGCGGCCGGCGGTACACGTCGTTGCGAAGCCCGAGCTCGATCATCGGTCCGTAGCATCGCGCTCCATGCCGACCGACCCCGCCTTGGCCGACGAGCTGGTCGACGCCGTCCGCGCGTTCGTGCGCAAGTCGGTGTTGCCGGTGGCGTCCGACTTGGAGCACGCCGACGAGTACCCCGCCGACTTGGTCGCCGCCATGGCCGACATGGGTCTGTTCGGCTCGACCATCCCGGCCGAGTACGGCGGCCTCGGGCTCGACATCACGACCTACGCCCGCATCGTCGAGGAGCTGGCCGCGGGCTGGATGTCGCTGACCGGCGTGCTGAACACGCACATGATCGCCGCGACCCTGCTGAAGCTCCACGGCACCGACGAGCAGAAGCAGCGGCTCCTGCCCGACATGGCGACCGGCGCCCGCCGCGGCGCGCTCTCCCTGTCCGAGCCCGACGCGGGAAGCGACACCAAGGCGCTTCGGTGCAAGGCCGTGCCCGACGGCGACGAGTACATCGTCGACGGCACGAAGATGTGGGTGACCAACGGCGAGCGGGCGTCGGTCGTGGCGCTGGCGGCCAAGACGCCCGAGGGCATCACCTGCTTCATGGTCGAGAAGGAGCCTGGCCCCGCGTACCAGGGGATCGCGGTGTCGAAGCAGATCGGCAAGCTGGGCTACAAGGGCGTGGAGACGGTCGAGATGACCTACGCCGGGCACCGGGTGCCGGCCTCCGCGGTGCTCGGCGGCACCGACGGGCTCGGCCGCGGGCTCCCGCAGATCCTCGGGGCGCTGGAGCTGGGCCGGGTCAACATCGCCGCCCGCGCGGTGGGCGTGGCGAGGGCCGCGTTCGAGGCGTCGCTCGCCTACGCGCAACAGCGCGAGACGTTCGGCGTCCCGATCGCCAAGCACCAGGCCATCCAGTTCAAGCTGGCCGACATGGCGACCAAGCTGGAGGCGGCCCGCCTGCTCACCCGCTCGGCCGCGGCCCGGCTCGATGCGGGGGAGCGGGCCGACGTGGAGGCGGGCATGGCCAAGCTGTTCGCGTCGGAGACCGCCTTCGAGGTGGCGACCGAGGCCATGCGCATCCACGGCGGCTACGGCTACACGACCGAGTTCCCGATCGAGCGGTACTACCGGGACGCGCCGCTGATGATCATCGGCGAGGGGACCAACGAGATCCAGCGCCTGGTGATCGCCCGCGGCCTGCTCGCCCGCCACCCCATTCCCTAGCCCGCCGCCCTTCCTCGCTTTTGGGCACGTTTTCGGCCACATGTGGCCGAAAACGTGCCCAAAACGGCAGAAGGGCGGAAGCAGCCGGGTCTCGACACACACGCTGGGAGGGTTTAGGGTCGCACGCATGGCACGAGTGCGAGGGCGCAACCGCCAGGCGGTGTTCACCGAGCAAGACGGGGATCGCCTGTACCGCCGCCTGCGGGCAGTCACCGGGGGCGACCTGTCGAGCGACCAGCTCACCGAGCTGGCCGGGGGCGACCTGTCGCTGGTCGAGGACCTTCCGTTCACCGCCCGACTCGGCGTGGCCGCGCTGCTGAAGGACGAGGGCGGGCTGGAGAAGATGGTCGGCTCCACGCTCGACTACGTGCCGATCGCCTACCTCGACTTGGCCCGCATGGCCGCCAACAGCGTGGGCCGGGTCGTGACCGACGGGCGCCGCGAGGCGGTGGGCACCGGGACGATGGTGTCGACGCGGCTGCTGCTCACCAACAACCACGTCACCCCCGACGCGGCGACGGCGGGCCGACAACTCGTGCAGTTCGACTACGAGCTCCAAGTCGACGGCGTGCCCAAGGCGCCAACGGAGTTCCGACTCGACCCGTCCGCCTTCTTCTGGACCAGCCCGGACAAGGAGCTCGACGCCACCCTGGTCGCCGTCGGCCCGCCCCTGGCCGGCACGAGGACGGCCGCGTCGTTCGGCATGTCGTCGTTGACCGCGGCCCAGGACAAGCACGCCGAAGGCGACTTCGTCACGATCGTCCAGCACCCGCAAGGCGACTTCAAACAGGTGGCGCTGCGCGAGAACCGGGTCATCGGCCGGGGCAAGGCGGGCACCACGCTGCACTACCAGGGCGACACGCTGCCGGGCTCGAGCGGCAGCCCGGTGTTCAACGACCAGTTCGAGCTGGTGGCCCTGCACCACGCTGGCGGCGGCCGCAACGAAAAGGTCTTGGAGGACGGCCGCCCCGTGCCCGACGAATCGAACGAGGGCATCCGGATCAGCGCCATCGTGGCGACGCTGCGGGAGCGGCTGGACGAGCAGTCCGAGCCCCACCGGTCGCTGCTCGCCGAGGCGCTGGACCCGCCCTCGACCGGCCCGCGGCTGCCGGGCGGCCTGGTCGGCCCGGTCGAGTCCGCCGGGGGGACCGCGGTGTCGGCCGCCGACGTGACGGTGCCGGTGCGGATCTCCTTCGGCGGCGCCGCGCCCACCGCCGCCCCCCTTGCCACTGACAACGCCGCGACCACCGCCACCGCCCCTGCCTCCTCCATCGACGACGGCGACGCCTTCACGACCCCGGCCCCGACGACCGGCGGCATCGAGCGCAACCAGCCGCCCGACCCCGACTACGCCAAGCGCCGCGGCTACGACCCGTCGTTCCTCGACGTGGCCGTGCCGCTGCCCGCCCTGTCCTCGAAGCAGGCCAAAGACGCCGCCGTTCCTGAAGGCGCGTCGAAGAAGGACGGCCTGGCGCTGCGCTACGTGCACTTCAGCGTGGTGCAGAACGCCAAGCGGCGGATGCCGTTCTTCACCGCCGTGAACATCGACGGCAAGCGGGCCCGGGGCATCAACCGGCAGACCGGCGAGGTGGAGGCGGCCGAGGTCTGGTTCTGCGACCCGCGCATCCCGAACGAGCAGCAACTGACCCAAGACGTCTTCGAGCGCCAGCAGCCCCGGCTGTTCGACCGCGGCCATCTGGTGCGCCGGCTCGACCCGGCGTGGGGCAGTGCGGAGACCGCGGTGCGGGCGGCCAACGACACCTTCCACTTCACGAACTGCTCGCTGCAGATCAGCGCGTTCAACCAGCGGGCCGCGCAGTGGGCGGGCATCGAGAACTACGTGCTCGACAACGCCAAGGCCGAGCGCAAGCGGATCACGGTGTTCAGCGGCCCGGTCTTCGGCGCCGACGACCCCGAGTACCGCGGCGTCCCGGTCCCCAAGGAGTTCTGGAAGATCCTCGTGCGGATCGACGGCGGCCGACCCCGCGCCACCGCCTTCCTCGCCAGCCAAGAAGAACAGTTGCGCAAAGGGCTCGAGCTCGAGTCGTTCGACGACCTCGGCAAGGTCGAGGTGTTCCACACCAACGTCAGCACGGTGGCGGCGCGCACCGGCCTCGACTTCGGCGACCTGCCCTCGTTCGACACCCGGCAGGTCGAGGCGGCGAACCTCAGGATCACCTCGCTCGACGACGTCGAGTGGTGACCGCAGGCCGTCAACAATTGCCCGTTGTCAGCGGGGGTTTTGTCGGTTACGTTTCGCGGTTGTGCTGACGGCGGGCGTCAGCGGAAGGGGGCAGCCATGGCTGAGCAGTACGCCGCGGACGCCGGAACGACCACCACCACCACGTACGTCCGGAAGGACATCTGGAGCCTCCCGGCCGACGACCCGATCGTCGTCGGGTACGCCAACGCAGTGGCGGCCATGCAACAGCGGCCCGAGAGCGACCCCACCAGTTGGGCCTACCAGGCCGCCATGCACGGGAGCTACACCACCCCGCCGCTCAACCTCTGGAACACCTGCGAGCACGGCTCGTGGTTCTTCCTGCCGTGGCACCGGATGTACCTCTACTACTTCGAGCGGATCGTGCGCGCGGCCGTGGTCGCGGCGGGCGGCCCCGACGACTGGGCCCTGCCGTACTGGAACTACACGCAGGCGGCGGGCGGCAACCCGCAGATGCCGGCCCAGTTCCGGGACCCCAACAGCCCGCTGTACGTGAGCGAGCGGCGGACGTCCCCGTACAACGTGAACAACGGCGACCCGCTGCCCGGCCCGGCCACCAGCACCACGCAGGCTCTCGGCACGATCCCGTTCGAGCCGACCGGCCAGCCGATCACCGGCTTCGGCGGCCAGACCACCGGCCCGATCCACTTCAACGGCGGCTTCGGCGCCATTGAGCAGCAGCCCCATAACGTGATCCACGTGGCGGTGGGCGGCAACGGGTGGATGAGCGATCCCAACACGGCGGCCCAGGACCCGATCTTCTGGCTCCACCACGCCAACATCGACCGGCTCTGGGCCGAGTGGATCGCCATGGGGGACGGCCGGGCCGACTCCACCAACCAAGGCTGGCTCGGCCAGTCCTTCTCCTTCTACGACGAGAACGGCGACGAGGTCTCCTTCACCGTCGCCGAAGTGCTCGACCTCCAGACCCTCGGCTACACGTACGACCCTGCCCCGGCCGGCGCCGGCGGCGGCGGCCTCGAGAGCCTGGAAGCGGCCGAGCCCACGCAGGCGACCGCCGACCGCGAGGCTCAGATGCGGCCCACCGAGTTGGTCGGCGCGTCCTCCCAGCCCGTCCGCTTGACCGGCGACCGGGCCAAAGGCAGCGTCACTGTCGACAGCCGGGCCCGGTTGGAGTCGCTGGGCGACGCGGCCGCGCCGCGCCGGGTCATCCTGCAACTCGACGACATCGAGGGCGAGCGCAATCCCGGCATCGTCTACGGCGTCTACGTCAACCTGCCCGACGGCATCGCCGACGACGCGGCGGAGCGATACCTGGCCGGGCCGCTGTCGTTCTTCGGGATCGAAGGGTCGGGAAGCAGGGCCGACGGCGCCGACCACGTCCACTCGTACAGCGCGGGCTACGACATCACGAAGCTGGTCGAGAACCTGTCCGCCAGTGGCGAGTGGGACGAGTCGAACATCGACGTGACCTTCCACCCGCTCGGCGTCCCGCTCGACGAGAGCCCCCAGTTGGAGGCCAACTCGCCGCCGGTGACGGTCGGGCGCATCGCGGTCCACTACGGCTGATGGCGGCCCCGGCCATCGGCTGGGCGGTCTGGGGCCGGCGGCCCCAGCTCACGGCGGAGGTGGTGGCGGCGACGGCCTGGTTGCTCGTCGTCGCCCACCCCCTCGCCATGGCCGTGGGCGTCCACGCGCACGCGCACGAGTCGATGGCCGGCTGGTTGACGATGGCCGCCGCGATGATGCTGCCCGGGGCGTGGCCGGCCGCCCGCCACGTCGGCGTCAACAGCCTGCGATGGCGACGGCACCGGGCGGTGGGGGAGTACGTCGCCGGCTACTTGGCCGTGTGGGCCGGGGTCGGCGTCGTCGTGCTGCGGCTGACCGAGTGGCGCCGTCCCCCGCTGGCCGCCGCGCTGGCGGTGGCGGCGCTGTGGCAGGCGACGCGCTCGCAGGCGTCGTTCGTGCGGGACTGCCACCGCACCGTCCCGCTGCCGCCGACGGGGTGGCGGGCGACGGCAGGCGCGGTCCGCTTCGGGCTGCGCAACGGGCGAGCCTGCGCCGGCATGTGCTGGGCGCTCATGCTCACGATGGCGGTCGTGCCCGCGGCCGACGCGGTGGTGTGGAATGCGGTCCTGGCCGCGGCGGTCGCGAGCCAGAAGCTCCTGCCCCGGCCGCGGTGGACGTCGCGGGTCGTCGGCATCGGCCTGGCCGCGGCGGCGCTGACCGCTGTGGTCAGCGCGACGTTGGCGGTCGTGCCGGTGGCGGTGTCGGTCGGCGTGGCCTACGAGACGCGGGCGCGCGGGCGGCTCAGGGTCAGGGCGTCTCGCGGCCGACCCGGTCCGCGTTCGATCCGGCCCAGTCGCCCACCGGGGACAGCCCCGCGTACGTCCGCAGGTCGGTGACCTCGCCCACCCCGGCCAGCGCGAACCCGCTGTGGTACCGGGTGGAGAAGTGGTGGGCGTTCCACGGGGTGTCCGGGTTGGCCCGGTCACGCGGCCCGTCGACGAGCCGTTGCGTGGCGGCCGTGTCGCCCTTCACATAGCGGTCGAACCAGGCCAGCGTGTAGTAGTCGGCGAGCGGCACGCCGTACGCGGTGGCCGGGAGGATCCACGGGATCTCGGACCACTCGAGGTGGGTGCCGCCCCGGACGGTGAGCGAGTAGGTGTCGAGGCCCGCGTCGACCCAGCGCCGATGGGCGGCCAGGTGCGAGCGCTGCGCATCGGCCGACGGCGCCGACGAGCTCGGCGTGGGGTTGAGGAAGTAGCCGTCGGCCTGCTGGTTCATGCCCGGCACCACCGGCGCCACGTCGCTGCGCAGCGAGTCCCAGCCCACGACCGCCTTGATCGGGAACGACTGGCCCGCGCACAGCCCGACCGTGCGCCACAGCTCGGCCGCGTCGGCGCACTGCTGCACCCGGCTGACCGCAGTGCCGCCCAGCGAGTGCCCGGCGATGCCGAGCCGGGTGCGGTCGAGCACGCCGTAGCCGGGGTTGACCCAGTCGAGGTGCTCGGTGTCGGCGGCGGCCGTCGACTTGGCTGCCGCGACCTCGGCCTCGCTGACGCCGACGGGGCGGTACTCGGCGTCGGGGGTCGAGAGGAAGAAGCGCAGGGCGTCGATCGTGCCCTCGGTGAAGTTGGTCTCCAGTTGTGAGGGCACGCCCCTGGTCGTCGGCGTGTGGTCGCCGAAGCGGTGGCCGGTCGACTCGCTCTCGCCCTGTCCCTGCACGTCCCACGTCATCACGACGTAGCCGTTGGCGGCCAGCGTGCGCGCCGCCCACCAGTACATGTGCTCGGTGCCCTGGATCGAGCCGGTGGTGATGACGACGCCGGGCCGCGGGCCGGGCGCCTCGCTGCCCCAGATGCGGCCGGACAGCTTGGCCCCGGTGCGGGAGAGGAACTGGACGCGGCGCGGGGTGACGTCGTCGTAGGCCTTTGGGTCGCCGACGGCGCCGCCGGGCAGCACCTGGCCGAGGCCGCCGTGCAGGCGGCCCGCGTTGAGGTCGGCCAACTGGTTGCCGGTGGCGTCCCACCACGTGCGTCCGCCCGACTTCATGAAGGCGGTCATGTACTCGGGGTCAGTCGCCATCCCCCGTTGACGGGCCGACGAGCGGGCCATGTTCTCCGTGTCGTGTTCCCGCCAGGCGGGGTCGGAGTAGTCGTTGGCCTGGGCCGCGATCGAGCCCATGAGGAGGAGCGCGGCGGCGACCGCCCCAGCGCGGCGCACGAATGTCATGCGACCCCGTTTCGCCGTGTGGAGACGGCTTCCCTGCTCTCACTACGTTCGGGGCTCGTGACGACCCACGACCGCCCCTTCGGCCGCTACTTCGAGGACTTCGAGATCGGCGACGTCTACAAGCACTGGCCTGGCAAGACGATCACCGAGTACGACGACCACCTCTTCTGCATGATCACGATGAACCACCACCCGCTGCATACCAACGAGTGGTTCGCCGAGCAGGAGACGCAGTTCAAAAAGAACGTCGTCGTCGGCAACCTCGTCTACTCGCTGGTGCTCGGCATGTCGGTGCCCGACGTCTCCGGCGCGGCCATCGCCAACCTCGAGATCGAGACGCTGACCCACAAGAAGCCGACCTTCCACGGCGACACCATCTACGCCGAGACCCGTGTGCTCGACAAGAAGGAGTCGTCGTCGAAGCCCGACCGCGGCGTGGTGACGGTCGAGACCAAGGGCCTGAACCAGCGGGGCGAGGAGGTCTGCTACTTCCGCCGCCGGGTCATGGTGTGGAAGCGCGACGCGGCGCCGCAGCGGCAGCGCCCGTACAGCGACGACATCTGGGCTGAGTAGATGACGATCCCGGAGCCGGCTCGGGTTGGCTTCGGCGCCGGGGCCGACGCGTACGCACGGGCCCGGCCTTCGTATCCGGCCGACGCGGTGTCGTATGTGGCGGCCCGCCTGCCGGAGTCGCCGGTGGTGCTCGACTTGGCCGCCGGCACCGGCATCTTCACGACGCTGCTGCGGCCGTTCGCCCAGCGGCTGATCGCGGTGGAGCCGGTCGAGTCGATGCGGGTGAAGATCGCCGATGCCGACGAGGTGCTCGACGGGACGGCCGAGTCGATCCCGCTGGCCGATGCCTCGGTGGATGCGGTGGCCGTCGCGCAGGCGTTCCACTGGTTCCGGTTCGACGAGGCGCTGGCCGAGATCGCCCGGGTGCTGCGGCCCGGCGGCGTGCTGGCGCTGCTGTGGAATCGGCGCGACGAGTCGGTGCCGTGGGTGGCCGAGATGTCGTCGGCCATGCAGTGGCGCGAGCACCAGATCTCGTCGTACGACCGCACGGACTGGCCTTCGGTCATCGGGCGCTCGGGGTTGTTCGGCGCGGTCGAGCATGCTCGGTTTTCGTGGGAGCACATGCTCGACCGGGCCGGCTTGGCCGACCGGGTCCGCTCGGTGAGCTACATCGCGGCGATGGACGAGGCCAATCGGGAATCGGTGGTGGCGCGGGTGCTGGCGCTGGCGGCCGACTTCGACGAGCCGTTCCCGCTGCCGTACAACACGCTCGTCTGGTGCACGACGCGCTCCTGAACTGGTACTCGGCGGCCGGTCGTCACGACCTGCCGTGGCGCCAGACCCGCGACCCGTGGGCGGTCCTGGTGAGCGAGTTGATGCTCCAGCAGACGCAGGTGCCGCGGGTGCTGCCGAAGTACGGCGAGTTCATGCGGCGGTTCCCGACCGCGGCCGCGTGCGCGGCGGCGCCGGTGGGGGAGGTGGTGCGGGCGTGGGCCGGGCTCGGCTACAACCGGCGGGCGGTCAACCTGCACCGGGCCGCGGGCATGGTGGCGGCTGGGTTCCCGGACACGTTGGAGGGGCTGTTGGCGCTCCCCGGCATCGGGCCGTACACGGCGCGGGCGGTGCTGGCCTTCGCCTATGAGCGGCCGGTGTGCCCGCTCGACGTGAACACCGCCCGGCCGTTGGCCCGGGCCTTCGGCGTGGACGGCCAACCCGCAGCCGACGCACTGGTGCCCGACGCCCCCGCCCCCGCCCCCGCCCCGCCCGCCCCCCTTCCCGTTTTGGGCACCTTTTCGGCCATATATGGCCGAAAAGGTGCCCAAAAGGCGTCCGCGGCGTCCGCGGCGTCCGCGCGGGCGTGGGTGTGGAACCAGGCGTTGATGGACTTGGGCGCGCTGGTGTGCACGCGGCGCTCGCCGTCGTGCGAGGTGTGCCCGTGGAAGGACGTGTGCGGGTGGCGGCTCGGCGGCGGTCCCGACCCCGCCGCGCCGGCCGGGCGCCAGTCGCGGTTCGCCGGCTCCGATCGACAGGGGAGCGGGCGGCTGGTCGACGCGCTGCGGTCCGGGCCGGTGCCCGTGGCGGCGGTGGCCGAGGTGATGGGCTGGCCCGACGATGCCGACCGGGCGGCGCGGGTCGCGGCGACGCTGGTGGCCGACGGGCTGGCCGAGGTGCTGGCCGACGGGTCGTTCACGCTGCCCGACTGAGCAGCACGTTGCGGATTTGCTGCACCACCCACTCCGGCCTGCGCACGACGTCCCACCAGGTGAAGCGGAGCACCGTCCAGCCCGCCGCCACGAGGCGGTTCTGGCGTTCGAGGTCGGCCTGCAGGGCCTTGGGCGAGCCGTGCACCTCGAAGCCGTCGACCTCGATCACGATGCGCAGGCCGGGGTAGGCGAAGTCGACCCGGCCGATCAGCCTTCCGTTGAGCCGCACTTCGTACTGGAAGACCGGGCGGGGGAGTCCGTGCTCTTTGAGGAGGCGGGCCATGCGGGTCTCGAGCAGGCCGTCGGCCCGGTCGGTGCCGAGGGCGCGGTCGTCGAGGACGTGGCGGATGGCGCCCACGCCGCGGCGGCCCTTCTTGGCCAGGTCGGTCATCGCCTTCTCGACGGCCAGGACGCTGCAGGTGCGGGCGGTCACTGCTTGTTCGAGGGCGTCACTGACCGACCAGCGGGTCACGACGGCGCCGAGGTCGACCAGCGTGCGCATCGGGTTCGTGGTGGGGATGCCGTGGCGCCGGGTGACGTAGCGGTCGTGCAGGTCCCTCGACCGGTGCACGGTCGCCCCGGTGGCGACGCCCCGCCGGTTGCGCACGACGGTCACCTCGACGTCGTCGCCGTCCTGCATCGACCACAGCCGGGCCGCCGTCCGGTGCGACGCCACGCCGTCCACGGCCAGCACCGCCGCCATCACCGACTGCTCCCACGTCGCCGGCGCACCCCCCACCCGGTACACCCCCGCATGCACCCGCTCCAACCTCCCCGCATCCACCCAGTTCGCCAGTTGCCGGTCCGTTGCGCCCAGGTGGAGGACCTGGTCGCGGGACACAAGTCCATGCTGCACCCGCGCTTTGCGAGCCATCGTTCGTTCCAATCCCATCGACTTTCCCTTCAGTGGTCACGCGCCAGCCGCCGCCTTCCGCCGTTTTGGGCACGTTTTTGCACCTCCACGGTGCAAAAACGTGCCCAAAAGGAAGGGGGTGGGGTCGGGGGCGCGCGAGGTGAACTCGAGGGGGAAGCGGCTCGGTGAACGTAGGTCAGGGGGCGGTGACGGCGGCGAGGATTTCTGGGAGGGCCGACTCCGCCAGGGCGCGCATCTCGTCGTCGGTGCGGTCCTGGATCGGGTGGGGGACGAAGACGACGGCGGGGTCGAAGCCCAGCGCACGCGCCTGCGCGGCGGCCGCGTCGACGAACTCGGTCGACGCCACGAACACGCCCACCACGCCCCGCCCTTCCAAGTCCACGATGTCGTGCACACTGCACGACGTGCACGAGCCTCAGTCGGCCAGCGCCTCGATCACCACGTCGCACTGCGTCGAGATCTCGTGGCGCAGGTCGACCGGCGCGGGCTTCGTGAACGTCGGCTTCGCATAACGCCGCACGTCGACGCCCCGCTCGGCCAACAACTCCGACAGCCGGTCCAAGAACACGTTGCCCCGCGCCTTGGAGATGTCGAGCAGCCCCACCCGCAGCCCGTCGAGCGACGCAGGCCGAGCCAGCCGCTGCCGCTCCACCGGCGCCCGCTCGCCCGTCGGGTCCAGCACCACGACCGTCATCCGCCCACCTCCCGCGTCACCGGCATGCTGCCCGTCTCCCCGTTCACCCATCCGCCGATCACCGCCGAGAACATGCCCGCCCCGCCGCCCGCGTGCACGATCAGCAAACCGTCCTCCCGGAACTTCGGCAACTGCGCCCCCTCGAACCCCGCCGGCAGCCCCTCGGCGATCCCGCCCGCGCCCTGCACCAGCTCCGAGCCCGGCCTGGTCGTCAACGCCAACAGCTCCGACCGCAGCCGGTCCTTCGACCACCCCGCGTCCCGGAACACCCTGGCGTGCTCAGGCGACACCACCAGCATGGCGTCGAAGGCCACCACCAGCTTCGGGTGCGCCACCGCCAACAACGCCAGCGCCAGCGAGCGGGCCAGCGACTCCGGCTCTCGCGAGAGCTGGTCGACCACGCCGCGCACACCGTCGCCCGCGAACAACGTCACCGCCGACGCACCGCCACCGGCGAGCGGCTCCCACGGCGAGCCCTCCTCGTCCTCGGCGAAGCAGAACGTGTACTTGCCCGGGTTTCCCAGCGTGGCCCGGTCGACCTCGCCGGGCCGCCCGCCGCCCACGTTCCGGATCACCAGTTGCAGCGCCCGCCCGATCGTGGCGTTGGCCCGGTTGCCCTGGCCCAGCGCGTTCAGCCCCCAGTTCATCCCGATCCGTCGGGCGACGGGGCCGTTCACCACCACCACCGGCGACGAGAAGTACGTGGTCGCCAGCAGCCCGTGGGCGTTGAACTCCGCAGTGCACGCCGCCTCCACGCAGGCCAGCACCACCGGCAGGTACTCCGGCTTGCACCCCGCCAGCACCGCGTTGACGGCGACCTTCTCGACCGTGCACTCGACCAAGTCCGGCGGCACCACCGCGACCACCTCGTCCGGCGACCGCACCGTCCCCGACAGCATCCTGGCCACCCGCTCCGGCGTCGGCGGCACGACCGGCAGCCCGTCCGACCAGCCCCGGTCGAACATCGCCTCGATCTCGTCCTCCTCGGACGCCAGCTCGACCCGCCGAGATCGCAGGGTGCGCCCCCGCAGCCTGGCCTCCACCAACGGCTCGACCGCACGGGCCCCGCACCCCGGCCGGTACTCGGGAAGCTCGGCGCCCAATCCCGGATCGCCGAAGAACGCCCGCCACTCCTCGCGAAGCCAGCCGACGTGCCGCTCCACCTCGACGCCGCCGGCGATGCGCACCAGCGTCGGCACCGTGTCCACGCCCCAGCCGAACGACGTCTCCAGCCCGGACTCGGTGTCCTCGTCGACCACGACGACCGGCAGCGAGCCCAACAGGGGCCGCACGAGCGCGCACGTCGGGCACTCGCCGTTGACGACGACGTAGGCCCCGTCGTCCATCTACGACGACACGAAGTCGAGGATCAGCCGGTTGACCTCGTCCGGCTTCTCCAGGTGGAGGAAGTGCCCGGCCCCGTCGACCAGCGTGGTGCCGGGCCACGCCTCGGCCGTCTCCAGCCGCATGCAGCCGTCGGTCCGGCCGTGCAGGTACAGCAGCGGCTGCTCGGGCACGCCGCCCGCCGCGGTCTGGAACGGCTCCAGCGCCGGGTCGACGCCCACGCCGCCGATCGTGGCCCGGTAGTAGCCGAGCGCGGCGGCCAGGCACTCCGACGACCCCAGCGCCTCGCGCACGTGCGCCATGTCCTCGGCGCAGTCGTAGCCGGGCGACCAGTCCCGCCACAGCCGCTCGACGAAGGCCAGGTCGCCCATCGACGCCACCGCCTCGGCCAGCGGGTGCTGGAAGAAGAACATGTACCAACTGAGGCGCAATTGGTCGTACGACAGGAACGCCCCCGCCAACGCAGGGGCGGGCGGCACCGCGATCGTCACCACCCTGGCCCACCGCTCCGGCGCGTAGACAGCCGCCCCGTACGCGGCGGTGGCGCCCCAGTCGTGGCCGACCACCACCGCCCGCGAGTCGCCGCCCAACGCCTCGTGCAGCGCCACCGCATCGGCGGCCAGGGCACCGGTCTGGTACCGCCCGTCAGGCGCAGGCCCGGTCGGCGCGTACCCCCGCATGAACGGCGCCACGGCGTGCCAGCCCGCCTCCGCCAGGGCAGGGCCGAGGTGCCGCCAGGTGTGCGCCGTGTCGGGAAAACCGTGCAACAACAGCGCCAGAGGCCCGCTGGAAGGCCCCCACTCCAGCACCGAGAAGTCCACCCCGTTCGCGGAAACCATGCGCGGGACACTAGTTACGCCTCAAACGGGCTGCCCTGAGTGCCGAAACTCTCCCTATGGCCCACGAATGGCTCGATCGACTTCTCCGCGGGATGGAGCCCATCGAGGCGTCTGACCTGCACGTCAAGGCGGGATCCCCGCCTCGGGTGCGCGTCCACGGCGGGCTGCGCAAGCTCGACGGCGAGGACATGATCACCAACGAGACCGCGGCCGAGATGGCGGGCGCCATCATGCGCCCCGACGTCGCCGAGATGTTCGCCCAGCGCAACGAGGCGGACTTCGCCTATGCCATCCCCGGCTACGGCCGCTTCCGCGTGAACGTGTTCCGCCAGCGCGGCAGCGTCGCCATGATCTTCCGACGGGTGCGCACCAACGCGGCCAGCTTCGATGAGCTCGGCCTGCCTGAGGTTGTCGCCCGCCTGTCCAACGAGCAGCGCGGCCTGGTCCTCGTGACCGGCCCCACCGGCTCGGGCAAGACCACGACCCTCGCCGCCATGATCGACCACATCAACCGCACCCGCGAGGTCCACATCGTCACCATCGAGGACCCGATCGAGGTCCTCCACCGGGACAACATGGCCGAGATCAACCAGCGTGAGATCGGCTTCGACACCGACGACTTCGCCACCGCCATGCGCGCCGCCATGCGCCAGGACCCGGACGTGATCCTCGTCGGCGAGATGCGCGACCAAGAGACCGTCGCCGCCGCCCTCAGCGCGGCCGAGACCGGCCACCTGGTGTTCAGCACCCTGCACACGATCGACGCCACCGAGACGGTGAACCGCATCGTCGACTTCTTCCCGCCCCATCAGCAGAACCAGGTGCGGGTCGCCCTCGCCGGCTCGCTGCGGGGCACGATCTGCCAGCGCCTGGTGCCGACCGCCGACGGACTGGGCCGGGTCGCCGCCCTCGAGGTGATGGTCGTCAACGGCCGCATCCAGCAGTGCATCCTCGACCCGCAGCGCACGGGCGACATCCACGAGATCGTCGCCGACGGCGAGTACTACGGCATGCAGACGTTCGACCAGGCCCTCGTCAAGCTCTACGAGCAGGGCAGGATCGACCTGCGGGGGGCGATGATGACCGCTTCCAATCCGCACGACCTCAAGGTCATGCTCCAGTCGAAGGGCCTCGTCGGCACGGGAGTCGGCAGCGGCCGCTGAGGCGGCCCGTGACATCCGTCACACGACAAGGAGTAGTCGTCACGCGTGGGTAACCTCCCCTTCACATCTCAGGGGGGGTCCTGCGCTGAAAGTCACCGTCTATGGATGCCGGGGCTCGTGCCCTTGTCCATGTGAAGCCAACCGACGCTACGGGGGCAACACTGCCTCCGTCGCGCTCGAGGTCGACGGTGAGCCGCCGGTGCTGCTCGACCTGGGAACCGGCCTGCGCCTCCTCGCCCAGACCCAGCCTCTCGACGGCTCGTTCCGCGGCGCCGCGCTGATCACCCACCTGCACTGGGACCACGTGCAGGGCCTGCCGTTCTTCCCGCCCGTGGACCGGGTGGGCGCCCGCCTCGACGTGTACGGCCCCCGCCAGGAGCAG
>Ga0190267_10000117_pt1 | contig 16267 bp, 21 predicted proteins | sample Popmic239T_FD_140332 | JGI IMG/M metagenome (GOLD analysis project Ga0190267, IMG submission 140332) | Populus adjacent soil microbial communities from riparian zone of Oak Creek, Arizona, USA - 239 T | ecosystem: Environmental > Terrestrial > Soil > Riparian zone | place: USA: Arizona... | reverse complement strand
ATCCGTTGCGGTCGAAGACGAGAACGGCGGCGGTGCGGTCGGCGCCGGGCCCCTGCTCGAGCAGCGATCGAACCTGCTCAGATTCCGTCGAAAACGGCAGACCGGCAGTCGGGAAGGAGTCATCCGCCGGCGCTGCGAGGAGTGCGAAGGCTGCGCCGGAGAGCAGGACCGCGACGAGCAGAGACAGCCATGCACGTCGCCCGCGCGTGACGAGTGCCTCGGGTATCTTCATCCTCGTGTCCTTCTCTCGAGAAGCATGATTTAGTTATCTAACTAAAGTTTCTCCTCGCGCACAAATGGATTGAGCATGGATCTCCCAGCCGGGCAGCCGTACTACGCGCAGCAGCTGCGCGAGATCGCCTTGCTCGACGAGCAGTACCGGGCTCGCCTGGCCGAGTCGCTGCAGCTGAACTCCTCGTCGCTCGAGGCGATGGAATGGTTGATGCGCGAAGGACCCCTGACGCCCACCCAGCTTGCCGCCAGGCTCCGGCTTTCGCAGGGCGCTGTGACGTCCGTGGTCCGGCGCCTCGAGACAACGGGGCACGCTCATCGGGACGCTTCTGCCGAGGATGCACGCAGCGTCCGACTCACTCCCAACCCCGCCTCGGTTGCCAAGGCCACCTCGACGCTGATGCCGCTGATCCAGGACATGCTCGGGCGGGCAGGCGGCTACACCGATGACGAGATCGGACTCGTCCAGCGGTTCCTCGGTGATGTCATCGAGGCCTACCAGGGTGGTATCGAAGGGGTCGGTGGGTTGTATTAGCCGCTCGTGCTGGGACCGGATGGCCCGAAGCATGCCAAACGTCCCTCGGTCAGGAATTCATGCCGCGGAGGGCTAGGGATTCGAACCCTAGAGACATTTCTGCCCACCAGTTTTCAAGACTGGCTCCATCGGCCGCTCGGACAGCCCTCCAGATCCGGCTCCGTGGAGCAGGACCGGGTGCCGAGTTTATCGGCATGACGCCGCCTGACCCCCAATAGGGGGTTCAAAACGCGAGTCAGCCGTGCCGTCCGCCCGAATGGGGGGCGCCCACCCGCACAATCTATGCACGCAGAGAGGCGTCCAGCGCAGAATTGAAAATGACGGAAGGAGACCAGGTGAGCCAGAGCAATCGCGGCGTCGCCAGGGCCACCCCCGTCGTTCGCCACGGCTCCCAGCCGCGTCCCAACGCCTTCGCCACCCTCTCTAAGGGTCTGGCTCTCATCCTCGCGGTCGCAGTCACCAGTTCCGTTTCCATCGTGGCGATCGCGACCTGGGATCTCAGCCGCCAGGTCCAGACCGTGCACCTGGGCGCTGCAGGGGACTCGAGCCCCCTCCCCGAGATCAGCGCCATCGCCGGGGGCGTGAACATGCTCCTCGTCGGCAGCGACAGTCGCGCAAACTCGGAGTACAGCTACGGGGAGGATCCCGAGAGCGAGCTCAACGACGTCACGATGCTCCTGCACATCTCGCAGGACCACACCAGTGCGACGGTCGTCAGCTTCCCCCGCGACACCTACGTGCCGATCCCGGAATGCCCGGATCCTGAGGGCGGCACCTTCGACGCGATGTCCTCGCAGAAGATCAACACCACGCTCGGCTACGGGGGCCTAGCCTGCACCGTCCTCACCGTCGAGGCGTTGACGGGGCTGGACATCCCCTTCGCCGCGGAGATCAAGTTCGATGGCGTCATCGAGATGTCCAACGCCATCGGCGGCGTGCCGGTCTGCGTCGCCGCCCCCATCGAGGACGACCACACCGAGCTCTACCTCGACGCCGGAACCCACGAGCTCAAGGGCGTCGACGCGCTCAAGTTCCTCCGCACCCGGTACGGGGTCGGCGACGGGTCCGACGTCACCCGCATCAGCTCGCAGCAGGTCTTCCTCTCCGCCCTCGTCCGCAAGGTCAAGAGCGCGGACACCCTGACTGACGTCAGCAAGCTCTACGGCCTCGCGAAGGCCGCGGTCAGCAACATGGTCTTCTCCGACAGCCTCAACATCGACAGCCTCGTCCAGATCGCGAAGGCGCTCCAGCCGATTGATCTGTCGCAGATCGTCTTCGTGCAGTTCCCGACGGTGCTCAGCGAGGACGGCAGCGGACTGGAGCCGAACGAGGACTCCGCCGAGGCGCTGTTCATGGCGCTCTCCGAAGACCAGGCTGTCGGCCTCACCTCTACGGATGAGGGACGAGGCTCCGTCATCGATCCGACGACAGTTCCCACCGCGCCCGTGGAGACCACGGACACGGAAGTGACGCCCACACCCGACCCGAGCGCGACGACGGATCCGAGTGTTACCCCTGGCCTCACCGAGCTGCCGGACGACGTACTGGGCCAGACCGCCGCTGAAGCCCGATGCACTGTAGGCCGCACGCTCGAGGATCAGTAGCGGCACCTGCTCCGAGCGCGGCCCTGTCACGCGGTACGGGTGGCGTCGCGCGGGCTTCGCGCGGTACGGGCGGCTTCGCGCGGGTCGTATACCTACCGCGCGAAGCCCTACGTACCGCGCGAAGAAGAAGGCGGGGCCGGGGATCCACCGCGGGCCCGTCTGCCGGAGCACCCTGCGGCGTTCGGCTATGCTTGTCGGCGTCACTGGAGATGTCGCATAGTCCGGTCGAGTGCACCACCCTGCTAAGGTGGAGAACCCTTTGTGGGTTCCGTGGGTTCAAATCCCACCGTCTCCGCAATGTAGAAAAGCCCCGATCTTCGGGGCTTTTTTGCGTTGATAAGAGTCTGCTCTGTCGCCCGCTGGCCCGCCGCGCGAACTCGTGGATGCGCGCAAGATCACGCGCAGCACTGCCATTCCGGAACCGGGCCGATCGGGCAAGGGCCCCGCGGCGACCAACCATCCGCGTTCCTGCAGGCCGCGGAGGAACGCGACATGCTCGGCGAACCGCGGGTCGCTGAAGACCGACTCGCCCGCCGCGTCAGCAGGCGTATGACGGATCACGAACCAGCTCATGACCCGGAGATCAGGGCCGCGAACCCGCTCAGCACGGCAGGCCAGCCGTTCTCGTACTCCGCTGCGCGCGCGAACGGGTCATTCATCCGCTCCCAGCCGCTGTGGGTCAGGGCGACCAACGTCTGAGCGCCGGAGGCCGTGAAGGTCACCCGCACGTCCGTGCCGTGTTCCGGTCCGTAGCCGGGATGCCAGCTGAAAGCGAGCGCGCTCGGCGGATCCCACTCGGTGACGTCGCCCCACACCGATTCGCGGCCGTCAACGCTCCGTTCGACGATGCGGCCATCCTCCAATGCGACCTGGCTGTCCTGCTGGAAGACAGAGAACCGTGCGAGCGGCCACCACGCGCCGATACGCATGGTGAAGAGCTCGAAGGCGCGCCCGGGCGACGCCTCGACCAGGATCTCGCGCCGGACCGGCGGAGGGATCCGTGTTGCGCTGTCGCTCACGACTCCTCCTTCACGTAGTCGGCGAATGATCCGAGCACCGAGTCCCATGCTGAGACGAGCCACTGCTGCAGCGGACGCTGTCCCTCTGGCGCGAGTGCGTAGAGATTCCTCGTGCCTCGAGGGGTGTGCGTCACCAGACCCGCGTCAGCGAGAACCTTGAGATGGCGGCTCACGGCCGGACGGCCGATGGGAAGGCGGGTCGCGATGTCCACAACGGGCGCGGGCCCCTCGGCGAGGTGCTCGATGATGCGCCGCCGCATGGGGTCACCGAGGGCGTCGAACGCGAGATCTGATTGGTTACTCATGAGTAACGGTTACTCTAGAGCGACCATCCGCCCCGTGCAATAGATGCCCTCTGCGAGCAAGGGCTCAGTGGGCGGGTCCCATCAGAACCGCCCACATGGCGATCGTGCTGCCCGCGATGAACATGCCGGTGCCGAACTGCATGGTCCGGGTCTTGTTCTTGCTCGCGACAGGCACGCTCACCTCGAGAACCGGGCATCCTGACCAGCCGATGAGTCCCACGCTGAGTGCGACGAAGAAAGAGGAGACCCACCAGACGATCTCGAGCGTCTCCGGGAGCAGGGATGGACGCCAACCCGAGGAGAGGAGCAGGCCGAGCGTGACGGCGATCGAGCCGACCGCTGCCGCGAACCAGACCGTGCCCGTCGCCATGATCCGCTGGACGTTCTGCTCCGGGCTCATCAGTTCGTGAGTCTCGGGCTCGACGAGTTCGTTCAGACCAGACGGCAGCTGACCTCGCTGCGCGGGTGTCATGAAGTCCTGAGTCATCGGGTGGTCCATTCGATGTCGCACGTGGTTGTGTCGGTAAAGGGGGTTTTGGGAGACAAACTGTCTCGCAAAAACTGTACGCCTTGTACCGTGGGTATGTGTCCATACGAAAGGTGCCCAGTTCGCGGGGCTCCGGGCGTGCGAGGAGCGAGCAGGCCCGAACCGCCATCTTGGAATCCGCCGCAACGCTGCTCGCCGAAGAGGGGTACGCGCGCCTCTCCTTCGACCGGGTGGCAACCAGGGCAGGGGTCGGCAAGCAGACGGTCTACCGCTGGTGGCCGTCGACGAGTGCCCTCGTCGCCGAGTGCATGTCGGAGGGATACCTGCCGGCAGGGGAGCCGCTGACCTTCGCCGGGTATGACATCGTCAGCGACATCGCCGGCTGGCTTGCCGATCTCTCGCAGCGCTTCTCGGATGAGCGCCGCTCGCGCTCGTTCCGCGGGCTGATCGCTGCATCTGCCGAAGACGAGTCGGTGGGCGAGGCCCTGTACGAGCGCTTCACCGCCGCCCAACGGTCTTCCCTCGTCGATCGCCTGGAGCTCGCGAAGAGCCGCGGTGAGCTTCCTCCCGAGTGCAGCGCGACGATCCTAGGGGACAGCCTGATCGGCGGGATCATCTACCGCATGCTCACGCGGAAGTCGGTTGCGGATGCACATTTCGACGACCTCGTCGCCCTTGTCGTCGCCGCTCGCTCCACTGCCGCACGAGCCACCTCGACAGAAGGGCTTTCCGTTCCTCGCCGGAATCCCTAGCGTTGCCCCATGGCACGTCTGATCTACGCGAGCATCGTCTCCCTCGACGGCTACGTCGCTGACGCCGAGGGCCGATTCGACTGGGGTGAGCCCGACGAAGAGGTGCACGCGTTCGTCAACGAGCTGCAGCGGGGCATCGGCACTCACCTCTACGGGCGCCGACTCTACGATGTCCTGGTCGCATGGGAGACGTGGGATGTGAGCGACGAGCCTGACGTCATCCGCGACTACGCCCAGATCTGGCGAGGTGCAGACAAGGTCGTCTACTCCCGCACGCTTCTCGAGCCCCGCAGCGAGCGGACGAGAATCGTCGAGGAGTTCGACCTCACGGCGGTCGTCGAGCTCAAGGCGCTGGCCTCGCGCGACATCCTCATCGGCGGGCCGGAGCTCGCGGCGATGGCGCTTGCCGGGGGAATCGTGGATGAAATCCACCTGTTCGTGGCGCCCATCGTCTGCGGTGCGGGCACCCCTGTGTTTCCGGATGACGTGCTGCTGCAGTTGCAATTGGTCGACGAGCAGCGGTTCGCGAACGGCACCGTGCACCTGCACTATTCGGTGCTGCAGGCAGTCGACAGCTGAGGGCGCAGCGAAGCCCGCTTCAGTTGCCCGACTCCACAGCGGCGAGCGCCGCCTTCGCTCCCTCGGTGGGCGCGACTGCGACCAGTGCCCGATAGAGGCGCAGCAAGGCATCCCGATCGGTGGTTCCCGTGCGGAGGCGATCGCAGTGTACCGATTGGATGGCCGCCTCAAGTTGGAACCTGCCGAGCGGCTGGCCCAGCGAGTGCGCCCGCCGGAGGTACGCCTCCCCCTCGCGGATGAGCCCTACGTCCCAGAGCGAGGGATCCTGCTCGCCGAAGGGCACGAAGCCGCCCTCGACGAATCGTGCAGGCGCGCGCGCGGATGAGAGGGCGATGAGCGCAGCGAGGCCCCACGACTCCGGCTCGGTCTCGCGGAGCGCGGCGACGGTCACCGCAAGGAACAAGGATTCGCTGGCGAGGCTCGCCTCGCGCGGCAGCGATTCCCAGTCGATCGTGTAGGTCCCGTAGATCGCCTCGAGTACGAACCCGAGCCGTTCGGGCATGTCCGCACGCGTGGGCAGAGCGAAAGGGATGCCCGTTGCCCGGATCCGCCGCTTCGCTCGCACCAGCCGCTGCGCCATGGTCGCGGGAGGGATTCGGAAGGCCTCCGCTATGGCGCGTGCCTCGAACCCGAACACCGTGTGCAGCATCAACGGCGTCCGGATGTCTGCGGCGATCGCCGGATGAGCGCAGGCGAAGAGCAGCTCGAGGCGCTTGTCGGGAATGGCATCGGGATCGATCGAGCTCAGGTCGGGAGCAGGCACGGTCTCCCCAGCTTCCAGCGGGTCGGAGGTGCGACGGGCGGCGGAGCGCAGGACGTCGCGCTGCCGATTGCGCGCCACGCTGAGGAGCCAGCCCTCGGGGTTTGCGGGGATGCCGCTCACCGGCCAGCTGCGCATGGCCTGTTCGAATGCGTCGGCGAGCGCATCCTCCGCGAGCAGGATGTCGCGCGTCGACGCGGCGAGGAGTGCGAGCAGCCTGCCGTAGGAGGTGCGGGCCGCCTGCTCGGCGGCGGTCCGCACCTCACTGTGCGGCGTGCAATCCGGGCTGTTCAGGTCGTCCATGCGCCATTCTCGAAGTGGATGCCGCTCGGCCGCACCTCGACCGGGCCCCACTCGACAGACGGTGCCTGCTTGGCCCAGCCGAGGGCCGCATCGAGGTCGCTGGCCTCGATCACGAAGATGCCGCCCAGCTTCTCCTTCGTGTCGGCGAAGGGGCCGTCCTGGATGCGGAAGTCGCCGTCGACGGCCCGCACGGTAGTGGTGGCGGTTGAGGGCTGCAGCACCTCCGCCGAGAGCAGGACGCCCGCAGCGTCGAGGTCCGACGCGTATCTGTTGAATGCTGCTTGGCCCCGTTCGATGGCGGCCTGGTCGAGCTCGCCCTGAGCCATCAGCTCGGGGTAGTGCAGAAGGATCGTGTAGCGCATGAGGTCATCCTCTCGGTTTTGATGTTGCCTACACAGAGATGACGATCGACCACCCGTCCAATAGACAGATGGGCCGGAAGAACTTCGGACTAGCTCCGGATTCGCGCGATCCGTTTGTCCAGGTGGCGCTGCTCGGCCGGATTCTCCGCGAGCTCGCGCGCCTGCAGCAGAGCGGGCAGGGCGGCGTCCCGGTCGCCGGCGCGCAGCAGCAGCTCCCCGCGCACCGCCCAATAGAGGTGGTAGCGCTCCAGCCCGGTTACGGCGTCCAGCAGGACGAGCCCGGCTCGCGGTCCATCCGCCATCCCCACGGCGACGGCACGATTGAGGGCGACGACAGGGGATCCGGTCATCGCCTCGAGCACTCCGTACGCCGACGCGATGGCGGGCCAGTCGGTGTCCGCGGCGGTCCGCGCGTTCGCGTGGAGCTGCGCGATGACCGCCTGCAGCTGGAATGGTCCGGGCTGACCGCGCGTCATCGCCTCGGCCAGAACTCCGTTGGCCTGCTCGATCAGCTCCAGGTCCCAGCGGGTGCGGTCCTGCTCCTCCAGGAGCACCAGTTCGCCTCCCTCGAATCGGGAGTCCGCGCGGGCCCGGGTGTAGAGCTCGAGGGCGAGCAGTCCACCGACCTCAGCGTCGTGGGGGAGGAGCTCGCGGAGCTGGATAGTGAGTCGAATGGCGTCCTCCACGAGCTCACCACGAGGCCCATCCGCTCCGCCTCGGGACAGGTAGCCCTCGTTGAAGATCAGATAGAGGACCCGCAGCACCGCATCCACCCGCTCGGCGAGCTGTGCGGGGATCGTCAGCGGGATGCGTGCGTCACGGATCTTGCGCTTGGCCCGCACTATCCGCTGGGCGAGCGTCGCCTCGGAGGTGAGGAAGGCGGCGGCGATCTCGGCCGTGCTCAGGCCGCCGACGAGGCGCAGCGTCAGCGCCACCTGCGCATCCCGGTCGAGGGCCGGGTGGCAGCAGAGCAACACGAGTCGCAGGTGCTCATCGCCCACGTCGCTGTGCTCGACGATCATGCGGGGCTCCTCCTCGCCTGATCCATTCAGAACTGGTCCATCCAGGACTGCCTGCTGACGCGCGGCGTCGGTCTCGCGGCGGGACCTCGCGGCCGTCCGTCGGATCCGGTCGACCGCTCGGTTCCGCGCGACGGTGTGCAGCCAGGCCACCGGCTGGTCCGGTATGACCGACCAGCCGAGGGCTTCGACCAAGGCGTCCTGCACGGAGTCGTCGGCGAGGTCGAGGTCGCCGAAACGGTGCGCGAGGAGGGCGACCAGTCGGCCGCCCTCCTCCTTGGCGAGACGGGAGACCGTCGTCGCGACATCCGTCATCCTTGGATGTGCTGCACCAGAGGACGCACCTCGAACGAGCCGGCCGGGAGAGGCAGAGCCGTCGCGAGGGCGAGCGCAGCGTCGAGGTCGTCGACGTCGACGATGTAGAAGCCGCCGAGCTGCTCCTTCGACTCGGCGAACGGCCCGTCGATAACCGTGTCGCCTGCGCCCCAGGAACGGCGGATGGTCGTCGCCGTGTCCGCGGCGAGGAGCTGGCCCGATGCCACCATTGCGCCGCTCTCTGTGAGCTGCTTGTTGTAGGCCAGCCAGGGTGCCATGTAGTCGTCGAAGCCCGGCTGTCCAGGGGCCGGCGCCTCGTAGGGTTCGGTGTGGATGAGGATCATGTACTGCATGTGGAGCTCCTTCTGATCGGGTGGTGCGTCAGCGGCCCAGCAGGCCGATGATAAGTCGGCCGGGACCATCCCGGCACTCATCTGGATGACGCAGCAGGCGAGCCAGATCGACAGCTGACTGGAGAAGATCAGCGAACTTTCCCCATGGTGCCCGCGATGGCCTTCAGCGCCGGGGTCTTGAGCAGCAGGACAGCAAGGGCCATGAGGATGAGCGTGGCGATGAACACTATGGGACCGGCGGGGGAGTCGCTGTCGTTCGCCGCGTAGATGTGGTTGAGGTTGCGCAGCGAGCCCGTCGCCAGTACCAGGAAGACGTGCACGGCGGTGAACGCAAGAAACGCGACCAGCGTCCACCAGTGCACTTTGGTTGCGGCGGCGAGGGGGAACCAGCGGATGTCGCGCTTGATGAACGAAGGTGACATCCGCAGTCCCGTGGCGATCGCGACCGGCGCCAGGATGAAGCTGACCGCGAAGTAGGACAGCAGCTGTAGCGCGTTGTAGTTGACCCAGCCGTTGTCGGTCGGCCAGTTGAGGCTCGCGTACTGCAGCGCGGCGGAGAAGGCGTTGGGGAAGATGTCCCAGCTCGTCGGCACGACGCGCACCCATTGCGATGTCGCGAAGAGCAGCACGATATAGAGGACGCCGTTCGCCACGAAGAGGATGTCGACAACGAGGTGCAGCCAGAGGTCGATGCCCATCCGGGAGGGTGGGTTCTTCGTCTTCAGCAGGCCGGTGTTGTTGCGCGTGAAGAATGTCGCGGGTCGCTGCTTCTTGCGCAGCTTCAGGCCGGATCGGATGACGAACAGCAGGAAGAACGCGTTGAGCCCGTGCTGCCAGCCGAGCCAGGCAGGGAGGCCAACAGGTGCCCACGCCGGCAGCGCCGACTCTCCCGGGTAGGTGTCGACGAAGCTCATGAGCGCCGGCTGGTCCCGGAGGAACCGGGCGGAGAGGACACCGGCCACGGCAACGACGAGGACGAGGGGTACGAGCCAGCCGAGGGTCCGCCACCGGCTGCGCGGCTTGTCGCCGCTGTCGGTTGGTGCCACATCCACGGCTCAACTCAAGCAGAAGTAGCAGGGTTGCCGAGACCGCGGCGCGGTCCTGCATCCGAGACGAAAATAAAAACGAACAAATGGAGAAAATCTTGCCTACAGTATAGAACTGAATGTTGCCACTGTGCTATCATGCTTGTAGCTCGTGCCGGGCTGACCCTCCTGAAAGGGACCACCATCCGGCACGCCATCGAGAGCTTCAATGCTCTCCTCGTTGAGCTTCAGGCTCTTGGTGTCACCGACGAGCCCGAGTCCCTCTCACGTGCCCTATCCACCGCGGACAAGTCCTGCCTGGTGGCGCTGATCGAGGCTTCGGCGGGTGTCAGTCGGATCGTCGACGCCATCTCCGCGCGCAGCGGGTGAGATCGGCTACCGGTCCACGCGCGGCATGGCGAACCCTCTCGCTAAGCAGTACGGCGAGCGCAGCGGCGCTGCGTTGGTGGCAGCGCGGGCCAGGATTCCTCGGGCAGCCGCCGCTGTGCTGGGCAAGGTGGGGATGGGGCTACGCGCCCGCACCTCGCTCACCGGTGACGAACTGCCGACCCTGCGGCCGCTCGTCGCAACGGCCCTCGACGAGGGTCGCATCCCGCTCGAATCGGCGCGCCTGGCTCTCGAGTGCCTCGACCGGGCCGAGCGCCACCTTTCGGTTGCGAAGCTCGCCCTGCTCGAGTCCGACCTCGTCGACAAGGCCGAGTCCTGGGCCATCCTGGAGTTCCAGACCTACGCCCAGCACGCAGCGGACCTCATCGACGCGGAAGGCGTGGCGCCGCGCGAGGCACTTCAGCGTGAGCAGGAGACCGTCAAGGTCATCGAGCGCCGCAACGGCATGACGCGCGCCATCCTCGACATGGCGCCCGAGTCCGCCGGGTTCTTCCGCACCGCTCTCAACATGTCCACCCCGCCTCGGCCGAGCCTCGCCACGGACGATGGTCAGTTCAACGACCTCGCGATGACGGACACCCGCAGCCTGGGTCAGCGTCGCCTCGACGGCATCATCGGTCTCCTGCGGACTGCGATCAGGGTCGACAACTCCCAGGTCGCCGGCGTCGACACGACGATGCTCCTGGCCGTGCGTCTCGAGGACCTCGAGTCCCGCGATGGAGCGGCGATCATCTACGGGGTCAACGACCCCATCAGCATCGCCACGGCGCTCCGCCTCGCAGCAACCGCGAAAATCCTTCCGATCGTCCTCGACTCGGACGGGGAAGTGCTGCACCTCGGACGCGGACAGCGTCTCTTCAACCGGGCGCAGCGCCGAGCGATGGTGTTCCGCGATGGCGGCTGTGTCTTCGAGGGCTGCAACGAGCCGCTGTCTCGCCTGCAGGCGGCGCACATCCTGGCCTGGATCAAGGGGGGCCGAACCGACATCGACAACGGCCTGCTGCTGTGCGCCTTCCACCACCGACTGTTCGATCTCGGCGGGTGGGAGCTGCTGCGCCAGGGCGGGCAACGGTACCTCGTTCCGCCGCCAGACATCGATCCGCTCCGCAGGCCCAGACCGATTCGCGACCGGCGGCCGTCTTTCGAGGCACTGCTGCAATAGGAGTGCGCGGCCACCCGCGCACCACCGACGCTCATCCGCAGCCCAACCGTGCGCTACGCTATCTGAGGCGTTTCACCTGCCCTCAAGCGGTGGAACTGCCTTCAGTCGGACGAGGTCTCGCCACTTCGTACGACCTGCGCCCGTAGCTCAACGGATAGAGCATCTGACTACGGATCAGAAGGTTGGGGGTTCGAATCCCTTCGGGCGCACAGAACGGAACAGGGGTCTCCACCGCAGGTGGGGGCCCTTTTCTCATCCCGCCGGCGCAACAGTCAGGCGCATCACCGTCTTGCTCTTGCCGATGTGGCGCTCGAACGTGAAGCCAGCCTTCTCGAACATCGCGCGGGTGCCGTTGTGCAGGAACGATGACGACGTCCTCCTGCCGGGCGCCAGTTCATTCGGAAACGACACCACCTCGCCCCCACCCGCCTCGGCGATGAGAGCGAGAGTCCCATGCAGTGCCTCCCGGGCGACCCCGGAGCGTCGGTGATCGCGGTCAACGAAGAAGCAGGTGATGCGCCACGGGGCGGGGTTCGGTTCACCCGCGTCGTATTGCTTGCGGTGGTAGATGCCGGGCAACTCCGCGGGGCTGCCGAACTGACACCAGGCGATCGCCGCATCGCCGTCGAAGACCAACGCCGCATGCGCCACGCCCTCCTCGACGAGCCGCTTCTTGAACGTGGGACGATCATGCTCCTGCTTGATCGTGTGCTCGGTGTCGGCGTGGAAGTACGAGCAGTAGCACCCGCCCCACACCCCGTTGTGCTTCTCGGCGAGGGCGAGCCAGGCGGGGTACGTCTCCGGCGTGAGCGGCTTGATCACATGTTCCGATGCCATAGAGGCCATTGTGCAGGCCACGGGGGAGCAGTGGTCAGAGAGTGAACAGGCCGCCGACCGCGTTCCAGCTTGCTGTGCAGCTCGTCAGGAGGGAGGTGTTGAGGTTGCCTTGTAGAGCCGCTCGACGGCATCGCCTATGTCGCCGCCGTCGACCTCGACGGGTTCCAGGTAGAGGCGGCCCTCGGAGATCAGGCCGTCCCGCACAACGAGGATCGTGATTCCGCGCATCGCAAAGCGCGAGCCGTCGGAATGGTGACCGCGCCAGTCCCACTCGCCCCACTCGTTGTCACCGTTCACGGACGAGGCGAGCAACTCGGCGGTGAAGTCCGGCACTCCCTCGAACACCGCCGTCCAGTTCTCGAGCACCTGTGCGCGCCCCACAAAGTCACGGGTGGGATGAAGAGGCTGGAAGCTGCGATAGTCCTCCGCGAAGAGGGCTGCGACGACTCCGGAATCGTGGGAGTTGGTTGCATCCCGTAGCTGTTCCAGCATCATCCTCATCTCAAGAAATCTACGCCCGCCCCATTGCGGGCACAGGCTCGACAGCGCCGTCCGGCAGGAGCATGATCGCGAAATGACCGACCGGACGCCGCCCGCCGACTACAGCGACTTAAGCGCGCTCTACTTCAATTGCACCCTGAAGCGGTCACCCGAGCTCAGCCACACGCAGGGAGTCGCCGTCGACGCCATCCGGTTCATCGATCACGACATCGCCACGGGCGTCTATCTCGATATGCGCGAGCACGGCAAGGATACCGACGGGTGGCCGGATGACGTTTGGCCTCGCATCCTGGAACCTCGTGCGTATGGCCCGGATGCTGAAGGGCGCGGGCGGGATCCCCGCTTACGGCAATCAGCCGCCCGCCTGGAACGACGGCGAACGGTGGGGCCACGAGGCAAACCCGGAATATCGCTGAGACTCCTGAGCTCGGTCGGCATCAGAGGCTGGCGGCCCGAGTTGACGCCGGGGCCAACCGGAGTCGCTCGCGCACTCGGGGCAGGGTCGCGCTGATCCCGAACGCGGCGCAGCAGAGCGGAACCCCGATGGCCAGGCCAGCCGCATAGACGACGAACAGGCCATCGAGCCCGAGCTCATCCAAACCGGGGATCAGCAGATCGGCGAGCAGGATAGCGAGGACCATGGCGGGCATGGCCGCGAACGCGGCCGTCCCCCAGATCCGCCGACGCGCGAACAGCAGCCCGAGTGACACCAGCCAAGCGCACAGGATGATCAGCCCGGCAGACATCAGGCCCTGCGTTCCGGCCATCTGGACCGCAAGATAGGCGGACTCGCCCCAGCTCTGATCCATGCTCTCGATGTACGGAACCGTTCCAACCGACTGCATGCGGAGGATCCCGTTGACGATGAGGAATCCGCCGCCGAGGATGCCGAGCACGCTGGCCGAGGCGAAGGCCAGACCGACCGTTCCCACGAGCTGCCAGATGCCGAGCACGGCAACTACCAGCGCTACGCCTGCGACCGTGAATGCGCTTCCCGAATAGGAGTACAGCTCGCCGTGCTCAGAGAGGAAGGCGAGGCTGTCGGTGGGGTTGTCCGCGTCCCCGCGGGCCCCCGTGGCCAGCTCGAGCAGGCTAGCGCCGAGGATGCCAGCGCCCGTGAGGATGAGCGCGACACCGGCCGCGGGAGTGGACCTCGTGCCGATGCGCATGCGGGCAATCTAGAGCACGCGAAGGACGGCCGGAAGGCCGGGCGCCATGCCGCCATCCCCTCACCTCCAGACGCCGAGCAGCGCATCGCGCACCTCGTCAATCCGTTCCCGCAGTGCTCCTAGGTAGGCCTCGATGATCGGCTGGCGGAGCGCATCCGAGCGCGCGACGAGCCAGTAGGGGAGTCGGCGCTCGATCTCGTTAGGAAAGAGGCGCACCAGGTCGTCATGACGGTCGGCGAGGAACGCCGGAAGAAGGCCGAAACCCGCTCCCGCGCGCGTGGCGTCGACGTGCACGTAGACATTGGTGCTGGAGACCGCATCGACCATCGCCGGTATTCCCCGGCGGGCATCGTCGAGGACGTCCACGTGCAGCATCGATTCGATGAAATAGACCAGCGGTGCACCGGCCAGGTCGCCGACGCTCCCAGGGGTGCCGTGCGTGGTCAGGTAGTCGCGGGATGCGTACAGCCCGAGCGCGTATTCGGCCAGTCGCACGGCCTCCGCGCGCCGCACGGTGGGCTTGCCGACAACGACCTCGAGGTCCGCACCGACCCGCTGCTGCGAGGCCAGTCGGGTCGTGGCGACGATCTCGAGCGTGACGGCAGGATGCCTGCGGCGGAGCGCCGCCATTGCGGGGGCCGCGACGAAGCCGCTGAATCCGTCTGTTGCGGACAGTCGGATGACGCCGCTGAGGCCAGCTGTCGTGCTGTGGTCGGCAAGGGGGGCGATCGCGGCCTCGACCTGTCCGGCCGCGGCGGCGGCCCTGTCGCCCAGCGGGGTGAGCGCCCACCCTGCCCCAGCGCGGGTCAGGACGCGTCCGCCCAGCTCGGCCTCGAGGGCCGCGATGCGGCGGGCGATCGTCGTGTGATTGAGCCCGAGCTCCTGCGCGGCGGTCGTGAATCGTCCGCTCCGCGACACGGCAAGGAGGACGAGCAGGTCATCTGCGCTGACCGGAGGTGCGGTGATTCGAGCATCCATGTGTGCATATTTGCATAGTCATGGGGCTTCCACCTGTGCGTGAAACTGCGTTAGCGTGCAACCGCACCACTGACCCATCCATGCAAGGGAGCATCCGATGACCGATCGAGCCACCGCAACACCCTCCGCAGCGCCTGGAGCCGGAGCGCCTACCGGCCTGAAGAAGGTGGTGGCCGCCTCGATGGCCGGCACCGTTGTCGAGTGGTACGAGTTCTTCCTCTACGCGTCGGCCGCGACCCTCGTGTTCGGCACGCAGTTCTTTCCGCAGACAGGCACGACCCTCGACGGCATCATCGCCGCCTTCGTCACCTACGCGGTCGGCTTCGTCGCTCGGCCCCTCGGCGGCATCGTCTTCGGCCACTTCGGCGACAAGCACGGACGCAAGCGCCTGCTCCAGCTCAGCATCATCCTGGTCGGCGCCGCCACCTTCCTGATGGGCTGCCTCCCGACCTTCAGCCAGATCGGCTTCGGCGCACCGGCTCTACTCGTCACCCTCCGCTTCATTCAGGGCTTCGCCGTCGGTGGCGAATGGGGCGGCGCGGTGCTGCTCGTCGCCGAGACCGCGCCGGCACGTACGCGCGGATTCTGGGCGAGCTGGCCTCAGGCCGCGGTGCCCCTCGGCAACCTGCTTGCCACGCTGGCGCTGTTCACGCTGTCAGCCACACTGTCGTCGGACGACTTCCTCAGCTGGGGATGGCGCATCGCCTTCTGGGCCTCGGCACTGATCGTGCTCGTCGGCTATTACATCCGCACCAAGGTCAGCGACGCGCCGATCTTCCACGAAATGGTCGCCGAGCGCGAGGCCACCAAGGCGCAGTCCTACGGCGTGCGCGAGGTCGTCCGGCGCTACCCCCGCGGCATCCTCACCGCGATGGGACTCCGGGTCGCGGAGAACATCCTCTACTACGTCGTGGTGGCGTTCTCGATCGTCTACCTAACGCAGGTCGTCAAGGCGGAGATCCCCAACACCCTTCTCTTCCTGGTCGCTGCGCACATCGTGCACTTCCTGGTGATCCCGCAGTTCGGGCGACTCAGCGACAAGATCGGCCGACGTCCTGTCTACGCGTTCGGCGCCATCACAGGCGCGAGCTGGGCATTCTTCGCCTTCCCGATGATGGATACCGGCAACATCGCGCTGACCCTGATCGCCATCTCGCTCGGCCTGGTCTTCCACGCGGCCATGTACGCCGGCCAGCCGTCGATCATGGCTGAGATGTTCCCGACGCGGATGCGCTACTCCGGAGTCTCGCTCGGCTACCAGGTCACCTCGATCTTCGCGGGCTCGCTCGCGCCGATCATCGCGACCGCCCTGCTGGCGCGATTCGGGTCCAGCGTTCCGGTTGCCATCTACGTTGCCATCGCCTGCGCGATCACCCTCATAGCCGTCTTCGCGGCGCGCGAGACCCGCGGCCTGGACCTGCGTGCGGTCGACCAGGAGGACCGCGAGCGGACGCAGGCTGAAGCACGCTGACGTCGGCATCTAGCGAACAGCCCGCCTCGGTATGGTCGTTCTCGATCAAGCGAGGCGGGCTGCACGCCCAGAACAGAAGGAAGACGACATGT
>Ga0190267_10000116_pt1 | contig 16297 bp, 18 predicted proteins | sample Popmic239T_FD_140332 | JGI IMG/M metagenome (GOLD analysis project Ga0190267, IMG submission 140332) | Populus adjacent soil microbial communities from riparian zone of Oak Creek, Arizona, USA - 239 T | ecosystem: Environmental > Terrestrial > Soil > Riparian zone | place: USA: Arizona... | reverse complement strand
TTTCGATTCCCGACTGCTGCGCCGCCACCGAGACCATTGCCTGCTGGGCTTCCACCGACGGGTGCAGACGCTCTCCCGCCAGCGCCAGCAGGGTCGCCTCGCGGGCATCTTCAGCGAGCAGACCCGGTGCGACAACACTGGCCCTTTCTCCTGCGATTCCGCTGTGGTCGGCGCCGCCCCCTCCCCCCAAGGCTGCCGCCGCCACGAGACCGGCAAGCGAAGCCGCCGCCAAAGGCCAGTACCGTCTCCTGCCTCTCACCCCGGCGCTCAGCGAGTAGAGGGGTTCTGCGTGAAGACGGCTTTTGCTCCCACGGCCGCCAGGCCGGTCCCGATCAAGGCAATCGCGCTGGTCACGATGCCACCTTCCCCCCAGGCGGGATTTGCGTCATAGGCCGCATAGAGAAGTGCAAACGCAGCCGCGATCGAAGCCACCGTCGGCACCAGCCATCCCATGTCCCCGAGGCAGCTCTTCGCCGCAGGCCACCAGCCTTCGGCATCCCTGATCGCCGCGTCCCGCTCGGATCCGGTTTTCTTTTCGGCCGCTTTGAGCATCAGCGGTCGGCGCTCGCCAGCCCCCTTATAGAGGAGGATCAGGAACGCCAGGAGGGCGGTCAAGAGGGCGGCAAGGATAAAGCCGTGACCGTCCTTACCGTTGAGGGTGATCGTCATCACCGCCTCTTCGACGCGCGGCGGTCCTTCCAGCGTTACCGTCGAGGTGTACTTGCCTGCCGGCAGGTTGTTTGGAGGATCAACACACATCATGAAGGTGATCCGCTTGCCGTTGCCGGAGAGGACCGGCCTCGAGAATGTCGGTTCGGGAAAGGTGATGGTCTCCCCGGTCTCGCTGCTGTTGCTGAAGGGTTCTGCAACCAACTCGAACTGCTTCGCAAACTTTTCCGACACTCTCGGCGAGACATTGACCCGGAAGGTCACTTTCTCCGCTTCCCGGTCATCGCCGAGGTTCACCACCTTGTTGGCAGACTGTGGATCTGCCTGCAACGCCACTTTCTTAGGCCGCACCTTGGGCTTCGGTTTCCCTGCTCCACGACCCTTTGCCGGAGGGGAAAGCGCCGGACCGTCAGCGTTGGCGACTTTGCACTGCGACTCTTCGGCCCCACTTTCAGCCGCGGCGGGCTGAGTCGCAAGAAGAGCGGCCAAGAGGCCGAAGATCAGAATGCGGCACCAGATCGAGGTCATAGATGAAGCCTGACGCTATCTGACTATTCCGTGCTCGGCTGTTAGCTCCAGGCCATAGGCTGCCGCCGTGAACCTGCGGAGCTTCCGCTACGTCGCCCTAGCCGAGGCGACCACCTTCCTGGCCCTGCTGATCGCCTCCGTCGTCAAACGGACGGGCGGCGAGGAGATCGGCGTCCAGATCCTTGGCCCGATCCACGGCCTCCTCTTCATCGCCTACGTGGTCTTCGCCCTCAACCTGCGCCAAGAAGTCGGCTGGACCAACAAGCAGACCTTCTGGATCCTGGTCGGCGCGGTCCTGCCCTTCGGCGGTTACGTCGTGGACTGGTGGTTGCTGCGGCGAGAACGCGCCGGCGCGAGCTGACCGAAGACTTAGTCGGCGGAACGAGCCGGACTACGCCGCGATCGACAGCTTGCGCCGCTTCGGCAGCTCAATCAGCTGTGCGCGCTGCGCGTAGACCGGCTCGAAGCTGCTGACGGAGAGAACGACGTAGTTGCAGCCGCACGGGCAGACCTCGCGGTCGACGTCGTCCAGCTCCTCGACGACGACCTCGGCCTCCTCGGGACATCCTGAACATGCAACCAGTACTTGCCACATAGGCCGATAGTGCCGCGCGCTTCGGACGACATCAGCTCCCTGCAAGAACTCGTTCATGCGTGTGGCGAAAGGGCTGCCCAGCCCGGAGTGGCCAGGGCCGGATTCGAACCGGCGACACCACGATTTTCAGTCGTGTGCTCTACCAACTGAGCTACCTGGCCTGGGCGCGTGGAACCGCTTGCGCAAGGGGGAAGGCTAGCGGGAGCGGGGATGGCGGGGCTGATTGCATGGGGGGATGAGTTGGGGTCGAGCGGTGCTGGGGCTCGTCGCTGTGGTGGCGGCGGGGGCGTTGCTGGTTTCGGGGGGCTCCGGGGCTGATCCGCGGACGCCGCGGGGGCTGCCGGGAATGCCGCCGCCGTTCCTGGGGACGGCGGTCGTCGGCGGTGGGGGGCTGACGGCGGCGATCGACGCTTACGGGGACGTGGTGGATCTGCGGGTGCCGGGGCCGGCGGGGCGGGCGCTGGTCGACAACCCCGCCGACCGCCAAGCGGCGGGGACGGTGCCGGCGGACACCGGAATCGTGCCGTGGGTCTCCGTTAATAACCACCCGGCGCGGCCCCTCTGGACCGCGGACTCGGTCACGCAGCGCTACCGCCCCGGGACCAACGTGGTCGTCACCGCTGCGCGCTTCGGCCAGGTGCGGGTGCGGGTCGTCTACGCCGCCGGCGACTCCCTCCTGGCCTGCCTCACCGAAGCCGGCGAAGGCGGCCGGGTCGAGCTGCGCTCGCGCGAACCGGCCGCCGAGCGCCGGCTGCGCTGCGACGACGAGGCGGCGCGGCGGACGATCCGGGCCGCCGCGCGCGAGGATCGGCGCTGGCTTCGGCGGGCGCTGCCGCTCGCGCCCGGCGCCCCACCCTGGGCAGGGGAGATGCACGAGCGCTCGCTGCTGGTCCTGCGCGCGCTGACGGATCGCCGCACGGGAGCGGTCGCCGCCGGCGCCCGCGACGGCTGGGCCTACGTCTGGCCGCGGGACGCCGCGACCGCCGCGATGGCCCTCGCCGCCGCCGGCTATCGAGCCGAGGCCAGGCAGGCGGTCCGCTTCCTGCTCCGCATCGACCTCGCAGCGGCCGCTCGCTTCTACGGCAGCGGGGACCCGGTCCCGGGGCGTGGACGCCAGGGGGATGCCGCTGGCTGGGTGGCGGCGGCCGCCCGCGCGGTTGGAGCCCCTGCGCCCACCCCCTTGCCGTGGCGGAACCTCCCCGACTACCAGGAGAAAGAGCCCGGCGACTACCTCGGGAACGCGCTCGCCGCCGCCGACGGGGCGAAGACGCTCCGATATGGCGCGAGATCCTCCCGTCGGCTGGTGCAGCGGCTGGGTGATCCAGGGTCGGGCCTTGACTCGGCGGCGGCTTGGGCGGTCGAGCCTTTCCGGCTCCGCCCGCTCTATCCCGCGGCGCGGGTGACGCTGCTCCGGCTCGCGCGGCTCGGGGGGCGGTTCGGCATCACGCCGGGCGAACGCTGGCCGGGGACCGATCCTTGGTCCGCCCCCACCGCCTGGACCGCGTGGTCGCTCGCCGCCCTCGGCGAGCGACGGCAGGCGCTGCGCCTGATGGCCGCCCTTCGCCGCAGCGCGACCCCGGCGGAGGCGCTGCCCGAGCGCGTCGACGCCCGCACCGGCGTCCCCCGCTCGACCACGCCGCTGGCCTGGTCCCACGCCTTCGCGATCCTCGCCCTGCGCGAGCTCTGGCCGCCGCGCTGAGCCTCCCTATCCTCGCCTGATGCACGTCCGCGACGCGACGTTCGAAGACTGCGACGCGATCGGCGCCGGGATGAAGGCGGTCGTCGACGAAGGGCGCTGGCTGGCGACCGAGTCGGCGACCGCGGATGAGCTGGCGGAACGGTTCCGGCAGGTGATCCTCGAAGGCGACCCGCTGCTCGTGCTGGAGGAGGACGGCGGGATCGTCGGCTCTCTGGGCCTGCACTCGACCGACGCGCGCGGGGTCCTGGCGCTGGGGATGTGGGTGCTGGCGGCGCACCGCGGGCGCGGTGGCGGGCGGATGCTGATGGAGGCGGCGCTGGCGGCGCGGCCGGAGGACGTCCACAAGCTCGAACTCGAGGTCTGGCCCGACAACGAGGCCGCGATCGCGCTCTACCGGAAGCTCGGCTTCGAGGAGGAGGGCCTGCGACGCGACCACTACCGCCGCCGCGACGGCTCCCTGCGCTCCTCGCTGATCATGGCCAGGCTCTTCTGAACCGCCTCCTCGGCGGTCTCGACGGCGACCACGCCGGGGCCGCCGGCCATCCGCTCGGAGCCGTTCAGCTCCCAGCTGCGCAGGGCCACGACCTCGTGGCCGATCACGCGGGCGAAGCCGATCTCCGAGAGCGTCCCCCACTCGCCGCCGATCGCGATCACCGCCTCGCCGGAGGAGACGACCGCGAGGTTGCGAGCATGGCCGATGCCGGTGGCGACGACGTGGCTGCAGTGCTCGTTGGCGTCCTCGGGAGAGGTGCCGGGGACGATCCCGATCACGTCGCCGCCCGCCTCCGCCGCCGCCCGCGAGGCCGCCTCCATCACCCCGCCCCCGCCGCCGCAGACGAGGGCGACGCCGGCTTCCGCCAGCCCGCGGCCGACTTCTTCGGCGAGCGTCCAGGCCTCCGAGCCCTCCGCGATCCCGTTGCCGCCGATCACGGCGACTTGGCGCTTGCGCCGCGCGCTCACAGCGCCCCCCGCATCAGCCCCATCAGCTCCAGCGCGCCGGCCTTGTGCAGCGGTTCGTTGAGGTTCCCGCACTTCGGGCTCTGCACGCAGGAAGGGCAGCCGGACTCGCAGGGGCACTCGGCGATCAGCCGCTGGGCGTCGCCGAGCAGGCGCTCGAACTCGTCGTAGCCGCGGCGGGTGATCCCGACCCCGCCGGGGTGGCCGTCGTAGATGAAGATCGTCGAGCGGCCGGTCTGGAAGTGGACGTTGGTCGAGAGGCCGCCGATGTCCCAGCGGTCGCACATCGCGATCAGCGGCAGGACGGCGATCTGGCTGTGCTCGGTCGCGTGCAGGGAGCCGAGCAGCGCCTCGGTCGGCAGCTTGCCGGCGAGCTTGTCCGGCAGCGCGTACCAGAGCGCCTGGGTGACGAAGTTCTGCTCGGGCAGCTCGAGGGCGACGATGTCGATCGGTTCCTGGTCGGAGACGGAGACCCGCTGGAAGGCGATCACCTGCTCGGTCACCGAGACCTCGCCGAAGTTCAGCTGCACCCCCGCCACCTCGCGCTGCTCGTGGACGCGCTCGATGTAGATCTCGGTCTCCTTCTTCGGCCGCGTGTACCAGTCGCCGTCGAAGGCGGAAACGAGCGCCCGCCGCTCCTCGATGTCGAGCCGGTCGACCTCATAGGAGCGGCCGAGGTGGAGGTAGACGGCGCCGGGATGGACGGTCGTGAAGGCGCGCTCGGCCTCGACCAGGCCCAGCATCTCCCCCGCGTCGCGCTCGATCACCGCGACCGAGTCGGCCGAGGCCGAGCGCAGCGCGATCTTGTTGGCGACGAACTCGGCCCGCCGCGGCAGCAGCTTGCCGCCGGCGACGCGCAGCTCCCCCGCCGCGACCAGCCGTTCGGCCCGCTCGCGCCAGCCGTCCCCGAAGACCTCGTCGTCCTCGTTCGTCAGCGGCAGCTCGTAGGCGGCGGCGATCAGGTGCCGGGAGGCGATCTGGTCGTTGCCGTGGTCGAGGATCGCCGCCTCGACCGGCCGCCCGAGGAACTCCTCCGGGTGGCGACAGAAGAACTGGTCGAGCGCGTCCTGGCCGGCGACGTAAACGGCGAGGCCGCGGCGGCGGCGCCCCGCCCGCCCCCACATCTGCCGCAGGCTGGCGACGGTGCCGGGGAAGGTGGTGCAGATCGCCGCGTCGAGCTCGCCGACGTCGATCCCCAGCTCCAGCGCGTCGGTGGCGACGACTGCCAGCAGCTCGCCGGCGGCGAGGCGGGCCTCGATCTCGCGCCGCTGCTGCGGGGTGTAGCCGCCGCGGTAGGGAGCGATCCGCTTCGCCAGCTCCGGCTTCCCCCGCCGCTCGAGGTTTTCGCGGGCGAAGCGCTGGATCAGCTCGATCCCCCGCCGGCTTTTGAGGAAGCAGATCGTCCGCACGTCCTGGGAGACGAGCTCGGCGAGCAGGTCGGCGGCCTCCGAGAGCGCCGAGCGACGGGCGCCCGTCGCCTTGTCGAGCAGCGGCGGGTTCCACATCGCGATCTCGCGACCGGCCCGCGGCGCCCCGTCGTCGTCGACCAGCTCGAACTCCGTCCCGACCAGCCGCTCGGCCAGCTCGACCGGGTTGGCGATCGTCGCCGAGGCGAGCAGGAAGCGCGGCTCGCGGCCGTAGGCGCGGGCCAGCCGCCGCAGCCGCCGCAGCACGTTGGCGACGTGGGAGCCGAAGACGCCGCGGTAGGTGTGGGCCTCGTCGACCACGACCCACTCGAGGTTGGCGAGGAAGTCGCCCCAGCTCTTGTGGTTGGGCAGGACCCCCATGTGGAGCATGTCGGGGTTGGTGAGGACGAGGTTGGTGCGGCGGCGGATCGCGGGGCGCTCCTCGCGCGGGGTGTCGCCGTCGTAGATCGCCTCGCGCAGGCCCGGCGGGCGCAGCTGCGCGAGCTTGCGCGCCTGGTCCTGGGCCAGCGCCTTGGTCGGGTAGAGGTAGAGCGCCCGGTCTTTGGGCCGCGCCGCGATCGAGTTCAGCACCGGCAGGTTGAAGGCGAGGCTCTTGCCCGAGGCGGTGCCGCTGGTGATGACGAGGTTCGAGTCCTCGGCGAGCTCGAAGGCGTGCAGCTGGTGCGTGTAGAGGGAGTCGATCCCGACCCGGCCGAGCGCGTCGCGGAGACCTGGGTGCAGCTCCATCGGCAGCGGCGCCGGGCGCGAGCGGCGCTCCTCTTCGGCCGACTCGGCGACGATCCGCCCGTCGCGGCGGGCTGGATCGATCGCGATCGCCCAGTCGGACGCGAGCAGCGAGCCGCCGCGCGCCATCAGGCGGCGCTCCCGACCGGCCGACAGATCTCGGCGGCGACGCGCATCGCCTGCAGCGAGGAGCGATCGTGGAGGCGGAGGATGTCGGCGCCCTCGCGCACGGCGAGCGTCGTCGCCGCGACCGTTCCCCACTCGCGCTCGCCCGGCGGCAGCCGCTCCTCCCAGGAGCCCGCCAGGACCGCGCCGATGAAGTCCTTGCGGGAGAGGGAGACGTAGAGCGGCAGGCCGAGCGCGCGCAGCTCGCCGAGCCGCCGCAGGATCTCCAGATCCTGCTCGGGGCTGAGGTCGAAGTCGAGTCCGGGGTCGATCGCGATCTGCTCCTCCGCCACCCCAAGCTCCCGCGCCAGCTCGACTCTCCCCTCGAACCAGGCCCGCAGGTGGTCGACGACGTCGCCGTACTGGCGCCAGGGCCGGTCGACCCGCGGCGGCCCCTCGATGTGCATGAGGACGTAGCCGCAGCCCGTCTCCGCGACCAGCTCGAACATCTCCTCCGAACCGCCGGAGATGTCGTTGACGACGACCGCTCCCGCCGCCAACGCCCGCCGCGCCACCTCCGGCGAGAAGGTGTCGACGGAGACCGGCACCTCGGTCCGCGCCACCAGCCCTTCCACGGCCGGGACCAGCGCCGCCGCCTCCTCCTCGGGCGGCACTGGCGGGCCGGCCTTCGCGGCGACCGCGCCGAGGTCGAGCATCTCGAACCCCGCCTCGGCCAGTGCCAGCCCGTCGGCCACCGCCTGCTCGGGCGTGCCGCTGCGGGCGCCCTCGAACATCGAGTCGACGGTGACGTTGACGATCCCGGCCGCGATCGGCCGCGCCAAGTCGAGGGTTCGGTCCGCCAGCCTCCAAGCCACGCCCGCTACGGTAGCGACCGCGCCGATGCCGCTCGCCTGCGTCTACACCGACCTCGACGGGACCCTGCTCGGGCGGGGCAGCTCGCTCTTCCGCGACGCCGAGGGGGGCTTCAGCCTGGCGCAGGCGCGGGCGCTCGAGGCCTGCCACCGGGTCGGGGCCGAGGTCGTGATCATGTCCGGCCGCCGTGAGCCGCAGGTGCACGAGGCGGCGCGGCTGATGGGCCAGACCTCCTACATCTACGAGGCCGGCTGCGCCTTCGCGATCGAGGGCGAGACGACGCTGATGACCGGCGAGATGGCGCCCAACGAGGACGGCACGATCTACGAGCAGATCGAGGAGCGCGGCATTCCCAAGATGCTGTTCGAGCACTTCGCGGGGCGGCTGGAGTACCACTCGCCATGGCACCACGGCCGCGTCCTCTCCCACCTCTTCCGCGGCAAGGTCGACGTCGAGGAGGCGAACGCGCTCCTGCACGAACACGGCTCGGACGACCTGCGCCTGCTCGACAACGGCGCCATCGGCCGGGCGATGCCGGCGATCGAGGGCCGCACCCACGCCTACCACCTGGTCCCGAAGCAGGTCAGCAAGGCGGCGGCGGTGGCCGGGCACGCTCGCGCCCGCGGCTATGACCCGCGGGACTGCATCGCCGTCGGCGACTCGATCGAGGACCTCGAGGTGGCCCCCTCGGTCGGGCGCTTCTTCGTCGTCGCCAACGGGCCCGAGCACGACGCCGGCCTGCGCGCCGCCCTGCCCAACTGGGACAACGTCACCGTCACCGAGGGCAGCATGGGCGACGGCTTCTACGAGGCGGTCGTCTCCAGCTTGATGGAGCGCCGCTGAGGCTTCATTAGTATCGAGCGCATGGACGCCCACGCGACCGTCGCTGAGCAGGAGTACCTGGAGATCATGTTCTGGCTGGAGGAGGCCGGGTTGCCGATGACCGGCGCCAACATCGCCCGCGCGATGCAGCTCTCCCCTCCGACCGTGCACGAGATGATCGGCCGGCTCGTCGACGACGGCTACGTCGCGCGCAACCCGAACAAATCGCTCTCCTTCACCGAGTCGGGGCGTGAGCACGCCAGCTACATCGTCCGCCGCCACCGGATGATCGAGCGCTTCCTCACCGACGTCCTCCACATCCCCTGGGACGAGGTGCACGAGGAGGCGGAGCGGATCGAGCACGCGATGAGCCCGGTGCTGGAGGAGCGGATGCGGGCGGCGATCGGCGACGCCACCACCTGCCCCCACGGGCACCCGATCGTCGAGGGCATCCGCGAGCAGGGCGCGCTCCTGGCCGATGTCGAGATCGGCGCCGACGTCACCGTGCTGCGCTTCGAGAACGAGGCCGAGGAGCTGCTCCACTACCTCAAGGACGCGGGGCTGAACCCCGGCCTGGAGGGGAAGGTCGAGACCTCCGACGACGAGCGCGTAGTGATCGCCTCCGCCGACGGCAGCCACGAGGTCAGCCGTAGCGTCGCCGAGACCGTCTCGGTCCGCGCCGACCCGGCGCCGCCGCCGCGCGCGGCGATCCCCGAGCAACTCGTGCTGTCTTCGGACCGCTACGGCCGCTAGCTACTGCGGCACGGCCATCGCGACGATCGGCTTCGAGGTCGGTTCCTCGCTGCCGCCCTGCGGCTCCTTCGTGACCATCACTTCCGCGACGCCGCTCATGTCGGCGATCGCCGTCTCGGCGTTGCCGTTGTGGTCGGGCACGAACAGCGCCGGCACCGCTTCGACCTTGCCTTCGCGCAGCACCCACGCCTCCAGCACCTTCCCGCGCGGGAGCTGATGGAGGTTCGAGAGGTGCAGCGTGCCGCCGTCTCCTTCGCGCACCATCTTCACCCCGATCCCGCCGATCTGGCGTTCGATCGTGCTGCCGCGGCTGTCGCCGGCTCCGTCCTTCCCCATCTCGTAGCCGACGGCTCCCGCGACCAGAAGGGCGAGGACGGCGAAGCCCATCGCCGGCTTCAGGAACCAGCGCCGGGACTGCTGCTTCACGGGACGGCTCTCCGGCTGCGCGTCGGCCCGCACCTCGGCCATCAGCGCCTCGCGCAACCGGGGCGGCGGCTCCTGGCGCTCGATCGACTCCGGCAGCGTCTGCACGGCGGGGGCAAACCAGCGCAGCTCCTCCCGGCAGTGCTCGCAGCCGGCGAGGTGGCGCTCGAAGTCGGCCGCCTCGCCGGGCTCCAGCGCCCCCAGCATGTAGGCGGCGAGGTCCTCGCTCCAGCTGCTGTGGTCGTTCCCGCTCATGCCAGTCCCTCCGCTAGCTCGACGCGAATCTTCTCCAACCCCAACCGCATCCTCCCCTTCACCGTCCCCATCGGCAGCCCAAGCATCCCGGCGATCTCAGAATGGCTGAAGCCGCCGAAGTAGGCGAGCTCGATCACCTTCGACTGCTCGCCGGGGAGCTTGCCGAGGACGTCGCGCAGCTCACCGGCGGTCTCCCGCCGCAGCGCCTCCTCCTCGGTCCGCTCCGCCGCCGGTCGCTGCTCCAGCGCCGAGTCGTCGTCGAAGGTCAGCTTCGGCGCTTTGCCGGCTTTGCTGCGGAGGAAGTCGATCGCGCGGTTGCGGACGATGCTGAGCAGCCAGGAGCGGACGCTGCCGCGGGTCGAGTCGAAGCGGGCGCCGCTACGCCAGACCGAGATGAAGGCCTCCTGGGTCGCTTCTTCGGCCGACGTGCGCTCGCCGACGATCCGGTAGGCGAGCGAGTAGGCAGCACCGCCGTGGCGGTCGTAGAGGACGGCGAAGGCCTCGGGGTCCTTGCGGCCGACGAGGGGCATCAGCTCCTCGTCGGCCAACCGCTCCGCCTTCTCTCGTCTCAACGCCATCGCTGCCATCTCGCTACCCGCGCCGCGCCGACCTAGGCGAGGAAGGGTTCGACCGCCTTCAGCACCTGCTTTTCCTGCAGCGGCGGGTCGAAGGCCTCGGGGGCCGGTTCTTCTTTGTTCTGCAGCCGGATCGCCGCCGCGTGGCGCGCCTCGACCTGGACGATCCCGCCCGCCGCCGCCAGCACTTCTTTCGACTTGATCATCGGCGCGGCGCCGTTGTAGGCGCTGACGCCGGTGTCCTCGAAGGTCTGCGCCAACTTCAGGAAGCCGGAGGTGCCGCTGTAGGCGAAGTCGAACTTCGGCTCCGCTACCGGCTTGCCGCCGAGCTTCTTGATCGTCGCCGTCAGCGCTTCGACGTGCTGCTGCTCGTCGCTGGCGAGGAGGGAGACGAGGCTCTTCAGTTCGCCCTTCGCCTTGGCGCGGGTCTTCGCTTCTTCGTAGAACTTCGCCTCCAGGTACTCGAGGGTGAGGGCGAAGTTGAGGATCGCGACGTCGCCGCCACCCGTGGCCGCCAGCGCCTTGCGGACGTAGGGACCGACGCTGAGGGCGCCGTAGACGGCACCCGCCGCCAGCGCTCCCTTAAGGATCACCTCACTGCGGGAGAGGTCCTGGCTGTCGTCCTCGACGCCGACGGCGGCGAGCTCTGGATTCGCAAGCTGCTCTTGGCTCGTGATTTTGCTGTTCATGGCTTCTTCCTTTTCTCTCGTGCCAGCCTCAGCCGACGATGAAGGGTTCGACTGACTTCAGGACCGTCTTCACGTCCGCCGGCTTGCCGAACGCCCCGTCGGGGGTGATCGATTCGCCCAGCAGGGTGTTGAGGGCAGCCGCGTGGCGACCCTCGACGCTGTGGATCGCCAGGGCCGAGGCGAGCACTTCCGGGCTCTCGATGTTGGCGGCCTGGCCGAGGTAGGCGGCGGCGCCGAGGTTCTCGACCGTCCCCGCCAGTTCCAGCACCGACTTGGCGCTTTCGAGCGGGAATTCGGCTTTCGGTTCCGGCGCCGGCTTGCCGCCCAGCGACTTCACCGCCTGGGTCAGCGCCTGCACGTGTTCGGCCTCCTCGCGGCCGAACTTGCGGATCGTCTCCAGGTCGCCGCCTTTGAAGAGGCCGCTCTTGACGACATCCGCGTAGAAGGCGGTCTCCAGGTACTCGAGCGTGAGGGCGTAGTTGAGGATGCCGACGTCGCCCTTGCCGAATTCGGCGGTTTCGCTCTTGCCGGCGCCGCTGTTCATAGCGCTGGTGGTGGTGCTGTCGCTGTCGCTGCCGCAGGCGGCGAGGAAGGCGACGGCCGCGGTGGAGCCACCGCCGAGCGCAAGGAAGCGCCGTCGCGATACGGGGTTTGCAAGGTCTTTCGGTCCAGCCATCAGGGGTCGCCTCCTGGTCGTTTGCTTGCCCACACCTACGGGGACGGCGGGTGAGGTGGATCAGAATCCGCCGATGGCGACGAGAACCCCGACCGCGGAGGCGGCTGCCGAGAGGACGCGCGGCGGCGCCCTGCTGACGCTGGGATCGATCGTCTCGGTGCAATGCGGGGCGGCGGTGGCGACGACGCTGTTCGACTCGGTCGGCTCCTCCGGCGCGGTCCTTCTCCGCGCCTTCTTCGGGGCGCTGGCGCTGGTGGTGCTGACGCGGGGGGCGCCGCTGCGGACGCGCGAGTGGCCGCATCGCGACGTCTGGCTGCTCAGCGTCGCGGTGGCGGCGGTCAACCTCTTCTTCTACGCGGCGCTCGAGCGGCTGCCGCTCGGGATCACCGTCACGCTCGAGTTCGTCGGCCCGCTCGGCGTCGCCGTTCTCGGCTCGCGGCGGCCGCGCGACGTCCTCTGGGTGCTGCTCGCGGCGACGGGAATCGTCCTGCTCTCCGGTGGCACCGGCGGCGGTGTCGACGGACTCGGGGTGGCCTTGGCCTTGATCGCCGGATTCTTCTGGGGCGCCTACATCCTGCTCAGCGCCCGAGTCGGGGCGCTCGCCCCCGGCGTCGGCGGCGCGACGATGGCGGCCGTGATCTCAGCCGCGCTGGTAGCGCCGCTCGGGATCGCCCAGGGCGGCGTCGAGCTCCTCCATCCCTCGATCCTGGCGGCCGGAGTCGCCGTCGGCATCCTCAGCACCGCGATCCCCTACACGTTCGAGATGGAGGCCCTGCGGCGGATGCCGCAGGCGGTCTTCGGGGTCCTGATGAGCCTCGAGCCGGCGGTCGCGGCGACGATCGGCTTCCTCGCGCTCTCTCAGGATCTGGCCCCGATCGAACTCCTCGCGATCGCCTGCGTCGTCATCGCCTCCGCGGGGGCGCTGCGCTCGGCGGCAACCCTGCCACGGGATTGACCTAGCGCAGACGCTCTAGCGCGGAAGCAATCCGCGAGACGCCCTCGGCGGCGCGATCCGCCGGAACCGGCGCGAAGGAGAGGCGTAGGCTGCGCTCACCGCCCGCGATCATGAAGTCGGGGCCGGCAACGAAGGAGACGCCGTCGCTTTTCGCCTCGGCGAGCAGCGCCGCGGTGTCGGTCCCCTCAGCAAGGTCGAGCCAGAGGAAGTAGCCGCCGCTGGGGACGACGAACTCCGCCTCGGGAATCTGCTCCCGCAGCGCAGTGACCAATGCGTCGCAGCGCGCCTGCAGCTCGCCTTTGACGAACTCGATGTTGCGGTCGAGCTCGCCGCTGCGGCAGAGCTCAAGCACGATCGCCTCGGCCAGCATGTTGGGCGAGATGTAGGTCTCGTTGGCTTTTTTCGCCAGCTTCTTGATCTCCTTCGCCGGACCGGCGAGGTAGCCGACGCGCACTCCGGGGCTGACCGTCTTCGAGAAGGAGGAGGCATGGATGACCTTGCCGGCCTGGTCTAGCTCCAGCATCGTCGTCAACGGCTCGCCCTCGAAAGGCAGCTCGCGATAGGGGTCGTCCTCGAAGATCCAGAAGTCTTGCTCGGCCGCGAGCTCGACCAGACGCCGGCGCTTCTCCAGCGAAAGCGTGCAGCCGGCGGGGTTGTGGGCGTTGGGGATGACGTGGGCGAACTTCAGCGGCCCCTGCTCGAGGGCGGCCTCCAGCTCCCCCACGTTGAGCCCGTCCGCCTCGAGCGAGATCGGCACCAGCTCGACGCCGAGCTGCTGCAGCAGGAGCAGCGTGCGGTCGTAGCTCGGCTGCTCGACCGCGACCCGGTCGCCAGGCCCGAGCAGGTGCTGAAAGAGCATCGCCCCCGCCTCCAGCGAGCCGTTGGTGATCATCACCTGCGAAGGATCGAGGTGCCCATGCCGCTCCGCCACCCATTGGCAGAGCCCCGGATGGCCGATCCCGACCCCGTAGGAAAGGGCGGTTTCCCAGTCGGAAGCAAGCGCCCGCGACGCCGCCTCCCGCACCTGCTCGTGCGGCAGGATGTCGGCGCTAGGAGCCCCTCGCGCAAATGAAATCGTGTCGCCCGCCATCAAGCGCCGACACTAGCAACGCCTCCCGCTCCACGGCCCCTCCCCAAACGAGCCCCATCTTCCGCAATCGCGCCGCCACACCCAGCCGCCGCGGGGGGCGAACCACCGGGGGTTTCTGACTTCAAGGGTCTATATGACCCCGCGAAGTCAGAAACCCCCTCGGAGACGGGAGCGAGAGCAGGCGCTGGTGCGGCTGGCGACCCGACAGCACGGGGTCGCAGCACGGCGCCAGCTGCTCTCGATGGGCTTTGGGGAAGAGGCGATCAAGACTGCTCTCGCAGAGGGGAGGCTCAGCTCTCTACATGAGGAGGTATATGCAGTTGGCCACACCCGGGTTCCGTACCGGGGCTATTGGTGGGCGGCGGTGCTGGCCTACGGACCTGGGGCGCTGCTCAGTCATCACACCGCCACCGTGCTCTGGGGACTTCAGCGGTCGCGGAAGGGGCTGATCCATGTGACCGCCGGTTGCGGGCGCCAAGGGGTCAGGAGGCGGGAGGGGATCTGGATCCACCGCTGCAAGCTCGCGCCGGAGGATCGGGCCAGGCGGGAGGGAATCCCTGTTACCACCGTCGCCCGAACGCTTTTCGACTTCGCGGAAGCGGTGCCTTACGAAGCGTTGAAGGGAGCGGCCGAAGAGGCGGACCGGCTCAAGCTGCTGCGTCTGCGCGAGCTGGAGGCAGTCTGCGAGCGCGGCCGTGGCCGGCGGGCGCTGCGGCCCGTGCGGCGCTTACTGGCCGAGCTGGGGGCGCCGGATGAAGGGCGATCATCTCTTGAGATCCGCTTCGCCAAGTTCCTCCGCCGGCATCGACTACCGGCTCCTATCCAGAACGTCCACGTCCTCGGACACGAGGTGGACGCTCTCTGGCCCGCGGCGAAGCTCGTGGTGGAGCTGGACAGCTGGGAACACCACGGGCACCGTGCCGCCTTCGAGCGCGACCGCGCCCGGGACCCGAAGCTGCTGCTCGCCGGCTACCGGACGATCCGCGTCACTCACCGGCGCTTGGACCGGGAACCCACCGAGCTCGCCGCGGAGATCCGGCAGCTACTGGCGCTGTGACCTGTCGAAGGAGGAGCTACAGCGAGCGCAGCGTCTCGGCGGCGATCGCCGCCGTCTCGGTCGGGCTTTCGCCGACCCGCACGCCCTTCGCTTCGAGCGCGTCTTTCTTCGCCTGGGCGGTACCCGAGGAGCCGGAGATGATCGCGCCGGCGTGGCCCATCTGCTTGCCGGGCGGGGCGGTGAAGCCGGCGATGTAGGCGACGACGGGCTTCGAGACCTCGGCGGCGATGAACTCGGCGGCCCGCTCCTCGGCGTCGCCGCCGATCTCGCCGACCATCACGATCAGCTCGGTGTCGGGATCGGCCTCGTACATGGTGAGGATGTCGATGAAATCGGAGCCGACGATCGGGTCGCCGCCGATGCCGACGATCGAGGAGTTGCCGGTCCCGGCCTGCTTCAGCTCGTTGCCGATCTGGTAGGTCAGGGTGCCGCTCTTGGAGACGACGCCGATCGGGCCGGGGTCGAAGAACTGGGCGGGGATGATGCCGACGTTGGCCTTGCCGGGCGAGAGCACGCCGGGACAGTTGGGGCCGATCAGCCGCACCCCCGCCTCCTGCGCCTTCCAGTAGGTCTTCAGCATGTCGAGGACGGGGATGCCCTCGGTGATCGCGATCACCGTCTCCACGCCGGAGTCGATTGCCTCGTCGATCGCCGCCGCGGCGAAGCGCGCCGGGACGAAGATCATCGAGGTGTTGGCGCCGGCCTCGGTGACGGCCTCCTTGATCGTGTCGAAGACCGGCACACCCTCGACGTCCTGGCCGCCCTTGCCGGGCGTGACCCCGGCGACGAGGTCGGTCCCGTAGGCCTTGTTGCGGAGGCCGTGGAAGGAGCCCTCGCGGCCGGTGAGGCCGGAGACGGCGAGCTTCGTGCCCTCGTCGACGATGATGCTCACGAGGCGCTCCCGGCGAGCTCGACGACGCGGCGGGCGGCGTCCAGCATCGTCTTCTCCTGGTGCAGGTTCGGCAGGTCGGCTTCGGCGAGGATCTTCAGCCCCTCCTCGGAGTTCGTCCCGTCGAGGCGCACGACCAGCGGCATCTCGAGATCGATCTGCTGGGAGGCGGTGACGATCCCGTTGGCGATCTCGTCGCAGCGGGTGATGCCGCCGAAGATGTTGAAGAGGATCGCGCTCACCTTCTGGTCGCTCTTGATGACTTCGAGCGCGTTGACGATCGCCTCGGCTTTGGAGCCGCCGCCGGCGTCGAGGAAGTTAGCCGGGGCGCCGCCCGCCTGGGCGACGACGTCGAGCGTCGACATGCAGAGGCCGGCGCCGTTGGCGAGGATGCCGACGTTGCCGTCGAGTTTCACGTAGGTGAGGCCCTTTTCCTTCGCCATCTGCTCCTGCGGGTCGTCGACGGTGTCGGCGATCTCGGCCAGGTCCTGGTGGCGGAAGAGGGCGTTGCCGTCGATCGTCACCTTCGAGTCCAGG
>Ga0190267_10000115_pt1 | contig 16326 bp, 12 predicted proteins | sample Popmic239T_FD_140332 | JGI IMG/M metagenome (GOLD analysis project Ga0190267, IMG submission 140332) | Populus adjacent soil microbial communities from riparian zone of Oak Creek, Arizona, USA - 239 T | ecosystem: Environmental > Terrestrial > Soil > Riparian zone | place: USA: Arizona... | reverse complement strand
TCCTCTCGTCGCCTCTGCGTCTTTCGCGTGAGGCGATCTTTTTCAGGAGGGAAGCGATGAGGCCAGACGACCCCGCGGCCTGGCTGTTCGCCCGCACGACGGGCGGCATTCGCTGGGGGCTGGAGCGTACGGAAGAGCTGCTCGCCGGTGTGGACCATCCACACCGGCGCTTTCGTGCGCTGCACATCGCCGGGACCAACGGCAAAGGCTCCGTCAGCGCGCTCTGCGAGTCCGCCCTGCGCGCGGCGCACCCCGGGCGGACGATCGGCCTGTACACCTCGCCGCACCTGGTGTCCTTCGCGGAGCGCATCCGCATCGGCGGACGGGCGGTGGAGGCGCCGCGGTTCGCGGAAGCCGAGGCGCGGCTGCGGCCCGCAATCGAGCGCACCGGCGCCACCTTTTTCGAGGCCACCACCGCGCTCGCCTTTCTCTGCTTCGCGGACGCGGACGTCGACCTGGCGGTGGTGGAAGTGGGGCTGGGGGGGCGGCTGGATTCGACCAACGTCCTCGCCCCGCTGGCGACGGCGGTGACCAACGTGGCGCGCGACCACGTGGAGTACCTGGGCGAGTCGCTGGAAGGGATCGCGTGGGAAAAGGCCGGCATCTTCAAGCCCGGCGTCCCCGCCGTCGTCGGCGAGGGCGCGCCCGCCCTGCTCGAAGTGCTGCGCCGCCGCGCGGCGGAGGTGGGCGCGCCGCTGCTGGAACTGGATGCCGTCGCGCGGATCGCGGACGTGGAGGTGTCGCTGGACGGGACGCGCTTCCGGCTGGACTCGGAGCGCTGGGGATCGCGCCAGGTGCGGATTCCGCTCGTCGGCGCGCACCAGGCGCGCAACGCGGCGCTGGCGGCGGAGATGCTCGGCGTGCTGCCGGACGACGTGCGGCCGTCGTGGGAGGCGATCGAGGCGGGGTTCGCGGAGGTGCGCTGGGCGGGGCGGATGCAGGTCGTCCGTCAGCGCGGCGGCACGTGGATCTTCGACGTGGCGCACAACCCGGCGGGCGTTCGCGCGCTCGTGGATACGCTCGATGGCCTGGATCTGCCGCGCCCGCTGGTGCTCATCGCCGCGATCCTCTCCGACAAGGAGTGGGACGAGATGCTGCCGCCCCTCCTCGCCCGCGCCGACGCTGCCATCCTCACCCTCGCCCCCACCGCCCCCGAGTCGCGCCGCTGGGACCCGGAGCACGTCGCGGCATCGCTGGATGCGAAGATCCCGCTCCGCGTGATCCCCGACCTTGCCGCCGCCCTGATGCGCGCGGAGACGCTGGCCCCCTACGGCACCATCCTCGTCACCGGCTCCGTCCACACCGTCGGCGACGCATTGGCGGAGATGGAGATCCCGGTGGTGTGACGGTGCGTGGCCAGCCTCTCGCCCGGCGGTTGAAACCGCGGCTGGAAATTCACGAAATCCGCCTTCGCGGATTGTTGCCGCGGCCTTTGACGCACTCAGGCCAGTCTCCAGAATTCCGACGGTAGATTCCTCGGTCGCGCACCAGGTGTGGTGGTGAGGATGGTTTTGTGCGGCGCTCCCTCGGAATGACAGAGGGGAGGAGCCCTCAGGATTGTCTTCCCTTCGCCTCACCCACGACGCGCGCCGGCCTCGGACGACCCGAGCCGGTGAAGCCCCGCCGGGCGAGCTCCGCGAGCCCAGGGCGGGGCTTATGGCATTTCCAGCCGTGGGCTTTAGCCCATGGCGAGCCCAGGGCATGGGCTTTTTGGCATTTCCACCGTGGGCTTTAGCCCATGGGCGGAGCATGGGCGGGCCGTGGTGGCGGGGGCGGCACAGGCGGCCCGCGCGTGGCGGGTTCGGTGCCGTTGCTCCCGCCGCCGCACATCTGCTACATTCGGGGACTATGTCGAACTCGAACTTTCAGGCACTGCCCGGCTTTCGGGACTTCTACCCCGACGACTTCGCCGTCCGCGCGCACATCATGCGCACGTGGCGCGAGGTCGCGCGCCGCTATGGCTTTCAGGAATACGACGGGCCCCCGCTGGAGCCGCTGGAGCTCTACACGGAGAAGTCCGGCCCCGAGATCGTGCAGCAGCTGTACAACTTCAGCGACAAGGGCGGCCGCGAGGTCGCCATGCGTCCGGAGATGACGCCCACCCTGGCGCGCATGGCCGGCGCGCGGGCGGGCGGGCTGCGCAAGCCCATCAAGTGGTTTTCGATCCCGCAGCTGTTCCGCTATGAGCGGCAGCAGCGCGGGCGGCTGCGCGAGCACTTTCAGCTCAACCTGGACGTCATCGGCGAAGAGGACGCCGCGGCGGACGCGGAGCTGCTGGCGGCCGCCATCGACATGCTGCGCGCGTTCGGGCTCACGGAGCAGGACTTCGTGGCGCGGGTCTCGGATCGGCGACTGCTGCGCGCGCTGCTGCTGCACGCCGGCGTGCCCGAAGAGCGGCTGGTGCTGGTCTACCACATCGTCGACAAGCTGGAGCGCGACCCCCGCGACGTCATCGCAAAGCGGCTGCGCGAAGAGGCGGAGATGCCGGACGACGCCATCGAGCGCACGCTGGACATCTTTCGCCACACCGACTTCGACGCGGTGCGCGCGGCGTACGGCGAAACGGAGGGCGTGGCGCCCGAGATCGAGCGCATGGGCGAGATCTTCGGCCACGTGCGGGCGATGGGGCTGATGGACTACGTCCGCTTCGACCTTTCCATCGTCCGCGGGCTGGCGTACTACACGGGCATCGTGTTCGAGCTGTTCGACGCGCGCGGCGAGCTGCGGGCCATCTGCGGCGGCGGGCGCTACGACAACCTGCTGGGGCAGGTGGGCGGCGTGCAGCTTCCCGCGCTGGGCTTCGGCATGGGCGACGTGGTGCTCAAGGAGCTGCTGACGGACCGCGGGCTGCTCCCCGAGACGCGCCAGACGATCGACTACTACGTGATCGCGGTGACCCCCGAGCAGCGGCCGGACGCGCTGGGGCTGGTGCACCGCCTGCGCGAAGGCGGCGCGTCGGTGGATTACGCATTCAAGCACCAGGGCGTGGGCAAGCAGTTCAAGAACGCCTCCGCGCTGGGCGCCCGCCGCACCGTCGTCATCGGCCCCGACGAGGTGGCCGAGGGCGTGGCGGTGGTCAAGGACATGGAGAGCGGCCAGGAGTCGCGCGTCCCCCTCGCCGAGGTCGGCCGACCGTGACGCCCGCGCCGGCATTTTGCTGAGAGCGCTGGCGCGGGCACGGGGAGTGCGCCGGAGGGTTATCCTTCTGGTGGAGACGAATCGCTGTTGAGTGTCGCGCAGAGGTGAACCATGGCCACCCAGCTACGGACGATGACGGCCGACGAGCTCTGGGCCATGCCGGAAGACGGCATGCGTCGTGAGCTTGTCGCGGGAGAGCTTCGGGAGATGAGCCCTGTCGGCGAACGGCACGGAGATGCGGTGCAGAATATCAGTCGCTCGCTGGACGCGCACGTCCACACGCGCCGCCTTGGGAGAGTCCGGCCCGAGATCGGCTACCTGCTGGAGAGCGATCCTGATACACTGCGCGCCCCGGACCTTTCGTTCGTACGAGCTGATCGACTGTCGGCCGACGGGCCGGCCCCGGGCTTCTTCCGCGGTGCTCCCGATCTCGCGATCGAGGTGGTGTCTCCGCACGACCGCTACAGCGAGGTCAGGGCAAAGGTGCGCGAGTACCTTGCCGCTGGGACGGCAATGGTCGTCGTGGTGGACCCGGAAGATCGGACGGTAGCCGTATATCGCCCCGGCCGTGATCCGCTCGATCTGACCGAAGTTGATGTCATCGACGGCGACGACGTGGTGCCGGGATGGAAGCTGCCGGTGCGCGACATATTTGCCTGAGACGGGCACGATCCGCATCTAAAACACGGATCCGCCGCCCGACGCGGCGGGTCCTTTGACTTTTGGGGAATCCAATGGCCAACGAAAAAGCACTAACCACACAGGCGGAGGATTTCAGCGCCTGGTACAACGAGCTCGTGCTCAAGGCCGAGCTCGCCGACTACTCGCCCGTGCGCGGCTGCATGGTCATTCGCCCCTACGGCTTTCGGCTGTGGGAGCTGATGCGCGACCGGCTGGACCTGCGCTTTCGCGAGACGGGGCACCAGAACGCGTACTTTCCGCTGTTCATCCCCCAGAGCTTCCTTGAGCGCGAGGCGGCGCACGTGGAGGGCTTCGCCAAGGAAGCCGCCATCGTCACGCACACGCGGCTCAAGGCCACGCCCGACGGCAAGCTGATCCCCGACCCCGACAGCAAGCTGGAGGAGCCGCTGATCGTGCGCCCCACCTCGGAGACCATCATCTACGAGATGTTCGCCAAGTGGGTGCAGAGCTACCGCGACCTGCCCCTGCTATACAACCAGTGGGCGAACGTCGTCCGCTGGGAGATGCGCACGCGCCTGTTCCTGCGCACCACCGAGTTCCTGTGGCAGGAGGGCCACACCGCCCACGCCAGCCACGACGAGGCGGAGGCGGAGGCGCTGCAGATGCTGGGCGTGTACCGCGAGTTCATGGAGGGCTACCTGGCCATGCCCGTGGTCGTGGGCCAGAAGAGCGACTCCGAGAAGTTCGCCGGCGCGCTGCGCACGTACACCTGCGAGGCGATGATGCAGGACAACCGCGCCCTGCAGAACGGCACCTCGCACAACCTGGGGCAGAACTTCGCGAAGCAGTTCGCGCTCAAGTTCGCGTCGGAGTCGGGCGCCGAGGAGTTCGCGTGGAACACGTCGTGGGGGGTGAGCACGCGCATGGTGGGCGGGCTGGTGATGACGCACGGCGACGACAAGGGGCTGGTGATGCCGCCCCGCGTGGCGCCGATCCAGGTGGTCATCGTCCCCATCTACCGCAAGGATGACGAGCGCGAGGTGGTGCTGGCCAAGGCGGCCGAGATCGTGGCGGCGCTGGACGGCATCCGCACCCACGTGGACGACCGCGACAAGCTCACCCCCGGCGCCAAGTTCTTCGAGTGGGAGATGAAGGGCGTGCCGTTCCGCATCGAGATCGGCCCCAAGGACATCGCCAGGGGGCAGGTGGTGCTGGCGCGGCGCATTCCCGAGGGCGAGGAGCGCAAGCAGTTCCTGCCGGAGGCGGAGGTGCTGGGGTCCATGGCGCAGCGGCTGGAGGAGTACCAGCAGTTCCTGCTGGACCGCGCCCGCGCCCGCCGCGACGAGAACTCGCACCGCGGCGTGGAGTCGTACGACCGCCTGCGCGAGATCATGGAGGGCCCGGGCGGCTTCGTCTACGCCGGCTGGTGCGGCGGGGCGGAGTGCGAGGAGAAGGTGAAGGACGAGACGAAGGCCACCATCCGCTGCCTCCCCTTCGAGGAGTTCCGCAGCGACCCCGCGCCGGCTACGTGCCTGGTCTGCGGCGCCGCCGCGACCACCGAGGCCGTCTGGGCCAAGGCGTACTGAGCGGATGAGGCGCGAAAGGCCGCCCCGGGGTGCCGGGGCGGCCTTTTTCGGTACGAAGGTACGAAGGTACGAAGGTACGAAGGTACGAAAGGGAGGTCGTTGCGTACCTTCGTACCCCGTACCCTCGTACCTTTCAGAAGCGGAGGATCCAGCGCTCCTCGGTCCGGCCGCGGCCCGGATCCTCCGGCTTGGGGCCGATCGCCAGCGCGTCGATGCCCAGCGCCTGGCGCAGCGAGACGGGTGAGCCTCCCACCGGCGCGCGGCATCCCCGCTCCGGGTTGCAGGGCCCCGGCGGCAGTGCCACGTCGGCGGCGGAGGCGCGGGTCAGCAGCCACTCCAGCGCGCCCCGCTCCTCGCCCGACAGCCGCAGCGAGAGGTCGGCGAGGCGGCGTCCCAGGGATTCCGTGGGCCGGTCGTCGCCGCCGGCGCGCGCCCGTGCGGCCGGTGTGGCGCCGGCGGCGGTGCGTCCGCCCTGCACCACGATGCCCTCGGACGGCGTGGTCGTGCGGCCGCCCTGCACCACGATGCCCGTGGCCGGGGTCGCCGTGCGGCCGCTCTGCACCACGATCCCGCTGGCGCCCGCCGTGCGGCCGCCCTGGACGATGATGGCCACGCGGTTCGCGGCCTCGTCCACCCCCGGCGGGTCGTCGCAGCCGCCGCCGGGGCCGATCTCCAGCACCGGCGTGACGCGCACCTCGCGCGCGGCCGGGGTGGGGGCGTGGGCGGCGCGCAGCAGCACGCCCTCCCACAGCGTGCGCTCCGCGGCCGGCAGCGCCGCCGCCAGGCTGTCCAGCCGCGCCTGCAGGGTCTGGATGTGGCGCGGCCAGATGATGACCGTGGTGCCGTTGCCGGGCGCCTGCGCGCGCGCCGTGGGACGCAGGCCGCCGGGGATCTGCGCCGCGAGCGGAGTCGCCAGGATCAGCGGCGCCAGCAGGGCGGCCAGGCGGGTCGGATGGGTCAGGCGCATGGTAGGATCCCTCCGCGAAGGCGGGGTCGGCGCCCGGGAGCCGGACGGCTTCCGGGCGGAGGCGAGAGGTACTAGACTGCACCGGTAGCAGCCCGGCGTCAATGGCGTGCCCTGCGCGGCTCAAAACGTGCGCGTTCGGGGCAAGGCCGCGCGGCCGGGGTGACCGGGGTCCACACCAGAGGGGAGGACGGGTTGGAGGATACGGCTGTCGCGGGCGTAGCGGAGGCGTTTCCGCGCGTCGACGGGATCATGCAGTGCGAGGGCGTGCCGCTGCCGGAGCTGGTGGCCCGGTGGGGCACGCCGCTGTACGTCTACAGCCAGGGCGCCATCCGCGAGCGCTACCGCGAGCTGGACGAGGCGCTGGCCCCCGTGCCGCACCTGATCGCCTACTCCGTAAAGGCCAACGGCAACCTGGGCGTGCTGCGCACCCTGGCAGAGCTGGGCGCCGGCTGCGACATCGTCTCCGCCGGCGAGCTGCACCGCGCGCTGCTGGCCGGCATCCCCGGCGAGCGCATCGTCTTCAGCGGCGTGGGCAAGACGGTGCACGAGCTGGCGGCGGGGCTTTCCGCCGGCATCTACGCCTTCAACGTGGAGAGCGAGGGCGAGCTGTGCGCCCTCAGCGACCTGGCCTGCGCCATGGGCACGCGCGCGCCCGTCGCCCTGCGCGTGAACCCCGACATCGACACCCCCACCCCCCACGCGTACACGCGCACCGGCCACGCGGCCACCAAGTTCGGCATCGCGGCGGCCAAGGCGCGCGGGCTGTACAGGATCGCCGCGGGGATGCCGGGGATCCGGGTGCGCGGCATCGACGTGCACATCGGCTCGCAGATCCTGGAGGTGGCGCCGTTCCGCGACGCGCTGGAGTACGTGCTGGACCTGGCCCACGACCTCAAGCAGGCGGAGGTGGAGCTGGAGTTCCTGGACCTGGGCGGCGGGCTGGGGATCAGCTACGAGGGCGGCCAGCGGATCAGCGCGGCGGAGTGGGCGGCGGAGATCGTCCCCGCGGTGGCGGAGACGGGGCTCAAGCTGGTGGTGGAGCCCGGCCGCTTCCTCGTCGGCGAGGCGGGGGCGCTGCTGACGCGCGTGCTGTACGTCAAGGAAGGCGGCGGCAAGCGCTTCGTGATCACCGACGCGGGGATGAACGACCTCATCCGCCCCAGCCACTACAGCGGCTGGCACGCGGTGGAGCCGGTGGAGTCGCCCGGGCGCGAGCGGGCGCGGGTGGACGTGGTGGGCCCCATCTGCGAGACGGGCGACTTCCTGGCGCTGGACCGCGAGATGGAGCTGCCCAAGCCGGGCGAGCTGCTGTCCATCATGACCGTGGGCGCGTACGGCTTCAGCATGTCCAGCCAGTACAACCAGCGCCCCCGCCCCGCCGAGGTGATGGTCAGCGGCACCGAAGCCACCCTCGTCCGCCGCCGCGAGACCGTCGACGATCTGGTCGCGGCGGAGACGGACCTGTGATGCGGAAACGGGGGAGCGTGCTGTCATCCTGAGGGAGCGCACGCCCGCACCCATCCTGACCACGGAAGCCTGCGCGCGACCGAAGGATCTTTGTCGGGTCGCGCGAGGCCCGGCCCTCGGGAGCCGTTCACGTCCCTCGGCAAGGCGGCCAAGGTCCTTCGGTCGGCGCCAAGCTCTTGTGCGCAAGCAGTTTGTGGGGCGGCGCCTCCCTCAGGAAGTCAACGCTTGTGGAGGGTCTGGTTCGGGAAGGGTTCTGATGAGAATACGAAGGAGGCGGCCCACGTCCGGGCCGCCTCTCTTCGTAATCAGCGGAACAGCTTGGTCACCTCGGGCTTCATCACCTTGCCCATGGCGTTGCGGGGAAGGGAATCGACGCGGCGCAGGTCGCGGGGGAGCTTGTAGGGGGCCAGGTGCTCGCGCGCCCACTCCTGCAGCGCCTGCAGGGTAAGGCCGGACCGCTCCGGCGTCTCCACCGCCGCGCAAACGCGCTCGCCCCACTCCACGTCCTCCACCCCCACCACCGCGCACTCGCCGATCTCCGGGTGCGTGCGCAGCACCTCCTCGATCTCCAGCGCCGAGACCTTGTAGCCGCCGGTCTTGATGATGTCCACGCTGCGGCGGCCCAGGATGCGATGGTAGCCGTCCTCCACCACCGCCACGTCCCCGGTGCGGAACCAGCCGTCGCGGAACGCCTCGGCGGTCGCGTCCGGGCGGCGCCAGTACTCCAGGAACACGCCGGGTCCGGCGATCTCGATCTCCCCCGGCGTCCCCGGCTCCACCTCCGCCCCCTCCTCGTCCACCAGCCGCGCGCGGACGCCGGGCAGCGGCATCCCCACAAAGCCGGGGCGCCGCTCGCCGTGCAGCGGGTTGCTGAGCGCCATGCCGATCTCCGTCATCCCATAGCGCTCCAGCAGCACGTGGCCGCTGATCTGCCGCCAGCGCTCCAGCGTCTGCACCGGCAGCGCGGCCGAGCCGCTCACCATCAGCCGCATGCGCCGGCACCCCGCGGACATCCGCTCCCGCCGCGCCTCGTCCGCCGCGTCGTACGCGGCGATCAGCCGGCCGTAGACGGTGGGGACGGCCATGAACAGCGTCAGCCGGCCACTTTCGATCACCCGCCACGCCTCGTCGGCGTCGAAGCGGGGCAGGACCTCGCAGACGGCGCCGGACCAGAGCGCGCAGGTGAGCACGTTGACGATGCCGTGCACGTGGTGCAGCGGCAGGACCAGGAGGATGCGGTCGTCCGCCGTCCATTCCCACGCATCCACCAGCGCCGTCACCTGCGCGCGCAGGCCGGCGTGCGTGGTCACCGCGCCCTTGGGCCGCCCCGTCGTGCCGCTGGTGTAGACGATCATCGCCCGCCGCGCCTCGTCCACGATCGGCAGCGGGCGGGGCTCGGCGGAGAGCGTCTCGCCCGTCAGCAGGAAGCGGCGGCCGTTGCGCTGTGCGATGGGCCCCAGCGCGTCCGCGAACTTCGGGTGCGCGACGATGATGGCCGCGTCCGCGTCCTGCACCACGTACTCCAGCTCCGCGGGGGGATAGGAGACGGCCAGCGGCACGGCGATGCCGCCCGCGCGCCATACGCCCCACTGCACCGCCACGTAGTCCCATCCCGGCGGGGCCAGGAACGCCACCCGCGCCTCGCGCAGGTCGTCCGCCCCGTCCAGCAGCGCCGCCGCCACCCGCGCGGACGCATCCAGCAGCGCGTCGTACGTGAACGTCCCCTCCGGCGCCACGACGGCGGTGCGGTCCCCGTGCTCGCGGGCACGGTGGACGAGCGGGAGGTCGGCGGGGTCGGCGAGCATCGGCGGCGGGGGCGCGGGTTGAGGTCGCACGGGCGCAGACAAGGTAACGAGCCGGGCTCCGTGCGGGAACAAACCGCGCCCGAATGCGCGACGAGGCGGCCTCCAGGCGCTCAGGACGGTGCCCGGGTTCCCCTATTCATCGGCCGCACCTGAAATGCTCCGAGGGTGCCCGGGATTCCGCTCGAGCCAGGCGATGATCACCTCCGCCAGATCACGATGACCCAGGTCCTCAGGGTCCAATTGCATCTCCGCGCATACGTCGGCTACCTCCAGCAGAAAAGCCTCGTACTGCTCTCGAATCAGTTGGCCCGACGGCAGGCGGGCGGGGCGCATGGTAGCGAGCGCATTGCGGACGGACCGGATCAGTTCGGCGGGGTCGTTGCGGTGCGCGCGGATGTCCTGCCCGGCGATGTCGGACAGGAACTGCTGGTAACGATACCGCTCCCGGTCGAAGATGATGCAGGTCTTGCTCTGGTGCCGTGGCCCACCATATCGCTTCGCACCCAGGAACAGTCCCAGCTCGAAAGGCATGTTCATTCGAGGCAGCCCGGATGCCGCATCCGCGTCCGTGTGGGATATGTCGTGGATGCTGTGGCGACACTGGCCGATGATGCGCGTGATCTTCTCGATCCGTACCTCCGCCCCATTGTCGACCTCCAGGGCAGAGCGGGCAGTCATCCCGCACGCATGGACGGTAAACACCAGCGCACGGAACATCGGGCGGTACGCTTCGTCGAAGGGGCAGTTGATAAAGACGTTGTCATCATACGCGGGACGCATGAGGGCCCAAAAGGTGTGACGTGGCGGTTGAGAACACCTGTAGACGAGACGAAGATCACTACTTTGAAGCGGGACGGCTGGCCGCCTTTTCCGCCTCCGCCTTCAGCCGTGCCGCCTTGACCTTCTCGACCGCGCGGATGATGTCTTCCTTCTTCAGCTTGCCCTTGAGAGGCGTAGGCTGGATCGGCGGCCACTGATTCGCTGGCATGGGCACCTCGTGGACGTACTGGACGCAGGTTGCCGGAAAAGGCGACTGACGATCTCGCGGACGAGGCAGCGGCGTCAGTCGCTCTCCAAACGTAAAACAGCGAACGGGAAGCCGTCAAGCCCGAAAGCGAACAGAGTGCTCAGGCTCGACGGCACACTTCCCGATCAGAAGAACACGGGCTCCTGGTAGGCGCCGAACACCTCTTCCAGGGCCGCGCGGATCTCGTACAGCGTGGCGTAGGCGCGCACCGCGTCCAGCATGGCGGGGATCACGTTCTCCGTCGTCCGGGCCGACTGCTTCAGGCGCTCCAGGGCGGCGTCCACCTGCGCCTGGTCGCGGCGGGCGCGCATGGCCGCCATCCGCTCGCGCTGCCGCAGCTCCGCTTCTTCGGTGATCTTGAGCAGCGGGATCTCCAGCTCCTCGCCCTCCACCGTGAACTCGTTCACGCCCACGATGGTGCGCTCGCCGCGCTCGATCTCCAGCTGCTGACGGAAGGCGCTGCGGGCAATCTCGCGCTGGAAGTACCCCTTCTCGATCCCCGGCACCACGCCGCCCAGCGTGTCGATCTCGGCGAAGATCGCCTCGGCCTGCGCCTCCATCTGATCGGTGAGCGCCTCCAGGTAGTACGAGCCCGCCAGCGGGTCGATGGAGTTGGGCACCCCCGTCTCGTACGCCAGCACCTGCTGGGTGCGCAGGGCGATCTGCACCGCCCGCTCCGTGGGCAGCGCAAGCGTCTCGTCCATCGAGTTGGTGTGCAGCGACTGCGTGCCGCCCAGCACCGCCGCCAGCGCCTGGTAGGCCACGCGCACGATGTTGTTCTCCGGCTGCTGCGCCGTCAGCGTGACGCCGGCCGTCTGCGCGTGCGTGCGCAGGCGCCAGCTTTCCGGGTTCTTCGCCCCGTACACGTCGCGCAGGTGGCGCGCCCAGATGCGGCGGGCGGCGCGGAACTTGGCGATCTCCTCGAAGAAGTCGTTGTGCACGTCCCAGAAGAAGGAGAGGCGCGGCGCGAAGTCGTCCACGTCCAGCCCCCGCTCGATCCCCCGGCGCACGTACTCGAAGCCGTTCTTGAGGGTGTACGCCAGCTCCTGCACGGCCGTGGACCCCGCCTCGCGGATGTGGTAGCCGCTGATGGAGATGGGGTTGTACTTGGGCGCGCTCTTCGACGCCCACTCGAACATGTCCTCGATGAGCCGCAGCGCCGGCTCCGGCGGAAAGACCCAGGCGTGCTGCGCCTGGTACTCCTTGAGGATGTCGTTCTGCACCGTGCCGCGCAGCTTGTGGAACGGCACGCCCTGCTTTTCCGCCGCCACCATGTAGAAGCAGAACAGGATGATGGCGGGGCCGTTGATGGTCATGCTCACGGAGACCTGGTCGAGCGGAATGCCGTCGAACAGCGTCTCCATGTCATCGAGCGACGAGATCGCCACGCCGCACTTGCCCACCTCGCCCAGCGAGCGCGGATGGTCGCTGTCGTAGCCCATCAGCGTGGGAAAGTCGAAGGCGACGGAGAGGCCCGTCTGCCCGCGGCCCAGGAGGAAGTGGTAGCGCGCGTTGGTCTCTTCGGCCGTGCCGAAGCCGGCGAACTGGCGCATGGTCCACAGCCGCGTGCGGTACATGGTGCCGTACGGCCCCCGCGTGTACGGGAACTCGCCCGGCATGCCGATGCGCTCGTTGTAGTACGCGGCCTCCTCCGGCGCCGCCACCGGGCGGTCCAGCGGCGTGTAGAGCGCCTCGACCTCCGCACCGGAGACGGAGGTGAAGCTCACGTCGCGCGCGCCGGTGCGCTCGTAGGCGCCCTCCCAGGCGGCCAGGCCGGCGCGCAGGGTCTCCAGCTCCTTTTCCGTCTCGCGGATGCGCTCCAGCAGCTCCGCGGGGGGCACCTTCTGCTCTACGACGCTCATCGTCATTGTCCCGGTGAACGGGGCTGCACCCCGAGTTCCGCCACGATCCGGTCCGCCACCGCGTAAGGCGAAAGCTCGCCCGACTCCAGCTCCGCCAGCGACCCGGCCAGGATCTCCTCGCCGGGGCCCATGCGCCAGGCCATCCGCTGCAACCGGCGCTCCACCACGGCGCGCACCCGCTCCGCCAGCCGCGCCTGCCTGCGCCGGCTCAGCTCGCCGGAATCCTGCAGATACACCCGATGCAGGTCCAGCGTTCGGGCCAGCTCGTCCAGCCCCTCGCCGCTCTGCGCCACCGTCTTGAGCACGGGGATGGCCCAGCCGCCGGTCTCGTCCGCCCGGGACCTCAATCCCTCGCGCGCTGCCTTCTGCACGGACTTCAGGCTTACGCCGTGGTGGCCGGCGTTGGAGGGCGCCTCGCCCAGCCGCATGTGCAGCATCAGCTCGATCTCCTGCGCCAGGCGGTCGGCGCCGGGGCGGTCGGCCTTGTTGATGACGAACACGTCCGCCACCTCCATCAGCCCCGCCTTCATGGCCTGGATGGCGTCGCCGGATTCCGGCACCAGGACGACGACGGAGGTGTCCGCCGTCCCCGCGATCTCCAGCTCGCTCTGGCCCACGCCCACCGTCTCCAGCACCACGCGGTCGTAGCCGTACGCGTCCAGCAGGTCCGCCACCTCCTTGGTGGTCGTCGCCAGTCCGCCCAGGTGCCCGCGCGTGGCCATCGACCGGATGAAGATGCCGGGGTCGGTGGAGATGTTGGTCATGCGGATGCGGTCGCCCAGCAGCGCCCCGCCCGTGAAGGGCGACGAGGGATCGACGGCCACGATGCCCACGCGCTGGTCCGCCTTGCGGAACTCCAGCGCCAGCTTGCTCGTCAACGTGCTCTTGCCCGCCCCCGGCGGCCCGGTGACGCCGATGCGGTGGGCGCGGCCCATCTCCGGGTGCAGCTGGTGCAGGATGCGCTCGAAGCCGGCGCGCCCGTCCTCCACGATGGATATGGCGCGGGCCAGCGCGGTGCGCTGCCCGGCCCGGAACCGCTCCACCAGGTCGTCGGCGGGGGCGGCGTGCGTTTGCGAGATCATCGGGTGAAAGTGCCCGCCGCGCCTAGCTTCTGTCAAGCGAGCGAACGGCCGTTCGAAGCAGCGGGAGGGGCCGGTGTGACGTCGCGCGGCGGCCGGACGTCCCCTGCCGGCACCCTGGCGGGCCCTCTGCCGTCACGGTGGACGGAATTCGAACGTTTCTCCTTCGCCGCCGCCTGGTCTGCGCACGCGGTCGCACCCGTCTCCGCCACCCCTGGCGGGCCCTCTTCAAAAACATATGCTTCCGTCACGCCGGAGGCGACGATATTATTGCTGTGCGGTGCCGAGCTGCTCCCCCTCACCGTAGCATGGCGTGCCCGCCCGCGCGCCCACGCCGCCCGAGGAAACCCTCCACTCCCGACTCCCCATGCGCGCCCGCCGAATCCTTCTTGCCGTCGCCCTGCTGGCGGCCTGCCGCGACTCCACGGGCACGCCCGTGCCCGCCGAGATGCGGGTCATGTCGGGGAACGGGCAGGCGGCCACGGTGGGGGAGGCGGCGCCCCTGCCGCTGATCGCCGGCGTGCTGGACGCGGACGGCGACCCGGTCGCGGGAGTCACCGTGCAGTGGGCCGTCTCGTCCGGCGGCGGGTCGATCAGCGCGGCGTCCGGGCAGACGGACGCCGACGGGCTGGCCCGGGTGCACTGGACGCTGGGCACCCGCGCCGAGGCGCAGACGGTGACGGCCACGGTGGAAGGGCTTTCGCCGGTGGTGTTCACCATCACCCCCGCCCCCGGTCCGTTCGTGCGAATCGCCATCACCCCCGACAGCGTGGATCTGACGGCCGTGGGCGAGCTGGTGGTGCTGCGCCCGTCGTACACCGACGCGTACGGCAACTCCACGGGCCAGCCGGCCCCGGTGGTCTGGACGTCGCTGGACCAGGCGGTGGTAAGGATAGACCTGACCACCAACCGCGAGCTGCTCGCCCTGGCGCTCAGCGGCGGGCGGGCGCGCGTCGTGGCCCGCACGCGCAACGAGGAAAACACGCGCAACGTGGCCGACACGGCCATCGTCTGGGTGCGGCAGCGGCCCGCCAGCATCAACGTCATCCTGCGGGACACGGCGGTCATCGAGGGCGACACCACGCGCGCCCGGGCGGAGGTGCGAGACGCCGGCGGGGCGCTCATCCCCAATCCCGCGCTCACCTGGAGCACCACGGACCCGGCGGCCGCCAGCATCGACGCCACGGGCAAGGTCACCACGCTGCGCGGGGGCACGCCGGACGTGGTGGCGACGGTGGGGACCCTGACCGGCGCGGCCCGGCTGCGCGTCAGCGGCCTGTTCCGGGTGGCTTCGCTGGACGCCGGGGGGCACCACAGCTGCGCGCTGAACGCGGCGGGGCAGGCGTACTGCTGGGGGTGGAACCAGGCCGGCCAGCTGGGGGTGCCCTTTCCCTTCCCCGACGCCGACCGGTGGGCGGCCGTTCCCGCCGCGGTGGAGACCAGCGCGCGCTTCACCGCCATCGCCGCCTCGGCCTTCCCGGACCCCCACCCCGAGGGGGTGACGTGGGCGTACCAGGGGCACAGCTGCGGCATCGCGACGAACGCGGCGCTGCAGTGCTGGGGCGAGAACTGGCAGGGGCAGCTGGGAACGCAGGGCACGCCGACCCACCTCCCGGCGGAGGTGCTGGGAGGGCGCAGCTGGGCCGCGGTGAGCGCCGGCGGGCGGCACACCTGCGGCATCACCACCGGCGGCCAGACGTACTGTTGGGGGCTGGACGACGAGGGGCAGCTGGGCGCGGCTACGACGGAGCGGTGCCGGGTCCACCGCGCCGTCTCGACCACCGGCGCGTGCGCCACGACCCCCCAGCCCGTCCAGGGGGGGCTCACCTTCACGCGCATCAGCGCGGGAACGGCGCACACCTGCGCGCTCACCGCCGGCGGCGCGGCGTACTGCTGGGGGCGCAACATCTCCGGGCAGCTGGGGAACGGGACAACCACGCAGGCGGAGGCGCCCGTCGCCGTGCTGGGCGGGCACGCGTTCGTGGAGATCAGCGCGGGCGGGGGGCACACCTGCGCCCGCACGGCCGCGGGCGCCGTTTACTGCTGGGGCGCCAACGACCACGGCCAACTGGGCAACGGCACCACCACGCAGGCCACCGCTCCGGTGGCGCTCCCCGGCTCGGGCCGGTCGGTGCAGGCGGGGTGGGCGCACAGCTGCGCGTTGGGCAGCGACGGCAAGACGTACTGCTGGGGCGCCAACGCCGCGGGCCAGCGGGGGAGCACCATCCTCACGTCCGCTCCATGGCCCACGGAGGTCCAGGGCGGCTTTTCCTTCGCCTCCATCTCCACCGCCGGTTTTCACACCTGCGCGGTGCGCACGGCGGATGGCGCGGCGATGTGCTGGGGTGAAAACTACATCGGCAAGCTGGGATCCGGCCCCGGTCCCAATCGCCCGTCGCCCGGCCTGGTCCGGGCGCCGTAGCCCCGGAACCCGCGACGAGATCCAGCGCAGGACGCGGAGGAGAGAAGAAAGGACGCGGGCCCCGAGCTCCGCGTCCTTTCTCTTTTTCGGCTCATCGCGGATCCGGCTGCAGGCAACGCCGCGAGTCCGTCGCGCGCAACGCCTGCCGTCGTGCCGTCGCAAGCTCCCGCAACGGTGAGTATCGCGGATTCTTCCGCAGACACCTTTCCCGCCGTCCCCGCGCCGCACCCTGCCGCCGCCTCCGCCTGCCGCGCGTCTTTTCCAAGATCCTGCCCCACCGATGAGCCGGAGGGAGCGCCGGTGCGTCCGCCTGGCCGGGCACTCCCCCGGC